>Ga0272442_10002294_pt1 | contig 28039 bp, 21 predicted proteins | sample SSMForm2O_FD_200262 | JGI IMG/M metagenome (GOLD analysis project Ga0272442, IMG submission 200262) | Marine sediment archaeal communities from Little Sippewissett salt marsh, Falmouth, MA, United States - SSM-Form-2O | ecosystem: Environmental > Aquatic > Marine > Wetlands > Sediment ...
GATAAAGTTCTACTTTCATAATGGGCTCCTAAAAAAATTTTTCTTAGAGTCCATTATTGCAATAGTTCAGGATAGCGCAAGTCTAAAATCTAAAATGCGCGCATTTTTTTATGGCCGTTGGTATAACTGTCACTTTGAAAGAAATCTTTAGGGTTTATTAAATCCAAATGATGGAACTGAGATGGATAAAGCACAACACTAATATGCAGTCGGTGAAGTTCCCATTGCTTCTTCAATAATCGCCCAATCTTTTGTGTTGTAATTATATTTTTGCGAGATTAATCCGATGTTTTCCCGAACGACCGGGGGCAACAGGCATCCGGTAAAAAAACAGGAGTTGTCTTTTTTCGGGCGGAGGTTTGCGGATTCTATCGAGTTTCAATTTGCCGGAATCGCAGAAAAAAATTGCTTATCAGGACAGCTATTTTATTATGCAGGCCGGATTAGCGGGGTCGCTGTCACAGTCAACAAGCCAGTTGGAAGCCATAACAGCAAGGTCCAGCATATCAACGGAACAATCACCGTCAGGCTCAGGTGCAATATCAGCACAACGGAGGGCGGGCTGCAGCCACTGTTCGGCGAAATCAGCCAGGGCATCTATATCAGTCGTGTGCAGCCAGCCGTTTGCAAAAACCGCCCAATCCGGGAAGTTGACAAAACCATCACCTCCATTGGGACCAACGTCCCACGATACTTTTTCAAGCCGCCATTGGGCTGCCAGCACCGCATAATCGTCAAAATCAACCCTGCAATCATCAGTCATATCACCTACAAGAGCATATCCAGAACACTGCTTAATACCCAGATTGTGGGATGCACCTGCGCTAATGGCGATAAAGTCTGTGTTAGGCGAAGGGATATCATATTGGCTGTATCCCCAGGCGACTATTGAGCCATCGGCCCTGAGGCCAAGACTGCGGTATCCTCCTGCGCTAATGGCGGTAAAGCCGCTATTGGGTGAAGGGACATCACATTGGCCATAGTTGTTGCGTCCCCAGGCAACGAGCGAGCCGTCGGCTTTTAGGCCGAGACTGTGGCACCATCCCGCCGCGATACCGATAAAGCCGCTGTTAGGCAAAGGAATATCGCATTGTCCATAGTTATTGGGTCCCCAGGCGACAAGGGAGCCGTCGGCCTTAAGGGCGAGATTGTGGCACTCTCCAGCGGCGATATTAATAAAGCCGTTATTGGGCAAAGTGATATCGCATTGGCCATAGTCGTTGTCTCCCCAGGCGATGAGCGAGCCATCGGCCTTAAGGGCCAGACTATGCCACCTTCCAGCGGCGAGTTCGATAAAGCCGCTGTTAGGCAAAGGTATATCACATTGGCCGTATTTATTGTTTCCCCAAGCGGCTATTGAGCTATTGGCTTTGAGGCCCAGACTATGGTAGCCACCTGCGGCGATGTCTGTAAAGCCGCTGTTGGGCAAAGGTATATCGCACTGGCCCTCGTAGCTGCGTCCCCAGGCGATTATCGAGCTATCCTTTTTAAGGGCCAGACTGTGGCGTCTGCCAGCGTCGATTTCAGCAAAGCCTCTGTTAGGCAAAGGTATATTACATTGGCCATACCAGTTGCTTCCCCAGGTAACTATTGAGCCATCGGTTTTAAGGGCCAAACTGTGGGCTCCTCCTGCAGCGATGTCGTTAAAATCACTGTTAGGCGAAGGGATATCGCATTCGCCATAGTCGCTGCGGCCCCAGGCGATTAGCGAGCCATCTGCCTTAAGGCCAAGACTGTGCCCCTCTCCTGCGGCGATGTCGATAAAGCCAGTGTTAGGCTCAGTGACATTGCATTGGCCGTAGTCGTTACGGCCCCAGGCGATTATCGAGCCATCTTCCTTAAGTGCCAGACTGTGCCCCTCTCCTGCGGCGATGTCGATAAAGCCGCTGTTAGGCTCAGGGACATTGCATTGGCTATATTCGTTGTCTCCCCAGGTGACTATCGAGCCATCGGCCTTAAGGCCCAAGCTATGGTAACTTCCTGCGGCGACAGCGATAAAGCCACTGTTAGGCTCAGGAATATCGCATTGGCCGTATTCGTTGTTTCCCCAGGCTACGAGCGAGCCGTCCTCTTTAAGGCCCAGACTGTGGGACGCTCCAGTTGCTATGGCGGTAAAGCCGTTGTTAGGGGAAGGGATATCGCATTGGCCATCGTAGTTGTATCCCCATGCGACGATAGAGTCATCTTCCTTTAAGCCCAGACAGTGTGAGCCACCTGCAGCGATGGCGGTAAAGCCGCTGTTAGGTGAAGGTATGACGCATTGTCCAGCCCAGTTGTCTCCCCATGTGACGAGGGAGCCGTCTGCCTTGAGGGCAAGACTGTGAGCCCCTCCTGCGCTAATGGCGGTGAAGCCGCTGCTAAGGTCCACACCGACGACCTGAGTTCCCCAGCCGACTATAGGGCCGGCAAAAGCATCTTTGGAAATAAAGACATGGAAAACACAAAAAACCGCCAAAAACCATTGAATTATGCCTCTGCGACAATAATTAAACTTCATTGCTTATGTCTCTTAAAATAAAGTTAATGTTTTATATAGAGATACCGCTGTAAGGTCTGCGAAAACTTACAGGAAAAGCACAATCCTCCTTTATTATGTTCTCCTCGGTATATCAGAATATAAAGGCCGATATTATTATACAGCATTTACTTTGCAAATCAAGGAAAAAAGAGTAAAAAGTTTAATAAAGTAATTTGCCGCATTGGCAAAGCCCCGGAGAAAAGAAAAAAGTCCAAAGTCTTCTGCCGTACTGCGAACATTGCGGTGCAGAAAAGGAATTTGGCTTGTGATTGTCTTGTAAAGGGTAAAGGGGAATAAAGAAGCATCAATTAAAATAATCAAGCATTGGGCTGGCGGCGCACGAAAAAAAGGCCTCTGCACATGAGGTGCAGAGACCTAACTCGGAAAGAAACTTTCATGGCCCCCCATAAGGTTTCTATTCAAAGCCCTCGTTAAATGCGAAAGCATTATTTTTGGTCCTGCTCGGCTGGGATAGCCAAGTTATCGGCCCTTTTCAGCGGCAGGATAACCAGGCCGGGCGGTTGTTTTTTAGACAGCCAATTCCTTGCGAACAAAGAATTCGGTCTTGTCTCCTTTAATGCCCAACCACATAAAGTTTACTATAAAAAGCATTAAGTGCCAAATTAGCGGAGAACTTTTTCCCTATAACAGGCCGATAAAAGTCGGCCTAATATTTGATTAAGATGTGACAATAATAAGATGGTTTTTCGGCCGTTAAATAATTTGCAAAGTGAATTTTCGTCCCCCCTCGTCGAAGTATTTTAATAAGAAGCGGTTTTTTTCCGGCTGTTATGTTTCTTTGATTGTTGCCTGGCTTTTTAACTGGTCTACAAAATGCTCGATGGTTTGCCTTCGCATTTGCTCTTTAAGTTTTTCCACTATCTGGTCTTTGACTTTTTCAAGAGGCGGTATGGCCGCCGGTTTTCTATCGCAAACTTTGGCAATATGAAAACCGAAACGAGTGCGAAAAATATCACTTATCTGGCCAACATCCATATTAAAGACTACATCGTCAAATTCCTCGACCATTTGGCCTCTTGTGATAAAGCCGAGGTCTCCGCCGTTATCTGGACAATCGGAGTATTTGGCGGCCACCATCTCGAAAAGAGCGCCGTTCTTTAATTCATTCAGTGCTTTGGCTATAAGGTCATTGGCAGCGGCCTGGTCGGTCTGCCAGTTCATATGCTTGACTATGTGGCTGACCCTGATTTGTTCTGCGGATTTTAACAGCTCTTTGTTTTCATTGTAAAAATTCAGGATGTCGTCTTTTGATGGCTCAGATACATCTTTGCACACCTCGGCCAGCAACCGTTCAATTTTAAAGTGCATTTCGATATCTTCTTTAATTTTTGCCTTCTCTTCCATACTAAGAGCTACAGTATCGGTTCCCTTAGACAGATATTGTTCTTTTACCTTATCCAGGGCGGCTTCAAGTTCAGTATCGGGTACCGGTTTGCCGGTCTTTTGTGCGTGCTGATTGATTAAGACCCTTTCGATGACATTCTCTTTCGACCATTCGAGGAGCTGGGCCTCTCTTTCTTCGGGGGGCATCTCTGCGAAAACGCGTTCGTAATCAGGCCTTAGACGTTCGGCTTCCTGCTGAATCTCTATATCCTCAATTTTCCGGCCGTTAACGGTCAATGCCATTGTTTAGTCTTTCAATTCGGGGGGCAATAATAAATTAAATTTTAACCTTTTGCTTTTGCGTACCAGTCGGGGTCTTTGGACAGATTTTCTCTTGCCTCGTTCGTCATCATTTCAAAGGCCGGGTGAGAGCTTTCCCAGGCGCGAGCAGTAAAGGGAGATGCCTGCATTTTTTCCACTTCGACGGCGACTTCGTTAAAATAGCTGCCGTAAATATGGAGAGAATCGGTTATATCAACGTACCTTCCAACTGCTACGGGCTTGCCTACTTTATTTGAAATTTTATCGGCAATTATTCTCTGCAGGTCGGTAAGGGCGAAGACGTTCATAAACCAGGCTTTATAAAGGTCCCTGCTGCGCCAGTGAGTATTCATATTTAGCGACAACTGCTCATCGGCACCAGAGACCAGCCGACACCATATCCTCTGCAGACAGGGCGGGTCGTCTGTCGGCGGGTCGGCAGTAGGCATCCACGTTATTGCCTGTGCCCTGCGGGTGTGACTAACGCTGGCTAAATAATCGATGATATACTGAATCTGGTCAATTTTCCTGAATGGCTTTGGCGAATCGGGATGGCGTATATCTTCCACCGGACAGTACGCAAAGAGGCGTTCGTGATACGTATAGGTCCATTTTCCGGCGGCAGGGTCAATCCAGTGGTCATGGATACCTTCGACCACCTCCTGGCGGTATGCTTCGAGTTCGGCGGGACCGCCGGGGAAATTTTTGTGAATTCTCGGCTCTGCAAATGGATTTGTGACGGTGATGACAACCGTTGCGTCCCTGCTCGGGGGGTCTTCAGCTTTGTCATACTGTGTTTTGATATCCAGGCCATTTTTCCATACCGCCAGAACGGCTTTTTCCCAGGCTTCGGGCAGGCAGCCGGCAGTTACAGAAATAACCGGTACATTTGCAATCGAGGCTATAACAGACATCCGTGTCTCCTATATTAATAAGTTTTTAAGGTTATTTTTCAACACCAAGCTCTTCGTCGGTTACATTATACAGTTCACGGTACCGCTCGGGCATATTTCGCATAAGCACTCTTGCCTTGGCAGCTTCAGGGCTGTCGGGAAATCTGTCGAACAACTCGCGACAGGAATCGACCATCTTTTTGAAAGACAGTATTTTTCTGCCGATTTTGTACTGCGTCAAGGCCATATTGTACAGTCTTTCAGCCTCTATACTGGATACTATATCATCATCGTCGGGGGCGGTTTGAGGCGGTCTTGTCGGCAGGGAAGTGGTTTTGGGAGGTGTTGCTGTTGCATCTTCCTGCTGATTTTTCTGCTCAGCCTGAGTCTGAGCTTCGTTAAGCTGGTCCTGAAGTTTAGCTTCTGCGGCCTCGACACGTTCCGTGGCAGCTTCGAGGTCGGTCGCCTTGTCAATCTCTGAAGAGAAGAAATTGCTTACAAGAATTATTCCCACCAAGACTACTACCACTAAAACCGCTATCTTCAACCAAAATGTGTTCATAACTGCACCTCATACTTTCTGCTTGAAATTCAATTATCGATAACGGATAATCTGATTTTAAAGGAAAGATAAAGAATAATCAATAATAAATAATCAATTTCCTATGTTTACAGGGTTAGTGGAGTCAATTTGCACGGTGAAGTCGGTTTTGCGAGCAGAAGCAGGGGCGATACGGCTGGGCATAGATATAGGCCAACTGGCCGAGGAAACCAAAATCGGCGATAGTTTGAGTATAAACGGCGTGTGCCTGACTGTGGCAGGTCTCGATAACAGCACTGGCACTTTTGACGTAAGCAGAGAGACGCTTTCGAAATCCAATCTTGGCGGCTTAAAAGCCTCATCGCAGGTCAACGTCGAGAGGGCCATTAAGGCCGGCGAGAGGTTTGGCGGCCATCTTGTGCAGGGCCATATTGACGGTACAGCAACGATAAAAACAATTATAAAACAAGGGCAATTCGTCGATATTAAATTCTCTGCAAGTACCGAGTTGCTTGTGCAGATGGTTGTTAAAGGTTCTGTGGGTGTCGATGGAATAAGTTTGACGATTGCGAATATGGATAAAAGCAGTTTTAGTGTGGCGATAATACCCAAGACGCTTGAAAAAAGCACGCTGGGCAAGGCAAAAATCGGTGATGTTGTAAACATCGAAACTGATATAATAGTAAAAACAGTAAAGAGGCAATTAGAGCAGATTCTGCCGGGTCAGGAAAAGCTAACGGTGGAAAAATTAAAAGAGGCAGGTTTTTGAATAACGGGTAAGAGAAAATTCAAAATTCGATAAGTGAACAATTTGTGATAGGCATAACGATGGGTGACGCAGCCGGTATCGGTGCGGAGGTCATCGTAAAGGCACTGGCCGAAGCCCAAGTGCGCCGGGCCGCGAGATTTATTATCTTCGGAATGAACGAACAGCTCTGTTATGCGGCCGACAAGGCTGAGATTGAGCCTTTCTGGGGTCGCTGTCAACATGAAAAAATCGGGAGGGATTTTCCTCACAAAGTCATCTTAGCCGATTACGATGAATATTCCGTGGCACCCTGGCTTAAAAAACCCAGCAAAATTTCCGGCGAGGCATCGATAAAGTTTTGTCTGGATGCTATTGATGCGGCCAGGGCGGGTATTATAGATGCGTTAGTAACAGCACCGATAAACAAGAGCAGCTGGCATCTGGCGGGCTCCAAATGGCCCGGCCATACGGAGATGTTAGCCGACCGATGTAAATCACCACGAAAAGCAATGATGTTCATTTCGGGGCCTTTGAGGCTGGCATTGGCGACCATCCATGAAGCGCTTTTCGAACTGAGGCATAAGTTTACAATCGGCTGTGTCTTTGAGCCGATAGATTTATTAAACGATGCACTGAAAGAGTATTTCAATATTGCAAATCCACAGATAGGGGTCGCCAGCCTAAACCCGCACGCAAGCGAGGACGGTCAGTTCGGCGATGAGGAGCGACGGATAATCACACCGGCGATATTGCTGGCACAGGAACAGGGGATAGACTGCTGCGGTCCTTTTCCAGCCGACACTCTCTTTTTGCGGGCAGCTCAAGGCCAATTCGACGGCGTAGTGGCTATGTATCACGACCAGGGCCTGATTCCTGTAAAACTCCTTGCTTTCGACAGCGCGGTTAATGTGACCATCGGCATACCAATAATAAGGACGTCACCTGCCCATGGAACTGCTTATGATATCTCCGGTCAAAACATTGCCAGTGCAACGGGGATGAAGTCCGCAATAATCACCGCTATCAGAATGGCAGAAATGAAAAAGGCTTACGAACTTGCCCACGCAATGGACAGCTAATAGTTATGCAAAATAAACAGCAAATTCAACAGTTACTTTCGTCAGCGGGCGTTTCGGTAAACAAGCGGCTGGGGCAGAACTTTCTAATAGACCTTAACCTTATGCAACTTCTTGTGGCTTTGGCTAATATCACTAATAATGACATAGTGCTTGAAACAGGCTGCGGGACCGGCTCACTAACCGAAGAGCTGGCCGAGAAAGCGGGTAAGGTAATAGCCGTCGAGATTGACGCAACCCTGGCCAATATAACAAAAAGACAAACAGCCGAGAGGGAAAATGTTGAAGTGGTCAACTCGGATGTTTTGGAGAGCAAAAATACAATCAATCACAAGGTCATCAGTGCGGTTGAGCAGGCCTGTAAAGAATATTGCGGCCGGTTTTTGCTCGTTTCAAATCTGCCTTACAGCGTTGCCGCCCCTGTAATGATGAGTCTTGCTGCCGGCCCGACCACGGCCGATGCTATGTATATTACTGTTCAAAGGGAAGTAGCCCAGCGAATGACTGCTTCGGCGGGCAATAAAAATTACGGTATCCTGAGCATTCTTTTAGATGCGGCGGGTAAAGTAAGAATGGAAAGAATACTCAAGCCAACTGTTTTCTGGCCTGAGCCACAGGTTGATTCGGCAATGGTAAGCTTTGTCCGCAGTAGAGAAAAGGCAGCCCGAATTTACAGTATGGAGCTTTTGAGAGAGGTAGTAAACCTTTTTATGGGTTATCGCCGAAAGATGCTGAATGCCTGCACAAAACTGGCCCAGGGGAGGCTGGCAGAAATAAAAAACTGGCCACAGATTTTCGAGCTATGTTCAGTTGACCCTCATAAGCGACCCGAAACACTCAGCACCGAGGATTATATCGCCATTGCCAACCTGTGCGCCGAATACTTAAAACTCAAGTAATACAGCAGCAAAAATTAAAATGAATGTAGTTTACAAGAAACTGCTTATCTATAATGTTGCAGCCGTGACAGCGCTTTTTGTTTTTGCAGGAGAAAGATGCTTTGGGGCGGATTTGGAGGACTGGCCGGCACAAGTCAAACAAATTGAATACATAAGCTCGGCTGATTCCACTTTGCAGCCGGCTCTTTTTTACAAACCACAGACTGAAAAAAAAGTTCCTTTACTGGTCGCTTTGCACACATGGTCGGGGGATTATACTCAGAAGATGTCCGTGCCGTATGCCGAATGGTGTATTGAAAATAAATGGGTTTTTATACACCCTGATTTTCGCGGTCCTAATAAGCGGCCGGAAGCCACCGGCTCAGACAAAACAGTTAAGGATATTCTCAGCGCTGTAGATTACGCCGTCGCAAAAGCAAATGTAGATTCGCAGCGCATATATCTGGTTGGGTGTTCCGGAGGAGGGTATTCATCGCTGCTGATGGCTGGCAGAGCAACTGATATCTGGGCAGGGGTCTCAGCATGGGTACCTATCAGCGACTTAAAGGCCTGGTACTTCGAATGCAAAAAAGCCGGCAGAGGTTATGCCGACGATATCTTCAAATCCTGTGGCGGTGCGCCGGGGGTGAGCTTCGCAGTTGATTTTGAATACAAAAGCAGGTCTCCGATTACTTATTTAAGCGGAAATTTGAATTTACCACTTGATATAAATACAGGTATCAGGGACGGCCATAGCGGCAGCGTTGCTGTCAGCCATTCTTTGAGGGCGTTTAATCTCGTAGCTTCGAAGAGCGACCGTATTAATGAGAAAGATATCAAGTACTTTGTTGAGAAGGCCAAAGTGCCGCCGCATTTGAAGAAACAGGTGACCGACCCTGCCTATGGAGATAAGAGAGTCTTGTTCAGGAAAAGCTCGAGAAATGCAAGGGTTACGATTTTTGACGGCGGTCATGAGATTATCTATGAAGCGGCTTTAAACTGGCTTTCAAAGCAAAAAAAAGGCACGGATGTTAAAGCTAAGAAATAATCATCCATACCACAAAACGATTTGCTTAACCAGGTAATCACCAATTGAATGGTATTATCCGAAGGCTATTCAATTATAAGCTGATTTCAAAAGTTTTATACGCTGTATTACCGACCGCATCGCTGACTTTGACCGACACTATATGGTCGCCTTTTTCCAGTTCATTTATCGTAACTGTGAAATTTTCTTCGGTTGTATCATAGACCAAATCGTCCGGCAGGGTAGCTATCCAATCGTCGTTGCTGTCAACAGTATAATTTGCCTTGCCGATAGCACTCAATTTGTCAATTGCCTTGAATTTGATTTCAACGGACTGCCAGTCAGGATTTTCAATTGACTCGTCTTTAAGCACGGGAGCGGTATTATCGACTATAACCGGCTCACTTATTCTAACACCTATTAATTTAGTTGCGGTAGTATTATCCCTTTCATCGCTTGCAGTTACCCTGACCTCGTACCGGCCGTCTTCGACGGTCCTGCCGTCCCACTCAAAGTTGTCGGCTTCGATGTCGTCCTTTATCTCAATCCAGTTTGTTCTTGGAATTTTTCTAAAATCTATTTTATAAATGAGCTTGTCGTTATTACCATCTGTCGCTTTATAAGCGATCTTGAATTTTCCTTCTTTACCGGCTGAGCTGATTCGCTCAACACTGACGGATTCGATTTTGGGCGCAAGATTCGGGATAGTATCGGCAACGGCAACCTCCCTTATAACGGGGGTTTGGCCGCCTTTTTCGCTAAGCAGCACGAGTTTATACTGGCAGAATCTGCCGGCCGGACAGCGCAGTTGTATCGGCCCTGTTATGTCCGTCAACTCGGTCCAGTCTGAAAAAGTAGGGTCGTTCACGTCTTTGACATTACCGCTGCGAGAAGCCATTTGCACCCTGCAACCTTCGGGAATATCGGCTTCGATTTGCAATTTGCCCCATTTTGCCGGCTGAGACGCATCGATAAGGTCAGAAGTGTAAGTTCCCTCGACGGCAAAGGTCTTAGCTAATTTTATCAACTTTGCAGGATTGGCCGTCCCGAGATAAATATCCCCTCCGGCAGCAACTGCGGCTGTTATCTGTGATGCTTCCTTGTCCTCATAAACTATCTTATTCTCTTCAGCAGCGGGGTCTATTGTGAAAAGCTGTGCGTTGTTTCCGGTTCCTAAAATCAGGGTCTTATCCTGTTCGGCCAGACAAAAGAAAACCGCCCTTTCGCTAAAAACATCTGTTACAAAACCGCCGCTGGTTATTTTATATATATAACTGTTCTGACCTGGTTTGGCAGGTTTACGGGCTGGGGGTTTAGCATCAGAGGTCTTTTTGTCGGCTCCATTTTGCGTATTTGGAATATTAAGTTTCAAGCCGCTTTTTCCTTCAGCGGCGGTTTCTTCCTTTTCTGTTTCGGTTTCCGGACGACCCTCCGAAGGCAGCTGCGAAGCAAATTTAGTCTGAGCCGCTACAATTTTAGCCGATGTTGCCGTCGCAAATAAATCGCCGTCATCTGCGAATAATAACGCTGTAATCTCCTCTTCATTGCTGTCATACAGAACCGTTGCGGTTTTCGTTCGGGGATTTATCTTATATACAAGGCCCCGGCTGTCACTTCCGGCATAAACGAAGCCGTCCTGTCCAACAGCCAGCGAAAGTATATTTTTATCCCGACTGTCGTATATAAGCTGCGGATTTTTGCCGAAGGAATCGAGTCTGTAGACTCCGCCTTCCGGACCGGTGCCCAGGTAAATATCGCCGTCATTACCAATAGCTATTGCAAAGATATATTTGACGTCGTTCGGCTCAAAAATTGTCTCTGCTATGGTATCAGGCCCCGACTTAAAGCGCATCAATCGGCACTTTTCACCGCTTATGCCCACCAAAAGCCTGCCGGTCACATCGGTTGCCATCGTGAAGATATGCTCGTTCGACAGGTACTGGTCGGTTTCGACCATATTTGAATCAGCAGCGTCGTCTGCTGCTTTCTGCTCCTTATTTTTTTCAATTTCCCCCTTATATGAATCAGTGGGATAAATCTTTGTCAGTTTGCCAAGACTATATTTATAAATACCGCCGTTGGGACTCGTACCGACAAAAACCGTTTCGCCACTTACTACAATGCTGTTTATCGACCACACTTCTTCAAAAGACTTGACAACCGTCTCAGCCGCCCGGCTAAGTTGAAGAGTTCCTTCGGAACTCACCACAATATCTTTGATTTCACCTTTGAGAAAATCGACACTGCTGCTGTGTCGTGTAATCTTACTGGTAACAGCCAAACAAGCTGAATCTAAAAGTAAGAATAAAAAAAACAAAAGTAAAAAGTTTCGCCTTTTGTCTTGTCTCATAGATACTCCTTTCATCGGACGCAATACGATATATCATTGTTCCACTGTTATGTGCATAGTTTGCTTATCGACAACAATTGTGTCGGTTTGAAAACTCTTCTCGAGCCAATGCGAATACGGCCTCGGTTTAAGCGTCCTTTTTGCATCTCCAAGAACCAAAGCCTTTGTGGGAGGTAAATCAGGAAGCTGCGCCTTTGCCAGGGCAACACCGCCGGATGGTAAAACCAAGATACAATAAAGCTTATCTCTGCTGATATGTAAAAGATTATTCAGTGACTCAACAAGAGTTTCGAGATTGTAATAAACAAATTTATAAAGTGCAGCTTTTCTAAGAAAGTCCTGATAACCGTAAACACCGCAAATAAGCAATTCATACTTGCCGGGTGTCAATTCCTGCGGGAGTTCCAAAGTGTACCGATATTTTTTCTTGCCGGCCAGAACTGATTCGAGAATTACGGAAATGTCTATTGTTTGGCCGGCTTTTACCTCCAAATCAGATAAATCAACCGACCATATATGAGAAACGGCGCTTTTAGGCAGTATGCGTATATCAAAATCCATTGATTTTATAGCAACTTTTCTGTATGGGTTATTCATAATCAGGGCAACTGAACTGATGCTCTCGGTTACCAATTCTCTGACGTTCAGGCTGGTTGAGATATTTTCAAAAGTAATGGGCTCGGCATCGTCAATTTCGACGGTCACTTTATACTCAACAGTATGGTCCGGCGGTAAATCGCCAAGCATAAGGGCCGCTCCGGTTACGGCTGCACGAACTATCGTCACAGTAAGCAGACGATTATCAACAACACGGCAGTTATACAATCGCTCCTCCATATCATTATAACGGTCAACCTTTATCGTTAGCGGTATCATCCTGGCCTCAGCACCGAGCTGCCCGAGGACTGCCGACGATTCATCAGTTTTCAAAGCGCCGACCGTCTTAAGCGGGCTGGCGTATTTGAAAGAACGAACTATGCTTGATACAACGGTGTGAACTCTGGCAGTGGCCATAGGTAAATCAACCGCCCCATAGCCGAGAAAACTGTGTCCGAAACCGTACACTTTATCGTCGATAATTTCAGTCACCGTCCCGATTACGGTCATTGCTATATCACCGGTCAGCAATGGAATTGCAAGAGAAGATCCAGGAATTAACTGCACATCCTCGGCCTGGAAGCTATCGGAACCACTGCCCATGCCGGCAACAGCCATTAGCCCGAAAGGTTCAACCAAAGTATTTAACTGCTCACAAACTCCACTCGGAAGACCTGAGACTATTAAGGGACAGGGCAAATGAGAAGGTCCGCCTAAAGAATTCTTTCTTCCGGATAGAAGGGAATTTTCAATTTCCTTACCAATCTCGGCAAAATCAATCGGGGCAGAATAATCAAATGCAAATCCCATTTGCTGTGTGGTTTGCTCGGAATAATCCCCGGTGCCTACCTGCAGCATCTCTTCAATTGGCGTTACACCGTAAAGCGGGTCTTTGCTGAAAGTCCAGCCAAAAGCCATTGCTCCGGCCAGGCGGCCGTCAATATAAACCGGTGAACCACTGCAGCCGCCAACCGGACCGGTATGAATAAAACGCTCATCTGTGCCCTGGACCAAAATAGCGTTTTTTCCGGGGCTTATATCGCGCACCACATCCAGGACTTCCAGACCGAATTTTTCAATCTCAGTGCCCTTAAAACACGTGAGACAATAAGCCTCCATCCCGGGCTGAATCTGGTCGATGCCGATATATTTGGTATTATCAAGCTGTTCAAAAGACCAACAAAGAGAAACGGCCGAAAACAACAAAAAGGATGAAGCTGATGATAACAATTTAAAATTTTTGCGTTTTGCCTCTTTTTCGAACATTTATGGCCTTTCGATTCGAATGTCAGTGACCGCTGTTCACAATATGCTGCGGTTAAAGGTTATTTTATTTGCTGCATAAAGCCTTTGCAAGGTAAAAGAATTTTTGCTAAAATAGCGTCGATTGGTCATTAATGCAATATGATATTTTGACGGAGAAATAAATGAAAGCTAAACATCGTCATGAACTGAAAACCAACGAACTGGCTGAATGGATAACGGAATTCCCCCAATGGGCAAAGAAAAATCTCAAAACAATTATCTACGTGGCAGTACTGGTTGTTGTGGTTGCAGGCTTATATATCTATAACTGGCACGAGAAAAACGTGGTTTTGGTCCAAAGAGAAATCGAACTGACAAAACAGCTCGCCCGGGTCTCGAATCAAAAAACACAAATCATCCAGGCCCAGGCCCAGGGAGTAGACGCTTCATACACTCTGCTGGATACCGCTAAAAATCTTCAGGTCATTGGCGAAAACGAAAAGAACAACCAGATGGCTGCACTGGCGCTTATTAAACAGGCCGAAGCCCTGCGGATGGAGCTGCACTACCGCCCCGGGACCGTCAGCAGAACAGATTTGCAGGAGCGTATAAAACAGGCAAGGGCCTGTTACGCCAAAGCAATTGAAAAATCCTCGTCCAACCATTCGTATATGGCAATAGCTAAATTAGGTCTGGGATTGTGTGAGGAGGAAATCGGAAACTTCGAAAAAGCAAAGCAAATATATCGCGACATCACAGCCAACTCCGATTTCGAGGGTACCGTTGCCGCCGAACAGGCAAAGCGGCGCCTTGAGACAATGGCTGATTATAAGCAAGCAATTGCTTTTAAACCACCGCCAAAACCGGCAGCACCAAAACCAGCATCGAGCGAACCGGCACAACCACAGATTCAGCTAAATCCTGCTGACATTGCTTCGCCGAACCAATAATTCGTGAATCGTAATGCGAGAAGCGAATTCAATACCGGATATAAGTGACGAAACGCAAGATACAAACCTAACACTTCAAGTCGGCAGTTCAATCAAAGAACGTCGCGTCGATAAATATCTTCACGGCCGATTCAGTAATTACAGTCGGGTTATGCTCCAGGAGGTAATAAAGGCCGGGTTCGTTAAAGTAAACGGCAAAGCGGTCAAACCCAGCTTCAAGCTAAGCCCGGACGATAAAATAGAATTGACACTCCCGGAACTTCCGAGCAAAGAAATTATGCCCGAAGATATACCGCTGAATATCATTTACGAAGACGATGATATCATAGTGCTCAACAAGCAGGCAGATATTCTTGTTCATCCGGCCCGCGGCAATACTCATGGCACACTGGTAAACGCTCTTGTTTTTTACTCTGATAAGCTATCGAGCGGCTTTAGTGAGACGGTTCAAAGGAAAAAAGAGAAATTCAAGAACGTTGGAGAATTTCGGCCGGGAATCATACATCGGCTCGACAAAAATACCACAGGTGTTATGGTTGTTGCCAAAAATGATTTCGCCCAGTGGAAAATCGCCAAACAATTCCAGGACCGTCAGACAAAAAAAAGCTACCTTGCTATTGTGCATGGCACGCCGGAATTGACAGCCGACCGAATAAACATGCCGTTAGGAGTCCACCCGAAAATACGCGAAAAATATGCTATTCGCCCGGAAAACGGAAAAGAAGCTATTACTTTTTATGAAGTTTTAGAGGAATTTCGCGGTTTTTCCCTGTTAAAACTAAGCCCCAGGACCGGAAGAACACACCAGATACGCGTACACCTTTCATATATAAAATACCCGGTTGTAGCCGATGATATGTATGGCGGCAAACTGGTTTATCCCTGGCAACTGCAGGACGGCGAACCCGCAGTGCAGGAGCCGGTTATAACCCGTGTTGCGCTGCACGCCCATACTCTGGAATTTCAACACCCTACAAGCAAAAAACAAGTCAAATTTGAAGTACCCCTGCCGGAAGATATGCAAAACCTGCTCGATATGCTCAGAAAATATCGAAAAGTATGAAAATTATCGATAACTTGAGTATACAGAAATTTGCTATTGGAAATGAGGTTGGAATTCCCCAGTACCAATCAACAATAAATTAATTCACTCCTGCGGGAGTTTTGCCAGGTCCGCGTCGGAACCGGCAACCATTAGAATATCGTCCTGGTAGATTACAGTATTGGGCATAGGGACATTTATAATCGCACCTTTTTCGCTCTTTTTGCCTTTGCTGTGTTCACCTCTTTTAATAGCAACCAGATTGACGTTGTATTTCTGCCTAAGCTGCAAATCCATAACGGTTTTGTCGTCGAAACTCGAAGGTGATTTTATTCGGGCCAGGCTGTAACCCGGTGCAAAATCAATTTTTTCTCCGATTTGCGGCGCGATAAGTTTATACGCCCATCTTTGAGCCGACTCTATTTCGGGATAAATGACTTCGGTAGCTCCTACTTTTGAAAAAACCTCACCTGCAATGAGGTTCTCGGCCCTTGCGTATATCTGCTCTACACCCATCTGTTTGAGATTGACCACAGTCAGAATCGCCGACTCAAAACCCCGCCCACGCTGACCTATACCGATGATAGCGACATCAACTTTATCCACACCCTGGGCCTTAAGTGCCTCTTCGTCGGTGCTGTCGAGCCGAACACAGTGGCTGACCTGGTCCCGAATTGAGTCTATTACCTCTCTGTCTCTATCAATTGCAATGACCTCAGCTCCGCTCATTGCCAGAGCAATAGCCAGCTTATTACCGAACCGCCCCAGTCCTATTACAGCAAATTGCTTCATAGTTTTACTCCCGCATTCAATATTACATAAAGCACTACGAATTAACCGACAATTATCGCTTCATCCGGATAATTATAACGAGCCGGCTTCAAGTTAAATGTCAGCGCCGCCAGCAGCGTTAAGGGCCCGAGTCTTCCTATAAGCATAACCGCAATAATAATCAATTTCCCGGCAGTTGTCAAAGAACCTGTTATACCGGTTGTCAGCCCAACAGTTCCTAATGCAGAGCCCGCCTCGAACATAATTTCCGACATTGTAAAGCCGTTTGTATTTTCAGTAATACTAAGCACCAGGGTGGCTCCAAATAAAACCGCAACAAAAAGCAGTGTTACAGTAATTGCCCTGCCGACGATGACTAATCGAATCGAGCGCTTAAATATCTCAACTTCCCCCCTTTTTCTCAGGGCGGCAACAGCAGTTACTATAACAACAGCTAATGTTACGGTTTTGATTCCGCCTGCGGTCGAGCCGGGTGAGCCGCCGACAAACATAAGCAAAATCAAAATAAGTCTGCTCGAAGCCGACATTTTCGCCACGTCAATGGTATTGAAACCAGCCGTCCTGGCCGTAACCGACTGAAAGAAAGCACCGAGAATACCGGTTTTTTGTTCGGGACTGCCGCCGCCTGCGTAACGCTCAAACAAAAGAATGGTCAATGCTCCCAAAATTATCAATATGAAGCTTACGCTGAGCACAATCTTGGTTTGAAGCCGCATCCTCTTTGGTGTTTCTCTTAAAAAATGGCGGCGCTCGTCAAACCTATTTTTTAAGAAACACTTAACCTTATCAGTAATAATACTGCTCAAATCATAAAGAACGCTAAAGCCAAGCCCGCCTAAGATTATCAGCGGACAAAGAACCACATATACCTGTGGCCTTCTATTGTAGCTAACAAGACTATCACTGAACAAACTAAAACCGGCATTGCAAAAAGCGCTGATTGCATGAAATATGCTGCAGAACCACTGTTCATGCACGTTAACCACACGGCCGGATACATCATCCCACATTCCGAACATACTGACTGCGCCGACGGCCTCGATAAATATTGTCCCGAATAAAATAAACACTATCATTTGGCCTATCCGGCTAAGAGTGCTGGCGCTTAGTAAATCCTGCATCGCCACCGATTCACGCAGGCTAAGCGCCTGTCCCAGCAATAACGCAATAACCGCTCCAAACACAACTATACCGAGCCCGCCAAGCTGAATAAGCGTCAGGATTATCAACTGTCCCATCAGGCTAAAGTCCTTACCGGTGTCTTTAACAATAAGGCCTGTAACACAGGTAGCACTGGTAGCGGTAAAGAGAGCATCAACAAAGCTTATATTTTCAGCAGCGGACGACCTTGGTAGCCAGAGAGCTCCGGCACCGGTAATTATCAAAACAAGAAAACTCGCGATTAATGTCTGCGTCGGGTTTTTGCCCGAAGCCGCCATATTTACACTGGTTTTGCAAAGCTTCTTAATAACCTGCAATACCAGGTAAATGCCCACAGCAAAATGTCGAACCGCTGCAGGGTCGGTTTTAGCAAACCAGTGTCCGGCTCCCAGGACAGCCGTTAAAAGTGCAATTAAAAGTGGTACCTCCAACCAGTTGGCCCGCAGGAATTCAGCCTTTGAAACCGCGTTAAACAGCCGAACAAGTTTTTCGATAACAAAAACACAGAGCAAAATCGTCTGAACAATATATAAAAGATTAGCCGGCAGTAAGGGCGCATCAAAGCCAAACAGCAAAGCAAAAGACGCAGTTACTACTGCGGCCGTCAGAACGTTAACACCGAATAAAATCCTCTCCAGCTTTTTGTTCTTATAGTGTATAAGCATAATTTAGTTTACGATTAACCAACCTTTATAGATAATTGTAAAAATAAAATATAAAATCGTAAATTCAAAATCGAAAAATTATTTACGCCACATCAGCCAAACCAAGCGAATCGCCAAATTTAGCCAGCAGTGCCCGGCGGATATTTTTGTGTTCGGGCATTGTCAGCATCGGGTCTTGCGAAACCATCTCGAATGCGTTTTTTCTGGCCATAACCAGCAGTTCATAATCGTCAATTATATTGGCGATTTTCAAATCCGGCAGGCCGTGCTGCCTTGTGCTGAACAATTCGCCCGGTCCACGCAATCTAAGGTCATACTCAGCTATCTGGAAACCGTCGTTGCTTCTGGTCATTATATCGAGTCTGCTCTTTGCTGTTTCACTGTCCGTATCGGCAAACAAAAAACAATATGATTTAGCCTCACCTCTTCCGATACGTCCCCGAAGCTGGTGCAGCTGTGCCAATCCGAATCTGTCCGCTCCTTCTATAACCATTATAGTTGCGTTCGGAACATCCATACCCACCTCTATGACAACGGTAGAGACTAATACATCGATTTTACCCCTTCGAAATTCACTCATAATCTGCTGCTTCTTTGCTGACGGCATCTGGCCGTGCAGCAATTTTACGGTAAATTCAGGAAACACTTCGGTACTAAGTTTATGCCATTGGTCGGTGGCCGCCTTGATATCATCGTCTGCCTCAACTGCAGTAATTCGTGGATAGACAAAATATGCCTGTTTTTTCGCCTTTAGACGCTCGCGGATGAATTCTCTGGCTTTTTGCCGGTTACTTCTATCGACCCAGCGGGTTATAATGGCGCCTCTGCCGGGTGGGGAGTTTTTGATAATGGAAACATCCAAATCACCGAAAGCGGTCATCGCCAGCGTACGAGGGATAGGGGTGGCCGTCATAACAAGACAATGCGGAGTAGTCTGTTTGCGCAGTTGTGCACGCTGATGCACCCCGAATTTATGCTGCTCATCAATTACGACCAGCCCAAGCCTGGCAAACTCTATATCTTCCTGTAAAAGCGCAACTGTTCCGACGATGATATCAATGTCACCGTTTTTTATTTGCCTGAGAAGTTCGGCTCTTTTTTTGCCGGTTAAGCCTCCTGTTATCAACACTCTTTTAACTTTGCTGTTTTTTAAATATCTTTCCATGCTTATAAAATGCTGCCCCGCCAGAATTTCCGTCGGCGCCATAATCGCAACCTGCATTTTATTGGCGACCGCCAGAAGCGCCGCATAAAGCGCCACGACCGTCTTGCCCGAACCGACATCGCCCTGCAGAAGCCTGTTCATCGGTTCGCTTTTTTTCATATCGGCTGCAATTTCATCAATCACATTATCCTGGTCTTCCGTAAGTAAAAAGGGAAACCGCTTTCGGATTCTATGGTCTATTTCATCATTGCAAAAGCACGGCGGCGCCGCCGAAAAATGCTGTAATTTGTATCGTCGAAGCGCCAGTCCCAGCTGCATCAAAAATAATTCGTCATACTTTAATCTGCGTTTTGCCCTGGCTAATTTTTCTTCGTCGGGCGGCAAATGTATCCATTGAAAGGCATCTTTCCTGTTGATAAGCCGTCTTTCTTTGAGCACATTTTTATCATAAAACTCATCCACCAGCTTATCCAGATTATCAAGTACCGGCCGGATTATTTTCTTGATTTGTCCGCTGCTCAATTTCGCAGTAGCCGGGTAAACACCACCGCTGAAGTATTCCTCCGGATGTGAACAGCCCTCTTTGAGTATCATAAATTTCGGGTTGGTCATTTGAAGTTGATACTTATATAAAGAGACTTTGCCGCAAGCTGCTACTATCTGCCCGGGTTTTAACTTATCGCGAAGGAAACCGCCGTGAAACCACACAATTCTGCAAATCCCCGTATCATCGGAAATCTGGGCTTCAAAGATTGCCTGCCGATGGAAACTTTGAAAGTTTGTCGATTCAACCAGGCCGACAATAGTAGCTATCGAGTTCTTTTTGATTCGATTTATTTTTATCGGTTCAGGTGTAAAATTCCAGTCCCGCGGAAAATATTCCAACAAATCGCCCACTGTCTCGACGCCTAACTGCGCAAAGACCTTGGCCTTGGCCGGTCCGACGCCCTTGAGGTATTGAACCGGCATTGACAGATTATATTTATTCTGTGATTTACCACTTTCTTTTGTCATCGCTGTTTCAATAGCCATCACCGTATCTGCTTTTATATGAATGATATTACACTATTGCTCAAAGCCATATTCCCCGAACAGTTTAACAAAGCGAACTTCGCATATTGTTCTTTTGAGGATTGTTTCCTTTTTCTTTTCCCAGGCCATCAGTTCCTGTACCCCCCCATAACCGACAGGTCCAACCATCAATCCGCCTTCAGCAAGCTGGTCCATCAAAGGTTTCGGCATTGTCGGCGCCGTAGCGGTAAAAATAATTCTGTCAAAAGACCTTTGTTTCGGCCAGCCGCAACTGCCGTCACCCACATAAAACTCCACATTAGTGATACCTAACCTGCCCAAAACCGCTTGGGCGGACTCAGACAACTGGCTGATTCTTTCTATTGTATAAACCCTTTTTGCCAGCTTGCTCAGAATGGCCGTTTGGTATCCGCTGCCGGTCCCGATTTCCAGAATTTCACAATAATTGTTAAGCCTCAGTTCCTGCGTCATCAGGGCAACGATAAAGGGCTGAGAGATAGTCTGGCCCATCCCGATAGGCAAAGGCCCGTCGGAATAAGCCTGAGACTGATAAGACGACGGTACAAATTCCTCCCGGCGAATCTCCCTCATAACTTGTATTACGCCCGGTTCGGTTATGCCCCGTCCTTTCAGGTCATAATCAATCATCCGCCGCCGAGCTTCAACGAATTTGTCCTTATTTCCATCGCTGCGCATGGCAATAATAATCGCTTGTTAACCGTCCTTTTGCAAATCAATTTTATATGGAGATTAAGTTGCTATTGTGCCGCCGGGTGATAAAATATCATAAAACACGACAAATAACCCAATTTCAGACAATTTTAAGGAGTGTGAGAAATGAAAACCAAAAAGTTTCTTTTCTATCTTTTAGCTGCGATTTTAGGCGGCTGCATACCATCGCTGAATCCCCTTTTTAATGAAAATGAGCTTATTTTCGAAGAAAAGTTATTAGGCACCTGGGCCGAAGATGACGCAAAGGAAACCTGGCAATTCAAAAGGGGCTCCGATGACCCTAACGAAAAGTTTTATGAAATGACCTACACCGACTCAGAGGGCAAAGGCGTATTTTTTGCCGGTTTAGGAAAGATAAATGATGTGATGTTTCTTAATATCTACCCGCACGAACCGGAATTGGACAAGGCAAACGACTTTTACAAATTTCATATTTTACGTGTCCACACCTTTATGAAGATAGAACAAATCGAGCCAACTTTGAAAATGGCAATGATGGATCCGGAAAAAATGCAAAAGATGCTCGAAAAAGACCCCGACATTATCAAGCACGAAATGATTGAAGACGGCGACCGCATCCTGCTGACCGCTTCAACGGAACAGCTCCAACTCTTTATGAAAAAATATATGAATGAAGAGGACCTGTTCGATGACACATCCGAGTTAAAACGATTGATGCCAAGGGACTCTAATGACGTTAACAACATCGAAACCAATGACAGCTAAAAGAAAAAATCCTGATGCCGATTAATCTAAAACTGCCTAAAAAACCCGGTCTGTTCATAACCGGTACTGACACCGGCGTCGGCAAAACATTGATAGCCGGCGCAATTGCCCGAATTCTGGCCGAAACCGGGATAAAAGTTGGGGTCTTCAAACCGATTGCCACCGGCTGCCATCGAAGTTGGGACGGGTTAACCAGTTACGATACTGAATTTCTGGCCGGTTGTGCGAACAGCGAGCTTCCCCTTTCAACGATAACCCCCATCAGCTACCTTACCCGTTCAGCGCCTATTATCAGCGCAGCCTATGATAAGTCTGCCATAAATTTCGATAAGATTGCAACAGCTTACAAAAAAATATGTCAGGACAGCGACATAGTTATCATCGAAGGTATCGGCGGTGTGCGTACGCCGCTGACAACAGAGTTTGACCTGCTGGATTTGGCGGTCGAATTTGCTTTGCCTGTGGTTATAGTTGCCCGCCTCAATCAGGGAACGATAAATCATACACTTATGACGATTGACTGTGTCCGTGCGGCAAAACTGAAAATCGCTGGTATAGTCATTAACGGCTACGATGGCACCAAAGTAGCAACTGCCGAAGCCACTGTCGAGCAGGTAATAGCTCAATGTGGAAGTGTAAAAATCCTCTCGGTCGTTCCTTTCGACGAAACCGTCGATATAAAAGAGCCTTGTCTTGGAGAAGTAATCGTCGATTCACTGACCGACTGCGACTGGCGTAACCTGAGCCAACTGTAAACTTATTCAACCTCTTATCTCACCGTTGAATTCTTTTACAGCGTCAATCATAGCAACAAGGTTTTCTACAGGAACATTCGCCTGTAAGTTGTGAATCGAGTTAAAAACAAATCCTCCGTTTCTGGAGAATATTTCACAGCGCTGCAGAACCTCACTTCGAACATCTTCCGGCGTTCCGAAAGGCAGCGTACTTTGAGTGTCAACACCCCCGCCCCAGAAAACAAGTTTATTACCGTAACGCTCTTTGAGCTTATTCGGTTCCATTGATGCCGCTGATGTCTGAACGGGATTTATAATATCGAACCCGCTATCAATAAAACAATTCATAAAAGGCTCCACAGCCCCGCAGGAATGCTTGAAGGTTTTCCACCTCGTGTTTTTGTGTACCCAATTGTTAATCTTTTTGTAGTACGGCCCATAGAGGGAACTGAAAGTCTCCGGAGAGCAGAAGCTTGAATTCTGTGTGCCGAAGTCGGTTCCGCATACATAAAGGACATCTACAGCATCTCCGGCTACGCCATAAAATTTCTCCAGGTTTCCAAGTGCAATTTCACACTGCCGGGAGAATATCTTATGAATATAATCCTGACGAGTGGCTAATGATATATACCATTCGGTTACGTCCCTGATTCCCCTGGGGTGTTTGAGAAATGGAGCCGGTATCAGGGCTATATCGCCGAAGCCCATCCCTCCTATACTGGCGATAATCGCCCTGTCGGACGAAGCAAGTTGTTTTATCCTTTCTTCAAAATGTGTCAGGTCATCATCCGAAAGAGGACCGAATTCCTCGGTATTGTCTTCGGGATTCAGGGCGGCTTCGTCGAATTTCTCCTGCCTTATTATGCTGTCGAAAAAGAAGCTGTTTTTGGACATCCGCCCGCTCGCCGCAGCGCTAATGTCACCTTCAGGATATATCAGAATATCCCCGTTTGGCTCAGTAGTCGTTTTGAAATGCTCCGATACAAGCACTTCCTGCCCCCAAGGCATTCGGAACTGTTTCCAGTTTTCGTTGACAAAACCAAACATTGTATGACGGGGACACACTCCTGCAACATCAATACCCATCGCATCCAACAAATCATCATCAGGCCATCCAAGCATCTGATAAGGCTCAAATGCCTTGACTAATCGTTTCTCTAAGCCGTAATAATCGCGCAGGGCGGCAACACAAGATACGTGCATACCTGTTACGGCGCTGCTGCCAAAATCAATAGGGACCTTGTCCGGATTTTCGTGTGCTAATGCTTTTTTAACTCTTTGGCGGCGATTCATCCAATTTCTTTCCTTAGAAAAAATCCTTAAAATACGTCGTTAATATTTTACAAAACAAAAAAATAAAATGCTATACTGCTTAATGTGTAATTACCAAATAAAAATTGTTTCTTTCCAAAAAACAACCGTTTGTGTATCATAATATAAACTGTATGCTAATATGTTTGCTTGCGCCTTAAGTAAATAAGGGTAAAAATCTCGTGGCTGCTCAATCGGAATTTAGACGATATTTAGTAAATGTTGACACTATCTCAACGCACCAGCTCTTTACCGACTGTCTGATAATTGGGGCCGGTATTGCAGGCCTTCGTGCCGCCATAGAAGCTGCCGAACACTGCAATGTCATCATTATCTGCAAGGATACACTTGAGAACAGCAACACCTGGCTCGCCCAGGGGGGGATTGCGTCGGTCCTTGAAAAAACAGATTCTTTTGAATCACACATAGAAGATACACTTAACGCCGGTTGGGGTATAAATGATGAAAAAATTGTCGATTTAGTCGTTCGCCGGGGACCGCAGCTTATCGAGCAATTAGTCAACTGGGGAGCAGACTTCGATATCACCGATGACCATGTTGACACAACTCTCGAAGGCGGTCACACTCATGCCCGCGTTGCACACGCTCATGGCGATGAAACAGGCCAGATAATTGCAGAAACTCTAATAAAGAAAGTCAGGCAAAATTCGAACATCAAAATACTTGAAAACTTTTTTGCCGTTGACCTGCTTACAAACGACAACAAAGAGTGCATAGGGATAATCGGCCATGATAAACAAAGAGGCTTTCAGATAATCTGGTCCGCAAACACAATTTTGGCAACTGGAGGGGCAGGACAACTCTATCGCGAAACTACTAATCCCGAACTGGCAACAGGAGATGGAATTGCTATGGCCTACAGGGCGGGGGCTGTCCTGAGCGATTTGGAGTTTATGCAGTTTCATCCGACAACGCTCTATATCGCGGGCGCTTCGCGGGCTTTAATAACCGAAGCGCTCCGAGGAGAAGGAGCAATTCTTTTGGACAATAATGGCGATGCATTTATGAAAGACTATCACGAATCCGCTGAACTTGCACCGCGCGACATTGTCAGCAGGGCAATACTCTCACAAATGCTTAAAACAAAATCTACCCATGTCTATCTGGACGTTCGGCATTTCGACAAGGAACATTTTATTAAAAGATTTCCCCGGATTAGCGAGCTATGCGAAAGTTTCGACATAAACATCAGTAAAGATTTAATTCCTGTCCGGCCAAGTGCACACTATATAATAGGGGGTGTAAAGACGGACAGCATAGCTAAAACAAGCATCGAAAATCTTTACGCCTGTGGGGAAATAGCGGCTACCGGCCTGCATGGGGCAAATCGCCTCGGCAGTAATTCGCTGCTTGAGGGCCTGGTTTTTGGCGAAATCGCCGGCCAACAGGCATCTAAGGAAGCTGAATCAGGTATGGCCTATAGCAGGCACCCTTTAATAAAATACCAAATACCTCGCTCTGGCCGAACGCTGCTCGATGCTGCTGATATCAGAAACTCACTAAGGGCCCTTATGTGGCGAAATGTCGGTATTACCCGAAAGGCCAGGCCGTTATCAGAGGCTCAGGAAATTATTGCTTTTTGGCAGAGATATGTTATGGACAAAATCTTTGATTCCTCCCAGGGTTGGCAATGCCAGAATATGCTCACAGTTTGCCGGCTTATGGCACATTCGGCACAGATGCGAAAAGAAAGCAGGGGGGTGCATTTCAGAAGCGATTTCCCCCAAACAGATGATGAAAACTTCAAAAAACATATCGAAATCACACGCTAATACCTGGAAAATAAACCAAACTTTTGTTATAATACATTCGTAATTAGCGCTATATAACAAATTAAAAGAGTGGGTCGGACGGCCGCCGGTCTTATTAAAGCCGGAGGAAAGTCCGAGCAGGACAGGGCACGGTGGTGGTTAACAGCCACCCGGGGCGACCCGCGGGAAAGTGCCACAGAAAATACACAGCCGATGGCTTCGATTTATCGCAGAACAGGCAAAGGTGAAATGGTGCGGCAAGAGCGCACCGCGGTATTGGTAACAATACCGGCAGGGTAAACCCCACCGCCTGCAAGACCAAGAAGCTGGCGCCCGGCCCGGGCTTTAACCAGCGGGTAGGTCGCTTCAGAGCCAATTGGCAACAGTTGGTCAAGTTAAATGGCCGTCTCCCGCCAATACCGACGGGACACAGAACTCGGCTTATAGACCCGCTCTTTTTATTTGGAAATAGGCAAGAATCCTAAACGATTATGGCCGTGAACCCCATTTTTTGCTGTTCTTATCAGCACCGCAACCCAAACAGGTCCAATCCTCCGGCAAATTTTCAAAGCTGATACCGGGGGCAATTCCATATTCCGGCTCACCCAAAAACGGATCATAAACATATCCGCATTGCAAACATTTATACCTCTTATAACCTATTGTTTTCTTCAGGAACGAGCCTAATCGCATCTTGAGCCTGGCTACATCGTCTTCTACAACCATTTGAATTTTGCCTTTTGCAAAACTAAGATGGTCGAAATCTAAAGCTTCCTTTTTGTCTAATTTTATTGCCAGGGCGGGGGAAGCGTCCAGCTTAACCAGAACGGCTTCAATTCCCTGATTGATAAGCATTCCGGAAACAGAAATTATTTCATTATCTTCACTAAGCTCCTCTATATCGTCGTGAGCATACTCCTGGACCTTTCGCAGTATTTCAATGCGCCTTGCATTTTCATTGCTGTAAGGTTCATCAAGTATTTCACTTTCCAATACCATTTCACAGTCAAAGCTAAACCCCTCCCAGGGCTCAGTAAACAAAACCTTGGGTCTTTCGTTTACTATAAGCAGATACTTCCGCATTGCCGTCGTCTCGTCCTCGTTGAATGCAACCATATTGAGCCAGCTTTTATAGCCCTTTTTCTTCTCCCCCACCGAAGCAACAACACTTCTGCTTTGGCTGAGCAGTTCATATTCCGGCCGGTGAATAACGCTCAGCACATCAGCGGCGCTGCTCTTTTTTAATTCCGTCAAAGAATAGCTCGAAAATAGCTGCTTGTTTGATGGCGGCCCTTCCGGCTTTAAGAAACCAACGAAATCTCTCGAAAGCGAACAACCGTACAAACCGCAAAGAAAAACAGAAATAAAGAAATAAATTGTGCAATTCTTCACTCTTAAACTCCCACCTTTAACATTCGTCTTTGTCAGTCTCATATTCATTTTTCCTGTTTTGTTTTTTCGCTCTTCGTTTCCCGGCACCGGCCGCCAGCAGACAAATACGACCGGAAAACAGAAACATCAGGCTTCTTTTGACTCTATCCACTTCATCATCTTGCGCAATTCCTTGCCGACGGTCTCCAACTGGCAGTCGTGGTCTTTTTCGTACAGTTCGTTAAACTTCTTAAGGCCGCCCTTGTATTCGGCCACCCATTCCTTGGCAAATTGACCGGAGGTAATCTCAGACAGTATCTTCTTCATTTCAGCTTTGGTTTGTTCGGGGATAATCCTCGGCCCGCGGGTCATATCACCGTACTCGGCCGTATTCGAAACGCTGTATCTCATGTAATTAATTCCCCCCTGATACATAAGGTCAACGATAAGTTTCACCTCATGCATACATTCGAAGTAGGCGATTTCCGGCTGATAACCCGCCTCTACCAGTGTCTCAAAGCCCGCTTTAATAAGCGATGTCAGCCCCCCGCAAAGAACGCACTGCTCACCGAAAAGGTCGGTTTCCGTTTCTTCTTTATACGTGGTCTCAAGGACGCCGGCTCTTGCCCCGCCGATGCCGTTTGCCCATGCAAGAGCAATTTCTCTGGCATCGCCGGTAGCATCCTGCTCGACTGCTACAAGGTTCGGCACACCGCCGCCTTTTACAAATTCGCTGCGAACCAAATGTCCGGGGCCTTTCGGAGCTATCATAATCACGTTAACATCTTTAGGTGGTACGATATACTTAAAATGAATATTAAACCCGTGACAAAAACCGAGGGTTTGCCCCGCCGCCAGATTCGGAGCGATTTGACTTTCATAAATCTTCGCCTGGACCTCATCCGGAAGCGTTACAATAATCAAAGCAGCCCCATCCATAGCGGTCTTTATATCTCCCGGGGCAAAGCCGTGTTCTGTCGCCAGCTTAAAGTTGTCCGTACCTTCAAGCTCGGCAACCGCTACTTCTATACCGCTGTCACGCAGATTT
>Ga0272442_10002295_pt1 | contig 28030 bp, 18 predicted proteins | sample SSMForm2O_FD_200262 | JGI IMG/M metagenome (GOLD analysis project Ga0272442, IMG submission 200262) | Marine sediment archaeal communities from Little Sippewissett salt marsh, Falmouth, MA, United States - SSM-Form-2O | ecosystem: Environmental > Aquatic > Marine > Wetlands > Sediment ...
CGTCGGTTTCGAGGAGGGCGGTCAGTTGACCGAGGCGGTGCGCAGGCGGCCGTACCGGGTGGTGCTGCTGGACGAGATAGAGAAGGCCCACCACGACGTGTTCAACGTGCTGCTCCAGATACTGGACGACGGCAGGCTGACCGACGGGCACGGCCGGACGGTCGATTTCAAGAACACGATCATCATCATGACCTCGAACCTGGGGACCGAGCTTGCCCGGGAGGGGAAGTTCGACCGGGCCGAACTGATGGCGCTGATGAAGCGGAGTTTCCGGCCCGAGTTCCTGAACCGGGTGGACGAAGTGGTCGTGTTCAACCCGCTTTCGCGCGAGGACATCGCGAAGATCGTCGATATCCAGCTGGGCGATCTTCACGGGAGATTGACAGAGGAGGGGGTCGAGCTTATAATCAACTCGGGTGCGAAACAGCTACTTGCGGAGGAAGGGTTCGACCCCGACTTCGGCGCGAGACCGCTGAAGCGGACGATTCAGAAGCGGCTCGAGAATCCACTTGCACGTATCATTCTCGAGCGGAGCCCGGCCAGGGTGGTTGTCAGTGTCAGTGACGGCAAGATAGAACTGAAGCCCGAGAGTAGTTAGACAATTTGGAGTTGGCGTCGGACGCCGACCCTCGTGGTGTCGGCACCGATGTGCCGAGGCTGCGAGCGAGGTTTTTGTCGGGAGCGGGTATCCCTCCTTCCCAACCCACCAAAAAAACCCCCTTGTTTCCCCGCTCCCGACGCCAAACTGAAGAGGTGCACGCCAAGGCGTGCACCTTCTCTTTCGAGGGGAACCGGCCCGGCTACTGCCGGGCGACGTGGATGGTGTTGGAGACCAGTTCGGCCCCGGGCCAGTCCATCAGTTCGGTGCCGGGATCGACCGGCCGTTCGAGCTTCGCGAAGGCCCGGATTTCGAATACCATGCCTTCCTCGGTGTCGGGTAACCCGACATGGGGCCGGCACATCCAGATGCCGTCGGGCCGCAATGCCACCTGCTGCTGGACCCAGTAGTCGGAACCGGTGTCCTCGACCGCGTGGACGACGACGATGAGGTCGAGCGCGGTCTTGTCCGAGAGCGTGCCAAGTATCCCGGGTCGATGGGGAACGAGGCTGCTGTCGGGCGGCTGGACGATCCAGAGGCCGGGTCGAATCTCCTCGGGCATGGAGATCCCGACACCGCTCGGGTCCTCGACGGGTTCCTCCGCACGGTTGCCGCAGCCGAACGCGGCCAGCAGGACGGCAAGGCAGGCGGCCGCTAGCAGTCGTCTCATCGGCTACTCCTCCTTTGGTTCCACCTTGTCGAGGTAGGTCGTGGCGGTGAGTCGGGCGAGGCGGCGGACCCGGCCGATGTAGGCCTGGCGTTCGGAGACGCTTATCGAGCCGCGCGCCTCGAGCAGGTTGAAGAGGTGAGAGCACTTGATGACGTGGTGGTAGCCGGGGTAGACGAGACCGAGCCCGAGCAACCGCTTTGCCTCTTCCTCGAAGCGGTCGAACAACTCCCGGCACAGTTCGACATTGGACTCGTCGAAGTTGAACCGGCTGAACTCCTCTTCGTTCTGGCGGTAGATGTCGCCCCAGGTGAGCGAGTCGTTCCAGCGGACGTCAAAGATGGAACCGACGTCCTGGACGAACATCGCGATACGCTCGAGACCGTAGGTGAGCTCGACCGGGATGACTTTCAGGTCGACCGACCCGCACTGCTGGAAGTAGGTGAACTGGGTTATCTCGATGCCGTTCAGGTCCACTTCCCAGCCGAGTCCCCAGGCCCCGAGGGTGGGCGATTCCCAGTCATCCTCGATGAAGCGGACATCGTTCCTGCCGAGGTCGATGCCGATTGCCTCGAGGCTCTCCAGGTAGCGGTCCTGGATGTCATCCGGCGCGGGCTTGAGTATCGCCTGCAACTGCCAGAACTGCTGGACACGGAGCGGGTTCTTGCCGTAGCGTCCGTCCCGCGGACGCTGGGACGGCTCGCAGTAGACGACGTTCCAGGGCCTGGAGTCGAGTACCCGGATGAAGGTCGCCGGGTTGAAGGTCCCGGCTCCCACCTCGGAGTTATAGGGTGAGAGGACCGCGCAGCCCTGTTTCGCCCAGTAGTCCTGCAGGCGCAGGATGATGTCCTGCAGGGTGAGCGGGGACTTGTCGGCTGCCACTAGAGCCCGAGCTGGTCCGAGACGCCCTTCATCGCCTCGAGGCAGGCCTCGACGAAGTCCTCAAGCGACAGGCCCAGCCGGGAGCAGGTTGCGATCTGCTCCCGGTCCGCGCCGGCCGCGAACCGCTTCTCCCGGTAGCGTCTCATGACGAAGTCGGTGTCGAGCCCGGCCAGCTTCTTCTCCGGGTGCATCAGCGCCGCGGCGACGATGAGCCCGGTGAGCGGGTCGACGGCGTAGAGCGCCTTGTCGAGTGTCGATTCGACCGGGGCGTTGTCGGCATGGGACTTGACCGCGTTGATGATGTCGGGCTCGATGTCCCTCTCGGCCAGCATCTCGCCGGCGACGATGCCGTGGCGGTCCGGGGCGTCCTTGGTCTGCTCGTAGTCGAGGTCGTGCACCAGCCCGGCGAGGCCCCACTGTTCCTCGTCGCCATCCAGGCGGCGGGCGAGGGCGCGCAGGCAGGCCTCGGTGGCCAGCATGTGCTTCTGCAGGTTGCGGTTCTTGACCTCGGACCGGACGAGGGACCAGGCTTCTTCACGCGTCACGGCGTTCCTCCCGGTTAGCTGCGGCACGGGACACTGCGCGGGATTATAGGAGGCGGGTCCGGGGAGTCAACCAAGGCCCGTTGACCAAACGTAGCGGCAGCCTATACTCTTGGTTCTATGTCTCTTGTGACGTTGTACCGCGCGCCGGACGAGTTGATGGCGAACGCGGTGAAGGATTTGCTCGAGCAGGAAGGTGTCCCGGCAGCGGTCCGTTCGTTCCAGATACCGGCCTACGACGGCATCGCGAAGATGATGCGGCCCCACTGGGGCGAGGTGCTGGTAGAGGAATCGAACCAGGAACGGGCCAGGGAGTTGCTTGAGGGTTTTCTGGCCGGCGGCTCGGGGCCGGACCCGGACGACGAACAGCACCATAGTGACTAGCAGGAGCGCAGCCGTGCCGGGCGTGACGTCTCCCGGCCGGGTTTGGGGAAAGGCGAAATGAGATACGTCTATCGGTTCGGTAACGGCAAGGCGGATGGCTCCGCCCGGATGAGAGACGCGCTGGGAGGCAAGGGTGCCAACCTTGCCGAGATGACGAGGCTCGGGCTCCCGGTCCCGCCCGGGTTCACGATTTCCACCCGGGCGTGCGTCTACAACACGCGCCACGAGCGGCTCCCCAAGCGGCTCGGGGGCGAGGTCCGCAGCGGCATCGGCTTCATCGAGGACGTCGTGGGCCGATGCTTCGGCGACGTGGAGTGCCCGCTGCTCGTGTCGGTGCGTTCCGGGGCGCGGGTTTCGATGCCCGGGATGATGGACACGGTTCTGAACCTCGGGCTGAACGACGCGACCGTCGAAGGGTTGGCGAGGATGACCCGGGACGAGCGGTTCGCGCTCGATTCGTACCGGCGGTTCATCCAGATGTTCTCGAACGTCGTCCAGGGCACCGACCACGAGGAGTTCGAGCACATCCTGGCGGCAGCGCGTCGCCGGGCCGGGGTGAAGACCGACGCCGAACTGGAGACGCCGGCGCTGGCAAGGGTCGTCGCGCGCTACAAGGCCAAGGTGCGCGAACTGACGGGCAAGGATTTCCCGCAGGACCCCGAACAGCAGCTCTGGCTGGCCATCAAGGCGGTCTTCGGTTCGTGGAACAACGACCGGGCGATCGAGTACCGGCGGCTGTACCGGATACCGGACGACTGGGGCACGGCGGTCAACGTCCAGGCGATGGTCTTCGGCAACCTGGGCGAGGGGTCGGCGACCGGTGTCGCGTTCACGCGCAACCCGGCGACCGGGGAGAAGAAGCATTACGGCGAGTATCTGAACAACGCCCAGGGCGAGGACATCGTCGCGGGCATCAGGACCCCGAAGCCGATCGAGTGGCTGGAGTCCGAGCAGCCGAAGGTCTACCGGCAGCTTACCGGCTGGTTCCGGAAGTTGGAGCGACACTACCGGGACATGCAGGACGTCGAGTTCACCGTCGAGAACGGTCGCCTCTGGATTCTACAGACCCGCAACGGCAAGCGGACTCCCCGCGCCGCGGTGAAGGTCGCCTTCGACCTGGTGCGCGAACGACTCCTCACGCGCAAGGACGCGGTGATGCGCATCGACCCGGAGCAGGTGGGCGGCCTGTTGCACCCGGGGTTGGACCCGGAGGTGAAGTACACGCCGGTCGCCAAGGGTATCGCCGCTTCACCGGGCGCGGCGACGGGGGAGGTGGCGTTCACTTCCCAACGTGTTATTGAACTGGTCGAGGCAGGCCACAAGGCCGTGCTCGTACGACACCAGACTTCGGCCGACGACGTCGCGGGAATGGCGCGCGCCGAGGGGTTCCTGACCGCGGCCGGGGGGATGACATCACACGCCGCGGTCGTCGCGCGCGGGATGGGCAAGCCCTGCATTGTCGGCTGCGAGGCGCTGCGGGTCGACTACAAGGCGCGGAGCGCCAGGGTCGGCGACAGTGAAATCAAGGAAGGCGACATCCTGACGATAAGCGGCACTACGGGCGAGGTCGTGCCGGGCAAGGTGCCGATGGTCGAGGCCTCCTTTTCGAAGGAGTTCGTGGAGATTCTCGGCTGGGCCGACAAGCTGAGGAGGCTGGGCGTGCGGACCAACGCCGATACCCCGAAGGACGCGGCGAAGGCGCGTGAGTTCGGCGCGGCGGGCATCGGGCTGTGCCGGACCGAACACATGTTCTTCGGTGAGGACCGCATCGGCGTGATGCAGGAGATGATCCTCGCCAAGGACGTCGGGGGTCGGCGCGCGGCACTCGGCAGGCTGTTGCCGATGCAGCGCAACGACTTCATCCGGATCTTCCGGGCGATGGACGGGCTCCCGGTGACCATCCGGACGCTGGACCCACCGCTGCACGAGTTCCTGCCCAAGGACGAACCCGGTATGCGCGGGGTGGCGAAACGGATGAAGGTGCCGGTCGAGCGGGTGCAACTGGCGGTCGAGCGGCTGCGCGAGGAGAACCCGATGCTCGGCTACCGGGGTTGCCGGCTCGGCGTCACCAACCCTGAGATAACCGAGATGCAGGCCCGGGCGGTATTCGAGGCGGCCTGCCACGTGAAGAAGGAGGGGGTGGACGTCAGGCCCGAGGTGATGATACCGCTTGTCGGCAACGTCGAGGAGTTCAACCTCCAGCGCCGGGTCGTGGACAAGGCTGCCGGCGTCGTTTTCAAGAAGACGGGCATGCGGGTCGACTACCTGGTCGGGACGATGATCGAGGTGCCGCGGGCGGCGATGACCGCCGATGACATCGCGCGGGAGGCCGATTTCTTCTCGTTCGGGACGAACGACCTGACCCAGATGACGCTCGGGTTCTCGCGTGATGACGTCGGCAAGTTCCTGCCACGCTATCTTGACCTGAAGATCATGCCCCGCAACCCGTTCGAGAGCCTGGACACCGAGGGCGTCGGGATGCTCGTCCGGCTGGCGGTGCGGATGGGGCGGCGCGCGAAGAAGGGACTCAAAATCGGGATATGCGGCGAGCACGGCGGCGACCCGTCCTCGATCCTGTTCTGCCACCAGATAGGAATGGACTATGTCAGTTGCTCACCCTACCGGGTACCGGTGGCGCGATTGGCCGCGGCCCAGGCACAGGTGCGGGAGGAACGCGCCGCCGAACTGAGGGCCGAGCGCGCGGCGCAGCGGGCGAAGAAGAAGCGGACCAGCCCGGGAAAGCGGCGTGGACGATGAAGCTCGACCTGACCCGCGAACTTGACGTCCTGCTGCACAACCACCACGACGTGCGGGTGGACGTGGACCGGGGGCCGATGATCCGCGATTCGGTTCGTCGCCAGGAGGCGATGGCGGCGAAGTGCGGCTGCCTGGCGACGTGGACCCCGGTCGAGTCGACCGGCCGGAGCCCGAAGGACACCGTGACGGTGCGGCGGCCCGAGTCCGAGGCGACAATCGACTGGGATTCACCCAACAACATCCCGCTCGACCCGGAGACGTTCGAGATGCTGTGCGCCGACGCGCTGCGGACGCTGGGACACAAACGGAGGCTCTACGTCACCAACCGGACGCTGGGTGCGGACGTGAAGTTCGCCCTGCCGGTGATGACGGTGACCGACCGTGCGCTGACCGCGCTGTTCACCGACAACATGTTCCGTTCGGTGCCGAAGGCCATCAGTCGCTCCTGCTTTTACGACCGCCCCTTCACGCTGGTGGTGCTGCCCTACGACCGACTGGACCCGAAGCGGTACGAGGGGCGACTGAGGGTCGACCCGCGAACCGGACGCACTTCGACGATGGCGATCGCGATGGACTTCGACCAGCGCATCGGCCTGGTGTACGGCTCGGCATATGGCGGCAGCGTGAAGAAGCTGATGTTCACGGTGATGAACTACATGCTGCCGGACGAGGGGATCCTGCCCTTGCACTGCGCCGCGAACGAGGGGGAGGGCGGCGACGTCGCCCTGTTGCTCGGGTTGTCGGGTACGGGCAAGACGACGCTGTCGGCCGACCCGCGCCGGGCACTGCTCGGCGACGACGAGCACGGCTGGAGTGACGACGGGGTTGCCAACTTCGAGGCGGGCTGCTACGCGAAGCTCATCAACCTCCGCCGGGACAAGGAGCCGGAGATATGGGACGCGTGCTTCCACGAGGCGCCGTTCCCCGAGCACGGCGCCATTATCGAGAACGCGATGGTCTTCCCGGACGGCACCTTCGACCTTGACGACGACCGGTTCACGCCCAACTCGCGTGCCTCGTACCCGCTGTCGTTCCTGAAGAACATCAAGCGACCGCCCCGAGGCGGGCATCCGAAGACCATCCTGTTCCTCACCGCGGACGCGAACGGGGTGCTGCCGCCGGTGGCGAAGCTGACGCGCGAGCAGGCGATGCTCTGGTTCCTCATGGGGTACACCTCGAAGCTGGCCGGCACCGAGACGGGAATCGTCGAGCCGAAGACGACGTTCTCCCGCTTCTTCGGGCAGCCGTTCATGCCGAGGAACCCGGATGTGTATGACGGCATGCTGGGCGACAGACTGCAGAAGCACGACACCACGGTCTACCTGGTGAATACCGGCTGGACCGGCGGGCCCCATGGCAGCGGGGAGAGGATGGACATCGACCTGACGAGGGCGATTGTCGATGCCGCGCTGTCCGGCAAGCTGGAGGAGGTCGAGTTCCGCGAGAACGATCTGTTTCACCTGTTCGTGCCGAAGTCGTGCCCGGGTGTTCCCGACCCGGAGATGCTCAACCCACGCAATACCTGGCAGGACAAGGGAGCGTTCGACGAACGGGCCAAGAGCCTTGCGGCCGAGTTCTGCGCTCATTTCGACAAGGCCTACGGAGCCAAGCACATCGAGGCGGACATCGTCCGCCAGTGCCCGGGCAAGTAGCCGGCGCAGGCAGCCGGGCTTCTGACGCTAGGACCGGGACACTGCCGCCCGCGCCCGACGACGCTTGGGCGAGAAGACCAGGCTGAGGCCGAACACCACGCTCGAAGTGATAATGATGACCGCGCCCGAGGGCGCGTCGGTCAGGTAGCTGACCAGCAGGCCGACCAGGCACGAACCCACCCCGAACAGGGCCGAGAGCAGGAACATCGTCCGCAGCCGCCAGGTGAGCTGGTAGGCGGCCGAGGGCGGGTTGATGATGAGGCTGAAGATGAGGATGCCGCCAATCGTGTCGAGGTTGGCGGTGACGGTCAGCCCGCAGAGGACTAGCATGGCGTAGAACAACGCCCGTTCCGGTATGCCGACCGCCCGGGCGACCTCGCGGTTGTAGAGCACCGCCCCGATCTCCTTGAAGAAGAGCAGCAGGAAACCCAGCACGACTGCGGTCATCACGGCCATGACGACGACATCCGTGCGGGAGACGAGCAGGATGTTGCCCCAGATGTAGCGGAGGGCGGAGGTGCGGGGCCCGGAGAGAAGCCCGATGCCCAGGAAGGCGAGCCCGAGGACGAGCGAGAAGATGATGCCGACCGATACGTTGGGTTCCAGGTCGGAGCGCTGGGCGAGCGGGCCGATGAACAGCGACGCCAGTACGCAGGCGGCAACAGCGGTGAGGAGCGGGTTGACGCCGATAAGCAGCCCCAGCACGGCGCCGGCAAAGGCGGCGTGGGACATCGCCACCCCGACGAACGGGATGCGCATCATCACCACCCAGACGCCGACGATGCCGCAGGCGGCGCCGCCGAGGACTGCCGCGGCCAGTTGTTGAGGGAGAAGAGCCGGCAGTTCCATCAGGCGAAGAGTCCGGCGACTCGGTCGGGTGCGAGGGCTTCCTCACGGCTTCCGTCGAAGACCACGCGGGCCTGCCTCATCAGGATGACGCGGTTGCAGCGGTCGGGCAGGCGGTCGATGCGGTGGGTTACGAGCACCGTCGTGAGCGAGAACCGGTCGTGGGCCTCGGTGACGAGCGCCTCGACTTCGTTCGCGGCCCGGACGTCGAGGTTGGTGTAGGGTTCGTCGAGAAGGAGGATCTCGGGTTCCTGGGCCAGCGCCCGGGCGAGCTCCACCTTGCGGGCTTCACCGCCGGACAGGTGTCCGACCGGCCGGTCGGCAAGCGGCATCAGGCCGGTCGTCTCGAGTGCCCTTTCCGCGGCCGTGCGGTCGGCATCGGTCAGGCGGCGAAGGAGACCGGCCCGGCCGACGCGGCCGAGCATCACCGCTTCCCGGCAACTCATCGGCGCGCGGGGGTCGACGTTAAGGTGCTGCGGCACGTAGCCGATACGGCGCCTGAGTCCCCGGACCGTTCTTCGGTCGAGCGGGGTATCCAAGATTCGCGCCGTGCCTGAACGAATGTCGCCGAGACCGTTGATGACGGTGAGCAGGGTCGTCTTGCCGGCACCGTTCGGTCCGACGATTGCGGCAAAGTCGCCGCGGTGCAGGTCGAGGGTGACGCCGCGCAGGGCGATGTGCTCGTAATAGGAGACGCTGATGTCGCGGAGTTGTACCGCGCAGCTCATTCCAGTGCTGCCACGACGTCCCGGGCGTTCTGCAGCAGCGTCGCCGGGTAGTCGTTGTCGGACGGGAAGTTGGTCAGGTTGACGTGCCGCGCGCCGAGCACCTCGGCGAGCGGGGCACCGGCGTCCGGTCCGGACTGGAGGTTGTCGACGATGAGACCGACAGCCGAGTCCGAACCCGCGCGGGCGAGGTCGGTGAGTCCGGACGCGGTGAACTCCTCGGGCCGACCGTAGGTGGCGACGACACGGAAGCCCAGCCAGCGCACGAACGGGGCCTGATGCTCGGTTGCGATGGCGTTCGGCAGGTGGCCCGGGGTCTGCCGGCGGAGTTCCCTGACCATCATTTTCGCCTGCGTCGCAGCGGAATCGATCCGTTCAAGGTACCGGTCGGCGTTCCGGCGGAAGGTGTCTGCGCGGGCGGTGTCCAGTCCCGCGAGCAGTTCGGTCAGTTCGGCGACCGCCCGGCGGTGGACGTCCGGGAGCATCCAGTTGCCCTCGGTCTGTGACGTGACGATGCGCTCGGGCAACGCAGGCAACGCCTGCTCGAGGTCGTCGAACCATACCTCCCAGCCCTGTCGGACGAGCAGGTCGGCCCGGATGGCGGCCGCGACGTGCGAGGGCCTGATGTCGAAGTGGCCCGGGCACATCCCGGCCGGGGCAAGGGTGATGTTCTCCACCCGCTTCCCGGCAACCGCCTCGACGATGGCGGCGATGTTGGCGGTCGTGGCAACCACAACCGGGCGCCGCGGCTTCCGGCCGCAGCCCGTCAGGAGCAGGCTGGCGATGCAGAGCGCGAGGGCTGTGCTGCGGTTCATGGCATACCCATATCGAAACCGATCGTGAACGAGCGGCCCGGCATCTCGTACAGGCCCGCACCCGAACCGGGCAGGTCGGCAAAGGCCACGTATCTGGCGTCGAGCAGGTTCTCGACCGCTGCCGAAACCCCAAGCCAGGACAGCGGCTGCCAGCCGACCCGCGCATCGAGAGTCAGGTAGTCGTCAATCGGCTGCTGCGAGCTGTCGGCCGCGAAATAGCGTGACACGTGGCTGAGGGAGAGGTCGGCATCGATACCACGCCACGACACGCCGGTTTCCAAGTCAAGCTTCAGGCCGGGCCGGCCACGGGTGTGTATGCCCGGGTCGAGCAAGGTGCCGGCCGCGCGAACCCTGAAGTTCCCGGGTCGCGCCTCAAGCGCGGCTTCCAACCCCCGGAACGAGAAGGAACCCGAATTGGCGAAGCGCATCGGCGGCGGCGATTCAGGATTGGGAACCGCCTCTATGAGATTGTCGCCCCGCAGCAGGAAGCCGGCCGCGTCGAGCGCCAGCCAGTGAAGGATGGACTGACGCCAGCCCAGTTCCCAGTTCCACGAGTACTCGGGTTCGAGTTCGGCATTGCGCGGCGGCAGGAAGGTGGTGTGGTTGAACGGCGGAGTGCGGAACCCGCGGTTCAAGCTGGCGCGCAGGTTGGCGCCAATGGGCAGGCTCAGCACGACGCCGGCCTTGGGCGCGACGACCGCGCCGACCTGTTCGTCGAGGTGCAGCCGGGCGCCCGCGTTGACCGTCACCGGGCCGAGTTCCTGCTCGTCCTGGACGAACACCGCGCCCTCGAGCCGGGAAGCGTTCCCGGTGTCGAGCGGCGGGGGCAGCTTCGCCTGCCACGAACCGGCGTAGCGCTTGAGGTCCACCCCGGCCTGGATGAGGTTGCGGAACGGCAGCTGGCGCGAGAAGTGAGCCAGCAGGCCGTCGGTGTGGTCCTGCGAGTGCCAGCCGTCGGTCGGGTCGAACCGGTGCTCGCCGAAAGTGCGGAACAGCTTGACGAAGCCGTCGGCGAAGCCCGATACGGAGAGGGTCAGGTCCAGCCCGCCACGGTCGTACTGGTTCCAGCCGGACGCGACCACGGTGTCCGGGTCGGTGGCCCGTTTGGGTTCGTGTTTCACCCCGGTGAAGTACTTGCCGGTGAAGTCGAGCACCAGCGCAGGCGAGAAGCGCCAGCCGGCGCGGAGCGTGGCATCGTTGCCGTTGTACTGCGAGTTGATCAGGTGGCCGTCGGACAGCGCCTTGTCGAACGACCCCCGGGCGTGGAACCGGCCCCGGCGGGTACCGGCCGATGCCCGGGCCTGAATGGTGTTGAACGAGCCATACTTCACCTGTGCAGCCAGTTCGAGGGGGTCTTCTGCTCGCCGGGTGACGATGTTGACCACACCCGAAAGCGCGTCGGTGCCGTATAGCACGGACAACGGGCCGCGTACCACCTCGATTCGGTCGATGCCGTTGACCGGCAGGGTGTGAGTGACGGTGCAGCCGTAGAGCGACATCTTCTCCGGCCGGCCGTCGACCAGCACCGCGACTCGGCAGCCACGGCTACCGACGCCGCGGATGTCGATGTCGGTTCGACCGAACTGGCCGGTCCGCTGGACAAATACCCCGGGAAGGCGGCCGAGCGCGTCGGTAGCCGTGCGCGCGCCGGAGCGTTCGAGCTCGTCTCCGGTGACGATGCTGACCGACGCGGCTATGTCGCGGACCCGGTGCTCGACCCGCTCGGCGGTGATGACTACCTCGTCGAGAACGAGCACGGGTTCGGTCGGTCCGGCGGCCAGCATGAGCAGCAGCGAGACGACGACAGGTGACACGGGGTCAGTCCTCAGTTCGGTGATGACGTTTCATGGCCTGTTGTGATGATGCTCGCGGGCCAGCGGGCAGACCGCGGGCGCGAGCGCGAGCCGGCCCTGTCGCACGCCGCGAGTGGCGCTCAGTCGGTCGGCGAACGCGCGCAGCCGGCCGGCCCGGCCTCTCATTATCAGCACTTCGAGGCAGGAGTGCCGGTCGAGGTGAATGTGGACGGTCGAGACCGTTTCGGCGTGGTGTTCGTGTTCCAGCCGCATCAGCTTCCGGGCGAGGCCGGCGCTGTCGTGGTTGTAGATGTAGGTCAGCACGCCGACCGCCTCGGCCCGGGGCGATTCCAGCGCCTGGTCGGCAAGCCGGGCGCGGACCAAATCACGCAGAGCCTTGGACCGGCTCTCGTAGCCGGCGTCGGCCAGTGACTCGTCGAACCGGGCGAGGAGTTCCGGCTCCATCGAAACGCTGAACCTGACGGTCCCGGTGTCCTCGGTGGTCTTGGTGTGTGCCATAGGTGTTACGACTGGGCGGATTGTAACACCCGAAGCGGGCCGGTCAAGGGATGCGTTGACCCGGGGTCACGCGGGGGATACGATGCAGCCGTCATGCGGCGAACAGAACCCGGCACGGGATTCCTGCTGGTTGCCGTCGGAACCCACGGGGTCGCCGTGCAGGTTGTGCTGCTGAGGGAGTTGCTGTCCGCGTTCGGGGGCAATGAACTCTCCTCGGGGTTGGCCCTGGCGGTATGGATCGCGCTGGTATCGGCAGGAGCACTGGTCTTCGGCCGGGTGGCCGAGCAGGCGGTGGACGACTGGCTGAGACCGACGGTGCTTGTTGCGGCGGTGGTTTCCGCGGCCGCCGTGCCGGCGGTGTTGCTGTTCCGGGCCCGGCTCGGTTTGCTGCCCGGCGAGGTGGTTGGGTTGGACAAGATGGGTTTCGTGGCACTCGTCGTGACAGCGCTGCCTGCTTTCCTTCACGGTGCGCTGTTCGTGCTGGCTATCGCGTCACTCTCCCGGTCGGCGGGGTCATCCGGCGTGGGAAGGGGGTATGTCCTGCAGGGTATCGGCACGGTGCTTGGAGGTGTTGCGGCCTGGCTGGTGCTCGCCGAGCACCTGAACGGCCTCGCGCAGGTGGCGCTGTTCGGAATGGTGCTCGCAGCCGCCGTGATGCTCCAGCCCGGACGTTCCCGTTTCCCTGCCGTTGCGTCCGTGCTGGTCGGGGTGCTGATGGCCGTTGTCCTGCTGTCCGGGGCGGGTATTGAGCACCGGGTGTGGTCCCACGCCTGGCCGGGGCAGAGGGTGATCCGGGTTACTTCGTCCAGGCGCGGCAAGTCGGCATTGCTGGGGCGGGAAGACCAGCGCCTGGTCCTGCATGACGGGGAGACGGTCCTGGCATCTCCTCCGCTCGACCCGGTCGGAGACGAGGAACTGGCCCTGATCCCGGTACTGGTGCACGGCAACTGCCGGCGCGTGCTGGTTGTCGGTCCGGGATACGGGTTGCTGCCGGCGTTGCTCTCGCTGCCTGAACCGGATGTCGTGCTGGTGCAGCCTCACCCGGTCCTGGAGCGGATGGTTCGGGAGGCCGCGGGCTCTGCTGTCGGCAGGGCGCTGGAGGCGGAGAGACTCGAACTGGTGCGGGACGACCCGCGCCGGTTCATTGCACAGGAGACCGGTGGTTTTGACTGCATCATATCCTCCGTCGGGATGCCGCAGAGTCTCGGTGCGTGTCGCCTGTCCACGGTTGAGTTCTACCGGCAGTGTTGCCTGCGGCTTCGGCCCGGAGGCGTGATGGCGATTGCCGGGGTCGGAGGTGTCACGAGACCCGACCGGCTGACGCGACGGCTGCTGCAGACACGCTTCGCAACTCTGGAAAGGGGCTTCCGGGATGTTCGGCTCCTGGCGACCAGTTCCTCCTGCCTGTTCCTGGCAGGTGACAGTCTGCCGGCACCTGACGGGGCGAAGCTGGGGAGGCGCCTGCCGGGTTCGACGCCGGGGAGCGGGATGGTAGTTGACGCGGCGCATCTCGTTGCCCTGTTCGATCCCTTCCGGCAATCCACGTTCATATCGGACGTGGGCTACCCGCGCAATCCCGAGGTGCGTCCGAGTACGGACGCCGAACCGGTGGAGTTGTTCCTCGCGATGGCGCGGGAGGCACAGGTTTCCTCTCCCTGGCTGGTGGGTCTGTTCAGCATTCCGAAGAGGCGCCTGCTGGTCGGGTTGGCCATTGCCCTGGTCCTGCTGTCAATCGTGACGGTCCTCGGCACCCTTAGGCAGGGAGAGAGGTTCAGCAGGCAGGCCGCGGTGTTCGGCTCCGGGTTCGCCGGTGCCGCCGTGCCGGTGCTGGCGGTCTTCATCTACCAGGTCCGCTTCGGGTCGGTGTATGCCGGGATTGCCGGCCTGGTAACGACGTTCATGCTCGGCACGGTGCTTGGCGGATGGCTGGGTACATCGATAGCAGGGTCAGGCGGGCGGTCCCGGTGCTGGTTCCTCGCCGCCGACCTGTTGCTGGCGGTGTCTGCCGGTTCCCTTCCTTTCCTGCTGCGTGCCAGCCCGTCGTCGGCTTTCTTCGCGCTGTGCGGTCTCGCCGGGTCCGGCGTCGGGATGCAGTTTCCCATCTGCGCCGCGGGTCTTCGAGAAGCGGCGGCCGGCAGGAGAATCAGCCGAACAGCGGTGCTTGACCTGTCCGGGGGGTTCCTTGGTGCCCTGCTAGTGACCGTGCTGCTCGTGCCGGTGCTCGGAATCCGGCTGACGGCTTTCCTGGTAGTGCTCGTGAAGCTGATTGGCGCGGGCAGTCATGCACTGGTACGTTCAGCCGGTCCGGGAGCACGGATTGACAGCAATCGGCAGGCTGTCTAGAATGGCCGGCGTGAGGTCTGTATCTTTCGCGGTCCTGGCGGCGCTTTGCGCAACCGCAGTCGTGGGTCTGGCACAGGAGGGTTCGTCGCCTCCGTCAGCGCAAGGCGCCGACCGCTCTCTCGTCGGGGTAGAGAGCCCGATCATCTCCGAGAAGTACGTGGTGATGCCCGGCGACAAGCTGCTGGTCACGGTGACCGGCGGCATGACCTATTCTTACGAAACCTGGGTGACCTACGAAGGCAAGGTGACAATCAACGTGCCGATGCCCACCTCGTTTGGCAGCGGCGTCGGTGATTCCAGGCGCAGCATGTCACTTGAGGTGGTCGACGCACGACGGATAAGCGGGTTGACCCTGAAGCAGGCCCAGGACACCCTGACCGAGGAGATGGGACGCTACTTCCGCCAGGCGAGCGTGAAACTCACCCTTCTCGGGCTGCGGTCGGGCATCATCTTCGTGACCGGCGAGGTCCAGTACCCGGGCGCCTACAACGCTTCGTCAGTCGAGCGTGTGTCGCAGGTGCTGGCCAAGGCGGGAGGGTTCGCGCCGCTCGGGTCCCGCGCCAGCGTGAACGTGATAAGGGGCGGCAGGCTCTTCGCGATTGCCGACATCGAGCGTTTCGAAACGATGGGTAACCTTGCCGCGAATCCCTTCGTCGAGTCCGGGGACGTCATTTACGTGCCGCCCGTCGAGGGGTTGGTGACCGTGAAGGGCGCGATATTCGGACGCGGGGAGTATCGGCTGCGGACCTCGGCGCTGACGACCGAGAAGGAACGGGTGAGCGAAGGCATCTACGAACTGAAGCCCGGGGACCGGGTCTTCGACATGATCCGCCGGGCGGGCGGGATCACGCCGTGGGCAGACCTCGCCAATTGCTACATTGAGCGGATCGTGCTCGGCGGCGAGGGCCGGCGTGTGAGAATCCCGGTCGACCTGCACGCAATCATGTTCGAGGGGGATTCGACCGAAGATACCGAACTGATGAACGCCGACGTGCTCGTCGTCCCACCCATCAACACGCTGGTATACGTCGAGCGCGAGGTGCACAGCCCGGGGCCGCTGCTGTTCACGCCCAACCAGCGCGTGAGCGACTACATCGGCCAGGCGGGCGGGCCGACCCACTACGGGAACGTCAAGGGGACTTACATCATGCGCGGGGGCGAGAAGATTTCAGCTCGCGAGGACCCGATTGTCGAACCCGGGGATAAGGTGGTCGTACCCAGGGTCGGCCTCAGGTGGTGGCAGGACTACATGCAGATAATCAGCGCCATCGGCATCCCGGTGGCTTCGATCGTAATCTCCTTCTACGCCCTGCAGCGCTGACCGCCGTCAGGCGGACCGGTAGCTGTCGATCTTCCGGACTCGGCGCCGGTGTCGCCCGGCCTCGGCTTCGGATCCGAGCCACGCGTCCATGATGCGCTTCGCCCGGTCCGGGGACAAGCCATCGGCGGCAAGGCAAAGCACGTTGGCGTGGTTGTGCCGCCGGGACATCCGTGCCATGCGCGGGTCGAGGCACAGCGCGGCCCGCACCCCCCGCACCTTGTTGGCCGCAATCGACATGCCGATGCCGGTGCCGCACAGCAGGATGCCGCGTTGTGCCCGGCGCGCGGCGACCGCCTCTGCGACCCTGAAAGCGAAATCCGGGTAGTCAGAGCTGCCGGTCGAATCCGTGCCCAGGTCGAGGACGCGGTGGCCGCGCGAGGCCAGCCAGCTCTTCAGCTTCTCCTTCAACCCGAAGCCGCGGTGGTCGGAGCCGAGCGCGATTCTCAAGCGGCTACTTGACGAAGGTCAGCCAGCCGTGCTTGTCCTCGGCCTTGCCGTCGATGACGGCGAAGAACGCCTGCTGGAGCTTCTTGGTGACGGGCCCGCACTTGCCTTCACCGATCTGGATCTTGTCGACCGAGCGGATCGGCGTGACCTCGGCGGCGCTGCCGGTGAAGAAGACCTCGTCGGCGATGTAGAGCATTTCGCGCAGCATCATCGTCTCGACCACTTCGTAACCCATTTCGCGGGCCAAGGTGATGACGGTGTGCCGGGTGATTCCCGGCAGTATGGTGGCGTGGAGCGGCGGGGTGTGGATGACGCCCTTGTGGATGACGAACAGGTTCTCACCCGAGCCCTCGCTCAGGAACCCGTTCACGTCGAGCGCGATGCCTTCGACGTATCCGTACTTGATCGCCTCCATCTTGATGAGCTGCGAGTTCATGTAGTTGGCGCAGGTCTTCGACATCGCCGGGAAGGTGTTGGGCGCCATCCGGTTCCAGGAGGAGACCATCACGTCGACCCCCTGCTCGAGCGCCTCGGGCCCGAGGTACTTGCCCCAGTACCAGGTAATGAGTGCGATGTCCACCGGGCAGTTGAACGGGTTCACACCCAGTTCCTTGTAGCCGCGGTAGACGATGGGGCGGACGTAGCACTCGTCGTGCTCGTTCTTACGGATGAGGTCGAGCATCGCCTTGTCGACGTCGTCCTTGGCGAAGGGGATGTCCATCCGGTAGATCTTCGCCGAATTGAACAACCGGTCGGTGTGGTCCCGGAGCCGGAAGATGGCCGGTCCCTTCGGGGTCTTGTAGCAGCGGATGCCCTCGAACACGCCGGTGCCGTAGTGGATTACGTGGGAACAGATGTGGATCTTCGCCTCGTCCCAGGGTACGTACTCGCCGTTTATCCAGACGTACTTCGCTTTGCTCTCTTCCAAGCCCATGCTACCTCCTCTCGAAACAAAAACGGGACCGATGGTCCCGCAGGTTCGAGGTTTGTAAGATAATCAGCAGACGGCTCATGATGCTCCTTGCTAGTGGCGGCGAAGGGATTCGAACCCCTGACACAGAGATTATGATTCTCCTGCTCTAACCGGACTGAGCTACGCCGCCCGGACGGTGATTGTAGCCCGCGGCGTGTTGCTGTCAACGTCCCCGGCGGCGGCGGTTGACTTCGGGCGGACGGGCAATATACCTGAGCGGTGCCTGACGCGAAGCGAAACCCGCTGATACTGCTGTCGAACGACGACGGCATCGAAGCGCAGGGCCTGCGCGACCTCCACGGAGGCCTGGAGGGGTCCGGCCGGGTGCACGTCGTCGCGCCGGCGGTGAACCAGTCGGCGGCGAGCCACTCGTTCAGCCTGCGCAAGCCTATCCGGGTCTGGAAGCTGAGGCCGCGCTGGTTCGCGGTGCACGGCACGCCGACCGACTGCCTGCTCATATCCCACTACGGCATCCTGGAGGGCAAGATAGACCTGGTCTTCTCCGGGATAAACGACAGCCCCAACCTCGGTGACGACGTGCTCTACTCGGGGACGGTGGCGGCGGCGATCGAGGGCGCGATGCTCGGGATGCCGTCGGTGGCGGTGTCCTACCTGGAGGAAGGGAAGAACCGGGACGCGGCGCTGGCGCTGCTGCGCAAGCTCGTTCCTTCGCTGCTCGGCGGGCTGCTGCCGCCCAAGACGCTGCTGAACGTCAACATCCCGGCAGGGGAGGTGAAGGGTGTCCGTGTGACCCACCTCGGCCACCGCATCTACCAGGACATGGCGATCCGCGAGGAACTGCCCGACGGCGGGGTGTCGTACACGATAGACGGCGAGATGTCATTCGCCGAAAGCGAAGGGTCGGACTTCGAAGCGGTCTACGACGGCTACATATCGCTCACCCCGCTCCAGCTCGACATGACCCACCACCGGGACATTGCCCGTCTGCGCAAGGCGCTGGCCGGGCTGGAACTCGTCTAGGCCGCGAGGGACATGACCCATTTCGGCCCTCGAAATGGGATCGTGTCCGGAGCCAGCTGCCGATAACCTTGACGGGGACACGATCCGGGATTCTGAGAACCGAATGCCGGTCATGTCCCCGTCCGAAAAGCGAGGACGGCCCGAAGGCCGCCCTCGTTGTTTCGGTCCGGTTCTGGCCTACTGCTGGACCACCAGCTTCTTCGTGGTGGTGAAGCCGTCGGCTTCGAGCTTCATCAGGTAGACGCCGTTGCTCAGACCGCGCAGGTCGAGACTGACCGCGCCGGTCCGGGTCGCGACTATCGACCTGGTGCTTACGGTCCTTCCGGTCACGTCCACGACGCTTACCCGTGCAGGGCCGGCCTTGGGCAGGCTGTAGCGCACGGTAGCCAGGCCGGACGCAATCGGGTTCGGGGCCAGCGTGACGCCGACCTTGATGCCGGTCTGCCCGGACATCACGCCGGAACGCTCCGGCTGGCCGGACATCGCCGTCGGGATGACGTAGCGCCACATCTCGGTCGTCTTGTTGCCCTTCAGGGTGAAGAAGGTGCTGCTGCCGAAACTGACCAGCTTGGCACCGTACTTCACCCGGCGCTTCCGACCCGACGAGCCGTTTGTCGGCACGGTGTCGAGTTCGGTCCAGGTGTCGGACGCGATGTGGTACTTGAAGAACTGCTGGCTGTTTCCACCCTTCAGGGCGTAGAGCCCGTCGTGGAAGAAGTCACCGGAACCGCCGTCCTTCGACTTCTTCTTGCGCACGCGGCCGCCGTGCAGACCGTAGAGCGGCATGCCCTTCATCGGCTCGGCGCCCCAGGTCGAGGTGGCGACATCGAAGGCGTACATGTAGTGCTCGTCCGTGGCCCGGTTGTAGTAGTTCGCCTCGTGCGCGAAGATGGTGCTGCCGTCGTACGCCAGCCAGGAACCGCGCTTGACCTTGCCGCGGCTGGCGGGCACGTCGGGCAGCGTCTGCCAGGTACCGGTCTCGGTGTTGTAGCGGTAGAACTCGGTCCGGTAGCCCTTCATCAGGTAGACGTAGCCGGTGTCGTCGAGGGTGACATAGACCATGTCGTTGCCGCCCTTGACCCGCTTGCGGTCCGGGCCTTCGGGTACATCCTGCAGCGTCACCCAGGAGTCGACGTCCGCGAAGTACTTGCTGAAGGTGAGCGTGTTGTTGCCGGCGGTGTAGTAGATGCTGTTGCCGCCGTCGCCGACACCGCGCGAACCCTTCTTCGCCTCGCGCTGCCGGCCGCTCTTGTCGCCGTAGGGCAGCGAGCCGAGCGTGGTCCAGGTGTCACCGTACGGGTCGTACTTGTAGAAGTCCTGGGTCTTGTAACCCTTGCCGGCGTAGACGACGTCGCCCAGCGCCGCGAGCCAGCCGCCCCGTTTCACGGAGCGGCCCGACGGTGCCGACGGCATCGAGGCAACCTCGTTCCAGCCGCTCGGCCACGGGCTCGGGCCCGGACCGGCAGGCTCGAGGTAGACCTTGCCGTAGAACGCCGGGTCGAAGGCGTCGTCGATGTCCATCAGGGTGTGCCAGTAGCCGCGCCACTTTTCGGTTTCCATGTTCAGGAAGAAGACCCAGATGCCGAAGGTGTCGCCCGGGAGATTGAGGTCGGTCAAGTCGGTGCCGCGGGGCATCGCCATTTCGTACTGCAGGTGGCCGGTTCCGTAGCTGGAGACGAACGAGAAGTCCGTCACCTCGTACAGGTTGGCTGACTGCAGCGCGCGGTAGATGACCGTGTCGCGGGGGGCCGGGTAGCTGCGGAAGAAGTAGTTGCCCTCGCTGTCGTCGCCGGAGAAGACGCCGTCGTTGTCTTCGTCGACGTAGAGCCCGACCTCGGACGTGTCCACTTCGTCTTCCCAGGGCATGTCGAACGCGGCGTAGACGTAGTCGTCGTCGTACTTCAGGTACATGAAGACGTTGCCCGGGGGGTAGTAGTAGTAATCGTCGCCCTCGCCGAGGATGTTGGAGATATCGTAGACGTTGGCGTCGTCCCATTCGCCCGGGTCGATGCTGCCGTCGAAGGTGACAGCTTCGGTCAATTCGGGAGCCGTCAGCACGTCGACAATGTCGAGGGCAGAGAAGACGTGGGCGATGCCGTCGTTGGTCGGGTTCTCCTCGGTGGGCAGGAAGGTCGCCATCACGACCTGGTAGTAGTTGTTGCCCGCGGGCACCGACCAGGTCGGGAAGGTCACCTGGGCGGTCCCGCCGGCCGCCACCGTCACGGTGGCATAGCCCGAGTAGACGCGGGCGTCGGTGGCCGTGTCCACGACCCAGCAGGAGCACGGTGCCGCCGTCTCCGCCAGCGTGCCGTAGTTGCGGACGTAGCCGACCGGCACGACGTCGTCGCCCGGCTCGACGTACATGAACGGCGCGTCGAGGTCGTAGAACCCGAGGTCATGGTCAGGAGCCGTGAAGTCGGCATGCGCCGCAATCGCGTACTCGCCGTTCGGCTGGTAGTACCAGCCACCGACCGGGTCGCCGGTAATGCTCCGGTCGTCCGGGTCGCCGTCGAGCATCAGGTAGGGGTAGCTGGTGTCGCCGTTCGTGGTGAAGGCTTCGACGGTCGCGAGCACCGTTCCGGTCACGCTCAGTGGCGTCGTCAAAGTGTGCTCGTATTCGCCTGTGCCAGAGCCCGCTTCCAGCCAAGTCGACGTGTAAAGCGCGGTTTGGAAGTCTTCGTCGTAGATGACCCAGCGATAGGTGCTGTCTTTCCACCACATGGGGGGTTGGCTGACACCCGGGTGGTAGAAGAATGCCTTCAGCCTGTCGATGGTGTATGGGTACGGGACTTGGAACTCGCTGGCGTAGTAGAACTGGCCCTGCTGCTGGTTCCAGCGCCAGTAGTAGCTGAGCCCGTTCCAATCCGCATAGGTCATCCAGTTGCTGACCTCGATGGTCGTCTCGAAGGTGTCGTTACCCGGTACGAGGTCGCCGGTCAGCTCGGTCCAGACCTTGATGGTGTAGGTACCTTCGACGGTCGGGGTCCGCCAGTCCGGGCTGAAGGTTATCTGCTCGGTTTCCCCGTACTCCAGCTCGGTGAGCGTGACCTGGTCGTCGTCGGTGTAGCTGTAGGCGCTCGGGCCGGTTATCTCGAGCTTCACCGGGACTCCGGCGGCCTGGGTGTTGGAGCCGGTGTTCTGTACGGTCGCCTTCAGTTCGACCCAGCGGTCGGTGACAGCGAAGTCGGGCAGGCCGTCGATGGACAAGGTGGCCATGTCCTCGGCTTCTGGGATGTACTCCACCGCAGCGCGGATGCACCAGTTCCAATCCCAGCCCTGCGCGCTGACTTCCCAGTAGGTGGTCATGTTCGTGATGAAATGACGGTTCGCGATGTTTGGTCCATCGTCAGTACCCACAGTGGACGCGTCACTGGTGTACTTGACGACCACCCAGAAGTCTTCGCCCGCGTCGAACTCCTGCGGGGTGCTCAGGTCGACTCGATACCAATCCCACTCGTTCACGAATGGCCACGGTTCTTGGCAGAGAACGGCGCCCGGTTGGGTGGGCGTGTTGCCCGCCAGGATGTACACGGTGTCGTCGACCAGTCCGTTCGTGGCTTGACCGACTGCGAAAATCGCTGCCCGAAGTGTGCACTTGCGAGCTGTGGTGAATCTTGTCGCGCAGTAGTAGGGACTGGGCGTGAATCCTCTCCCGTACAGAAAGTCATTGTCGTACAGAAGGGTGTCCTCGGCGTCAGCTATCGGGAACAGCGGCGTGCCTTTGACAGGTTCTTCACTGGTCATTCGGAGCGGAGCGAGTCCAACCGCCTGAGCCTCACCACGGGGCGCCGATTGAATCAGTACCTCGGGGCTACTGGCCTCGGTTCTTGGTTTGAGGATTGCGCCGTAGGGGTTTGCCTCCGGGGCCTTGCTCCCGGTAGGCGTGTGCATCGCGTCCTGCGGCAGTTCCGCTATCCATGCGCCGGCGGCCATCATCACGGCCACGGTGCACAGCAGGACTGGCACGATTCGTCTCATTCGAACCTCCTTGGTTAGGTGTTCTCGGCTGCTACTCGAGCCGCGCTCCACCTGTGCGGCCCGAAACACCCCCATCACGCCGACAGAACCATCGACCGAGCGTTCAGGCCGGACGGGGATGCAACCGCCGGATTATAGGCCCGCCCCCAAACCTGTCAATCCGTTTTGACCGGGTTCAGAGTCTACTGCAATCAACCGGTGGTTGCTTGACGTGTAGAGGTGCAGTTCTGTTGTCGCCGCGGCCCAGCGGGACTGCCTGCCGGCGACGGTGAGGACGGTCACCGTCAAGGGACCGATACCCGTTCCATTGCGTGGCGCAAATCGACCGAGCTGGGCCAGGTTCGTCCCATCGATTAGGCCATCCACGTCCCGGGCGCAGGGGAAGAGCCGGCCCTCCATCCCGCCGCTGCGGTCGAATTTCACCTGTCGATTTGTAGTGCCACCTACAATTCCGGCCAAGCTAGGACTACAACGTAAGATACGTCACGCCAGATATATAGCTGCTGTCTTGGTTTTACCGGTCCCCCGCCCCCGGGGTGGCCCCTGGCGGGATTCGCTCCGTGCTCCGGGACATCAAGCTGCCGACCCTGTTCCGCGTGGCCTTGCGGTGCGTGTCGTCGCCGGCCGGCCTCGAGGCCTGACCCGGCGCCCGGCGAGTCGGCAGGACCAACGTCTGTCCTCCCGTCCGGACACACGCCGTCCGGTTCCCTGTCCGGACCGCGTGCCCGGGGGCGGCCGGAGGCCCGCCGGAGGTGCGGTCAGCCGTGGGGTATCCTGTCGAGCGTATCCCGGCTCGGGCCGGGAGAGGAAGCAGCTACCTGACGACGAGCTTGCCGGAAGCGCTGACGCGGTCGTTGCTCATCGTGTAGAAGTAGAGACCGGTGGTCTTCTCCGCTGTCCAGCGGGACCGGGCGCCGGCGGCGGATTCGTGGACGACGCGGCCGAGCGCATCGCGGACCACCAGCCGGTCGGGCACGAAGCCGGAAGCGACGAAGTCGACGCGTCCGCCGGGAGCGGTCATCGTGGGCCGGACCTTGGCCGTCACGGAAGGCAGGGCGAGGCGCGTCTCCGGTTCGGCAATCCCGATTACGTCCTGGATGACGGTAACGGTGGTGTCCCACGCATTTGCAACGTAGACCCGGTTGCGGGAAGGGCAGACCGCCATCGCCGACGGGCCGCCGCCCGTCTCGATTTCGGTTATTACCCGCAGTTCATGCTGGTCGCGGGCGTCGAGCACGACGACCTTGGAAGCCAACGGGCAGGCGGCGAAGAGCTTCTTGGTAACCGCGTTGTAGAGGAACCTGTCGACGCCGGCCGTGAGTGTGGTCTGGTGCCGAGCCCGGAGGCTGTCGCCGTGCATCCAACGGATGGAGTAGTCCCAGTAACCTGCCCAGAAGACCTTGTTCGTTGGCGTCCAGAGCACGCACCTGGGTTCCTGACCAGCGGGCAGCATGCCGAGGTTCTGGTTGTTGGCGCAGTTGAAGACCGACAAGTTGTCGCTGCCACGGTTTGTCACGTAGAGGCGGTTGGTGAGAGGATTGTGGGCTAGGCCGTAGGCGTTGCTGCCCGAGTTCAGTGTCGCGGTGAGGTCGTCGTCACCGCAGTCAACCACGTGGATTCTGCCCGGCTGACCCCAGGCCCCGCTGCTAACGTACACTAGGTCGCTCACCTGATTGTAGCTGATGCCGTTCGGCCTTTGCGACAGGTTGACGGTAGCCAGAATCTGATTCGACGGGCAGTCTATCGCACTGACGGTTGCGCTCTCGTAGTTGGTGCAGTAGACCTTGTTGCGGACCGGGTTCCACACCAGTCCATTGGGATGCTCGCCGACTGCAAACGAGGTCACAATCGAGTCGTTCGTCGTCGACACCACGGTTACTCGGCCTGCATTCGCCAGGGAACAGCTGGCAACGTAGATTCTACCCTCTACCGGGTTCCAGCATAACGCACTGGGGTTGCCCCCGACGGCGATTTCTGCAACTACCTGATTATTCGTGTCAATTACCGAAACGGTGCTGCTCCCTTGGTTGGCCACATAGAGCTTCGAGTTCACCGAGTCGTAGACAACGGCGCTCGGCAAGCGGCCAACGCCGATGGTGGCCTCGACTTCCTGGCCCACCATAGTGCCCGTCAGGGCAATGATGCATGCGGTGATTCCAGAGGTCGTCGTTCTGTTCACTTCGTTCTCCTTGAACGTGTAGCGTCCGGGCAGCCAACTGCGGTACAATACTGTCCCGTGAGTTTGCGGGTGTCAAGCAGCGGACGGCAGTCTCTGCCGAACGGTCGGGTCGTCACAACGTCGCACTAGCCGCTTGACAGCCAAGGGTAGGGATACTAGTATCGCTCTGTTCGGAACCAGGGTTACGCTCCGGACGAAGAGGCGAGTGATGAGACCGTCGCGCGCGACGGCATCAACCGTCCCGAAACTTACTACCGAATCCGGCTGTACACGGTTCGGCAGAACGGTTCTCTAAGCGCAACGTGAAGGAGGACAGATGGCTAGAACAGCAGCAGTACTACTCTGCGCCGTGGCGATGGCCATGGCAGCGGGCGAATGGATTGGCGCATTGCCACAAGACCCCGCGGTATCGACAGTCAGCAATCCGGGCGCGCCCCGGGTTCCGGCCGACCCGGACGCGCCGCTCATCGTCGAGGTGCCGGTGGAGGAACTGGACGTTCCGCCGCCGTTCGGCACGGTAGTACAGCGATGGTCACTCGCCATGCGCGGGCAGTACTCCGGGGCCGGGATTACCTGGTGCCGCGATGACGGTCGACTCTACCTCATGGACCAGGACTACGCGCATACCCACGTGGACCCTACCGTTTGGTCGCTGGACCCGACCGACCCGGTTGGCACGATACAGGATGAAGACTGGGATTTCCCGAATCTCGGGGGACCCGACATAGACATACCATGGGGTATAGCCTGGGACCCGGATTCCGGGTGCTTCTGGATAGCTCATATTCTGGATCTGAACAGCTACGCCGGGTGTCCGCTGCTTCGGTTCGAGGGCGGCAGTTGGCGCGGGACGGATGCCGACTCGTGGGACATCGTGCCCGCGATTGCCGACGCATGGGTGGGAGGTATGGAGAAGTGGCCGATGAGCGATGACAACATCCTCTGGGGCCTCCCGGTCAACATCACCGACTGCCGGGTTGCGAAGATGGACCCGTACACCAAGACGTTCCTTGGGAAGGTCCAGTATGGGGGAACGCGCTACGAGGAGCGAGGCTGCACATTCCTGCCCTATGACAGCCTGTACCTCATGACGACCGGCTGGTACAACGATAGCTGGCGCAAGCGAGATACCACCGGCCAGGTGCTTCAGGAGGCACCCGCCTCCTACGGTCCGGCCGACATGACGCTCTGGGTACCTGAGGTAGTCGTGCCCACCGATACCGTCTATTTCTTCTGCATGAACAGCTACTCGACCAACTACCTCGAGAAGGTGTCGACGGGAATGACGTGGGACCAGTTGCCCTCGGTGAACCGGACCACCGTGCGTCCGACCACCATACTTGCGCCAGCGGGCGCGGCGGATTCGGGTGAGGTCGTTGTTCCGAGAATGGTGATCCGCAACTACTCCAACGAAACAGCTGCGGATAGCGTTCACGTCACGTTTACGATCCGCGACGACATGGACGCGGTCATCTACTCAGACGACGACTACGTCCTGAACTTGGGTCCGGCAGACTCCGACACCTTCGAGTTCGACCCCTGGACCGCGATCGGTCAGGATAGTCTGGGCGTGGAGGCGTGGACCTACTGGCAGGATGACGAGGAGCCAGAGGACGACACACTGCGGGTCAAGTTCATGGTGCGGATGCGCGACGTCCTGGTCACCGACATACTCGCGCCGCCAGGTTCGGCCGATTCCGGAGCCTACTACGTCCCAAGCTGCCGGGTTTTCAACCGTGGCACCCAGAGCGAGACCTTCAGCGCCAGCTTCCGAATCGGCGCGTTCGAACACAGCGTTCTTGTCAGCAACCTGCTGCCGAACTACTCCAGGGTGGTGACTGCGGCTGACAGCTGGCAGGCAATGCCCGGCTCTTGGATTCACGAGGTCGAGGCGGTGCTGCCAGGCGACCTGCACCCGGAGAACAACGTGATGTTCGACACCATCTACGTTGATGGCACGGTGGGCCACGACGTAGGCGTGTCGGCCATTCTGGCGCCGACCGGCTTCTATCCGGAGGGAGCAACCGTGGTGCCGTCGGCCCGGGTTGTGAACAACGGTGGCTCAGCGGAGACTTTCTGGGTCTGGTTCTCAATCTGGGACACGGCGACGGACGTGCAGGTATACGAGGAGGCGATGCAGGTCAACCTGGCCGGCGGCGGCAACACGGTCGTCAATTTCCTGGAGACCGACCCTCTGACTGTGGTCGGGCCATACGTGGCACGGTGCTCCACCTACTTGGCCGGTGACCAGAATGCTCTGAACAACGTTCGATACGGCGATTTCGAGGTCACGGCTGACGAGCACAATGTGCTGGTACGGTCGATACTGGTGCCGACCGGGACTGTGGATAGCGGTTTCCCCTTGGTGCCGACCGTCGTCGTCCAGAACGGTGGCCTGAGCACCGAGAACTTCCCGGTGTACGTCCGGATCGGTAGCTACCTGAGTCAGGCGAATGTGCTGGACCTTGGCCCAGGCGAACTGGACACGGCGGAGTTCGCCCAGTTCCGGCCGAACCAACGGGACAGCATGACGGTGACGGCCTGGACCCTGCTGGCTGGCGACGAGCGCCCGGATGACGACACGCTGAGCGCGCGTTTCTACGTGCGGGTACGTGACGTCGGTGCGGAGCGGATTCAGGAGCCGACCGGCACGGTGGACCCGGACCTCTGGGTCCATCCCGAGGTGCGCGTGGGCAACTTCGGGACGGCGACGGAGACGTTCGACGTCGAGTTCCGCATCGGCCTCTGGCTGAGCGACACGACGGTTGCCGACCTCGATCCCGGAGACTACCTTGACGTCGTGATGCCGGATTCGTACTACACCCAGATCGGCGTCTGGCTCGCGCGGGCACAGACGATGTTGACCGGAGACAACAACCCGACGAACGACGTGGCGCTGGACACGTTCGTTGTCCAGGGGACGATAACCCACGACGTCGCGGCGACGGCGGTAGTGTTCCCGGTAGGTACGGTGCAGCCCTCGACGCCGCTGACCCCGCGGGGCGCGTTCGCCAACCTAGGGCTGGAGGCGGAGACGTTCTGGGCGTACTACACCGTCTACGACCCGACGGACGCGGAGGCGTACTCCGAGTCGCTGCAGGTGACGCTGCAGGCGTCGGACGAGGACACGCTGTCGTTCCCGGACGTGGAGTTCGTGCTGCCGGGAACGTACACGGCGCGGTGCTCGTCGTTCCTGGCGACGGACCAGAACTGGACGAACAACGTCGTCACGCGCGATTTCTTCGTGGGGACGGTAATCAACTGGCCCGAGGGCTGGGTTGAGGTCGAATCGATGCCTTCGGGTCCCTCGGGGCGCCCGGTGAAGCGGGGCGGCTGGCTGGCGTACAACGAAGGTGACGGGCTGATATACGCCGGCAAGGGGTACAAGACGCAGGACTTCTACAGCTACGACCCGATAGCGGGCGAGTGGACGTACCTGCGGCCGCTGCCGTACGGAGACCGCGAGGGTCGCCAGCGGGAGGCGAAGAAGGGCTCCCGGGCGATATCGGACGGAGGCAACTACCTGTACTACACGGCGGGGAACAACACGCTGACGTTCTACCGGTACGACATCGCGAACGACACCTTCACGCGGATGACGGACGTGCCCGAAGGTCCGCGGCGGAAG
>Ga0272442_10002296_pt1 | contig 27998 bp, 36 predicted proteins | sample SSMForm2O_FD_200262 | JGI IMG/M metagenome (GOLD analysis project Ga0272442, IMG submission 200262) | Marine sediment archaeal communities from Little Sippewissett salt marsh, Falmouth, MA, United States - SSM-Form-2O | ecosystem: Environmental > Aquatic > Marine > Wetlands > Sediment ...
TTTGACTGACACTGACGAAGATAAAGAGATAGAAAACCTGACACCTCAAGATACGACAACACTTAGGGATATCCCATATGTTTGTGCTGTATGGAATGAGGGTATGAGTATCCTGGACACGGTAAGAGCGTCTATTATACGCCTTGAAATAGTTACCAGGGTTGTAGGCGAAGAGAATATGGATAACAGGGTGAGGTATATTGTAGGAGGGGATGATGTATCCAAGATAGGGTCTGCCCCGCGAAGATGGGGGCGTCCTTTCCGTATAATGCCTACAAACAGCTCAATAGAGAATGCTTCATCTGATAAGGCTGCGCTTGATCTTCTTATACACGAGCAGGCTGATTTATGGAATAACATAGAGAAGGCTACTGGTGTAGTATCTACAGAGAAACTGGCGTCATTGAGTGGTGTATCGAGGCTCATAGCAGAGAAGCCATTAGTGATGCTTTGTGAAGATCTGCGGGCAGTATTTGTTAAGTTCCTTGAGGATATCTATGCATTGGTATCCTGGATGGGAATAGAGGAGCCAGAGTGCTCGTTTAAGAGTATGAGTGTTGCTCCTATGTGTGAAGATCCTGTCAAGTTTATGGATGCTCTGGACAGGGCGCTTGACAGAGAAGCAATAGACATAGAAGAGTGGCAAAAGAAAGCAAGATGGGCATTAGACCTTATGAGGAAGTAGATGATACTATGGTCCTTAAAAGACCAGTAAATACAACGGCTGCCTGCTTGCCATAAAGCAGCGAGGTATTAACATGTCAGATAATGACAACACTCCCACAACGCCGGCCACCCCACCTGCTGACGGTAGTGGCGCAAAAGAGGATTGGCGTAAAGAGACCTTCAAGGCTAGAAGCGAACGAGATGCTGCTGAAAAGCAGAGGATCGAACTTGAAGCCAAGCTTGCGGAAGCCAACAAGCAACTATCCTCAACCCAGTCAAAGGAAGTAGAGCTACTTCGTACTAAGAAAGCCTACGCAGCGGGTGTTCCTCAGCACCTTCTGAACCTTGTGACTGCGAACGATGAGGCTGGGATAGATACCCAGATCAAATCAATTATGGACAACTTGATGCCCGGAGAGCCCAGTGGTGATGGTAGTAAGCCAGATCCTAAGGACAATCCTGATGGTCAGGCCGATCCTCCTGCTGGTGGTGATCCTCCGCTTCCTCCACCGCCACCTCCATCCGGCAAACCCGAAGAAGGCTGGATGGGTAAGTGGCATAAGAAGACGCCAGAGGAAATCATGCAGGAAGAGGAGAGGATCTTTAACGACCCGAACTTCAAGCTGTCTTAGGAGTAAACTATGTCTTGTACATGGACCGCAACTAGGAAGTATAATGACTACATCCTGCTACAGGGACGCGGAGATACCGGTGTCCTGCAGGATATGTATAGACCTACGCGTAGAGGCACAAAGGTAGCCGGCGAGTCGGTCTATATTAAAAGTGTGGACCCAGCTAATATGACCGTAGGGACAACTTCACCTTGTTCTACTGGTTATCTTGCTGGCAATCAGTGTAACTCACAGGAAGCTCTGAATAAGTTCCTGCCTTTCATCAAGCAGTGCTTCGATGACTGTCAGTGGGAAGATATTCAGAGTGACGGGGCTATGATGGAGTGGGGTCAGGGAATGAGTGTTGCTGCTCTTAATACCCTGATGCCTCTTATCTATGCCGATATGGTAGCGAATGGTTCAAGGCTGTTTAGTGATGCGACTCCTACAGGAGCCCAGATCGCTACAGAGATCATCCAGGCGATCCACAACATCGCCGCAGAGGGTGGCGGACCAGGCGCTGTCGTGCTCGATCTTACATACTCAAGTGAAACTATCCAGGCATTCGGTGCTCTGTATCAGCCGATGGATCTCATCACGCTGAACTACAGCTACGGTCCTGGTAGACCGCTTGGTAAGCTTCTTGGTTATAATGTGTACGTAACGAAGAGCAACCTGATCGATATCGCACCAACTCCTGACGAGCAGGTAGATGCTATAGTCTTTGCTAGAAAAGGCTTTGCTTATGCCCACGTCGGAGAGGGCGTAGGATTCAGGACTGCCACACAGGCCGTAGACGGAACTCACTCTATAGTTCTTTCTGGCTGCGTTGGTTATGGTACCATTGGTATTTATGATGGTATTACAGACAGCCCGCTTGTATGGTACATCGCTCGTGCAGATTCCTAATCATTGATAGCATAAGGGAGGGGTTCGCGCCCCTCCCTATCATGGAGATAATAATGGCTTATGAAATAGACGTATACCTTGGGCAAATACCGGACGCCGACATAGAAGTAGCCGTAGGAGATGTTCCCGGACTTCAGATTACAGCATATGATGCTGATGGAAACCCCTGGGAAGATGGCTATGACGCCTATCTTGTGGTAAGAAGGTGTCTTGGGGACAGCTCTGGTGAATGGGTAATACCTGAGCTCTTAGAGACTACAGAGGGCGGCGATAACATCTATCACTTCAACCTTGATGATATCACTCACGAGAGAGGAGATTATGATGCGTATCTGGTACTAGATGGAGAGTGGGACGACGCCTTTGTTACCCCTCTCGTCACGTCATATTCGTTTGAGTCATTTCCCATTAAGGTGAGAGAATAAAGCGGAGGTATTAGTATGGCTATAGGTCAGATTATAAAGAACAGCTTCATAGACTATGTCAGGTTAGAGATTAATGACAAGGATGGAGAGGTGTTCGCTGATGATGAGCTTGAGGGTATCATAGAGAGGTTTACTGACCAGATACCATCTGCGTGTAATGCCGCGTGCTATGGTATGAAATACAAGATAGATCCCTGCTCGCTATATGCACCAATTATAGACCTCGAGGTAACTGATGGGACCGATGGAGCAGTCTATCTGCTGGATGAGTGGTCCGGAACAGTATACTTTGACTCCTCTGATCCAGACTGCACGGCGGATGATCCGTCTGATGGGGAAACTATCTCGGTCCAATACAGGTATGTGGACTTCAGTGCTCTTATGAGAGAACTATGTATCATATTGTCTATGAACACAACTAAGCTGGCTACTATACAAAAGATAGCCGGGCTGCAAATAGATACCTCCAAACTAAGTGAGATGTATGCCGCTCAAGCGGTGAGGTGGGCAAGTAGATCATGATAAAGTCTATCTTACACAGCCTGTCTGGTGACATATGGGAAGTAAGGACTACGGGAGTTACCAATCCTGATGTGCCAACCGACCCTAAGCAGAGAGCTACTATTAAGGTGCGTCTATATGGGATGTTCTCGTTTATAACAGAGGAGAGATTCCATATGCCCGGCATTGCTAAGGATGCTGATGCTGTATTAGGGACTGTGTCCAATATTGATGAGGACAGTCAGATAGAGGTTGATGATGTAAGGTATGAGATTGTAGGTAAGGCTTCCGGAAAAGGATGGGCGCAGTCCATCTATACATATTACCTGAAGAGGGTTAAGAACCTGCCCGCGTGAGGTTAACATCTATGAGGAATGTCAAGATAGGAAAGAATGTGTATGTAGACGTCGGGGCTAATATGGTGGATGTCAACATTATACAGGCAAAAACACCAGTCAGAACAGGAGCCCTGAGGGATGGGTTTTATATAAATGATGGAGATATCTGTAATGATGTAGACTATGTTGATGTAGTAGAGAACGGCACCCCGCACAGAAGAGGGGTGTATATGATAGAGAGAAGTCTACCAGAGATAAGCAGGAGAGTAGAGAAGAGGGTTTACGATCAACTGGCTGACAAGAAGCTATTGCCAGACATTACAATAAAAGTGAGGGCATTTTAATGCAGGTACTTATTGACGAACTCACAACTCAATTGGTAGCTGAGTATGACGGTAAAACCATAGGTGGGGATGGGGCAGACTACGCCTCTGAACTAGGTTCTACCGGAACCATTCACGTATACATTGATGAGTGGGAGGATATCGATTATCCCTGCATTAGATTTGATATTATCCAGGAGTTATTTGCCGGCTCTCCACTAGAGTGCTGTGAAGGTGGGGTCATGAAGTTGAGAGTGAACTTCATAGTATGGATTGATACTAAGATTCACGGACAACGCATGGCCTGGGCTTTAGTGGAAGAACTGAGGAAATGGCTTTGTGGATTAAATGAGTCAAGCACGCTCACCCCAGAAGGATACACTTATGTCCCTACAATTGGTATCCCCACATCAGACCCAATATCAGATGGAATGGTGTATGGGATAAGTTTAAAGACAGACATCGTGTATCTGCGACAGCCTAAGGGCTAGTTTAATACAAAGAGGTGGAACAAATGAGTGCTGATCCAAAAGTAAGTAATTCTACAATAGGCAATGCCCATATTGCTATAGACTGCGAAGATCTGGGTTGTCTTGGTCCGGTGACTGTTAACGTCGGACAAACAACCTTAGACCTTGGGTGCGATTGGGGAGAGGGCATAGTCGGAACCCTGAGAGGCAACCCGAGCGCAGAGATTAACATCGAAGCCAAGAACGTGGATGCTGCCAGACTGAAGTGGGCGCTTGATGCCTCTACATCGGTTAAGGCAGGAGACTATGCAGTTACGTGTCTAAAGGTAACATCCATTGATTGGACAGAAGATGGTGGAACCTATACGGCTACAGTCGACCTTCACTCAGCGAATATCGACAACGTAGAGGTCTTTTCAGACTCTACATGTCTTGCTTCCTGGGAAGGGGCAGCTACACCACTAAGCGTTGTTTCTGTAGATGAGTGCACCGGAACTGTATCGCTTTCTACTAACGACTCAGAGGAAGCGCTTACTACGCTTTATTTCACGTTTGACTACATGGTGGACCTTGAGGATGGAGTTACATCACTAGATGCCGACTTCCCCACATTCCCATCAGACTTCAGCGTGGTTCTGTGGCACCTGAATAAGACTACACAGACCTATCAGGTAATGGTGTTCTGGAGATGCCAGAGCGTTATTGACCTAAGTCTTGTGTTTAGTGACTATGATGCTACAACTGTTATGACAGTGCCTATTAAGTTAAGAGTGCTGTCTGTAGCAGATGTGCACCCGACACGTAAGCTGTTTGGTTACTGGGAAGACGTAGAAGACCTACCTGCATTCCTTGAAGCCATAGCAATATGATCAATTAACCTATATTCGTCTGTTCTCCGGGTCCAGGGGCTAGTCCCCTGGCTCGGGGACAGGCGGTGTTAAAAGGAGAACAAAATGGATATGCCAGACAAAGCAACAATCAGTGAGAAGTATTCAGTGACCATCAACAGGACTGATGGAGAAGACCAGGTTATAGAGATGCATCCTATAAAGCACTCTACTATGAGGGCTATTAGACGAGCCCCCGTTGTTGTTGGGTTGGTAGTAGATATTACTACCCTTAAAGAGAGAATCGAGTCTCTACCAGAAGACAATGAAGAAAGGATGAAGCTGTTTATTCAGCAGATGACTCTCATTACATCTCTTCTTGAGGAGAGTGCGGTGATTGCCATCGAGACACAGCATCCTGGACTTATCGATTCTATGCCATTTGAAGATACTTCAGTCCTGATACGGGGCGTAGTAGATGCCGACATCAAGGAGTGTTTTGGCATGGGGGAAGCTCTGGAGACTCTGAATCAGATGGGACAAGAGGGTTCAGAGTCGACGAAGACAAGTTCGACAGATTCCTCATCGACTACCTCTGTAGAGAACTCGGATGGACAGACCAACAAGTCCTAGACTCCCCGTATACATGGAATAAAAGGAAGTTCGGTACGTACCAGGGGCTCCATAGAATAGAGTGTCTTGAGCACTTATCATATTCTGGTATGCTATCAAAGGACGACAACAGACGAGTATCTGATACTATCAACGGTCTAAAGATGTCTCTTATGGGAATGGAGTATCTTCCATATTCCTACACCCCAGATCCAGAGATTACCAGGGCTCTCCAGGCAATGGTAAAGAATAGGGAGCGACGCAAGCTGGAAAGGCTTATAGAGCGTGATAACAAACGCAGATCCAGGCGTCGCAAGCGGAAAGAAAGCCGCAAGAGGTAGTATATGTCTATTAAAAACACCCATACAACCGAGTTTACTGGTGATGCGACCAAGCTGAACCGGACTATTGACAGTGTTCAGCAGCGTATGCATAAGCTTAGGGCTGTCTACATGGACTATGAGATCGCCGCACAGGCTGTTAATCGTGCAGGTGATAACTTCATCAAAGTAGGCGCCGGCATTATTGCTACGCTTACAGCCATAGGTGCCATTGCCACCAAACAGTGGGCAGACTTCGAGAAGCTTGGTATAGCAATAGAGAACTTCACGGGGGACGCAGCAACTGCTACCCAGATGGTCAAGGACCTCCAGGAGTTTGCTGCTACCACCCCGCTCGAGTTTAAGGGAATAGAAGCAGGAGCCACTCAGTTACTCGCTTTTGGAGAGGCTGCCGAGGATGTAATTCCTATCCTGGAAACACTTGGGCAGGCTGCGGCAGTCCTTCCTGGACTGGATCTATCACAGATCATTAGGGCGAGAGAGTATGCCCGTAGCGGCGTCCTTCTTGGTAGGATGCTTGCTCCTATTGGGATTACCCCGGCAGAGATAAGACGGACGGCATCAGAGATGGGCATCTCGTTGGCAGAAGCCTTCGATGAAGCAGTAAATACCAGGTTTGCTGGACTGTTTGATAAGCTTCAGGGCACATTAGCTGTAAGCCTACAGAACCTTCAGGACTACTTCCAGCAAGCTATGGGAGCAATAGGCGCAGGTATGGAAGCCCCTATTATAAGAAGGGTACAGGTCTTACAGCAGGCGTTTAAGAACATACAGGCATGGGCAGAGGAGAATCAGGACGTAATAGAAAGAGCCACCGAGGCCGGACTACAGGTACTAGAGAAGGCTATTCTTCCTATAACCGCGGCTCTGGAAGGACTTGCTTCGCGTATTGCAGAAGAACCAGAGCTTGTAGAGGAGTGGATTACGAGCCTGACGAAGCTTGGTGTAGCTCTTGTGTGGATAGGTGGTTCCTTAAAGCTTATTTCTGGTTTGCTAAGCTCATTTGGTCTTGGTGCTGTAATAGCACAAGGCTTCTCTATTGGTAAGAGCGTCCAGGCAACAAGAACAACGGTTGAGGCTGAGACAATAGCACGGCAAAGTAGAGAGGCCATAAGGCTGCAGGAGCGTTTAGCGACACTTGAGGGGCAAGAAGCCGCTATTGCTGTAAGATTACGTGCTGCGAGAGAGGCAGAGCGAGCTGCATCAAGTAGATCCTTCTCCACCCTGTTTCCTGGTCAGGGTGGAACGAGTGGACTAAGTGCTCACGACAGGGTAGTAGATCTCCGATCACAGTTTGCCGCCATTCGCCCACAGACGAATGCCGCCAGACAAGCATATGCAGGCTTAGCTACTTCTATAAAAGAGGCGACAGCAGCCACAGAAGCATTTAGCGCATCAACGAAGGGGCTTGGTGTATCTGCTGGGGATATCAGTCTCGCACTTATGGTTGTCATAGAGGCTATCAAGAACTGGGACATGACAGTAGATATTCTTAAGAAAGACTTTGCCATCTTAAAGAACATATGGGATCTCCTTTCTATTGGTGTGGTAGGTTTTAGAATTGTATTTGGTGAACTATTAGAGGGGTGGGATGAGGTATGGAAACAAATCTTCTATGGTGGCTCTCTAATAGCCAGTGGAATAGATATTGCTATTGCATCGCTTCATGATCTTGTTTATGGTGGTAATGAGACTGAGGCTGCCTTTGCAAGATTATGGAAAACCATGGACGAGGGCGGGAATATCTTGACCTCGTTATTTACCACCACAGAACGCTTCAATGATGGTATAGCAGGTATAGGCGATGCGGCAGACTCAGCAAGAGGTGGTATTAATAGGTTATCTGAAGACCTACAGGCTCTGGTTGACAGGTTTAATGAATTAACTATAGCATCTCAGATTGCTATGAGATCTATGCTCATATCCTCAGGTCTTGCAGAACCCTCTGGCACAAGTATGTTCAATAGATGGGGCGCCTTTATGGGGCGCGATATGGGCTTTGGAATATCTGGTATAGATCTTGGACCGCGCGGACGGTCGCTTCTTAGAGAAGGATACTCGATTGAAGATATAGCAAATATGCTGTTTTCAGAGTTTGAGTCACAGGATGCCGAAAGGCTTAGAGAGGCTCTTGGTCTTGGTGGCGGAGGCGGCGGAGGTGGTGGAGGTGGTCAAACCACTACAAATGAGTTTATCAAGACCAAGGAAGATGTTATTGCCGCTATGCAGGCAGTAGACAAAGCCCTATCTAGTGAAGTGAGACTAAGGGTTATGATTGCAGATCACCTCAGAGAAGAGAGTGATGAAAGGCAGGCACTTCTCGACATCATAAGAGATGAAAGAAGGCTCAAAGAACAGGAAGCAATGCAGGATGTGTGGATGGAGCGATGGAACCCCAAGTGGACCCGTGAGGATAAGCTTGAGGCAATACTTGGTAAGCCGTCGAGAGAGAAGGTATCGGCTCATGATGACTATCTTAGCAGTCTGCCTAAGACTATAAGAGACTTCAAGGAAGCCTTGATGGAAGCAACAGAGGCCCTTGGTAATGCTATCGCAACATGGGGATGGAAAGGAACTAAGCCAGACCTTATGGGGCTTGGTCAGCAGGCATTCCAGCCACTTGCTTCTAACTGGGGTTCAGATATAGCTTCTGCATTAGGTATAGGGGCGTCGTTCTTAGGTCCTGCCGGCAGTCTGTTTGGTGGGATGATCTCTGGTGGACTGGGAATGGCTATAAATGCTATCTTTGGTGGTAATGACAAGATGGAAATAGAGGGTCCTGTGGATGTTAATGTTCTAAGTATTAGTCCGCAGGCACAGAATCAGATGAACCTCAGGTATATCAATCCATATCAGAGTAGATATGCCGGCGTAACATATGGAGGTCTTTATGGCTAGAACAGCAACAGAGTCAGGTATGTATGTAACAATCTATGTCGGACATACACTGGTATCTGACGAAACACTTAATGCTACCCCCGATGATCATGTATTTACTATGGATCACGCACCGGTAAGCACACAGAATCTCAGGCTAATAGGGACAAAGGGAGCCGTATCAAGACCGCTTGTTAACTTTACACTCGAGCCTCTGACCGGCACTATTACTATCCCCGACTCATTCCCAGCTTTTGATAGTATTACAGCATCATACTACTATTACACTGATTATGAACTTGACATACTAACAAAAGACTACAAGGTAGAGCATACAACAAGCAACTACGAACTCGCTATAGATGGTAGTGTTGTCCCCACCATCCCTCTCAAGAAGGTGGCGACAAGGGTGTCCTTTAAAGCCGTGCTGTCCGGAGAGAACCAAAGGCAACTCCTAACAGAGACCGTAGAAAGACAGTACTATGTGATCCTTATTGACAAGAATGTAGATGAGGACTATGGGCTGCGGGCTTTTGAGGGACCGGTTGTAAGCAGCGAGCAAGCATCATTCCAGAAGGGGCTCTCGTATCTGTTACCAGTTGCGATAGAACCGGTTTGTATGTATGGTTCGTATGATGAAGATGATGACGAGATAGCATGGAGATAATATATGAACATTATCCCTACATTACATTATAGTTTTGAGTTTACTGCTCCAGACGGCGATACCGACTATACAGTGACGCTATCAGATGAAGATGACAGCTTAGTCAAGGTGTCCAGTGTTGTCTATGAGACAAGGGATGATTCCCCGGCTGCCAGACTTGAACTACGCATAGCTAATGCTACACACTTCTATGACCAGTGGGATCTGTATAATCCATTCGCTGTTGGGGCAGTGGTTGTATGGAAGGTAGATGGTATTAAGAGGATGACCGCCCAAATATCAGAAGCCAACCCGGCATATGGATCTTTAGACAGATCTATGGTGCTAATAGCATATGATAAGATGTGGGCTACAAAAGATGCAGTAGTAGAGATGACCAGACGGCGCAAGGTAATCAGAGAGAGAGTAAACCTTACCAGGGTAGAAGACTCACTCATATTTGAGTGCGATGCAGACAAATACCCGTGGGCCGAGGAGTTTACACCTGTTCCTGTTTGGGTAAAGGAGCCTAAAGATGACGGTAGTGCCAAGTCATACAGGGTATTCCCTACAGAGTATCAGGCCATATTTGATAGAGGGTTTATAGTATTTAACTACGATGAATTGCGTGTAGTTGACCCGGACGAAGTTGTGGATCCTGATGGAGACGGAGATGTAGTATTAGATGATTATGATACCGAGATATGGGCAGAGATAGTGTATTATGATGATACAGATGAGTCTACGAAGGTGAGCACCTTACTGACCGATATGTTCGTGTATGACTCTGAGGATGGCGGTCTTGGGTGGGTAGAAGACACAGACTTTTCACTGGAGGATACGCCGCAGGATATACTTAACAGAATAGACCATCACACAAAGAGCGGGGACTCTGACCTTAATGTCCTTATATCCAATCTATACGATGATCCTGACTGGGCTGTCCCCCGTAACTATTGGATAAGAGACTTCAATGGCACGGGCTTTGTGACTGGGAAGTATGTGTTCCAGCAGTCTGGTTTAGTGTTTAATGGCGACTTTAATCTTGACCCGGCGATCCATACGGCTGGGAACTGGGCGTTTAATGCTGCCATCTGGACTTGGGGCGCCTCTCATATGGATAAGGACGCAGACGGAGTTGGGGCGCTGGAACAGCAACTATACGCCATAGAAGGAGATACATATAGCGTCAAATTCACCATCTCTAACTGGACTGCCGGGGATGTTACACCAGAGCTTGGTGGGACCAGTGGGGATGCGGTTAACGCAGACGGGACCTATATACAATACATAGCCTGTGGAGCAGATGGTGATACAGACTACACCAAGACGCTTGAGTTTGTCCCGTCGAATGCCGCCAGGTTTCGTATAGATGATGTGATGGTGCAGAAGGTGCCTAAAGATATAGATACCATTATGGAGGCTCACTTCCCTGTAGAGCTCGAGCCCATTTACTCAAAGGCAATATTAGTCAACAATAATGCAGAGGGTATCAATATTACAAGAGATGTGACGCCCGATGATGAGATGAGTGGCGCACACGGCACTACAGAGATACCAGATGCTACATTCCACGGATGTGGTACCGGCACTGGCATGTTAGTAGACGGCAGAGGCTCCAGTTCGTGGGGCTACTTTAAGTGTGGTAGTTATGCTCCACATACAGTATTACCTCAGGATCAGGAACTCGTGAGCTTCGATCTTGGTGAAGAACTACCTATAGACAGAGCTATTATTAGTGTCCAGTGGACATTCAACAGAGATGCAGAGGGACAACTTCTAGTAGACGGTACAACCAAGAAAGAGGTTGCTGCCCTCTATAGGGTGCTTGAGCCACAGCGTATTACTGTAGAGGGTAATACTTCTACCGGCGGGTCTCCGGACGAAGATGGGTGGTATGCTTTGTGTGAGGATCTTTACTTCATGGAGTGCACCCCCGGCGAAGATGAGAGAAGCTGGAAGGCTCGAGATGGTGTGTTTGAGATTAAAAGCATAGGAGCCAAGAGCCGATACATCAGGGTCGTAGTAAACAATCCTATGTTTGCTACAGTATCAGACCACCCATACCGTGCTATGATATGGTGGCTATCCGACATTGCCTTTTACAGCGACAACTATCTCAGAGATGCAGATGGGGAATTGCCGTATGTAGAGTTTGTTAATGCCGACAGGGACGAGAACAGATGGATGTTTGATATGAAAAACACCATAGTAGATATGTATCGTCCGGAACTGTTCAACAGGTTATATGCTCTGTATGATGATAAACACTTCAGCCTGGCTCATAAAACCCTTATAGTGGAGAATAACCGCATATTTGATTTCCAGACCAAGATAGATGATGACCCCGAGAACGTCTCTATAGGATACAAATATCTTGTCAGTAGGCTTGATGCCGCCAGTAGAGAGAATAGTTGGGTCGTCAGGATAAGCCCGAGACCAGACATTATCATAGGTGATACGGTATATTCCTCTGCTCTTAATAGTAACAAATACTTCCTTGTACACGGGAGTAGGATAGAGATAACAGCCAGTAGGGTTACCCAGACTCTTACACTTTCAGATCACGACGCCGACCCGGATTAAGCTATGAAAGAACATAACAAGATAACAAAAAGAGACCATTCTCTAAGACAGATCCGTAGGTATCTGCGTAGTCAGGAGGACAAGCGCAGGGATGTAGGGAACATCCATCTATTGGATAGCAACTACTCTCTACGCAAGCCTGGTACCATATACAACCCAGGTGGAGCCATCATATCTACAACCATATCTGATGTGGACAGCATAAAGGCTGTAGGTCTTACAACAATAGGTCCTTGGACAGATATAGGGACTTTCAGCAATGTAGGCGGGCTTAATGAGGGCTATTACTACAAGGTGGACGATGATGACCAGGGGCTTCATGCTACGAATGGGTGGAAGCAGGTTGCTGGTCAGGACAGGATAGAGATATCGGTATGGATTAGCGGGCATACAGAGGACGCCAGTGGTAATGACTATGACTATATAGCGGTAGTATACAGGCTTAATGATGATGTTACGCCGTCAAATGATGAGTTGATAATCTTGAGGTATGAGCCCGATGATAATGAACTGAGGCTATACCCCAACTACGATGACGACGCAGATAACTATGTGGCATTAGAGATTGATAACTGGGAAGACGCAGACACCTGGAGATTCCTTACAGCCACAATAGACTACCAGAATCAGCAGTTTACACTAATCTATGACGGAGAAGAGGGGACTTACCACGACAACTCTACGGTGCCGCCCTGTATAGATAACTATTGTGAGATAGCATTCTTTAGCGACCTTGACAATAACAACAACGGATTCCACAACTTCCAGCATCTATATGTAGGACCTATACAGTCTGGTAGTGGTGGAGTTGCCTCGCAACCTATTACTCACGTTATTCATACCGGTCCTTTACAGGGAGAGGCTGTGGAATATGTCAAAGCCCTTAGGACATGGACAAACGAGAACATTAACACCTTTGTTGCACAGCCCGATACTGTTAGGGGCCTAAGCGTATATGTTAATAATGTCAATGCTTTTGGGGACCCTACAACAGGCACCGTAACTATCAATGGTGTAAATGCTGATGGTGATACTATAATTGAAGTAGTGACCGTAGATGTGGCAGCAGGGACTGATCACGCTTACTCTACCACAAAGGCATTCGCAGAGGTCACATCATATGTAGTAGTAGATACAGGTGGTAACCCTGCTGATGAATACTCAATAGGTATATCTAATACAATAGGACTTGCCAATGGTCCTCTTACGGCAGATGCAGATGTTATTAAGGTAACGCGTAATAATGAGGATGTTCTCCCTGCTAACTATACAGTTGATACAGCAAATGCCACTGTGCTTATGAGTGCTGATATCGTTGCAGATGACCATCTAACCATATGGTATGAGACGCCCATAACGTGTGCTACTACGGATGCTCTTGCTTCTGATTCGGTAGAGGATGAGGACGCCTTTGGGCAGGCTTCAGCCGCAGGTGTAGCAGATACTTGGTCCAGATCTGACCATACACATGGTACGCCGGCAGATCCTGTACCGGCTCACGCAGCACTTGATACTGGAATTCACGGCGTGGGAGCATCAACTATTGACTCTGTAGCCGACAGGAATACCGCTATTACTAACCATGCAGCGCTTGATACTGGAATTCATGGAGTAGGTGCATCAACCATAGACTCTGTAGCAGATAGGAATACTGCTATCTCTGACCATAGTGATGATACCACAGATGTGCATGGCATCGATGATACGGAAGACCTCAGTATAGCGGTGCCATTCGCAAGGATGTATAGGAATGCCGCCCTCACCCTACCATCTGGTGGAGGAGCGCCCACCCTGGTAGCATTTGATACCGATAACTTTGATGCATCATCAATAACAAATACTACCACTGGAGTTATGACACCGGGTGTTGCTGGATACTACTTTATTAAGTCCGCTGTTAGGGGGCTGGCGGCAGGCGTGGATAAATACTACCGCATCTACATCTATGTTAACGGTGCTATAGCGTCCAGGGCGGATGGTCAGTCCTCATTTAATACCAGACTAACACTCAGCATATCAGACCTGCTATACGTTGGTGCCACGGATACAGTAGATATCAGAGTATATCACGGCTTAGGAGCAAACCTAACCGTCGAGACAGGCTCTGCTAATACACACTTTTCGATACATAGAGTATTCTAATTGGAGGCAATACAATGACACTTAAAGACAGTCTACAGGGATGGACAAGGGTAAGACACAACGAAGAGGAAGACCTGCTCGAGTTCCTTGATAATGCCCTGTCACAGAATACAATAGACATCATCATAGGAGAATTAAGCACTCAAATAGAGGCTATGAAGATTGCCGAGGAAGAAGAAGTCAAGAACACCATATTTGGAGTGGTGAATAAGCTTGACGAGGACGATCCGCTCAGGGTCGCTATTGAGGGATCTAAAACAGGAGGTGTAATGTAAGATGGAAAATGAGAATGCACCAGAAATGATCGCCAGGAACAACCTGCTTGAAGAGGTTAACACCAAGCTGACGATGCTCTTCACCCTGCTTACCAACAACAAACAACCACAGAATGCCGATGCAGGAGTCAAGAAGACAGAGATGTGGATGTGTGGTCTGGCTATGGTATGTGCTACTATCCTGTGTGGGATGGGTATACTTAGTGCCGCCCAGTGGACAGCGGCTGTGCCCACAATAGCTGGTCTGTATACATACTCTCGCACAAGAGTGAAGATTGAAGAAGCAAAAAACCACAACGGGAAGTAAACTAAATGTCTAACAACGGGATTACAACTTACTTATCAAAACAACCATTAACCACATGGATCACTATCATTGTCATGTGTGCTACTATGCTGGTAGGATGGACTAATATGTCCTATCGTATAGAAACAGAGGAAGCAAGAACGCTTGCCAACGAAGCCTGTATCACCGAATGTCAGGATAATGTCGATGATAACAAGACTCAGATTGCTATCATCTACAATTCTCTTGTATATATATGTGATGCGCTAGACCGCATAGAGACTAAGATTGACAGGCTTGAGGAACAGAATTAATGAAGAAAATAGGTAATATGGACTGTATTTCTTCAGGAAAGGGTGTATCTTAGCTATTATACTTAGTAGATAGCAAAAGTAGGAGGCTCGCTTTGGATAAAACTAATTGTATGAAGCCATTGCTTATTACTACAGAAGAACAGATAGATCTGATGTGGGATGAGCTGGAGAGTCCGGACTGGCCTCTTGGTTATGCTACCAAGGATGAGCTGGAGACTGGCTTATTAATAGCCTTCCCTAACTATCTATTTGAGTTTAATGGCGTAAGGATGGCGCCACAGTATGATTACGAAGAACAAGGAGACGACGAAGATGATAGTATGCCTTTCTGATTTCCACATACCATTTCATGATGAGGCGGCAGTATTTGCTGCTATACGATGGATTAACGACTGTAAACCTAAGGCTATATACATACTAGGAGACCTGCTGGACGCATACAGCCTCAGTAGGTTCGAGAAAGACCCCAGAGAGAGAAGCATAGCCGAAGAAGCAGAGATAGCAAAGGACATCTTAGCCTATATCAAGAGGGCTTGTAAGAAGGTTACCTTGATAGACGGGAACCACGAGGAGAGAATACTGAGATATACATCAAAGTATGCTCCGGAGCTTATGGGTATCGTGAAGACCATCCCTGAACTACTTGACCTTGACAAGCTTGGTATAAAGCATGTGCCTTATGGACAGGTGCATGTGTTGAATGAGCTAGTGCTGAAGCACGGAACTCGTATAGCGACAGGTGCCGGGCAGTCGGTAAGGAAGGAAATGGGGATTGAGGGCGCCAGCGTTTGTATGGGGCATTCACACAGGCTTGCCGTTGTATATCATTCTAATAGGAATCATACTATCGTAGGTGTAGAGAACGGTCATCTGAGCGACCAGGGCAAGCAGAAGTATCTGAAAGCATCTGATGGTGTGGCTGACTGGCAGCAGGGATTTAGCTCCTGGGATAAGAACAGCCAGGGGTGGTATCCTATACTACACAGGATCTACAAAGGAAAAGTGATATCATGAGTGTGCATTTTAGGAACTATGAGATGAAGTGGCACGACGCTACAGATGGGCATACACTCTCTCCATTTAGAGTGAACCCACGACTAAGAGATAAGCTTGAGCCGTGCCTGTTAGAACTGGCTATGGCTGGGGCTGTAGCTATTTATACGTATGGCTGTATCAACAACAGGCTTATCAGGGGTAGCACAACTACTACATCCAAACACGCAGAGGGGACCAGGAGCTCTGGATATACGCGATGGGAAGATGGAACAAATGGAAGCAGAGCAATAGATATCCGCAAGGTCTTATTCCATGATGGGAGATCCCTCGTAGTAACCAGGCAAGCAGACAGGAACCTGATGATTAACTGGCTCGAGGAGAGGGGTTTTACGGTATACCACAAGAAGATGGGGAGTGTTCATCCAGATCATCTCCATATTGAAGTTTGATACCCTTGACAAACCATAATACATATGATAAGATAGGGTATAAAACACACAAGAGAGGACAGCCGATGCTTATAGACATTGAGAAAGAGTTAAAGAGACAACAGGATAAAGGTATTAAGCCATCTTTCAAAGAGAAAGTGTGGCTGTGGGAGGCGAGGTGCCCGGCGTGTGGAGCGTGCCAGGACTTCGCCTTTTATACTAAGAATGCTCCCCACAACCTGAATGCAGTGGCTACCTGTGCTTGCGGATCTATAATGGAGTGGAAGATAGGTCGCAAGGCACTTATTAATATGACCCGCAGACGATATAAAGCCGAGGCTATTGACAAAGAGTAAACCACGATGTATAATATGAATGTAACTACCGCCGACTTTACAGATGCATAAGAAGATAGAAGATACAATCCAACAAGCCCGTATAGCATTTGACCTCAAGATAGTAACTGAGGAAGAGAGACAAGGGATAGAGGTAGTCGTATACAGCAAATACGACTCCCTGCTTGGTCGTATCTTCCTATGGAGGAAAGAAGGGGACTTAGGCAGGACAATAAAGAAGCTGAGGGACTTTCTAGTGGGCTTTACCTAATATTACATACCAAGTGCAGTTTGCCCCTCCTGTGCTACATATGAAAAGGGGACGCTAGTGAGAGGTAACGTGCTCACTAAACGGGAATGGACCATTAACTCCCGCCGCCACATGACCTGAGGAACTCCTCTTTTGCATGTCTCCCTGATGGGTACGAATGAGTAGCAAAGCAATAGTTACCGCAGAGACTGAAGATACTACGAGTCGACATCGTTAAGGTCGGGGCTAACTTATAAGGGAGGGGGGCTTAGGTCTATATCTAGTTAAATCTCATAGCCTGTAATAAAGTAACCACATTACTTGAAGGACGCGTAGAGAAGTCTCACTCACAGTCCTTTCGGTAGGCATTCAGTTTACGTCATACGAGAGAGTTTGGGCAGCCAAGATATACTAACAGGGTTATACAACCTCTCCTCCTAGACTGTCCGGGGTGGTCAGGTAACGCGTAATTAAGTAACTGATAACTGCATAATACATGATGAGATTATTTACCCATTTTTCTTGGTTTTATGTACATAAAAGAACAGGATAGGATACCCTGTAGGTATTATATATATAGTGGAGGTGCAAGGTGAAAGCAAAACAACAAGGAGTTACAAGATGACTAGTAAAAAGACGTATAGGTGCTCGAGGTGTGGCGAGCATAAGACAAGAGACAAGTATTACAAGAACGCATCACACAAGAACGGCAGAGATAACATATGCAAGCTATGCCGTAAGAAGTTTAATGATGACTATGCAGGCCGCAGATCTCAACAGAAGAAGAACCGTAAGGATCTACTTGATCGAGAAGCGTCCAGAAGAGGATGTGCAATCTGTGGATGTAAGTTAGGCCGTGAAGCGGGTAATGTAGCCCACTACCACCACAGATGGCCTTGGATGAAGAACTTCAATATGTCCACAAGTGGTACCCGCTGCGATGAGGTATTTATGAATGAGATGGACATGTGTGACCCGTTGTGTCAATCATGTCACACTAAAGTCCATCTTGTCCTTCGTGGATACAAGAACATCAAGGATGACAACGTACACGACTACATAGACAGATGGATGAGAAACACAGATAATACGAAGGAGACAGAATGAATATGACTTGTACGTGGACATCAAGGTGTTTTGAGAGAGAGTATCTTGAAGCATGTGGTATAAATGGAGTTCAGCCTGAACTTGCTGAACCTGGACTTATAAAAGAACTACAAGTATATCCGCAGCAACTAACGCCACGCCAACAGCGTCCCGTTAAACTTAAATGGGTATCCAATATATGTACAATAAGGTTTCTATGGATGGTTAAAGATTTAGTATATGGAGCTTACAATACAACCTATGGTGAAATCGAAATCATCACTAAAATGAACGATACAAAAACACTTGAAGTACTTTTACATGAGCTACAACACGACAAACAGTGGGAGGAGGGGTATGATTTTGATAGATATCATTCAGATGAGTCTGTTGAACAATACATTGAAGGCGACGCAGATGAAAGAGTAAGAATGATTATTGACAAGATAGACCGATACGAAGGAGACAGAAGATGAACTTTCTACAAAGACTATTTAGTAAAGACACCAACGCAGGATTCTACAACTCAGGATCCTACAACTCAGGGGACGGTAACTCAGGAGACTGTAACTCAGGATGCGGGAACTCAGGAGACTGTAACTCAGGATGCGGGAACTCAGGAGATTGGAACTCAGGAAGCGGCAACTCAGGCTATCTTAATACAACCAGCCCTCCTCTTCGTATCTTTGACAAGGAAACAGATGTTGGCCCTGAAGACATTGAGTGGCCTAACTTTATGTATAGGATACAGGTTATAGATGATGATGGGCTTCCAGTACCATACAAGGAAGCATGTCAGAAGGCATGGAACGAAGCACCGATGGAAGACCGCGCCAAGGTATTCTCCCTTCCTAACTGGGATAACGAGAAGTTCAAGGAGATAACCGGCGTTGATGCAGAGAGAGAGTTTTGGCATGGATGCTATAGGTTGAGCAATAATGAAGATGAAGAGGCGGCAGAGGAAACAAGCACCGATGACACAACAGAGATAATTAACAATCTCATAGACGAGCTCCATATGACACCCATCTATATCAAACAGAAAGGAGAATATGTTCAGGTTGGATATGCTAAAATTAGACAAGGTGTGGTGGATGAGGTGCTTACCAATGACGCCCCTTTTACTGAAGACGCATTTGTTATCGTAATATGATGAAGTGGAAGAGTGAACAATGGCAGGCCTTCAATACCGCCGCGAGGTCACTGAAGGCATCTCTAAAGGCAAGGGAGGAAGCTATAAGACGTATGGATGGCTTCCTCCCATCTCTCAAAGATGAGAAGGCACGCAAGAAGACCTTCTACATAATCAAGGTGGTAATAGAGGAGTTAAGAGCAAGGGAGAGGGCGGCAGAGTATATGGAATCTGATACGGCTAAATCCATAGACAGGATAATGGAAGAAGAGACCAATAAAACACCCGCCCAAAGGCGGGCAGAGAAAGAAAAGCTAATGCTTTTAAAACTACAGATAAACATAGAGGATTGGGAAGATGAAGATAGTGATACCTGAGTTTGGACATAGGTCGATGACAAAGGACCTAGTAGATTGCATACCAGATGATCTTCTACCAGATGTGTATATAGGGAATGATGGCTATCTGGAGCCGCAGGAACCAATAGACAAAGTCAACATCATTAACTGGGGAGATAATGTAGGCTTCGCCAGGAACGTAAACAGAACTGCATCAGAAGCATACCGCAGCGACAACGATGAGGTTCTAATCATTATCAATAACGACGTAATCCTCGAGCCAGAAGTGCTGGAGCAACTCGCAGACTTCGCTACAGAGACAGGAGGTATAGTAGGACCAGGCATCATAGTACCTATCCAATACTCCCTGAAGCACGCCCAGCTAATGTCTATAGATAATATGAAGGCGGGCATACATCGTATAACAGCAGCATCAGGTGCTTGTATGGCAATGACATACAGGATATGGTATGCCTTGGAGGGATTTGACAGCACCACATTTAGGGCATACTTTGAGGATGATGACCTATGTATAAGAGCCCAAAGGGACTATGGTATACCAGTTACAGTCAATCTTGACATTAAGGTGTGTCACGAGGTTGGTCAGACATATGTAGGAACAGAGCAGTTTAATACTATCATGGAGTCCAAAAAGGCGTTTCATAAGAAATACCCGGACATTAAGTGGGACTATACGGGGGAATATGAGATATGAAGGAGCAAGACGATGAATGAACGCATATTCATTACAGCAGGAGGATCCGGACACCGCCTCGATGCCGTAAAAGGTATCCCTAAGGCGCTGGCAGAGCTCCCAGGGGGCGAAACAGTCATCAGTAGACTACTTGGTCAACTACCGCCAGAATTGCCCGTCACGGTGTGCTCTGGCTATCGTCAGGACATTCTAGAGGAGACCCTGCCTGACTACGACATCATTACAACATACAATCCCGACCTGAACAACGGGATACTGACGTGTATTGGGCAAGTACTTAGCGAATATGACCTTGACAGCTACACATTCCTACTTGGAGACACTATTTGGCATCCTAAGGCAATGGTAGAGGCTCTAGAGCATAGACATGACGCTCCTCTTGTTTTATACGGCAATCGCCCCAAGGCTCCCTGTGAGACCTATATGTTTACCATATCGGGGATAGGTAGGAGTGAGGTAAAAGAAATACTGTCAAGAGGCAAGTATTCTACTCCAGGGAAGGCTCCACACCCCTACTTCACTGTTAAGAACGGGACCATCTGGCTTCTTGACAGGTGGATGGACGTGCAGGGAACGTGGAGTAGTATAAAGAAGCGTATGAAGAACACCCATCCGGCAACTGACTTCGACATAGATGAGCAATATCACCGTGTATGGCTGGATTTCAGCCGGGGAGTATATGATGGAAGATAGAAGCGGGGGATTAACACAGTTTGAGTTCGAGATTACTCATCGATGCAACAAGAACTGCAAACTATGTGACCATAGGATTGCTACATCAGACTATCATATGACCCTAGAGGACTATGACTATGTAATAGAGCGTATCGGTGATACATCTAACATCGTGTCGGTCTTGATAATAGGGGGAGAGCCCACGGTACACCCAGATCTTGGTGAGTTTGTGACTCGCATATTAAAAGACATCCCTAATGCAACAGTTACAATATACACTAATGGGAGATTTCTCTATAGGTGGTATCAGATACTACCTGCGAAGCGTGTAGGATGGCTAATAAGTGAATACCCAGGGTGGAACGATGAGGTCATAAAGGAGTATGCCTCAAAGTCCAATGTCAGGGTCTACAAGTTTGCTGGAGCCTTCTGGGACCCATATGTAGATCCGGACCTGTCTGATACAGAGGCTAAAGAGGCTCGCCAGAAGTGCCTTTTCGTATGTAGGGTGCTTGGGCGCCGTCTCTACGACTGCTGCTTAAGCGAACCATTAGAGCGAGAGATGCACATAGATGGGATATCGGTGCCTTTCACCGAGAACTGGAGGGAAGACATCAAGAAACTAGAGACATGGAGAGCCTGCAAGCACTGTTTCCGGGCGGGCTCTATTAATGACAGAGGAACGATGTATGACAAGAGGAGAAACAGACACGATGAATAAGAAGATACTGGCAGCAACTCCTGCGTCAATGAGGGAGGAAACGACCACAAAAGAGATATGGGACAGCATAGATGAATGGATGTTGTCCATAAGTCGTCTCGAGGGGATCGCCGGCGCCTACCTCTACCTCAATGACATAGAAGAAGACAGACTGAATACTATAACCTCAGAAGCAGATGCTATGGGTATCGACTGGGACCACGACTCATACGGGTATGTAATCGATGACAGGACAAAGAAGACAAGAGCCTATACAGGCAAAAAAGCCAAAGGATACACGGGAGAGGAGGCATATGAGAGGTTCGCAGTAGTCAGGAATAAGGTACTGGACTACGCAAGAGCCAATGAGTATGACTATCTACTATGGGTGGACAGCGACGCATTAGTGCGGCCAGATACAGCTCTTAGACTGTTAGATAGGGTCGGGGGTAGCGTATTTGGCGCAGCAGCCCTACTAAACATCACGGCTCGATGGATATATATGGAATCACCACGCAATATAGCAGCATCTCCAGGACAATGGAAGTATAACGTGGGCAATTACATTAATGTAGTAAGACAGAATGCCTGCTTCTCTGCATTTAATGGCAGGGATATCTTCTGGGATAGTGTTATGGATATAGAGTTGACCGGGGCAGTCTGGCTTGTAGATCTAGAGAAGGTAGAAGGTATAAGATACCACCCACACCTATCAGGAGAAGATGTAGGTTTTTGTCGTCAGATTGCCACACGGGGAGGAAGGATGGTATTAGATACACACAGGGATCTGGAGGCTTTTCATTACCAGATCCCCGGCTTGAAGCAAAACGCAATGGATTATCTAGCAGGAGGTCCTGTAAACTATATGAAGCCTAAAGAAACAACAATCAGAGTCTTATTTACACTTATCCGCAAGGTAAGAGCCCGCAGTTGTTGTGGCGGGAAGCCACGACTAGAAAGTCTCAGGTGGGTAATAGCCACACTATCAACCACAACAGGAGAGGTGCTGAAAGTAAGCGCCCCAGCCAACAGTATCAATAAACTGAAGGATAGAGAGGGAGCATGGGATACTACAGCAGGAGAGCTTGGAATAGACCCAAGCATCATATCACCATACATAAAGCACGGATTGGAGGTTAAGAAATGACATATCTTACAGTAGTCACTGTACCAAAAGGCGGATGCTGCGGCGGAGACCTCACCCTCTACCTGATAGCAGAAGTAGAAGGATGCGAAGTAACATTCCCCGGCAAGTCCTATAACAGCGCCATACAACTACACACCCTGGAGGAAATGTGGGATGGCAAGGCAGAGTTTTTACCACAAGATCAACTGCAGGCTGTAAACGCAGCCCTGGAAGATAGACCGGAGTTTAAAGGAAAGAACTATGTTCTACGTGGTCTTAACAAATAGTCTGGTGGTGCTGGCCCTCATATTCCTTTTACGGAGCACTCTGATTGAGCATCTGTTTATGTCTCGTATCAGGGATATGATGATGCGGCGGGAGTTATACCTCCTAATAGACGGCATAGACTGTAACGAGTGCTGTGCCTTCTGGTTCAGTCTAATGGTATGTATTACTAATCTAGGACTACTGCTCCCAACTTACGGCGCGGCAGTCATCTTAATCTATCTACTACACCACAAGGAGGTATCAGACAATGAAGCAGACAATGAAGAAAGCTGACCCATATGCAAGGAAACGCAAGCCTGAAGGCGAGTTCAGGATGAAAGAGCATATAGAGCAAAGCGTATTCGGTAAGCAGGGTAAAAGGTTGGCTCACAGGGGCTCTGAGGTAATCCGGTATGAGATGACAGAAGAACAGATAGAGGAGTGCAGGCAAGACCTCGAGATTATGGTCCGTATGACGGTGTCCAGGATTAAGGCGGTGGTTGGTCCTAAGTATTCATACCTGGAAATGGATGACTACTTTCAGTTGGGGTGGGAGGTTCTCATAACCTACTACAACATTAATGGGCACTTCCCCCTATATGACACCCTTCATGGTAAGATAAGGAGGACTATTGGTCGAGCCCTCTTTGGGAATATACCCAGAGGAGACGTCATCCGCCTGCATTACCACGACCCTGATGTCTTCACCTGGATATGGGTAGATGAAGATTCGGCACCATTCCCTATGGTATGTATGGACAACAATGCCGACATCCTTATGGAGACCATCAAGAGTTATGGAATAGACCTATATGGGAGCTGGGGCATAGAAGTAGCCCTCTGGTGGTATGGTCTAACCCAGGTAGAGATACAACTCATAATGTCTATCATCAAAGGGAAACAGCAGAGTATGTCAAATATCTATAAGAGGCTGATGGAGGGGTTCAAATACATAAAAGAGGTAGTGGGGCTAACCAGGGATGACCTGGAAGTGCTCAGATGGAAACACGAGAGAACAATAACCTTCAAGGAAATGAAGAGCAATATAGAGGCTTACATAGAAGAGGAAGGGGTAATACCCAAAATGCCCCCAGGCTTGAAGAAAGCTCATCCACACGTTGCTCATTACTAGGGCTATTTTACGCACCAAAGATGGTCTACTGACACGTGTTTTCTTTGCATTCAAGTTTACTGACATGTGTTTTACCTCCATTCATATTTACTGACACGGGTTTTTTCTACATTCAAGTTTACGACCCTCTCAGATCCCTCTCCATGCTCTGTAAGTAAGCATTTACTTCCTATATGCTGCTCTTCCCTGATTGCTTCTTCGGTCTCTTCTATCCATTCTCTATATTCTTCATTCATCGTTCTATTCCTCTGTATTAGTGGGTATAAAAAACCCCCCTGATAGGGGGGAAATTGGTTGACCCTGTGGTCTTCTTCCTCTTGGGTTGCTATGTCGTGCTGTTGGTTATACTTCTATGAGATCCCTGATTGTGTCGTTGAGTCCGACGTTAAAAAGGTCGTTCTCCTCTCTCTCGTTATACTGAAAGGAAAAGTCGGCGTGTATGAGATTGATATGTCTCCCTGTTGTGTTGCTCCATGCGTTCTCTGAAATAGCTACTCCGAAAGTGCTTGTTTCGTCTCCATCCTGAAATAGTGCCAAATACGCTATCGGTTCGTCGTATGAGTAATAGATCGTGAGCGTTCGCCCCTTGTTGGTGATTATGAGTTCCGTAAGCCTCTTGTTGCTGTTCTTGTAGTTGGGGAATGTTGGGTGGGTCTCTTCGTACTTGAGCCCGGCTATGACTGAATTATACCCCCTGATGCTTGATAGGTTCGCTCCGTTGTTTTGTAGATAGCGGAAGTATTCGGTATTCATTATACGTTCTCCTCGGGCGGCTCTGCCTATACTTTCCGGCGGCTCTGCCCTTTTTGGGATTATCCACCTATACATAATACACTATATAGCGCCTATTCGGTAGTCCTAACCGCCCCAGATCCCACTTTTATAGTAGAAAATGCCCTAAATAGAGCCCTTTTACCCTATCATTCATCCATTATCATCCATATATATGCTCTGTAACCCGCATCAATAGGTCGAGACAGGAAACCACACCACCAGAAACTGCATCTCACTATACAAGCAAGAGACCCGCCGGTCCAGTAAGTAGACCCACCAGACCACAATATGAAGTATAACTCAATCCACAAAACGCGCCGCCATACTCTCCCAGACTGCTACAGATAACAACACTATACGAGACAATACCAAGACCAAGCCCAGCCACCCCAACACCCAGCCACCCAAGCACACAGACAAGCACACACAAGCCCAGAATAGCATAGAAACAAGCACACACAAGCCCATAAATAGGCACATAATCCCACAAAGACACCCAAAAGGGCATACAGAATCCCATAAAGACACACATTTCCCCTATAGTTCACTCCCCAAACGCCCTTCAGCACCAGGGTTTCATCAAAACCCCCCAGAGTTGTATCTAGTTAACATAGCAATTCATGAATACGATAGGTAGGTAGAGTAGTAAGTGCTATCAAGGTGATATCCATGAGTAGAACCAAGGACAAAGTGAAGAGGTTAAAGGAAGAGCTGCAAGGCCTGCTCGAGTTAGATCAAGGAGAGCGCCTGCACATACTTCAAGCCGTAGTATTAGACAGGGCAACTGAAGACAGTACCGATGCATCGACCGTATCAAGTTTAGCCAGAGCCTATATAGAGAGCCTAAAGGGTCAAAGAGAGGAGGGCCTGCGCTTCGGTGAGCAAGTAAGCCCTGATGACCTACGGGACGACCTAAAGGACGACCTAAAGGGCGACCACAACCCTGAAGATGACCCACATGAAGATGACCCAAAGGACGACAACGGGACGACCTAAAGGACATAAAGTCCCATGTGTAGCATTTTGATACAATGTGTAGCATTTTGATACAAGATGAGCAGAGCATATAGCAACATATACAATGACTTCCTGAAATACTGGTCATTCATAGGGGGAGATGATAGACCCCCCGCACCTAAACAGAGGGAAACGGCGGCAGAACTACTTCATATGCCCCGTATAGCCACTATAAGATGGACCAGAGGGAGCGGTAAGACCTTCCTTCTGGGTAAGCTGGGCTTCTTCCTTGCCTACAGGTTAGGCTGGGACATTATAGTGGGGGCACCTACTGAGAAGCAGACTGAAGCCATTATGGGGGAAGTAGATGGTGCTGCCCGGCGTATATTAGGGCGCAACGACCTGATAAGCAATACAGAGAGGGTCAAGATTAAGCCTACAGGGGCTGAAATAAGGGCTCTAGGGCTTGGATCTTCAAGCTATAAGACAGCCCAAAGCAAGCACGCCCAACTGGTCATCATAGACGAGATGCAGCAGTTAGTAGCTGGAGAGGTAGCAGAATCGGTCATAGGTATGGTAGCACCCCACCAGGGGTCAGTATGGCTTGCAGGATTGGGGGGCAGTCCTGGGTCAGCTTCAGCAGTATTTGGTGCTATGGACGGGGTACATTCAGTCCATCCGTGGCAGGAGCACATTAAGCTTGATCCGGTATATGTAGACTATGTAGATGATGCCCGGCAGACTATGCCCCCACCAGAGTTCGCTGCACACTACGAATGTGCAGACCTTGATATGAGCGAGTTCCTGCTGGTACCTTCGCTCGACACTATAGACCAGCATATGCACGATCCATTCACTATGGTATGTATAGACTGGGGTAAAAGAAGGGATCAGTCAGTAGCTACGGTTATAGATCGGGACGCAAGTGGTATATACTACCACCTTCGAGACTGGAAGGTACTGAATGGTAGCTATACGGAGCAGGGTAGGGTACTTGGTAAGTGGCTACTTGATATACCCTATGATGAGATACGGGTAGAGATAAACGGAGTAGGAGATGGGGCAAGCGATATCCTGAAAGAGGAGATCCTTAAATCAGACCCGGATAGTCGTATCAGGGACGTATGGGTCCTGCAGAACAAGAATAAGGCTCTTCATAGACTGTTTGGGGCAGCTAGAGACAAGAAGGTCCTGTATGATGACAAGAACCCCCGATCAGTACCTTTTATAAAGGAGATTACTAGTATCAAGTATAGGATGAGTGAGTCGGGCAGTATGATTATACCGCAGTCAAGCCACTCTGACTATCTATCCAGTATACTCTTAGCCTTCGTCCCTGAAGCCAAGGTATATCTATAGAGGTTAATTATGGCACAGAAACCAAAGAAGCTGAATTGGGAAGCTTTTATTACATCCCTGGATATGGATGCAGAAGTAGAGTCTGCCAGTCGTGAGATGGAGGAGATGACCTCGAGGGATATATACAACCTTGGGTCTTTTACCAATATAGGACGCTACCTGGTGGACAGACCATCTAATCATGCTATGCATGGAACTGAGGTGAACTACTCGGTCGATCCTGTAAGCGTCATCAAGAACACCCTGATAGAAGGGCGGGCATACTATAAGGTAGAGGACGTAGAACATATAGACTTTGACCCATTTATTAGAGATGCGGAGGTAGACTACTTCTCTAATAAGATAAACAGGCTTCTCATATGCTACCCGGTAGAAGATGATGGCAAGATCCTGTATTATTGGGAGAGCTATACCAGACTGGAAGATGGGTCATGTGAATATATCAGGTATCATTTGACTGACACTGACGAAGATAAAGAGATAGAAAACCTGACACCTCAAGATACGACAACACTTAGGGATATCCCATATGTTTGTGCTGTATGGAATGAGGGTATGAGTATCCTGGACACGGTAAGA
>Ga0272442_10002298_pt1 | contig 27971 bp, 19 predicted proteins | sample SSMForm2O_FD_200262 | JGI IMG/M metagenome (GOLD analysis project Ga0272442, IMG submission 200262) | Marine sediment archaeal communities from Little Sippewissett salt marsh, Falmouth, MA, United States - SSM-Form-2O | ecosystem: Environmental > Aquatic > Marine > Wetlands > Sediment ...
CGTCAAACTTATTCACGGAACAAACCCGCCTTCACATTCATCGTATATATAACACAGTAAGAAGCGACACGGAGGTCGGCTGCTGACGACGAAATGGGCCAATGGGTTGCCCCGACGGATGCGGTCTGCCCGTTCAGCCGGCCCTGGCCGAAAGCAGGATCAGATGAAGACGATCCCGAGATCACACGCACGGAATGGCACGTCAGCCGAGCCGGATTCGCGCCCCGGCCGGACGGATTTCAGGTCAAAACGCGCCCTTACCGTGCACCCCGTCGCGCCAAACAAACCCAATTCCCCCGCTTTCAGCACTGAAAACGCCGGTCTCACCGAAAAACAAAGCCAATCAAACCCAATCGCCGAAGCCATCCTGAGCGCGGTCGACCGGATCTTACCTCCCCACGGGACACCCCGCCCCGGCCCACGGGGCACGGGTCAGAAGCCGCCAATCGTCCCCCGATTCAACCGCCCCGCCGCGCCAAACAAAGCCAATTTCCCCGTTTTCAGCGCTGAAAACGGGGGTCTCGCCGAAAAACAAAGCCAATCAAACCCAATCGCCGGAGGCGTCCTGAGCGTAGTCGAATGGATCTCCGAAGCCATCCTGAGCGAAGCGCAGCGCAGTCGAATGGACCTCGTAGGCGTCCTTAGCGCGGTCGAACGGATCTCGCCCCAGCCCCGGCCCCGTGCCCTACGGCCGCTTGTTGCCGACGAGATAGCCCATCGCCAGCGTCATGGCCGTGCCGATGGGGAACTGCCAGGGCCAGGCCAGCGTCAAGTAGATCGGCTCGCCCTCCGGCGTCCGACCCACCACCACCAGGGAGATCGCCAGCACCAATCCCACAGCCACGGCTACAAAGACGATCCTTACCGGACGTGCCCGCAGATGCCGGACCGCCTGGACCAGCAGGATCGCGCAGACGATCCCGACGATCCATTTCGGCACCTTCTGGTGCCAGTTCAGGGCGAAAACGAGCAGCGTCGACAGCGGAACGCCCCACATCAACCCCAGATCGTCACGCTTCGTCGGCAGGAAAGCCAGCAGGAAGACGCCCAGCAGAGCCCCGTAGGTGTAGGCCGCCATCGCCAGGGCGAACTGGATCAGGTCGCCGTACGACTGGGCGATCGTGTCGCACGAGATCGCGAAGGCCGTCAGCAAAACGCCCCAGACGAGCACGATGACGCGGGAGGCCCGGACGTAGTGCCGGTCGGAGGCCTCGGGCTTGAAGTAGGGGCGATAGACGAGCGAAATCGTCGATTGAGACAGGGCCGCCAGGAGCGAGTCGAGCGTCGAGATCGCGGTGGCGAAGATCGCCGCCATCAGCAACCCCGACAACACCGGCGGCATGACGTCGACGATATAAATCGCGAAGATCTTCATCGAATCGTTGTCGACGACCACCTGCTCGGCAGTGGACAGGGGAAAGTGCTGATAGTAGACATAGACCGCAGCGCCGACGAACAGCAGCAGAAACGTCAGGAGTTGCGAGAGACCCGACCAGACGACGGCCTTGCGGGCGTCGGCGGCGTTCCTGCAGGTGAACATCCGTTGCACCATCAGCTGATCGGTGCCGTGCGAGGCGAGGGTCAGCACGCCCAGACCGATGAACCCACACCAGAGCGTATAGGCCTGCTTGGGGTCGAAGCTGAGGTTGATCACCCGCAATTTGCCGGCGTCATAGGCCTCGGAAACGATGGTGGCCAGCCCCCCGTCGATCACCGAGGAGGCGAAGACCAACGCCGCGATGGCGCCCAGGGTAAACAGCAGGCACTGAATCGCGTCGGTCCAGATGACCGTGGTAATGCCCCCCATAATGGTCCAGCCGACCGAGACGGCGCCGATGATGATAATCGAGGTGGCCGTGTCGGTGCCCGTGATGACCTGAAGCGCCTTGGCCGCGATGTAGACGCGGGCCCCCTGGGCCAGAATGCCGCCGACCATGAACAGGCCCGACGTGACGTACTTGACGCGCGGGCCAAGCTGGTGGCCCATGTACTCATACGGCGAGTAGATCTCGCGCTTGTAGTAAACGGGCACGAAGAAATAGCCGATGACGAACCGCGCGAGGATGGTCCCGAAGGCGAGCTGGATGTACGTCATGTCGCCGCCCTGGGAAAAGACGATGGCCGGGGCGATCAGGAAGGTCGCGGCCGACAGTTCGGTGGCGATGATCGAGCCGCACACCGCCGGCCAGGGCAGCCGCCGGCCGCCCAGGAAGAAGTCCTTCATCGAAGCCTGCTTGCCCGCCAGCAGCCCCCCGAGAATCGTCGTAAAGGCCAGATAAACAACGATAACCCCCCAGTCCCAACCCGTAAAGTTGCCGGCAATCTCGTCGAGCGCCTCGTCCACACCCTGGGCCGCACACGGCGCCGCGAGCATCAACAACACTATCGGAACGAGAGGCCATTTGTGTTTTCCAATCATGCCGGTTCCTCAGATGGGGCGACGGCGGGACGTAAGAACTCGTCGTTCTCTTTGAGGATCTCCAACACCCGCGTCAGATCGACCTGGCGAAAGTGCATGACCGGCGCCGCCTTGAGCTTGCCCTCGGCCCCGGCCAGCAGCACCCGCGGCCCGCAGCGCCTTCTTCCCCGCCAGCTTTCCTATCGAGCTTCTCACATGCACCCTACAATACAAACACAAAAACGACCCGACGGATTCTACCCTTTCGGTTGCACATTAACAACCATTCAGCAATGTAGACGCCGAGCCGGGCGACAGCCTGCGCCGCGAGCTTGTCACGGCTTTTTGTGCTTTCGATTGATCCGATGGGATATACCGGCTAGTATCTGCATGAGCCCTCTTTCCAGAGGTTGCGCGTGTTCCGCCGATGCGGCGAGCACCGTTTGGCTCCACGGTCTGCGACGGGAGAAATCGATATGAGATTGGCGAGGTTCTTGCTTGTATCACTGCTGCTGGTGTTCTGCGGGTGCGCCGCGAATGGACCTTTGTTTCAAGATGCACCGAAGCCCAGCGACCCAAACGCGGTGGTACTCTACGCATATCGCGTAGGCTCTCCTTTTGTCGCCGTGCGCATGAGAATCAACGGCGAAGAGGCGGCCAAGCTGGACACATCGTTCACATGGTTCGCGCTCGAGGAGGGCATATACGAGTTCCGGATGAAGGTTCCCGCCCTTGTCGATCCACTCATGAGCCTGAAGTTCGAAGAGGAATTCGTGAAGGCGGAGAGTCCCTACTACATGAGAATAGTCACGTCGGGAAATCACATAAGCAGCGAATTAGTCACATACGCTCAGGCGATGAACGAACTGACAACGCGTCGGTATATCGAACCCACAAAAGTGTCGTTCAAGGCCAAAATGAAAGTTGACTGAACTCACATCATCAATGGTGTAGAGACTACATGCTGAAAAAGTACTTGCCATTTCTTCTGCTGGGCTGCATCGGTTGTGCTCGTCATACGACATACTGCACGCATGACGTTGGACCCGGCTTGATGCGGAGCGAAGTCTCGATCCTCCATGGGCGTTTCGTCTCCAGTATCGATGACAAACCAGTCTCCCAGACGTGTACACTCATCGTCTTAGAGCCGGGTGTGCACAAGGTCGTGTTTCGAACAACACACGGGGTATCGCAGTTGTACGTTAAGGCGGAAGAAGGACACACTTACAGAATCGTGCGAGAGTCAGGCTGGGGTTCGGATATGAAGATCACTGATGTTACCGCTGATGACAGATACCATGTGGAGTCGCTCGATCTGCAGGAAGATGAGGGCAAGAGCCACAACCGATGACGCTGGACCGGTCGAGGACAGGCGCGGGCGATGAGGGTGTTGCTGGGAGGCGATTGACGCGGCGTAGGGGCGGTTGTAGGATTTTGGAGTGCGACGGGGGCGGTTGAGAGGGAGTGGTTGTTTCGGGAGAATTCTTGATCGAGGGGGACGACTATGGGCGCTCGCAGGTTTTGTGGCGAGACGGTTTCGGATGGGGCGCGGAAGTGTCAGAAGTGCGGGGAACCGCAGGGGTGGGGGGTGTGGCCTATGGGGATGCTGCTGCGGTATGTGCCTCTGGCGTCGGTGGCGGTGGCGGGGATTTCGCTGACGTTTGCCTGCCTGGAGAGCCAGGCGGCACGACGGGCAAAGGCGGGCGAGGAACAGGCGGTCGCGCGTCAGGTTGTCGCGGAAGACGCTGTTATGGAATTGGCTCGGGAACTGCCGGCGCGGACCAGAGACAGGGTGCTGGGACGACTGGAGCTGGCGCCCGACACGACACTTCAGCAACTGGAGAAGCAGGCCCGAGAGGACCCGGAGGATGTGAGCATCCAACGAAAAGCGGTTCTCTCCCGGGCGCTCAGAGAGCCTAACCAGGTCGGCGGTGTTCGGCGTCGTCGGGAGCCCTAGGGAGCGAAGTGTTCGAGGGTGAAGGATTGGTAGCCGCAGGAAAGGAGGGTCAGGGTGGCGGAGTTGAGGATGGACAAGCCGGAGCCATGGCGGAAGCTGGTCTTGTCGGGATTGAGGACGTGGCGGGCGCGTTTGAAGAGACGTCGTTCGAGGGTCAGCGACAGATCGAGCGCGAAAACATCCATGACGTCGTCGCCGCTGGTGCGGGCGAAGCCGACGACGAAAACGCGGTCGCTGGTATCGACGACGAGGTTGAGGTTCTGATAGGCGGCGAAGTCTGGGTCGCACCAGTTGGAGCGGTCAGCGGTTTTGGCAGCCCAGGTCTCGTGGAGTTCAAACTTGCAGGTGGGGTCTTCCAGCGGCTTGCCATTGGAGAGGTAGATGTCGATGGTGTCACAGTCCCAGGTGCCGACGCAGAGAAGATGCCGGTCGCAGACTTTCGCGAGGGCGACGGCGCCGGCGGTGGCGCGTTTGTAGAGGCCGTGGCGTTCGATTTCGATGGTAGGCTCGGGACGCGCGGTATTGAGCAACTGCGAGACGGGGACGATCCATATCCTGGACGTGTCCTTGGTGTTGTCGTCCTCGATGCCTATGGCGAGATAGTCGCCACAGACCTGGAAGCCGCCGGCGTGCTTGAACGGGCGGGGCATTAGCGGGACGATGCGGGAGACGCGGGCTTGCGGACCTTCCAGGGCGATCAGGGTGAGGTAGGACTCGTCTTTGGCGCTACCACTTAGGATGATGAACGACTCTCCGGCGATAGTGGCCTGCTGGATGCCCTGGAGGTGCCCCCCGGAGGGGACGGCGAAGCTGCCTGCTTCGCAGGGGATCGGGCGCGGCGTGGGTGCGATGCGCTGGAGGGCGGCGAGGACATCCGTGACTTGCGGGTTCGCCTCGGACGGCGGACTGCTTGACTCGGCGTGGGCGGCGCAGGCGAGGAATAGGACTACCGAGAGATGAACGGCTCCAACCATCTTGTATGCACCGCGGTCTTTCATGCATGATAGGGTAACACAATTGGCGCGGGGAAGCGAGGGAGCTGAAGCCTGGCTGGCGACGTGTGTGGCTGCCCTTCGCGGCGAGATCCCTCCGCTGCGGCCTGCCTTCGGCAGGTCTCCGGTCGGAATGACGCCGGGGCTTGAGAACGGGGTTGAATGGGTTTGGCGGGGGCTGTAGGATGAGCCGACCTTGCGTTGGTGACAGCGAGGCTGAGGGGACATTGTATGAGTAGGACTGGACAACTCGGCGGGCAGCGAAGGAGTCCTGGGCGTGGGTCCGTGGTGAAGGCGGCGATCGCGTGTGGGCTGATTGTGCTGTCGTGGGGAGTGGGTGCGGCCGCGGGGGGGGTGCGTGTGCCAGCCGGGTTGGAGTACGTGCATCAGCGGATCGGGGAGATGCCTTGGTCGATTCATGTGGTGAAGGTGGACCGGCGCCGGTCGACGTTTCGGCTGACGACGACGCTGGCGCAGGATCAGGTGTATGGTCTGGCTTCGGTGCGCGAGCAGGTGAAGGGACTCGGCGGCGATGCCGTGGCGGCGGTGAACGGGGATTTCTTTCGCATTCGGCGCGGGCCCTATCAGGGCGATCCTTTGGGGCTGCAAATCGCGGGGGGTGAATTGGTCAGTGCGCCGACGGGGGCGAGCTTCTGGATTGACGGAGATGGGCAGCCTCACATGGGCGAGGTGGCGTTCCGCTTTCGGGCGAGAGGTCCGGGGGAACTCGACATTCGGTTCGGGTTGAATGAGGCGCGCGCCGACGACGGCGCGGTGTTGTACACGCCGACTGTGGGGGCTTGCACGCGCACCGTCGGTGGGTTGGAGTTGGTATTGGGCCAAGATGGCGACGCCTGGCTGCCTGTGCGCGCGGGCGGGCGGTATCGCGCGAAGGTGGCGGCGGTGTGCGCGGATGGGAATACGCCGGTGGAATCTGAGAGGATGGTTCTGTCGATTGGGCCGGAGTTGGCGCGAACGGTTGGCGACGTGAAGGTGGGGACGGCGCTTGAATTGCGTCTGGAGACGACGCCTGACCTGACGGGCGCGACGGCGGCGCTGGGGGGTGGGCCGATTCTGTTGCGCGGGGGTGAGGAGCCTGACTGGGGGGAGCGGAAACAACGTCATCCACGGACGGCGATCGGGTGGAATCGGGAGCATCTGTTTCTGGTGGTCGTGGATGGACGGCAGGCGGGGCTTTCGATGGGGATGAACTATGGGGAGCTATCGGCGCTGATGCGACGACTGGGCTGTACGGAGGCGATGAACCTTGACGGGGGCGGGTCGTCGACGTTGTGGCTGGGCGGGGACGTGATGAACTCGCCATCGGACGGGCGGGAGCGGCTCGTGGCCAATAGCTTGATTATCGTGTCGCGTCAAGAAAATGAGGGACGGTGACGATGGAGACGGCAGCGAAGAAAGCCAGGGATTTCGTTGAGCGGGAGAAGGCGTTTCGGCTGGGTGAGCTGCTGACGGAATCGTTTCATCCGAAGACGCGGCGGCTTTCGCAGACGATTCAGACGGATTTGCCGGCGGGGATCCGGTTACTGCAATCGGTGGACGAGGATGTTGCGGGGGCGCTGGAGGGGATCTTCGCGCAGGCGAGCTACGGGCGGCTGGTGGAATCGCTGCTGGCGGCGATGCAGGCCGGGCGGCGAATCTTCTTTACGGGTTGCGGGGCGACGGGTCGGCTGAGCATCTTGCTGGAGGCGGCGTGGCGGCGGTGCTGGCGGGAGTTGAAGGCGCGAGAACCCGAGATCGGTCGTGACGTGGCGGATCGGGAGGACGCTTGCATCAGTGTGATGGCGGGCGGTGACTTCGCCTTGATCAAGGCCGTGGAGGGGTTCGAGGACTTTCCGGACTTCGGGCGGCATCAACTGCGCGAGGCGGGCGTGGGGGCGGGCGACGTCGTGGTCGCGATTACGGAGGGCGGGGAGACGCCTTTCGTGATTGGGACGGCCTGGGAAGGACTGGACGTGGGGGCGACGGTGTTCTTCGTTTACAACAATCCGACCGCGCTGCTGCGCGAGCACGTGGTGCGTTCGCGCGAGGTGATCGAGGAGCCTCGCATACACAAGCTGGATCTGACAACGGGTCCGATGGCGGTTGCGGGTTCGACGCGTATGCAGGCGACGACGGTCGAGCTGCTGGTGGTGGGGGCGGCGCTGGAGACGGCGCTGGTGCGGTGGCTGGGGGCGCGTGGCGGCTGGTCGGAACGCGGGGAGCGGGAATACTGCGCGCTGTTTGCGAATCTGCTGGGCGATTTGTCACGGGATGCGTGCGTCGATGCGATGGCTCGGCTGGTGGCGTTCGAGGCGACGCTGTACGACCGGGGCGGGTTGGTGACGTATGCGACGGATGACATGCTGCTGGATGTGTTGACGGATACGACGGAGCGGTCGCCTACGTTTATGGTGCCGCCGTTTCGGCGGGATGGGGATACGGTTTCGCCCGTGTCGTGGGCGTTCGTGAAGAATCCGCACTTGCCGAGCCGGGAGGCGTGGCGGCTGATGCTGGAGCGTGCGCCGCGGGGTCTGGACTGGGTGGCGGGGACGTACGAGCAACTCCGGGCGCCGGAGGCGTTGCGGAGCCACCCGCCCAAGCTCGATAACGAGGAACTGTATCGGTTCCGGATCGGCAACGAGTGTGACGCGTCGCGGACGGTGGCGTCGGATTCGGCACTGGTGACGATCGAGGTGGGAGCGGGGACCGGCTTGTGGCAAGCGGCGCGCGAGCGCTTCGGGGCAGACTACACGCAGACGGCGGCGCTGACGATTGGGCCGGCAGAGGAGCGACGCGATGGGGACGATCGCTTTCACTTCGGGTGCGCGCTGCCTGCGTCACCGCTGCGGTTGTGGGAGCATCTGGCGGTCAAGGTCGTTTTGAACACGGTCTCGACGGCGACGATGGTGCGGATGGGACGGGTGATCGGGAATGCGATGGTGTGGGTATCGCCAAGCAACAAGAAGCTAATCGACCGGGGGACGCGGCTGATCGTGCAGCAGACCGGTTGCGACTACGAGGGGGCGTGCGTGGCGCTATTCGAGGCGATGGAGGAGGTGACGCAGCGGGCAGAGCAGGGGCAGGCGCCTCCGTCGCCTGTGGCGCTGGCTATTGAACGAATCGAAGGTCTGGATAAGGAAACGACTTGATGAAACGGAATCATTTGCTTGTACTTGTCGCGCTGCTGGCGGGCTTGTCGCTTAGCTGCCGGGTGGATCGGGCGTACCAGGCGAGTCTGGGGCAGATCGATGGGATCGTGGCGGAAGAGATCGAGGCGGGTCACATTCCCGGCGCGGTGGTGCTGATTGGGCGAAAGGGCGAGATCGTCTACCGGGAGGCGTTCGGCCTGGCCGTGGCGAAGCCGTTCGAGGTGGCGATGGGGAAGGAGACGGTGTTCGATCTGGCGTCGCTGACGAAACCGGTGGCGACGGCAACGGCGATCATGGTGCTGGTGGATCAGGGGCGGCTCAATGTGAATGATCGGGTGGGTGAATACCTGCCGGCGTTTGCGAGTGGGGGCAAGGAGGAGGCTCGGATCAAGCATTTGCTGACGCACACGTCGGGGCTGCCTGCTTATATGAGCGCGGCGGGTTTGGAGGCCGAGCATGGGAAGCCATGTCCGGCGGCGGTGATTGAGAAGATTTGCGGCTTCGAGGCGCGGTCGGCGCCGGGGGAGGCGTTCAAGTACAGTTGTCTGGGGTTCATCACGTTGGCGGAGATCGTCAAGGTGGTGACGGGGCAGGACGTGGGGGCGTTTACGCAAGCCAACGTGTTTGGGCCGCTGGGGATGGAGGATACGACGTACAGGCCGCCGGCGGCGTGGACGGAGCGGATCGCGGGGACGGAGATTGTGGACGGGACGTTGCTGCGGGGGACGGTGCACGATCCGCTGGCGCAACTGATGGATGGGATGAGCGGAAACGCGGGGCTGTTTTCGACGGCGGATGACCTGTCGGTGTACTGTCGGATGCTGCTGGAGGGTGGCTCGTGGCATGGGCGGCGGGTGCTGAGTCGGGCGGCGGTGGCGATGCTGACGACGGCGCAGGCGCAGGGTCGTGGGTATGGGTTCGATGTGGCTTCGAGTTACTCGTGGGTGAAGGGCCCATACGCGTCGGAGGCGACGTTCTGCCATAGTGGCTATACGGGGACGAGTCTGGTGTGCGATCCGGAGAGCGAGACCTATCTGATCATTCTGACGAATCGGGTGCATCCGGATGATAAGGGAACGGTTAAGTCACTGCGCACGCGGATTGCGGAGATTGCGTTTCCGCCGAGCGCGGCGGCCCTGGATTCGTGGGGTGGATAGAGCAGGTACTGGTGGCGGAGCTTGCGGAAGGCCTGGCATTCGTTTTCCCAGCGTTTCTTAAGAGACGTCAACGATTCTGCGGCTATGATGGCTTCGCGGATGGTGGCGGTGCCGCAGAGGCGATCGAAGTGGGCCTGGCGCCAGGCGAACTTGTCGGGGTCGGCGCGATAGACTTCGTTGACGATGAGGACGCCGGTCCAGAATGGTTCGAGGCGTTCGCGGTCGGTGACGATGAACTGGACGCCGTGACATCTGACACCTTTGTGTTTCGATGCGGTGGGGGTGAAGGACGCAGGTGCGAACTGGAGGCCGGGGAGGTTCAAGCGGTTGAGTCGGGTGGCGAGTGCTTCTGAGTCGAGCCAGGGGGCGCCGATCTGGCGGAAGGGTCGGGGGGTGCCGCGACCTTCGGATATATTGGTGCCTTCGATGAGACAGGGGCCGGGATAGACGGTGGCGGTTTCGAGGTCGGGCATGTTGGGGGATGGCTTGCGGAAGGACAAGCTCGTCTGGTCGTACCACATGTCTCGATGCCAGCCTTGCATGGGCACGACGGTTAGGTCGGCGCGGGCGGCGTTTGCGAGCCAGCCTTCGCTGTTGAACATGCGGGCCAATTCGCCGGCGGTCATACCGTGGCGGACGGGGATGGGGTAGAGGCCAACGAAGGTGGCGAACGGGGATTCGAGGATGGGACCTTCGACGGCGAGGCCATTGATGGGGTTGGGGCGGTCGAGGACGACGAAGGCCTTGCCGCATTCGGCGGCGGCTTCCATGGCCAGTGACATGGTGTAGATGTAGGTGTAGAAGCGGGCGCCGATGTCCTGGATGTCGAAGACGAGGAGGTCGACGTCGCGGAGCATTTCGGGCGTTGGCTTTTGTGTTCTGCCATAGAGACTGCGGACGGGCAGGCCGAAGGTGGGATCGATCTGGCTGTCTACAATGGCGCCGGCTTCAGTAGTGCCGTAGAGGCCGTGCTCGGGGCTGAAGAGCGCGACGACCTGGACGCCGGGCATGGCTTTGAATACGTTAACGATGTGCGTACCGCGCGAATCGTAGGCGGTGTGGTTGGCGATGATGCCGATGCGCTTGCCTGCGAACAGTGCGCGATGAGCGGCGACGCGGTCGAGGCCAACCTGCACGGAAGCGGCATAGAGCGAGGACGAGCTTAGCAGCATCAGTAGGCATGCGGTTTTGACGGTCTTCATGCGGTGCTCCCTTTTCCACGTGGATCAGATCGAGTTACCGGTATGGAACCACGTTTGGCTAGGAATGTCTATAGCGAAGGTCACGCGGGTGTCATCCGGGCGGATGGGAGAAAGTGATCAGGGGGCGAGGAAGGCGTCGTCGAGGCAGGCGGGGAGGGTCTTGCAGTTGCCGAGGGCGTTGTCTTTGAGGGTGTAAATGTCGTCGGGTGCGTCGCCGATGAAGCGGGTGCGGAGGTAGCGGGCGTGTCCGTCGCCAAAGAGGACGTTTTGGCCGCGACGTCCGTGGTTAGGACTGTTGAGGTGCGCGGCGGCCTTGTCGAACAGAGGCGGATCTGATTGGGGAGGGTCGGAGAGTAGGGCCTCGAAGTGGGGATTCATGTCGGCCATGAGCGGCCTGGCGCCGAAAGCGGTTCTCTGGACGCGCTGGTTTGGCATGAGGGCGTAGCTGTAGGTGACGTAGCGTCGTGAGGGGAAATCGCGATGGGTGGCTATGTCGGCGCGTTTGAGGGGCGGGAGTTCGGCCTGGGCGCGGCTACAACAGATGAAGTCTTCGGGGGTTTCGGTGTAGCCAAGTGCAAACAGGAGGAACAGGGGTCTGGTGTTCGAGGCGGTTTGCGGGCTCTGGTCACCGATGCGGTGCCAGGGGGTACCGTCGGCGCGAGCGACGACGGGTAGGACATCTTCATAATCTGCCGTGTAGCGGTTCAGGGCTCGGTAGATATCGGCCAGTTGGCGGCGACACATCTGGTTGTGGTGGCGATTGCGCATGACGTTGGAGGATCGCATGACGATGCCTATCGCGAGAACGATGCAGGCGGCCACGACGACGACCCCGACTGCGTTGCTGAGGCTTCGTGGGAAGCCAAGCCGGATCACGCGAGGGTTCGATTCGTCAGCCACGAGGGGCTGAGCGGCGAGCTTGCGCACGCGTTGGACGGTGCGGTCGGCCAAGTCGTCGGGGCAGATTTCGGGGGGCAGGCATGCCAGCGGCGCTACGGCCTCCATGATCCTATCGTGCAGTTCGGCGGCTTCGGTGTCCTGGGCGATCAACTGCTCGGCCTTCGCGGCCTGGGTGGGATCGGCCAGGCCGATGCAGTAGTCGAAGATGAGTTCTTGTTGGTCGAGGTCGAGGCTGGGCATTTGACTTTCTGTGGAGGCCGTCCCTAAAACATAGTCAAAAGGAGAACATTCCTGCAATGCTCTTGCACGGACTTCTATACCCTTTCGTGCGGCTTGTTGTTTGCGGAAATCCGGTCAGAAGCGGCAGAAGCCGTTGGAGATCGCACATCGCGGGGCGGGATGCAGGCAGAAAGGCACTGTTTTCGGCTCTGTTGCTTCGTTATGATGTCGTCGAGCTGTCTGAGTAGCACGGAAGAGGTCTGGGAACGGCAAGGTAGGGGATTTGGATATGATGACAGGTCGTTGTCTCTTGGGTGCCTCGGCGTGGGGGGCGTCAGGGCTAGTATCGTGCGAGGGTGAACGAGTGGGGAAGGCTCAGGAGCCGGTATGATTCCCAGCATTTTCAATGACGTGATCGGTCCGGTGATGCGGGGGCCGTCGAGTTCGCACTGCGCGGCGGCCCTGCGGATCGGGCGGCTGGCCCGGGACTTGATGGGCGGTGACCTAGGAGAGGTTGTGGTCGAGTTCGATCCCGGCGGGTCGCTGGCCACTACCCATGCGAGCCAGGGATCGGACATGGGATTGTGCGGGGGTCTGATGGGGTGGGAAGCCACCGACGAGCGCCTGCCTGGTTCGGTTGAGGCCCTGGGCGCAAGCGGCATCGCAATCTGCATACGGCTGGCCGACCTGGAGGTGACGCACCCTAACACCTATTCTCTTACGTTGAGCGGTGCAGATGATCGACATACGATGACCGCCATCTCCACAGGCGGCGGTATGATTGATGTCGTTGACATCGACGGCTTTTCCGTCTCCATCGCGGGTGACTTCTACGAGACGTTGCTCTACGCTGAAGCGGATGGACCGGTGATCGCGGACTGCCTTGCCGACAACATGGCCAGCGACGAAATCAAGTTGCACCAGGCCGGTGATTCCTGGCTAGCAGAGGTCAAGGGCCAGGCTTTCGTGGATGACAGCGTCCTGAGCGAAATGGAAGGGCGCTTCAGTATTTCCTCGGTGAAGAGGCTGTCTCCAGTTCTTCCCGTCCTCTCTCGAGCAGGGGTCGGGGTGCCATTTGCCACGTGCGGACAGATGCTCGAGTTCAAAGGGAATCGTGATCTGGCTTTGTGGCAACTGGCGGTCGCCTATGAGTCTGCCCGGGGCAATCTCAGCGAACAGCACGTCGTGGAACGGATGATGCAGATTGTGCAGATCCTGCGTCATTCGGTCCGACAGGGCCTGGAGGGGACGGACTACCGGGACCGGATTCTGGGGTATCAGTCAGGTTCATTCGCACAGCGCCTGAAGGACAGGAGCCTGCTGAATGCCGGTGTGCTGAACGGGATCATTCTGTATGTCACGGCGGTGATGGAGGTAAAGAGTTCGATGGGCGTGATCGTTGCGGCGCCGACGGCCGGGGCGTGTGGGGCGCTACCCGGGGCGTGCCTGGCAGTCTGTGACGAGCTTGGCCTCGGTGACGAAGAGGCGGCCAAGGCGATGCTGGCCGGCGGGATGATCGGTATCTTCATCGCTACGGGTTCGACATTCGCAGCCGAGGTGGCGGGGTGTCAGGCGGAGTGCGGTGCCGCTTCAGGCATGGCGGCGGCGGCTCTCGTGACGATGGGCGGGGGCACGTCGGAACAGGCGGTCGCAGCGGCGTCGATGGCCTTGCAGAACACGATGGGCATGGTGTGCGATCCGGTTGCCAACCGCGTGGAAGTGCCCTGCCTGGGGAAGAACGTGATGGCTGCCAGCAACGCGCTGGCGTGCGCTAACATGGCGCTGGGCGGCTACGACCCGGTCATTCCGCTCGATGAGGTGATTGAGGCGATGGACCGTGTCGGGCGGAGCCTTCCGCACGAGCTGCGGTGCACGGCACTGGGGGGACTCTCGGTCACGCGGACCTCCAAAGCGATCGAGGCGAAGCTGAAGGAGCGGCCGTCTTGAGTTGACGGCAAAAGGAACGACTATGCAACAGACCAACGAGGTTCGGATTCTGTCGGCGGATGACATAAGGCAAGCTCTGCCCATGGCGGCGGCGATCGAGACCATGAAGGAGGCGTTCGAAGCGCTTTCAGCCGGTTGCGTGACCATGCCAGCGCGGACCCACGTCGAAGTTCCCGACTCTGGGGGCACAACGCTGTTCATGCCTTCCTATGCGAGCCGGTTCGCGAAGATTGGCGTGAAGGTGGTCAGCGTGTTCGGGGGCAATCGGGAGAAGGGCCTGCCCGTTATTCAGGGTATCGTGTGTCTGCTGGACGGCGAAACGGGAAGACCGCTGGCCATCCTCGACGGGACGTCTCTGACGGCGCTGCGGACGGGAGCCGCTTCGGGCGCTGCCACGGATCTCCTGGCTCGTGCGGAGGCCAGCACGGTCGCCATCATTGGCGCCGGCGTGCAGGGGCGCACGCAGTTGGAGGCGGTCTGCGCGGTCCGGCCGATACGAAAGGCCTGGGTCTATGATGTCGCGCAGGAAGCAGCAGAAGCATTTGCCGAGGAGATGGGAACAGGGCTGTCCGTGGAGATCACTGTGGCTCCATCGGCTCGTGAGGCGGTGCGCGAGGCGGAGATCGTGTGTGCCGCGACGGTGTCGCCCCGTCCGGTGTTTGCCGACGCAGACGTAGACGCGGGCGTGCATATCAACGCGGTGGGTTCCTACAAGCCAGAGGTCCAGGAGATTCCGGCGGAGACCGTTCTGCGCGGGCTCGTGGTGGTCGACCATCGTGAGTCGGCGCTGGCGGAGACGGGCGATCTGATCATACCGATCCGACAAGGACAGATGAGAGAAACGGATATCCATGCGGAACTCGGAGAGATCATCGCAGGAGACGCCGTGGGCAGAACATCGGAGAGCGAGGTGACGTTGTTCAAGTCCGTGGGCGTCGCCATCCAAGATCTGGCGGCCGGTGCGCGCGTGCTGGAGCGGGCGCGAGCACAGAATCTCGGACAGATGGCCCAGCTGTGACCGCCCATCGTGGCGGGTGGTTCGGGGGGCGTTCAGTATTGCGAGGGGTCGATATCATTTTGCCACGGGGCAGAGGCAGCCGATGCGTTTGGTGGAGACGACGAAGGAATCGAAATAGCGCTGCTGTTGCTGAGGGGAGCCGCCGTTCCAGTAGTTCTCGAGGTAGATGGCGTTGATGGCGTAGTCGGTGTAGGTACCGACGAAGTTGAGGTCGGTTCGTCTGGCTTCGAGCTTGCCATCGATCCAGAACTCGTGGATGCCGTTGGATCGGCCGGGGTCGTTGAGTCGGACGTGGGCTTCGATGCAGAACCATTTGCCGGCGTGGTCGGAGGCGAATATGGGGGTGACGCCGCGTTTGTTGCCCAGCCAGGAGAGGTTCTCGAAATCGTTGTATCTGGTGGTGACGACGTTGCCGTCATCGTCGACGCCGCTGGCCGGGTCGATGAGGAGGACGTCGCCGGCGCTCCAGAGATGGGCGATCATGGCCTGGGAGAAGTTGGCGCCGGCGAAGCTGAAGGCCCGGGAGAGTTTGGCGGGACTGCCCTGCCAGCCGGGCTGGTGGCGCAGGTACATTCGGTAGTAGATGTCGCGGAAGTCTTCACCGGGCTTGATGCCTTTGTCGAAGTAGCTGCCCGGGACGCGCCCGAATGCCAGATGGAGGGAGCCGGCAGTGACCTCGCCTTCCTGAAATAGCACGCGTATGCCGCGGGAGTTGTCCAGGCCAACGCCGTCCTGGACGCGGAAGTCGCCTTCGTCGTCACTGATCTCGAAGTACCTGCCCTTTCGCTTGAGGGGTGTATCGTCCTCGAAATCGTCGCAGAAGATCCATTCAGGGTGATCTTCCTGCCAATTGTCGCATTCGTTGCAGGGCTCGGCCGGCTCGGCGAGCCACTGCTCGGACATGACCGCCAGATCGAGACGGTCGATCCGGCCGGCGCCGGGCGGGTTGACGCCATCATCGGAATCGAGCCATGCGGAGGCGAGGACGGCCAGGTCGTCGAAATTGACCTGACAATCCCGCGTGAGGTCCGACGCGAGCGGGGGAGCATGCAATCGACCTTCAGCGGCGACGATCGGTGCTACCAACAGGCACGTTGTGATAAGGACGCACCATCCGTCCGGCGCCAATCCGATGATGCGATCTTTGAACCCGCGCGACGAAACCATGCCAAAGCCCCCTTCCTGTTGCCTCTCGTGGAATGCGATGACGATTCGGAACGTGCATTCTGGCGGAGGCGATGGCGCGTGGCAAGGGAAAAAACGGCTTGCCGCAATAGACGTGTGGTCGCCAGCGTCTTGTCTGCCAAGCGCGTGCAGCAGTGCGGGTGCGCGCCCTGCGAACAGCGGTGACAGGCAGGGTATCCATCGGGTTCATGGGCGCTTGAACAGGCGTCGGTGTTGGCCGTATAATAGGGCTAAGTGCGTTGGCCCGGTGGCTTCGAGAGTTTTTCGTTCTGGCTCCGCTGGGCTCTGGTCGCCCCGGGTCAGGCCAGACAGGAGCGATACTCCCTGGGGGAAGTTTCACTTTTGCATTAGTGGTTATGCCATGACTTGCCCGTACGATCGTGCATCGCACCGAAGTCGTTTGTTCATCACGGCGGCCCTCGCGGCCCTGGCAATCCTCTGGAGCCATCGGGCTGTAGCCTCCGATCTGGACGTGTGTCGGGAACAATTCAAGACCGGCCAGTACGCGAAGTGTCTGGCGTCGGCACAGAAGGCCATTGACGAAGGTGGCTACCTGACGGAATGGCGAATCCGCGTGATCCAGTCGCTGATGGCGCTCGGCCGGTACGATGAGGCGGCCGAATATGTCGAGAAGGTCCTGAAGGAATCACGGCCCAGCGTGCGGGTGTTGAAACTAGCCCATACTGCCTATCTTCACAACGGGCAGGACGAGCAGGCGGCGACGATGCTCGGGATCATCTACCGGATCGCGACGACGCGGCGGGCCGAATACATGAGCAGCCATGACGTGGTGGCGCTGGGTGAGTCGTTGTTGCTGCTGGGGCTGGAGCCTCGGCTCGTTCTGAGTGATTTCTACACCCGGGCGATCCGCAACGACCCGAACTGCCGCGAGGCGTATCTGGCGTCCGGGGCACTGGCGCTGGCGAAACAGGATTACGAGCTGGCGGCCGAGCAGTATCGCACGGCCCTGACGCGATTTGGCGACGACCCGGGGGCGCACTGCGGGCTGGCCCAGGCGTTTTACCACAGCGATCGCGGCACGATGCTGCAATCGCTGGACGCGGCTTTGCACGTCAATCCCAGGTACGCGGAGGCGCTGGTCTTGCTGGCCGAGCATCAGGTCGACTGCGAGAGCCACGAGGCGGCGGGCCAGTCGCTGGAGCGGGTGCTGGCGGTCAATCCGTGGCATCCGGAGGCTTGGGCTTATCGCGCGGTGCTGGCTCACCTGGCCAACGATCCGAATGGGTTCGCAGAATGCCGGTCCAAGGCGCTGAAGTTCTGGAAGACGAATCCACGGGTTGACCATCTGATCGGGCGGAAACTGTCGCAGAAGTACCGGTTCACGGAGGGGGCGACGTATCAACGTCAGGCTTTGGCGTTCGATCCTGAGTATCTCCCGGCGAAGATCCAGCTTGCTCAGGACCTGCTGCGACTTGGTGAGGAGCGTGAGGGCTGGACACTGGCCGACGAGGTTAACGGGAAGGACCCTTACAACGTGGAGGCCTTCAACCTCGTGAATCTGCACGACAAGGTGCGTGAGTTCAAGACCCTGTCGTCGGACAACTTCATCGTGCGGATGGACAAACTGGAGGCCGACGTCTACGGCGACGACGTGCTGGCGTTGCTGGGGAAGGCTGAGACTGAGTTGTGCCAGAAGTACGGCATGAAGCTGGACCGCCCGGTCACGGTAGAGCTGTTCGTGAATCAACAGGATTTTGCGGTGCGGACGTTCGGGATGCCGGGCATTGATGGTTTTCTGGCGGTTTGCTTTGGCCATGTGATTACGGCGAACAGTCCTAAGGCCCATCGGCACGCCAACTGGAAGGCGACGCTGTGGCATGAGTTCTGTCATGTGGTGACGCTGAACCTGACGAAGAATAAGATGCCGCGCTGGCTGAGCGAGGGGATCTCGGTTTACGAGGAGCAGCAGCGCGATCCGACCTGGGGCCAGCGGATGAATCCGCAGTACCGGCAGATGATCCTCGGGGGGGAGCTGACGCCGGTTGGGAATCTCAGCTCGGCGTTCCTGAATCCGCCTACTCCGATGCATTTGCAGTTTGCCTACTACGAATCGTCGCTGGTGGTTGAGTTTTTGATCGAGCGTTTCGGTTTCGCGGCGTTGAAGGCCATTCTGCTCGACCTTGGCGAGGGGCAGGAGATCAATGCGGCGATTGCGGCGCACGCGGGGCCGGTGAAGGAGATCGAAGAGGCGTTCGAGGCCTTTGCGCGGAAGCGGGCGGATGCGATGGCGCCGGCGGCCGACTGGGAGCAGCCGGAAAGGCAGGAGGTCGATCCTTCGAATCCGGAGGCGCTGGACGAATGGCTGGCCAAGCATCCGAACAGCTTCTGGGCGCTGCAATTGCAGGCGAACCATCTTCTGGCCGGGGAGCAGTGGGAGCAAGCGAAGGAACCGCTGAAGAAGTTGATCGCACTGTACCCAGGCTACGTGAGCGAGGGCAATGCGTACGCGTCGCTGGCACGGGCGCACCGCGAACTCGGGGAGACCGAGGAGGAGCTTGAAGCGCTGGAGAAACTGGCGGGGCTTTCGGCTGACGCGGCTGATGCGTACGAGCGTCTGATGGAGGTAGGGACGGAAAATGAGAACTGGCAACGGGTGGTTGAGAACGGCGAGCGTTATTTGGCCGTCTATCCGTTGCTGGGCAGCGTTTACGGGCGACTGGGGCAGGCCCATGAGGCGTTGGGGCAAGACGAGCGTGCGGTCGATGCTTACCAACGTCTGCTGCGGCTGGACCCGGCTGACCCGGTGACTGTCCATTACCGTCTGGCGAAGCTACTGCGAGATCGGGACGGGGCGGCGGCGAAGCGGCACGTTCTGGATGCGCTTGCGGACGCTCCGCGCTTTCGTGAAGGGCATCGCCTGCTGCTGGAGATCATGGCGGATGCGGGTGAAGGGCCGACGGTTCAGGAGAACGCACCATGACGAAACGGCGGTGGCTCTTTGGCCTGGTGACCATGACGGTTGTCGTGGCGACAGGGGCGTTGGCGCAGAGATACTACGACCGGCGGGATGTGCCTTATTGGGAACCCGACAAGGAGTTCGCGGAGGATGTCTTCACGTTCGCGCGGATCCGCTACTCGTCCGGGTATGGCGGTGGCGGATACGGCGGCGGGTACGACGGCGGCTGGGGTGGGAGACGCGGTCGAGGTCGCGGTCGCGGCGGCTGGGGGGGCCGTGGAGGAGGACGTTGGGCGACGGACTATCCGGATAGCGACTTGAACTTCTCTTTCCGGCTGCAACAGTTGACATCAATGGAGGTTGACCCCGATGGCGTCGTGCTGGAGCTGACGGACCCAGAACTGGTCAACTACCCGTTCATCTACATCGTCGAGCCGGGCGGATTGGTCTTCAGCCAGGAAGAGGTTGACGCGCTGCGTTCGTATCTGCTGAACGGCGGGTTTCTGATGGTGGATGACTTCTGGGGGGAGGATGAGTGGTACAACTTCTATTATGAAATCAAGCGGGTGTTTCCGGAGCGTGAGCCTCGGGAGCTTCCACTGAGTCACCCGATCTTTCACGCGGTGTTCGATCTGAAGGAGAAGCCTCAGATTCCGAGTATCAACCAGGCTCTCCAGGGGCGGCACTACGGCATCACGTGGGAGCGTGAGGACGCGCGAGAGGTTCACTACAAGGCACTCTACGACGACAAGGGCCGGATGATGGCGATTATCTGCCACAACACGGACCTCGGTGACGGGTGGGAGCGCGAGGGGGAGAACGAGTGGTACTTCCATGAATTCTCGGAGAAGAAGGCCTATCCGCTGGGAATCAATATCGTGTTCTACGCGATGACGCATTGAGGTGAGGTCGGCGGTTTGGCGGTGCGACGATGAAGGACGGACAGCGAAGAGAAGAAAGGACAACGATCTTGACTAACGAAGCGATTTTGACTGACGAGCGGTACGAATCCGAGCAGCGCGCTGTCGAGCAGATCAAGGGGGCGCGCGAGCGCATTGGCGCCGAGCTTTCTAAGGTCATTGTGGGCCAGCACGATGTTATCGAGCACATGTTGATTGCGGTGCTGTCCGGCGGGCATTGCCTGGTGACGGGGGCGCCGGGTCTGGCCAAGACGCTGCTGGTCAAGTCTCTGGCCGAGCTGTTTCATGTGACGTTTCAGCGTATTCAGTTCACGCCGGACTTGATGCCGGCGGATATCACGGGTACGGAGATTCTCCAGGAAAGCGGACACGAGCGCAAGATGGAGTTCGTCAAGGGGCCGATCTTCGCCAACATGATCCTGGCTGACGAGATCAATCGGACGCCGCCCAAGACCCAGGCGGCTATGTTGGAAGCGATGCAGGAGCATCATGTGACGGCGGCGGGTGTGAGCTATACGCTCAGTGAGCCGTTCTTCGTGTTCGCGACGCAGAACCCGATCGAGATGGAGGGGACGTATCCGTTGCCCGAGGCTCAGCTCGACCGGTTCATGTTCAATGTGTCGATCGGGTATCTGGCGGAAGACGACGAGGTGGCCGTGGTGCGGCAGACGACGGCGACGGCGCCGGAGTCTATCGATGCCGTGTTTAGCGGAGAGGACCTGGTGCGCTTTCAGAGTGTGGTGCGGAAGGTTCCGATCGCTGAGGACGTGGTGCGTTATGCGGTGCGACTGGCGGCTGCGTCACGCCCGGGGTCGAACAATGCGCTGGATTTCGTCAATGAATGGGTGACCTGGGGCGCCGGGTTGCGGGCTTCCCAATACATGGTGTTGGGGGGCAAGGCACGGGCGTTGCTGCATGGCCGCTCGCACGTGACCTTCGATGACATCCGCGCGTTGGCGCATCCGGTGCTTCGCCATCGCGTCCTGATCAACTACCGCGCCGAAGCCGAGGGCGTGGTGGTGGAGAACCTTGTCGATCGCTTGCTGAAGTCGACCAAAGAGAGCGGCAGTTGATGATGAAAAACGGGGCATCGTCCAACTTGAGAACGTCCGGCCAGGGGACTGCCGGTATGATCGATCCGGCGGCCTTGATGAAGATCAAGTCGATGGAGCTGCGTGCCAAGGCCATCGTGCAAGGGTTCTGGAAGGGTATTCATCGCAGCCCTTATCATGGTTTCTCGGCCGAGTTCACGGAGTATCGTCAGTACACGCTGGGCGACGATCCGCGTTACATCGACTGGCGCCTTTTCGCGCGCAGCGACCGGCTGTACATCAAGAAGTTTCAGGATGAGACGAATCTGCGGTGCCATCTGTTGATCGACCATAGTCGCTCGATGGGGTATGGCTCCGGGAGCTATACAAAGGCGCAGTATGCCGGCACGCTGGCGGCCACGCTGGCCTATTTTCTTTTCGGCCAGGGCGATGCGGTCGGGCTGGCGACGTTCGACGATCAGATTCGACAATACATGCCGCCGCGCAACCGGCCCAGCTATTTGCGGCGGTTGATGCTTGCTCTTGAGGCGCTTCCCGAAGGCGGCGCGACGGACCTGGCGACGCCTTTGCAGCACCTGGCCGAGATGCTGACCAAGCGCGGGTTGATTGTGTTGATTTCGGATTTGCTGACGTCGATTGAGCAGCTTGAGCGTGATTTGGGTTACTTGTCGGCCGGGGGCCACGATGTTGTGGTGTTTCAAGTTCTGGACCCGGCCGAGATGCGTTTCGAGTTCGAGTCTCCGGCTTTGTTCCAGGACGTGGAGTCCGGCCGTGACGTCTATGTGGACCCGGCGGTCGCGCGAAAGGCGTATCAGCGCCGACAGAGTGAGCATGGCGCCAAGATCCGATCCATCTGTCAGAGTCTCGGCGTCGACTACCATCTGTTTGCGACGGACCGGCCTTTCGATCTGGCTTTGCTGGACTTTCTGCAACATCGGATGCGCGTTCGGAAGCAGGTGCGGCGCCGGACAGGCCCGGGGACGGGGGGGGCGAGATGAGTCTGCTGTATCCACTGTTCCTGGCTGGTTTGGCGGCGGTGGGCCTGCCCATTTTGCTGCACATGATTCGGCGGCCCACGCGCGAGCGTGTGAAGTTTAGCTCGGTGATGTTTCTGCGCACGACGGCGCCGCGTTTGCGAAATCGCAGTCGTCTGGAGCACGTGCCACTTCTGCTTCTTCGGTGTCTGGTGCTGTGCTTACTGGCCTTTGCCTTTGCACGACCTTTCCTGCCTCAATCCGCTCCGAAGCGGGAGGTTCAGTCGGGCCGGCGGATAGCGGTGCTCATCGACACGAGTGCGTCCATGCGGCGTGGCGATTTGTGGAATCAGGCTGTGAGCGAAGCGCAATCCGTGCTGGCTGAAGCGGGTGCGGAGGACCGTGTTTGCGTGATGGGCTTCGCCCAGGATGTACGCACCGTCTTGGGATTCGAGCAGTGGGCGACCATGGATGCTTCCCAGCGTGCGTCGGTTGCCAAAGGGCAGATCTCCGATCTGTCACCGAGTTGGGACGGGACCGATCTGGGCCGCGCGCTGGTGGCGGCGGCCGAAGCGCTCGAGGACGACGAGGTTAACGATGGCGGGCAGTCGGCCAGCTCGCGGCAGATCGTGCTGATCAGCGACTTGCAGCGGGGCAGCGATCTGGAGGCACTCAAGGCATACGCGTGGCCTGAACGAACAGAGTTGGTCGCACGGTCGGTCACAGCGCCGGGCGCGACGAACGTATCGCTGCGGTTGATGGCCGGTCGAGGGGAGTTGGCGCAGGGCGATGAAGATGAAAGGTCCAAGATTCGCATCACCAGCGAGCCCGATTCGACGAGAGAGCGCTTCCAGTTGAGCTGGGCTGACGACACGCCAGAGGGTGCGGCCGCCCCGCCTTTGGATGTGTATGTGGCGCCCGGACAGAGTGTCGTCGTGCGTGCCCCGGTGCGAGCCACGTCGGCGGCTGACAGGCTCATCCTGGCGGGTGACGATCACGGTTTTGACAATGCCCTGTACGTGGCACCGCCGATGCGGCAGTCGATCGAGATCCTCTATCTGGGCAGCGACGAACCGAACGATCCGGAGACGATGCTGTTCTACGCCCGCCAAGCCTTCGAGATTGAGGGTGAACTGACGTGCCGCGTTTCGTCCAAGTCAGGCGACGAGGTTCCCTCGGCGCAGGAGGTCGCAACGGCACACCTTATCGTTGTCGCTGGTCCGGTCCGTCCACAAGCCATTCCGTCGCTGCGCGGCTATCTGGAATCGGGCCGAACGATTTTGATGGCGATGACCACTGCTGAAGCGGCTGCCACGCTGGCCGACCTGGCGGGGATCGATCGTCTGGCGTGTCAGGAAGCTGACGTCAGCCAGTATGCTATGTTGAGCCGTATGGATTTCGATCATCCGCTGCTGGCGGCGTTCTCCGATCCTCGTTTTGGCGATTTCACGGGAATCCATTTCTGGAAACACCGGCGCGTCGATTTGACCGACTGTCCAAAGGCTCACGTGCTGGCCTGGTTCGACAGCGACGATCCGGCCTGGTTTGAGATCGTCGTCGGTAAGGGATCGCTGCTGGTGTGGACGTGCGGCTGGCATCCGGCCGACAGCGACCTGGCGCTATCGTCGAAGTTTGCCCCCCTGCTCTATTCGGCCCTCGAATACGGCGGGGCTCTGGTCGCCCGCCAATCGCAATATCGCGTCGGGGACACTGTACCTCTGCCGGCTTGGGCCACGCGCCGGTCGGACGGCGTGCAGGTGCTCAAGCCGGATGGATCGGTCGTGCGTTTGGAGGCAGACGAGGAGGCTTTCGCGGAGACGAATACTCCCGGTATCTACACGGTCCAATCGGGCGGCGACAGCCGGCGCTTCGCGATCAATCTGCCAGCCAAGGAATCTCGAACCGATGCGCTGCCTATCGAGAGTCTCGAAGAACTGGGTGTCACGACGAAGCCTTCTTCCGACGTTGTCAGCGAGCGCACGGAGCAAGCGGCTGTTCACAGAGGCTTTGCGGAGATGGAGTCTCAACAAAAGATCTGGCGATGGGTCATTGTCGCGGCGCTGATCGCGCTGCTGATCGAGATCTGGCTGGGCGGGTGGCTGACGAAGCCCGACCAGGTCTCCGAGGGGGACCGGAAATGATCGAAGAGACGCTTCGTAGACAACTGCGACCGGTCGTCAAACGCCGAAAGCATCTGTACCTGGCGCACCGGCTGGCGATCTGCTGGCTGGCCGTGGGGCTGTTGGGTCTGGGCCTGGTGGGTGTCAACTGGCTCTGGGGCTGGCAATCGCCGCTTGCCGCGGGCGTGTTGTGTCTTGCGGGTGTTGTTGGCACGATGGCGGCCATCTACCGGTCGCGGCGTCTGGAGCCTGACTACCACGCTGTCGCGCGAAACATCGAACGACACCATCCCGAACTGCGGGCGTTGCTGCTGGCCGCGGTGGAGCAGAAACCGGAGGAGCCCGGGGGGCGGCTGGGTTACCTTCAGATGCAGGTCCTCAAGGAAGCTGTTTCGCATGCGACGGATCACGATTGGGAGCAGAGCATCTCCCGGACGAGGCTGGTGTTGGCCGACCTGAGCTGGGCGGCGGCACTGCTGGGCCTGCTGGTGATCGTGTCGCAGGGATTGCCTCGCACGTCCCTGGTATTGCGGAGCGAAAACGAGGCCTTCTTCTCGACCGGGTACGATGTCACCGTGACACCGGGAGACACGTCGGTGGAGTCGGGGGCGTCGGTGGTGATTCTGGCACGTTTCGGGCGGCGCGTACCGGCTGAAGCGCGTCTGTCGTTCGGCGCTGCGGGCCAGGAGCCACGGCAGGTGACGCTGACCCGGAATCTGGACGATCCGGTGTTCGGTGGCGTGATATCGGACGTGCGGGCGGACTTGCGTTATCACATCGAGTATGCGGGCAATCGCACACCGGAATACGGCATCAGCGTGTATCAGTCTCCCGAGCTCACGCGGGCGGACGCGCGCATCGTCTATCCTGACTACACGAAGCTGCCTGAGAAGCGTCTCGAAGACGTGCGCCAGCTCAGTGTGGTCGAGGGTTCCGAGGTGACACTGATATTCACACTCAATAAGCCTGTGGCATCGGCGCGGCTCGTTCCCAAACAGGGCATCGCCTTGGGGCTGAGCTTCGATGAGGCGCGTCCTAACGTGCTGTTCACGTCGATCACTGCAGCCGAAGACGAGCGGTATGAGTTGCACCTGGCCGATGCGAAGGGGCGATCAAATAAGATGCCTCCGCGGTTCACGATCAACGTCCACAAGAATCTCCCGCCGGAGATTACGCCCGTGTTTCCGAACCGCGACGTTACGGTGTCGGCCCTGGAAGAGCTGACCTTAGAGGCAGAGGTGGCGGACGACTACGGTGCGACGGGCTTTGGGGTGGGCTATACGCTTGTCGGCGGCGCGAGTCAGAGTGTGGCGCTCGGCCAGGGAGAGCTATCCGACGAGAAGCCGCAGATACGGTATCTGCTGGCCCTGGAGGATCTGAACGCGGAGCCCAATCAGTTGCTGACGTACCATTTTTGGGCCGACGATGTGGGGCCAGACGGCAAGCCGCGGCGGACCGCCAGTGACATTTACTTTGCGGAGGTGCGTCCCTTCGAGGAGATCTTCCGCGAGAACGAGTCGGGGCAGAATCAGCAGAATCAGAACCAGAACGAGCAGCAGCAACAACAGCAGAGCAATCAGGGCGAGCAATTGGCCCGGCTACAGAAGCAGATCATCACCGCCACCTGGAACATCAAGCAGCAGGCCGATCTTTCGGGAGAGATCGACGAACAGAAGGAGGATCTGGACGTCGTGCGTCAGTCGCAGGCGGAGGTGCTGGAGCAGGCGCGGGCGGCCTCGGCGGAGGCCGAGGACCCGGCGTCTATGAGAGCCTTGTCGTCCGCGATGAATCATATGGAGACATCCGTGAAGCACCTGACGGAGGCAGGCGACTCGTCCTCGACGGCGGAACTGACACCGGCGCTGGGTGCGGAACAGGCAGCCTATCAGGAGTTGCTCCGGCTCAGAGAGCGCGAGCACCAGGTGGCTCGTAGCCAGAACGCCAGCCGAAGCAGCCGTGCCAGCAGCCGGTCTGCCAACTCCGCTCGCTTCGAGCAGCAGCTTCAGCAGTTGGAACTGACTCAACAAGAGAACCGTTACGAGACGCAGCGACTGGCGCAATCGCGGCAACAGGAAGCACAACAAGAGGATCTCCAGGTGCTCAACCGTCTGCGTGACCTGGCGCGGCGTCAGAACGCCATGGCGGAGCGGCTGCGAGAGGCCGAGGCGGCACTGCGCCAGGCGCAAGACGAGCAGGAGCGTCAGGAAATCCAGCGCGAGTTGGCGCGGCTGCGCGATGAGCAGCTCGAAGCCCTGCGTGATATGGACGAGCTGGAGCAGCGGATGGAAGACCCGCAGAACCGGCGGCGCATGGCCGACAGTCGAGAGCAGCTCAATGAGTCGCGGGCGGGTGTCCGTCAGTCGGCCGAGCAGTTGGAGCAAGGGATGCTTTCGGAGGCGATTACTTCGACGACCCGCGCGGGGCGCGAGCTGGAGCAGATGCGTGAAGAGTTTCGGCGTCGGACTTCGGGGCAGTTCACCGAAGAGATGCGGAACATGCGCGAGCAGGCGCGGCAACTCGACGAGCAGCAGAATGAGATTGCCGAAGAGATGGAACAGCAACTGGACGCGAGGCAGCGGACGCTGACCGGGTCCAACGTGAACCGTGAACTGGCCGAGCAGATGGAGCAGCAGAGAGCAAGGCTGGAAGAACTGATCGAGCAGATGCGCGAGGTGAGCGAGGAATCCGAACTGTCGGAGCCGCTGCTGTCGCGGAAGCTCTACGATACGCTACGGCAAGCCAGTACGGACAATACCGATCGTTCGCTGGAGACAGCCGGGGAGTTGCTGCGACGCAACCTTCTGCCGCAAGCACAAGAGTTGGAGCGGCAGGCAAGAGAGGGCATCGGCGCGGTCCGGGAAGGCGTGGAGGAGGCGTCCCGGAATGTGCTGGGCGATGAGGAAGAGTCGTTGCGTCTGGCTCGCCAGCAGCTCGACGAGGCAATCCGACAGGTCAACGACGAGACGGCCCGCGCGAATAGCGAGGGCGCCGAGCGTCAGCAGGACGGTCGGCCCGGATCAGAAGGCAGGCCCGAGGATAGACAAGCAGGAATGGAGGGCCGACCTGAGGATAGGCAGGCGTCTGCGGGGCGTCCGCAGGAGTCGCCGGAAGGCCAACGTCAGGGTCAGGGCCAACGCCCGGACCAAAGCCAAGGCCAACGCCAAGGTCAGGGTCAGGGCCAGCGACAAGACGAGGGGCAGCGACCGCAGCAGGGTTCGCCGCGCGAAGGCCAGCGACCGGGAGAGGCGGGTACTCGAACAGCTCGGGCCGGCGAGGGAGGGCGACGCGATCCGGCCGGTGGGGGCGGGGGCCAGCCTGGACAATGGGAGGACATTGAGGCGCGCGGTCCGCTGACCGGCGCGGACTTCCGGGAATGGTCAGACCGCCTGCGTGACGTGGAAGAGATGCTGACCGAGCGGGAGCTGCGGGAGGAAGTAGCCAGGGTCCGGGATCGTGCCAGGGGGATGCGAGCTGAGTTCGTGCGGCACGGCACGGAGCCACAGTGGGACCTGGTTCGCACGCAGATCATGACGCCGCTGAACGAGCTTCGACAACAGATCAGCGAGAAACTGGCACAGCTCCAGTCGGACGAGGCGCTCGTTCCTATCGATCGCGATCCGGTGCCGGACCGGTATGCCGAGGTGGTTCGCCGATACTTCGAAAATCTGGGGGATGGCGACTGATGATGCCTCTGGGGACTATCACGATTCCCGTGAGCGGGTGGGTCTGGCTGGCCGTTGCCCTGCTGCCGGTTGCCCTGGCGCTGCTTCTCTGGTCCTATCGGCGCGCAAGCCGACTGACGGCCGTTCACGGTGTCGCGTTTTGTCTCAAGGTCGCCGGCCTGTTGGTCCTGGCGATATGCCT
>Ga0272442_10002300_pt1 | contig 27958 bp, 24 predicted proteins | sample SSMForm2O_FD_200262 | JGI IMG/M metagenome (GOLD analysis project Ga0272442, IMG submission 200262) | Marine sediment archaeal communities from Little Sippewissett salt marsh, Falmouth, MA, United States - SSM-Form-2O | ecosystem: Environmental > Aquatic > Marine > Wetlands > Sediment ...
TTTATTGTCGTATTGCTGGGGCTTTTAATTTCATCAAGTGCTAATGCTATTATGATAGGGGACTTTCCCGGATTGGCGAAACTGATTGATACGGCGGATGCGATTGTGATTTTGCGGATTGACCGGCATCTGTCGGATTTTGGAAGTCCAACGCTATATTCCACGCATGAGTGCTATATTTACCAGACGCTCAAGGGGGATATTCCGCAAAACACGCGCATCAATCTTCAGTTGATGGATACGAATACTGATTTTGAGACACCCTATTCACATGGTTCAACGCACCTGATGTTTCTGATGAAAAAAGCCGACGATAACGAACCAACAGACTACCGTACGATAACGTTTAAAGGTGCACAGGTTTTACTGTCACCATTGGGTAATGAGACGATGCCGGAAGGGGACACACTCGAAGAAAAGATTCGCAACGTAATAAAAGGCGCGATTGCCTACGAAAACCAGCAGCACGAAAAGAAGCAGGCGTTTCTGAAAAAAATGCTGGACGAATCCGGTAATGAAGGATCAGAGGTTGAGCGAGTGAAACCCAAGCGGGTTTGTAGTTGCCGTGTGACGATTGAGCCAGATGAGAGCCGGTGGCGGTTCCTTTTGACATTTCATTTTGAGCCATATCGTAAGGATATGGAGCCGGTGTGTTACATGCATGAAGGCATCGCCGGGGGATTTGGATTGAAGGTCCAAAGGATCGTTCCCTATGAAGAGACAATAGCAACACTCTGTGAGCCGGAGTCGAAAGATGACAGGGGAAAAATCATCAAGATATCGAACTTGTCCGGTCCTGGCATGACCGGGTATTACGATTTCTATAACGGACGAGATGGTAGAAAGGTCTTGTTTCAGCAGCGTGTGGAGGGTCCATTTCCTACCGAGGAAGGGCTTTACGCCGTAACCTACGAGCATCCGTGGGAGGATGTTGAAGGGACAAATGTGAAGTTTTGGTCCAATACGTTGTTGGTTTCAGTGATGTCGTGGGAGCGGAGTGTCCAGTTTCACTCCTTATTCAAAGACAATCCCGAACTGAAACTGGCCAGCTATCAGATGAAACATCCGACGAATGGCGAGTTTGCAAAGTATCGTCGCCCGCTGAAGTTTTTTGATCAGTATATCCAGGTCGGGATGCCTTATGACAAAGTACTGTATCTGATGGGCTCGCCGGACTCTTCGGGCGGAGATGGTAAGCGTTGGAGTTGGGAGACAAGTCCCGTGGGTGGATTTTGGATCAGTTTTGAAGATGGAAAAGTGACCTCAAAAGGTTTTTCGTTTGATCGTGAAAGGCCTTAGCCGTCAATGTAAGATAAAAAACCCCTTGGGACAGGGGCTTTGGATTCGTTATCAGGCGGTTTTGCTATGCTAATGTTACTTTGAGGCGTCTTCCGAGACAGTGGGCGGCTTTGTCCAGAGTTTGCAAGGTAACCGATTCACAATTTGGGTCCAACAATCGATCCAATGCACTCCGTGACGTGTGCATCTGTTGGGCCATGCTGGTTTTTGAAATTTGCTGCTTCTCCATTTCCCGGGCAATCTGCATCGCCAGTACTTTTTTGGTTGCGGCCAAAGTGGATTCTTCATAGATATTTTCCTCGCGGAGAAAGTCATCAAACGACGACCCCAGTGGCGATTTATCTGTCTTCTTAGCCATCATCATATTCCTTTGCCAATCGCATTTTGTATTTCTTTTTTGCGTTTTTTGGCGATTTCCAAATCCGCTTTCGACGTTTTCTGCTGCTTTTTAATGAAACCGTGCAACAGCCACATCGTATCGTCCGAAACATAAAAGATGACACGGGCGATACGGTTTTTTAGATTCGACCGAACTTCCCACAAGCCGTTTCCAAGATTCCTGCAGACGGGCAATCCGACGGGCCAGCCAAATTCGACCGTCTTGATGTCGGTTCCCACAGTCAACCGATCCGGAGCAGAAAACCCCTTGAGCCAATCCCTGACAGGTTCACTACCTGCGGGCTGCCTGTAAAACCGGACGGTTATCTGCTTTTCTGTACCCATTAAATTGTACCAATTTTGGTTCACATTTGCAAGTAAAAAAGCCCCTTAAAAAGGGGCTTTATAGGAATTTTATTCGTTACTGCCTTACAGCCATGCTTTATTAGCCAGGGAATAATCGACGATTTCTTCGGGTTTGAAGTAAAGGCCGATTTCATATTCAGCCGTTTCGGGAGCATCGGAACCGTGGATCAGATTGTAGTGGACCACGTCGTGTGCGCCGCAGGCGCCAAAGTCGCCGCGGATGGTTCCCGGCGCGGCCTCATTTCCAAAGGTTTCGCCCATGAGTTTGCGGCTCATCGCAATCACGCCGTCGGCCTCCAGCACGCACACCAGCACCGGCGCCGAGGACATATAGTTGACAATGCCGTCAAAGAACGGCTTGCCCTCGTGGACGGCGTAATGCCTGCGGGCCAGTTCCTGTGAAATCTGCATGAATTTGGCCGCGACGACCTTAAGCCCTTTTTCTTCAAACCGTGAGAGGATTTTGCCCATGAGTTGCCGCTGCACAGCATCCGGTTTAATAATGATCAATGTCCGTTCGGCCATTGCTGCTGTTTCCCCTGTCAAAATCTCTATCTCTCGACGACTTACTTGCTGCCGGGGATGATAAAGATTTCGACCCGGCGGTTGGCGGCATTGCCTTTCTTGCCGGCGGCGTTTGGCTCAACCGGGCGGTATTCGCCATAGCCCTTGACAGCCAGCCGTTCGGGGGCGATTCCGTCCTTGCTCAGCAACTGTTCCACGCTGATCGCGCGGTGTACCGACAAGTGCCAGTTGGTGGGATGGTTCCGGAGCGTTTCGGCTTTTGCGATTCGCATATCGTCAGTGTGGCCGACAATGACCAGATCGAACTGTTTGGCTTCTTCAGAGTTCATAATAACCGCCAATGCGTTGATGGATTCAACGGCTTCGGCTTTGACATTGTCACTGCCGGAATCAAACAGCAGGTCGCTTTTGAATTTGAGCATCCCGGTCGACGAATCGAAGTCGATCATATCACTGGTCTTGGCGAAATCCTGCAGCAGCATGTTCATTTCCGGCGGCAGGGGTTGTCCACCCTCTAAGAGCTGGTTCTGCATCTGAGCGATCAGCGCCTTTTTCTTTTCGATGTCCGCTTCCAGCGCGGCGATCATCGCGTCCTTGGCATCGGCGCCGGCGCCCATCTTTCCGGAAAGATTCGCAAGTTCCTGTGTTTTCTGCTGTAAATTGCCGTCACACTCAGCCAGACTATTTTCCAGTTCTGCGATTCGCCCCTGCTGAATACGATTTTGGGCCTTTAAGTCGTTAAGCTGCTGATTTTGACAGCCGGTGGCCAGTACGATAACAGCGCAACACAAAACTCCAAGTAACGTTTTACTCATGTTCATGGCAATCCCCTTTCTTACAGGTCAATCCGTTTGTTTTTCCCGCATGCGCGGTATTTATCCATATATTTTGTTCTCTCAGCAGTTGTTCTGCCGGAGCATCAGTGCGCCTTATTTACGTTTCCTTTTGGTCTTTTTTTCTTTTACTTTTTTGGGGGCTTTTTCTTTTTTGGCTTTTGTACCGCCACCGCCGCCCGACAGGGCAGAGAACATCAGAATCAGCAGCAGCAAAACCACCAGTCCTCCGACAATCACCCAGATCAAGCTGACTGCATCGGCAATCTGCATTTTAATGAGCGGCTGAATCAATGAAGGCATGACATCCTGAATCGCCGCGGTTAATACGATGGCTGCCAGGATCAGCGCCAGCATCGGCAGGAACATCAGCACACCGAAAACCGTCGTGCTGGAATCTGGCGGAGCGACCGCGACCATTTGGGGCGAGCCGGGCATGACCGCTGCCGCACCCATGGGAGCTGTTACATCCTCTGCTGCGGGGCCGGCGGCTCCATGGCCCGCCAACAAATCTTCGGATTCATCCATGATCCCTATTCCCTCATCCAAAGGCAGATCGGCGACGCGACCTTCATCGCCGGTCGGAAGGATATCGTCAAGGACGGCCCCTAAAGAGGTGTCGTCGGCCTGCAGGGACAAATCCAGAAGCCCCGAGCCGCTCCCGAAACTTTCCAGGTTGGAATCGGCGTCCAAACTGTCGATATCGTCTATGTCGGCGGCTTGTGTTTCGGCCCTGGTATCTTCGGTGAGTTGGTAGGCGTCGCCTGTTCCGCTCAGGATGTTGATGCCGACAGTTCCGACATTCGTGTCCGCCGAGGTCAAATCGCCCATCTGGCTAAGGCCGAATCCGCCTTCGCTTTTTTCCTGCCCCGGCATGTCCGGTTCCAGTTCCAGTTCCAGTTCCAGGTCATCCGGTCCGCCGGCATTTGGGCTATCCTGCTCATCCGGTTCAATCTGCAGCCCGGTGGATGCTTCCATTTCGATGCCAATATCCGAACCCCCGGGTTCCAGGCCAATGGAACTGATATCCAGTCCCACGATCTCTTCGGCAAGTGCATCGACATCCTCAACTTTGAAGACCGCTTTGCCGGAATCCATGTATTGACGCAACCGCCCCTGTTTGACAAGTTCCTGAATGGCCTCTTCGTTCTTACGGAGCTTGCCCGCTACTTCCTGCATGTCATAATATTCTGCCATGAACTCATTCCCAAATAATTCAGATCATTATTGTATTTTCTGCCCCGCGAGTTCCATTCGGGGTCGGTTTAAACCTGGTTTTGGCTCAATCCTTTGGCGCCGTTACTCGGAGAACGCTCGGATGTTTGTTCCATACAGCCGAGTCCACCTAAATAAAGTACATTCAGGCCTGTGAACAATTATAACCACAACAGATGGTGTTGAAAAGCTTTTTTTCTTATTTGTCGGCTGAATTGGGGCTTTTCATTATCTAAATTCATTTCGCAAGGTCCGATTGAATTGCTTGCATGGGGATAAAAGGGTTGCAAACGGCGTTTTTCTACGATAAACTGTTGATCTTATGGTATTTATGCTGATCACGATTGAACATTCCCGTTTCTTCGCGGCGGAGTTTATCCCGGGCTTGATCCGGAATCACCTGCGACCGTCAGTTACGAGTTTGTTTGCGGGAATTTACTACCCTGAAGGGTATATCGAGGAACCTTATGGCCCATGAAGTCGTCCTGCCGCAATTGGGGCAGACAATGAAAGAAGGCACACTTGTCAGGATATTGGCTGCCGCCGGCGACCATGTCCGGAAGGGTGATGTCCTGTTTGAAATCGAAACCGACAAGGTAACACTGGAAATCGAAGCCGATGCCGAAGGATTTGTCAAGGCAGTCCTGGTTGAGCAGGACCAGACGGTACCCGTCCGGACGCCGCTGCTGATCCTCGGCGATCGGGACGAACAGCTTGATTCCGCATACCTGGCCCAGGTCGCCGACCACGTCAGAGCGGCCGTTACATTGGCTTCGCCAACGGGGCCGTCGGTCGGGCCGGCGCTGAAATCGACCGGCATGGCGTATGCCCAGGTACTTCGGGATGCAGAGGCCCATGCCCGTTGCGATACGATGGAGTCGCTTAAACCCGAATTGGGGGCCTGCATTCCCCTGAGTCGGACCCAGAAGATTGCGGCTGAAAAAATGCTTTGGTCCAAGCAGAACATTCCCTGTTTTTACCTGTCTATTCGGGTCGATGCGACCAAACTGGTCCTCCTGCGTTCGCAGATGAACGACGTATCCGAAACCAAATTTTCAGTGAACGATTTTATCGTCCGGGCGCTGGCATTGGGCATTCAGCATTATCCTGTCATGACCGGTCAATTGGCCGAAAATCATATTCAATTGTCGGACAGCATTGACATCGGATTCGCCATCTCAACCGACGGAGGCGTTGTGGTGCCGGTTATTAAAGACTGCGGCTCAAAGTCCCTGCTTGACATCAGCCGGGCCTGCGGAATCCTGATTGAGCAGGCGCGCACACACACGTTGTCGTTGGAGGATTTAACGGGTGGTTGTATGAGCATCAGTAATCTTGGGGCGTTCGAGGTTGATTCGTTTATTCCGATTGTCATCCCCGGTCAGTCGTGTATTCTCGGCGTGGGGATGATTCAGGACGTGGTGCTGCCGGTGGATAAAGAACCGGCCGTCAGAAAGATCATGAACCTGACGCTGTCGGTTGATCACAAGGTTATCAACGGCGCCGAGGCCGCCCAGTTTCTGGACTTTGTGAAAAAACTGCTCGAACACCCCGACGAATTGGTCTAAGTCAGGTGTCAGACGAGGTTCTGGCAACAAATTGAGAGGGAGGCAGATTTCAGCATGTGCCGGAAGTATCGCCCATAAATGTGCAACTTTTTGCCTGGGAAGCAATTGAAACGAGGTATCATACCAATCTCACTAAAAAACTGCGCTCGCTGCGCAGCGATATCTCTTTTTCAAAGCACTTTAGAGCCGTCCTCGCGGAATTTTATTACCCTGAAGGGTATCATCGGCGAATTATTAATGCGTTTTTCGTTTACACAAAAGCGGGCATAGTATATCCCGAATCCGTTTTTCGTCTGATAAAGTCCTGATTATCATATTCAAAAAAACCGGTTTAAAAACTTGACCGTAAAAACACCGATATAGTTTTGTCAAGTGGAGTATTGTACTCTATATTTTACAAGGAAGAGCAAACCTTACCGTCAAGGCGGCGTATAGACAATGGAAAAGCGGTATTAACGAGGATTACAACAAAATGGATCAAAAACCGACAGTGGTACATGTGACTCATGAAGCGACAGGCAAGATCGGCGGCATTGGAGCGGTGCTTGAGGGGATGTTCACCAGCCATGCTTATGAATCCGAAGTGGCCAGAACCATATTAGTCTGCCCGTTATTTTCAGCCGAGGGCCGAGCGGCGGACCGTTTGGGTCCGGGCGGACAGGTCTTATATTCATCTTTAGATGGTATGATTCGCAGCAATTATCATCAGCATTTCCGCCGCATCGAAGATCGCTTTGGCGTTGAGATTGTTTACGGACGAAGGCAGTTTACCGACCCCATGAACGGCGTGACCGGTCAGCCGGAAATTCTGCTGATCGACGTAACCCGTATGGAAAAAGCTCCGATTGATCAGTTCAAGGGGCAGCTTTTCCGGGAGTTCGGTATTCGCAGCGACCGGTACGAGTGGCTCTGGGATTATGAGCAGTGGGTTCGCCTTGGGCCCCCTGCGGTCGAGGCCCTCAAAGCGATCGGGGCCGCTGATCACGGTGCACCGACCATCGTTGTGGCGCATGAATATATGGGGGTGCCGACGGCGCTGGCGTCCATCCTGGACCCGCATGACTTCAAGACGGTCTTTTACGCTCACGAGGTGGCTCCGATGCGTAAGATCGTCGAAGAGCATCCCGGTCACGATACGATGTTTTATAACGTACTGGAAAAAGCACATCAGCAGGATCTTTACGTTAATGATGTTTTTGGCGACCAGACGCATTTCTTTAAGTATGCCCTCGTCAATGCGGCCCGCTATTGCGACAACATTCTTGCCGTTGGTGACTGTGTGGTGGAAGAGTTGAAATTCATGGCCCCGGAATTTGGGGTTTCTGATATCGATCTAACCTACAACGGCATTCCGTCGTATGAAATTTCGCTGGCGGAAAAATACGAATCCCGTGAAAAACTGCGCCAGTATTCGAAGAATCTGCTGGGCTGGAAGCCGGATTTTATCTTTACCCATGTCACCCGGTTAGTGGCCAGCAAGGGGTTGTGGCGAGACCTGCGGGTTCTGGAGCATCTGGATCAGGAGTTTTGTACCTTGGGTAAAACCGCGGTGCTGTTTGTCCTGAGCACAGAAACACATCGCCGCAGGGAACAGGATATTCATCGCATGGAAACCGAGTACAACTGGCCGGTGGCGCATCGAGAGGGCATGCCCGACCTGTCCGGCGGCGAGGCGTCCTATTACGCCGGCGTGCAGGAGTTTAATGCCAAAAGCCGTAATATCAAGATTGTTTTCATTAACCAGTTCGGGTTCGACCCGCAGGCCTGCGGATACCGAATGCCTTCGGATATGGAATTTATGGACATCCGCAAGGGCAGCGACGTCGAGTTCGGTCAGAGCATTTACGAGCCCTTCGGGATCGCCCAGTTGGAGCCGCTGACGTTCGGCGGCATCTGCGTCGTGACCAATGTCTGCGGGTGTGCCGGATTCGTCAAGGCCGTTGCCGGCAAACAGGCCGTTCCGAATGTGATTTTTGCCGACTATACGCAACTTAACGGCGATGCGGGTCTGGAAATCGATCAGATGCTCCGGATCGACATGGGATACCGCAACCGGATCGAGCATAAGATCAGCGAAAAGATTGCGCTGGAGGTCTGTGCCCGGTTGCCGAAAAATGATGCTGAGTTTAACCGCATGCTGCAAAGCGGATACGAATTAGCCCGTCACATGGGCTGGGAGAGCGTCGTCGAAAAGTACGTGCTCAAAAGCTTGCATAAAGCAGTCAAAAAGAAGCACGACAAGCAGCTTCTCGCGGTTTAAGCCGTCTCTGCCTGTGAGCAGAGAACATGTTAATTTCTTCAACGGGGAACGCTTCGGCGTTCCCTTTTTTGTTTTCAATCGTGAACATAGTATTTTATCTTTAACGTGGCTTGCCACGGGGGAATGCGGGCGAGACGCCCGCGCTCCCAGTACACCTTTTATTCGACCCTGGCGGTCTTGCTTGGCCGGAGGTCTCATTTGCGACAGACCCCAGTCGACACTACCATCCCCGCCGGGTATTTAACATTTGGAAATCATATCAAATATCAAATTGCAAAAAGTAAATATGTGGAAGCGGCTTCGCCGCGACTTTTTGAATAGGTTTCCCTCGGCTGCGCTCGGGACAGGCTCTCACCCGTAAAGGGTTCGGAATGACATGATTGGCAATGTTCGGTTACTTAAATGGCGTTTTGCCATTGGCGGTCCCCGTTGTGGTCTTCTTTTACTGGTTGGGTTCTAATGAATCGATCAGTGCCATGACACTGAACAGAGGGAAGGGCGTTGCAGCCCTCGTACGGAAGAGCAATTTAATTTTTCGTGTTCGCTTGATGCCTGTTGCGGCTTCGGTCCACGGTGTCAGAGATGCTCGCGATATTTCAATATCGCTGTGCTCTCTTCCTTGTGGACCTTGTCCTCACGACGGCCTAAATGCGAACAGAAAAGATTAAAGTGCTCTAACCGCAGGACATCCATTTTGGCAAGGTTCCTTATAAATTAGCCACAAATTAACACGAATTTTCACTAAATTATTAAGGCAGGTGTTCGGAATGGTGTGCTGCGGGTGGTGCCTTAGAGGCACGTAAGTGAAACAAGCAATAGCGCTTCGCTGTTGCTTATTTGGTTTTTAGTTCGTTATTTACTTTTCAAAGACCGACCCGTCCGATACGAAGGGACGGGCAATCCCTCTTTTTCAAACTGCCGGTCTGGAATTCTGCCGGCGTTACAACTCCGAAGCTGGAAGCTTCGGCCACTCTGGGGGCTTTTATTGCCCCCTCCGTACATAGGCGCGAACCTGCGTTTTTTGTTCGAAATGGCGAAATGGCGACGGGGGTCGAAATTGATAAGTGCTTGTGAAATAGAGAGATAAAAAAATTTATTTTTTGGTTTTTTTGTTTTTACCCCCCTGCGTTTTTTGTTCCAAATGGCGAAATGGCGGTGTCTTTAGAACCACGAATAGACACGAATTAACACTAAAAAATATCTTTGGACCTGTCTTCGCTCTCCGAGCTTCGTCGGGCAGGCAGGATTAATCCGGTCTCTCTGCTTGGTTGGGATGACATTATTTTCACAGTTTTTAAAATTTTTGGATTTTGGCATCAAATTTTGGCGGTTTTATTCGCTGTTATATATAGAGGCGTTCTGTTTTGGGCCTGAGATTTTTGTTGGAATTGGATGTTGAATGGGTATAATTTGAAACTAAGGATATAGGAATGTGGGAATATAGGGAGATAGGGATACAGATCCGAGCGGTGAGAAATTTTGAAATAACGTTGGGATAAATTTATGTCTGACCCTTTTTTTATATTCGGAAGCCAGATAGGACAATTATGGTTATGAGAAAAACAATATTATTTGTTGTCGTTTGTGTGTGTATGTTTATCTGTGTTTACGTCGCAAAAAATTTAATTAGGTATTTTGATCAGCAGCAAGTTATTTATTATTTGAAGTCTGAAAAATATAATCCATCAGATTACCCACCAGCCATCCAAACAAATTCAATGATCGATAGCCAGATACGGAAAATCCGAGAAACTCAAACATACCGTTTTCCGATGATTTGTTCTGCTACAGTAGAGAAGTTTTATAAGGAAATAGGTTTTGATGTAACAGTAGAATGGTTTCAAAAGAAGTCAAATTCATGTGAATTTAAAGAAATGTTTGTGCTTTTTGAATATGAAGACAAGAAGAAAAAATATAAGCTTGATGTTATTGGTTCAGGAATTGCTGAGGAGTGCAGTGATCCATTCTATATTGATGAATTTTTTGTACGTTTTTTTGCTGATCCTAATAATGTAGATGAAAACTTTTCTTATCTTTTGCCCTGTGAATACTTTGAGGGTTCGGTCCATGTTTCTTTAACTGACAGCGAGGGAAATTCAACGGAATGGATAAAATGTGAAATTGTAGACCGTTTTGCTGATCTTCGGGAGGACAAATAGGAAAGTATCTGATCCTTTTTCGGCGATACTCGATGTTTGGATTTTGCTATTTTGGGTGTTGGATTTGATTCGACATTCGACCCTGCATAAACCCCTCCCTCCTTGCCCCTTTTCTGTTGAGCTTCTGTCTTCGCATAATGCTTCGGCAAGACGAGTCGGCGGGACAGGAAAGCTTGGACTTACGCGTTGATTGAGGCGAGGGCTTCGGTTTGTTCTTGTGTCATCTCCGGGTTGTGTTTTGGCAGGAGGATTTTGAAGACGGCGCCGCCGGTGGGGTTGTCTTCGATCCAGATGCGGCCGCTGTGCAGTTGAATCAGGTCCCGGCTGATCGCCAATCCCAGACCGGTGCCGTGTTTGCCCGGGCCGACGTGTTTTTCCACCTGGACGAATCGGTCAAAGACCTTTTCTTTGTCATTGCCGTGAATGCCCGGGCCGTTGTCGCAGACGTTAATCCCGACCCGGTCGCCGCGTTCCTGGACTTCGATGACGATTTTGCCTGTTTTTTCAGGGACGAATTTGGTGGCGTTCTCAATTAAATTATTGATGACGCGGGTGATCTTTTCATAATCGGCATTAATATACAGGTCGTTTTCAGGCATTACCAGATCGAGCTGAATGTGTTTGGCGTCTGTGACGAAGCGAATCATTTCCACAAGTTTACTGACGGTTTCCTGAACGCAAAGAACCTCCGAGTGGAGTTTCATCTTGCCGACTTCCAGCTTGGAAACGTCCAGGAAGTCGTTGATGATGCTGGTTAGACGCCCGATGGCTTCGTCGGCCATCTCGAGATTACTGAGCAGTTTCGGCGGGACCTTGCCCATGACGCCCGCCATGGCATTGGAGAGGATGTTCTTAAAGATCGTCAGGGGGGTTCGCAGTTCGTGTGAGACGGTCATCACGAATTCGCTTTTCAGGCGGTCATGCTCTTTGAGGTATTCGTTGCTTTCAAGCAGTTTTTGGTTCTGTAAATGGAGCAAATAATCGGACTGCCACTTGGCGGTCAGGGCCAGCGCGAATTGCCGGATTTCCTGGGAATGTATGGGTTTTTGCATATAGAGCAACTTATCTTCCGGCGGAATTCGATGGGCGATTTCGCTGATGTCAAAATCCGAGTATCCGGTCATCATGACGATTTGGACGTTGGGGTCCAGTTTTCGAATTTCCTCCGCGGTGGAAACCCCGTCCGGGCCGGGGGGCATGCGAATATCAATAAAGGCCACTGAAAACGGCTCTTTTTTCTCTACGGATTCCCGGACTTCACGAACGGCTTCATCGCCCTGGCGGCAGCAGCAAACATTGTAGCAGGTGGTTTTTCGCTGGTTTGTTTTTGAATTATTGAAAAGACGGTTTTCAAGTTCGTTAAGCTCTGTATTACTTTGCTCGACCGGAGAGAGAACCTTTCCCAATTCTTCAAGAATCCGTGGTTCGTCGTCAACCAGGAGGATGCGGTTGTTCAGTTCTTTCTTGCGTCTGTTTGGCACTTTTAGGTTCATTCGTTGATCTCCTGAGATGTTTCGACTAATTCCTCTTCCGGGGCCATTGGGATTAGAATATGGAAGACGGCCCCGCGGTGCAGTCCCTGGCTTTCGGCCCAGATGCGGCCTTTCATCGCCGTTACGGTGTTTGCGCACCAATGCAGCCCGATGCCTGTCAGTCCTTTTCGTTTGGAGGACGCGCCCCGTTCAAAGATTTGCTGTATTTTTTCCGCCGAAATGCCTGCACCGTTATCCCGAATTGTCCAGTGCAGCATCGACTTGTCGTCAATAGTTTCAATGCCTGTGTGAATATGGATTTTACGGTAGATGGGATTTTCTCGTTCCAGGGATTCCGAGGCGTTGATTAACAGATTTTGCAGAATTTGGACAAATGTTGTCGGTTCGACCGGGATTGCGGGGAGCTTTTTGATACCGGAATTGATGGAGATGCGGCATTCATTCCGGATGGATTCGGGTATCATATCCAGTGCGTTATTGAGCAGTTTTGACGGCACAATGAACTGGACCGGTTTATCTTCTCTGCCGAAGGTACGCTGCAGATTCAGCATGTCTTCGATTTGAAAGACCTGATCGGCCAGGTCATCCAATCCCGACACCATTTCGTTCAGATTTGTCAGAACGTCCTGGAACGTCAAATCGACGAATCGCATCAGGTCCTTGCGACGTTCGTGATCGAGGGCGCTGTGCTGTAATTCTAATTGTGCCTGTTCGAGGTTTTCCAAGGGAATGGATTTGAATTGGTCCTTAATCCGTTCGATCCGCGTTGTAATCGGGCTGAGTGCGTTGCGAACATTATGCAGGATGCCCGAGGACATTTCGGTAACGCCTGAAAGATAGGATTTTTCCATCAGTTTGACCTGGGCATTCTGGAGACGCTGGCACATTTCATCGAACTCATTGGCCAGGGTTCCGATCTCGTCCTTGCGGGACAGTGCTAGGACATCCTTGCCTCTGCTGGGATGCTCGACGTTAACAACATACCTGATCAGTTTGATGATCGGATTGACAATAACACGCTGCAATAACCAGGTCAGCAGCAGCACCGCGATGACGCCGATCACAATTTTGCCGCAGAGTGTCATTATCATCACATGAAGACTCTGGCGGGTGATGCTGCGGTCCTGGAAAAATTTTATTAGTAATACGGGCTGTTTTCGGTAATCGTATAATACGGCGGATGCCTGGAGAAGTTCTTTGCCCAGCGGGATAAGATCAAACGGCTCGGTGTCGCTGATACGACCGACAATTACTTTGTTCTGGCCGATGAGATGTTGGGGGTTTAAGATATCCCAATCGAAACTTAACTGAAGCTGATTTCGAAGGGCTTCAAGTCGTTTTTCATTTAAAAACCGTCCGGCGACGACGGTTCCCTCAACGGTCCGGCTTAGATTCGATTTTGTGACGGGAGCGGAAATGACGAGCCACAGTCGGTCCTGGTGATAGGTCAGTACTTTGCAGGAGGAACCGGGGACACCTTTGTTCATAAGGGGATTCTCCCCGGCAAAGAGAAGGGCGTCGATGTCGTGATGTGTCCCGTCCGCCTGTTCACCGATTCGCTTCCAGGCGGTGTCGTAAACAGCCAGAAAATCCATATTGAGACCGGATACGAATGCATCGTTCAGGTCGGGCGAGGGCTGCTTTATCATGGCGTAGAGCTGTCCGGATTTACTCCATGACGAAAGGTTCTCCTGCATGTCGAAAAGCGATGTTTGAATCGCGTTCTTGCAGCGATGCAGATTTTCCATGGCCTGCTGCTGTTCCTGTCGTGACAATTCCGGAGCGATAACCTTTTTTAATACAAATAACTCCAGGCCTGCGTAACAGCAGAGCATGACGAGTAATACAATCAGGATTCTTTCGCGTAAGGACATAGCGAATTTTCTTATTTAAAATCTATTTTATGCCGTCGTCTTCATTGAATATCGGTGAAATAGGATGGGGGGTTTCCGGCTGGTTCGATGGGCCGATAAAAAAGTCGCCGAGATGAAAGTATTCAAGACGGCATTTTGTGAAATATTTTTAATTCCGCAGCATGTCCGATAATGCTCAGGGCAGGCGGCGGTTTGACGACGCCTTTTCCGGCAATAGTGTAAGCGATAGAACGTTGTTTTCGATGGTGAAGCCGGTGATCCTTGCCCGGTAGTCCGAAATCCGGAAGACAGGGTCAAACGGTTCATTCCGAATGATTGCCTGAACGATTTTTTCCACTTCCGGGTCATCTTTGAAGCCGTCCCTGTTGTCATCGAACGCTTTTTGGCTCATTTTGGAAACGAACGATGTTACCGGCACCATTCCGAGACGAACCGATTGTATGTTCATGCATATTTGCTGATTATCATCCATAGCCGGAAGCGCCAGAATAGAGAGAACCGAAGAGACTCCCCTGTATTCCAGGGTTCCCATGAGCAGGATGGAACGGTCGGCGAAAATGATGTTTGGCTGCTCCAGGGAGAGCGGTCCCAGTTGCTGTATCCAGTCCAGGCGGCTGACAATATCATTCAGTCCGTGTTGTTCGATGATTAGGTCAAACGGTTTATCCAGTTGCACCTGGTTGAAAAATTCCGGCCCGAGTTCATGGGTCAGATACAGACTGACCTGTTCGGGGTTCTCCGGTTGGAGCGGGTTGTAAGCTTTGGGTTTATGCCAAATCAGAATGACGATCCCGACCAGTACACCCAGCCCGACCGCACCAAGCCCCCAAAACCGGAAAGCCCTGTCTAATTTGCGATGATCGACTTTTGCATTCTTTTTTTTCACATCATACCCTTCAGGGTAGTAAATTCCCGCGAGCAAAATTGTAACTGACGGTTGCAGACCTACATGGCCGCGCACAAACGGGAATTTTCAATCGTAATTCAGTATATACTCTCAAATTGATACTTGCTCTGTTAAGGTATTCAGATTATAGTAAATTCTCTTTATGATAAAAGCATAATGTTGTCGGAATAAATATCTTGAAAGGAATTACAGTGGCGAGTCATTTTGCAGATCGTTTATCGGAAGCCGTGAAAAAGAAGAGTACTCCTCTGGTGGTCGGACTGGACCCGGTTTACAGTCGTTTGCCGGAAGAAATTCGTAATAATCCACACATGAATGACGAAACGGATGTTGCGGCCTCCGTCGATGCGTTTTTTGAGTTCTGCACCCGGACCCTCAAAGTGGTGGCTCCCCTGGTGCCGGCGGTCAAAATCAATATCGCTTATTTTGAGCGTTATTTGTGGGACGGCATTGAAACGTATTATAACCTGATTTCCGAGGCCGAATCGCTGGGGGTGGAAGTGATTGGCGACGTCAAACGGGGCGACATCGGCCACACCGCGCAGGCATACGCCGAAGCCCATCTTCAGAATCCGGAGTTTACGGAGACGGAAGGCATTATTACCCCGGACGCGATTACTGTCAATGGTTTCGCCGGAGCCGACGGCATCGTTCCTTTTGCGGATGTGGCTTCCGAGCAGGGCAAGGGGGTGTTTGTCTGGGTGCGTGCCAGCAATCCCAGTGCCGGCGCGATTCAGGATTTTGCCGATGCATCGGGCGTTAAAATGTATGAAAAACTGGCGGAAGCGGTCGGGGAGATCGCCAACCAGACCAAACGGCTGGGTACCAGCGGTTACAGCAATGTCGGCATGGTGGTCGGCGGAACCAGCCCTGAGATGACAACCGCACTGCGGCAGCGTTATCCGAAATGCTGGTTTTTGGTGCCGGGATTTGGTTCGCAGGGGGCCTCGGCGGCGGATTGTATTCGCTTCTGTAACCGGGACGGGCTTGGGGCATTGATCAACGCGTCCCGGTCCATTATTTACGCTTTTGATGACCCCCAATACAAAGATCAGTTTGGCGACAATTGGGAAAAATGTATCGAACAGGCCGCGATTGACGCCAAAATGGAGTTGGCCAAGGTACGGGCTTGATCGTATCAGGATACTCAACCGATGGATCGGAATTATTTTAAGGACAAACGGGTTGTGATTATGGGCTTGGGGCGTTTTGGCGGCGGACTGGATTCGGCGATGTTTATGTCCAAGGCGGGGGCGAGTGTGCTCGTCACCGACCTCTCAAAAAAAGCCGACCTTGAAGAACCCATCCGGGCTTTAAAGGTTTACGATATAGAATACCGTTTGGGTGAACATTGTGAAGATGATTTTCGTGACGCCGATGTTCTGATTGTCAATCCCGCGGTTCCGCCCGATAACAAGTTTATCAAAATCACCCGCAAGGCCGGCGGTCTGGTGACGTCTCAGATGGAACTGTTTTTCCAGATGTGTCCGGCCCGCATTGTTGGGATTACCGGGGCTAATGGGAAAAGCACGACCACGTCGCTTACCGCGCATTTGTTGAAATCGGCGTGCGGTCAGCAGGGCAGCGGGTATGAGAATGTCTGGCTGGGCGGCAATATCGGCTATCAGCCGCTGTTGGACATTGTGGACCAAATTCGACCCGATGACTTAGTGGTTTTGGAAATCAGCAATTTTCAGTTGGAACAGCTTGCTCAAATTCAGGCCGCACCTGATATCGCACTGATTACCAATCTTACGGCGAATCACCTTGACCGGCATGGCACGTTCGAGGCCTACTGTCGCGTCAAGGAGGGTATTTTCAAATATCAAAAATCCCGTGCGGGAACTCCGGCCGCCTCGATTTTCAATGCCGAAGACGCCATTACGCGGGCGTGGTATCAAAAATATCTTAATGACGCCGCGCGTAAATGTCTGGCGTTCAGCGCGGATGATGTGCCGGAGGAATACAAGCGGGCATTTCGGCTGCCGGGGCGGGCAAATCTATCCAACCTTGCGGCGGCTTTAGCGGTTGTGTCCTGTTTTGACATTGAGCCGGACCGTATTGCCGGGGCGATTGAAACCTTTGAGGGGTTGCCGCACCGGTGTCGATTTGTCGCAGAGACGAATGGGATTCGCTGGTATGATGACTCCAAGGCGACAACGCCGGTCAGTACGATGGCGGCCTTGAACGGGATCGAGGAACCGAAAATTCTGATTGCCGGCGGGTACGATAAACAGATTAGTTTTGGAGAATTAGGCGATTGTATCGGCAAGCGGGCGAAGGCAGTTGTTCTAATCGGTCAGACGGCTCCAAAGATCGCCAAGGCCGTCAAATCTGCCGGTTCGTCGGGCTGTGTGGTTCGGTATGCGGATTCCATGGAGCAGGCGGTGGCGGTTTCTGCCGAGATTGCCGCTTCGGGGGATGTCGTGCTGATGAGTCCGGCGTGCGCCAGCTATGATATGTTCAAGAATTATACCCAGCGTGCCGAGGCATTTGCCGATGCTGTAAAATCGTTGCCGCAGCGTTAATTCGATGAGGATACTAAATGCAGGAATTGGCGATGAAAACACCACAAAGTCAGGTTAAAGCATGGATCCAGGCATCCCGCCCATTCTCGTTTACCGCATCCATGACGCCGGTTTTTCTCGGCGCCGCGCTGGTGCCGTTTTTGAAGCAATCCGCACGGTGGGAACTGATGCCGCTGATTGCCATTGCGTCGCTGCTGATGCATGCGGCGACGAATATGGTCAGTGAGTATTTTGATTATGTCAAAGGTGTTGACCGTCCGGATACCCATGGCGGCAGTCGGGTGATCGTTGACAATCTATTGAAACCCAAACAGGTGTTTTGGGGCGGTCTTGTTTTGTTTGGCATCACGGCGTGCATCGGGTTGGTCTTTGTCGCCATTTACGGCTGGCCGATTTTGGTTCTGGGGCTTATCGGAATCCTTGGCGGCTTTTTCTACACCGCCGCGCCGGTGGGTTACAAATATCTCGGTCTTGGCGACCTGTTTGTCTTTATCCTGATGGGGCCGTTGATGGTCATCGGTAGTTTTTATGTGCTGACGGGGATCTATCAAAATGAGGTGCTCTTGATTTCGCTGCCGGTGGGATGTCTCGTGGCGGCGATCCTTTCCGGCAACAATCTTCGTGATATTCTCCACGACACACAAGCCGACATTCACAGCACGGCTTCGGTTCTGGGCCACCGCTGGGCACGGTTGGAATACAGCGGCCTTGTGGTTGGCGCTTACGTTGCGACCGTGGGGATGATTGCGTTCGGCGTTCTTCCATTGTGGTCGCTGCTGACGTTGGTGACCATTCCGCCGGCAGTCAAAGTGATTAAGGCCGCGATGCAAAGCAACCTTCAACACCCGCAGCAGATTGCGACACTGGATGTACAGACGGCGCAACTGCATTTGCCGTTCGGGGTGCTGCTGATGATTTCGGTGCTTCTGGGGGCATTTTTGTGAAAACCGTCTGGGGCCTGGTGCTGGTTGCTGCGGGGGCTTTTTTTGTCCTCTTCGGTCCGTGGACAAAAACGAGCATTGCCTTCTTTCCGATGATGACTGTGACAACGTTTTTACTGGCGGCGGTTTCGCTGGTTTTGGACCGAAAGAGTACAGACGACATCTATGCCTTTAAGCCGGTTCATATCCCTGTCGGACTTGTCGCGGCGGCTGTTTTGTACGTCATGTTTTGGGTGGGGCATTTTGTGTCAACGCACGTCCTGCCGTTTGCCGCCTCGCAGATCGATTCAATCTATACCATTCGTGCCGGTCAAAATCCATGGTTGATCGCGATGTTGCTGCTTTTTATCATCGGTCCGGCGGAGGAAATCTTCTGGCGGGGTTTTGTGCAGCGGCGGCTTTCACACAGGTACGGTTTGCTGGTCGGCCTTCTCATTGCGGTGGCGATTTACACGCTGGTACATGTCTGGTCGTTCAACCTGATGCTGATTGCCGCGTCGGGATTATGCGGTGTCTATTGGGGACTGTTGTTCGCCGTCACCGGCAATGTATGGCCCTGCATTATTTCCCACGCGGTTTGGGATGTTGTGATTTTTATTCTGCTGCCGATCAAATGACCAAGCCCAAAACAAAATATGATTTTGACGATATTTCCGCTCGATATGACCGGTGCAATCATCTGTTCAGTTTTGGGATTGATCATCTTTGGCGCAGGCATCTCGTCAAGAGTATCAATGCTCATCCGCGGCAGCATGTGCTGGACTTGTGCTGCGGTACGGGCGATGTTGTGTTCAGTTTTCTAAAGCATGGTTCGGTCGGGCATGTGACGGGGTTGGATATCAGCGAACCGATGATCGACCTGGCCCAGGAAAAACAGATTCGCTTCTGCGGCAATTCATGGATGCGGAACAAAACCCTTTCATGGAAGGTCGCCGACGCGGCGCAGACCGGGCTTGAATCGAACACGTTCGACTTCGTGACCTGTGCGTTCGGGATTCGGAATATCCCGGATCGGATAGCGGCCCTGATAGAGATGTATCGTGTCCTGAAACCAACGGGGAGACTCTACATCCTCGAATTTTCGCTTCCGGGTAATCCGCTCCTGCGGGTACCGTATCAATTTTACCTTGGCCGTGTGATGCCGTTGCTCGGCAAATGGATTGTCGGCGAGAAAAAACCGCTGCAATACCTGTCACAATCTATTCGGCACTGGCACGATGAGGTTCATTTTTCAACGGAACTGGGGCAGGCCGGATTCAAGCTGGTTCGCAAGACTCCGCTGAGCGGCGGGGTTGCTGCTTTGTGGGTTGCCGCAAAAAACGCATGAATCCGCCACACGAGAATCAGATTCGGCTGTTGAATAACATTCCGATGGCCGATATTATACTTAATATGGTATTCAAAACAGGTTTCGTAGAGGAATTTTCATGACATACACGCAGTTATTGGCGCTGGTGCAGTCGAACGGGCTTGGTGTCTGTGCCGATTCCCGGCAGGTGCGGCAGGGCGATGTCTTTGTCGCGGTGTGCGGCACGCAGGTTGACGGCCATGATTATATCGACAAGGCCCTGTCCCAGGGGGCTGCCTATGTCGTGACCCAGCGTCCGGTTGACGGAGTTGACTGTGTTGTTGTTGAGGACAGCGCCCGGGCACTTGGTCAACTGGCGCAGGCCTCCTTCGGCAGTCCCAGTTCGAAACTGACCAATCTGGCCGTAACCGGAACCAACGGCAAAACCACCGTGACCTATCTTGTCCGCTCGGTGCTTGAGCATATCGGCGCCAAATGCGGCCTGATCGGCACCATCGAATACAGTACCGGCGTAAACTCGGTTCCCGCGTCGCTGACGACTCCGGACGCGATTACCATTGCACGGGCCGCCAGCGAAATGGTGCGGAACGGGGCGGATTATATGGTGGTCGAGGCCAGCAGCCATGCACTGAGCCAAAAACGGCTGGCAGGCGTTTCTTTTACCGCCGCGGCGTTCACGAATTTGACCGGCGACCATCTGGATTACCACCATGACGAGGATGATTATCTGGACGCCAAAACGCTGTTGTTCACCGGGCTGCCGCCACACGGGCTGGCGATTTTGAACTACGAATCGGACGAGGCCCACACCATTGCCGAAATAATCGAACCGGCAATACGTATCCTCTGGTATGGTATCGGCTGCGATGTTGATATTCGTGCGAAGGTGCATCGCATGGATGCGGCGGGAAGTGAATTCAGCATTATCTTCAATCATTACAGCGAAAAAGTAATTACACGACTTCCCGGAAGACACAATATTCAAAACTGCCTGGCGGCGGCGGGGCTTTGCTTAGCCGCGGGGATCGGGCTGCACGAGGTCGCAAACGGACTTTCCGAACTGGAATGTGTACCGGGACGTTTGCAGGCGATACCCTTCGAGAAGATAAAGGGAAAAGATATTCAGGTGTTTGTGGATTATGCGCATACCGATGATGCGTTGAAGAACGTGCTGAATACCCTGAAACCGTTGTGTGACGGCCGGTTGATCGTGCTGTTTGGCTGCGGCGGAGACAGAGATAAAACCAAGCGGCCGCGTATGGCAAAAGTCGCGGAGGCGCTGGCCGATCTTGTTGTCGTCACCAGCGATAATCCGCGCACCGAAGAGGCCGATAAAATTATCGCTGATATTATGACCGGCTTTGGGGATCCGGGCAGCACCTGCATCACGGTCGAACCGGATCGGGCCAGGGCGATTCACCTTGCCATCGAGAAAGCAAAATCCGGCGATATTGTCCTTTTGGCTGGCAAAGGGCACGAAGATTACCAGATTATCGGAACCGAAAAAAGGCATTTCAGCGATTTTGAAGAGGCCCGAAAAGCCCTTGAGAAATAAGACAAAGGAATTGTCGGTACATACATGAACCCCATCCGTGCCAATCAGGTTGCCCAAATTATAAACGGCAGAATCACTTCGGGCCGAGACGAATCAAACTTGAACGGTGTCAGCATCGATTCTCGCACGATTCAGCCGGGGCAGGCGTTTTTCACGATTGCCGGCGAAAACTTTGACGGTCATGATTATGCCGGTTCGGCGATTGAAAAAGGGGCGTCCTGTATTGTTGTTGAACGGGCAATTGATGTGCCGGAGGGATGTGCGGTTCCGGTGATTTGTGTGGCCAACGGCATTACGGCATTGGCCCGATTGGCGGGGTGGTATCGCCAGCAGCTTTCGGCAAAGGTCATTGGCATTACCGGGTCTGTCGGCAAAACCACGACGCGGCAGATATTGCACCAAGTCTTGAGCCGATTTTATAAATGCCGTCAGGCCGCGAACAGTTTCAACAACCATATCGGCGTGCCGCTGACTATCCTTTCTGCCGAAGCGAATGATGAAATTCTCCTTTTGGAGTTGGGCAGTAATCACCTCGGCGAGATTGAAACATTAACCCGTATCGCCAATCCGGATATTGCTGTCATTACCACGGTGGCTCCCTCGCATCTGGAGGGATTTGGGACGCTGGACAACATCATCAGAGAAAAAGCTTCGATTGCTTCGGGTTTGCGACAGGGGGGGACGCTCTATGTCAACGGTGACCGGCCCGATTTGCTTGACTATGTAAGAACGCATTTTGACGTCCACGTCGTCGCATTCGGCCAAAGCAGGGATTGTGATGTGAGAGGCGCCGATTTGATCACGAGCGGCGACCAGGGAACGCTGACGATTGACGGGCAAGCCGTTCACGTTCCATTGGCGGGCAAGGCCAATCTGCTGAATGTCTTGACCGTCTGGGCTGTGTGCCGTGATCTTGGGATTGCGTTGCCGGACTTTATTCGGGCGGTTGAAACCCTAAGGCCAACAAAAATGCGATTGGCATTTGAAAATATCGGGCCGCTGCTTGTGCTGGACGACTGTTACAATGCCAACCCAGTGTCCATGTCCAACGCGTTATCCTGTCTGGCTTCGATGGCGAAACAGACCGGCCGCCGCAAAGTTTTCATTGCCGGTTGTATGGCCGAACTGGGGCAGCAGTCCGCGTCTTTGCATAAGCAGTTGGGGCGGGAAGCGGTCTCTGAGGGGGTACAGGTGTTATTGGCCGCCGGACCGTTTGCCGAGCAGATATTACAGGGAGCATCCGCTGGGCCGACCCTGTGCAGGGTGGAGACCTTTGAGAATACCGAACAATTATGTGATAATCTGCACAAATGGATTGAACCTGACGATATAATATTGGTCAAAGGATCCCGCGCCGCTCATCTGGAAAAGGCGGTGCAGCGGTTGCGGGAGTTATTTGAGAATTCGTAACATTCAATACCGATTATCGGAGTAAACGTTGATTTATCATTTGTTATGGTGGCTGCGGGATGTCTTTACGCATAAAATTGGCCTCTATGCGTACCAGGACGTTCTGTTTCGCGCCATATTGGCGGCATTGACGAGTTTGCTGATTGCCCTGTTTATGGCGCCGAAGGTCATTCGCTGGCTAATGCGGATGAAAATTGGTGACCGTCCCGAATTTCACCACGCAGCACTCAATGAACTGATGCGTGACCGGGTCAATACCCCGACCATGGGCGGTATTATCATCTTATCGGCGGTTTTGGTCGGTACCTTCCTATGGGCGCGCCTGGATAATCCGTTTATCCATAAGGCGATCTTTATCGTGATATGGTTTGGGGGCATCGGCGCGGTGGACGATTGGCTCAAACTCACCAGCCGCAGCCGTCAGCGGAGCCGTGACGGCCTCAAGCCGTGGGAAAAGCTGGTCTTTCAGTTTGGCGGAGCGGTTCTGGTGGGGATTTTTCTCTATTCGGATTTCCGCAATCTTGAAGATGCTCGACGATTGTGGCTGCCGTTTTATAAATACGGGATTCCGCTGGCCAACTGGATGTTTGCGATTCTTGCGGTACTTTATATCTCCGCCACCAGCAATGCGGTTAATCTGACGGATGGTATGGATGGGCTGGCTTCGGGCTGTCTGGGCATTGTTTCGACGGTCCTGGTAATCCTGTGTTACATCGCATCCGAAGAGGTTTCCCGTTCAGGTCAAACATGGGCCAGTTATTTGCTGTTGCCGCACGTTCCACTTTCGGGGGAATTGTCGATCTTTTTTGCCTCGATTACAGGGGCGATTCTCGGCTTTTTATGGTACAATTGTCATCCCGCCCAGGTTTTTATGGGGGATATCGGTTCGCTGCCGTTGGGAGCGGCGATGGGCTATGGAGCCATCGTAACCCGAAACGAAATCCTCCTCTTTGTTATCGGGGGCGTTTTTATGATGGAATTGTTCAGCGTGATCCTGCAGGTGGGGTATTTTAAGTATAGCGGCGGAAAACGTATTTTCCGCTGCGCACCGATCCATCATCACTTTCACCTGTCGGGTTGGTCGGAACCGCAGGTCGTGGTACGATTCTGGTTGCTTTCGATTGCCTTTGCGGTGTTCGCCCTGGCAACGCTCAAACTGCGTTAGGACAAACGATGGAGATTCCGCTGCATTTTGGAGATGGTGTCATTACACTGGAGATCCCGCAGGAAAACACAGCCGGTTTTCTCCAACCGCGGCAGTTGGAATCCAATGTTATCGGTGCGGAGGTACTTTCCATCGCTATCGACCGAAAGGGGGCTGCCTTTGCCGGAAACACACAGGGGCGTACCGTCGGCATCCTGCTTCCCGACGGCACGCGGGGCATACCTGTCCGCGATATTTTATCGAACGTGCTGCCGCTGCTTGGTCATGCCGGAAACATCGTTTTTTTCATTTGCACCGGGACGCATCGAGCGGATACACCGGCGAATCAGAGCATCATCGATGGTATTCGGTGCGAAACGGCCCGGGCGGGAATCACTGACTATGAGATCATTGCCCACGACTGCCAAAAAGCCGCATTTACAACTGCCGGCGTGACCCGACAGGGGACCGAAGTGCGGTATCACAGTCGGCTGGATGAACCGGATGTGTTTTTGGTTCTTTCGGACATTAAACATCATTATTTTGCGGGGTATTCAAATCCGATCAAAAATATCGTTCCCGGACTATGCGCCTTCAAAACGGTCGAGCAGAACCACCGTTTGACATTTGATGACCGCAGCCGAGCCGGGATTCATCCCTGGCATCCTGATGAGAACAAACGTGACAACCCCCTGGCGGCCGATCAACTTGAAGCGATGAAGATGATTGTCAAACACAGACCGGTTTGGGCACTGGCAACCATTACCGGTCAAGGGAAGATTCTCTGGGCCGCGTTTGACGATGCACAATCAGCGGCTGTTTGCGCCTTTAACCAGGTTGATAAATGGAATGTTCGTAGGATTCGGCCGGTTGATTTTATGATTGTCTCGCCGGGCGGCTTGCCGAACGATGTGGATTTGTATATCGCTCAAAGGGCGCTGGAACTGACAGGTTCGGTCGTGCGGGACGGCGGGCAGATTCTTTTCGTCGCTTCTTGCCCCGGCGGTATCGGCAGTCCGTTAACCAGCGAGTATTTCGAGAAAAAATTAACGGAACCGCTGGATACGATTCTTCGACAAACACCCCGGGAGTATCATCTTTACGAGCACAAACCCTATCGTTTTGCTAAACTGATAAAACGATTGGAAAAGCTATGGTTATATATACACATGCCCCCTGCAATTGTCGAAAAAATCCACATGCAGCCGTGTGCAGATCCTCAGGATGTCATTTCCGCATGGTTAAATCAAAGGCAAGACGCCCAAATCCTTGTTGTCGATGGGGCGAACAAACTTCTTCTATGCTGATCACGATTGAATATTCCCGTTTATACGCGACTAAATAGTTCTGCAAGCGTAAGTTTCGAGTTTCCTCGCGGGAATTTACTACCCTGAAGGGTATCAATACTCTTTAAAACAGGAGTTGAGTTTCTCCCGGTGGGGTCAGATCTTCAATTCCTCCCCGTTTCTGAGGGAGGAGGAGGTTTCGGACGTTCTCGATTTTCAGACGGCTGACTATCGCGAGAACGACGCTGCTGATCGCGAGTGTCGTCGGGTCTAAAGTTTGGGTCGTTTCTGTCTCTTTGGCCGTCTCGGTCTCTTTGGCTGTCTCGGTCTCTTTGACCGTCTCTGTCTCTTGGGTCATTTCCCGAACCGCGACGTTGACGGTTTCGGCGAAAATCATCCTGCATCCGCTGACTATAATCGTTCCAAATTCGTTTTTGCTTTTCGTTCAACAGTGGCATGATCTCGTCGACCATTTGTTTGAATATTTCGGCGAATTTGGGGCGAGCCACCTGACGGAGTACTTCCATCGCTTCCATGTGCTGTTGCACAATAGGGCCCACCTGTTCATGCTGTTCGGGCGAAAGGCGCAGTTCCCGGACGAGGTGTTCGATCATACGTTTCGACATATCTTCCGGTCCTGGCGGAACCGGTTTTGTGAACCGTTTGGCCGCCATGAGTGTTACTCCCGAACCGATGATGATTCCGGATACCAGGATCAGAACGCTGAAAAGTACCGGTTTCAGGACGGGTTTGGGGACCCGTATTTCAGGATTTATTTCCGGTTGGGTCATTGTGTTACCCATGAAACATAGGTCATTATTTCACTGACGGAATCGGTGTTTGACTGCCAGAAGAATGTCGTGGCGATCAGGATACAGGCGGCCATGGCCGCCGAAGCGGCACCCATCCAGGTATAGGTTCGGTCGTATTTAACGTTCCGATGAATCACCGCCGATATCGCGGAAATAACCCCATCGGTCACATCCACGCAAGGACAGGATTCCTGAGATGCCAGTGAAATCAGATTTTCAAATGTTTGTTTTTTCATGATCATATCTCAAATTCGATATTGGTTTTTTCGAGCAGCTTCTTTAGTTTTTGTTTGGCTCGATAGGTTTGGACTTTAACAAGCGACTGCCCCCAACCGGTTCGCCGAGCGGTTTCTTCGACATCGCATTGCTCCAGAAAGCGCAGCGTCAACACCAGTCGATCCCGAGGCGGCAGTTCCGCAAGGCACTGATGGACAATATCGGCGGCGTCTTCGGGGCTGACGGATGCCGGCGGTTTCTCGGCGATCTGCATCCAGTCACTGTCCTGAAGCGACATGTGTGGATGCCGTTTCAACTGCTTCCAGTAACGGTATCCCACGCGCGTGGCGATCCGGGAAAGCCAATGCTCAAAAGGGGCCTTGGCTTTATAACTGTGCAGGGATAAATAGGCCTCTACAAAGCTTTCCTGAACCAGTTCCTCGTGGCTGTTTTTATCCCGCGTGAACCGCCACATCAGCTTAGAAACATGTTGCTGGTGCCGTTGGACCAGGCGACGGAACGCTTCGGCGTCCCCGCTTTGGGACGCTTGAACATCGTGATGCTCGGAAAAGCGGACATTGGTTGCCTTTTTATCTTGATTTTTCAAAGAGAACAAAAAACCTCCGGCGAATGGGGACCGTATTAAAAGCGACGATGCCGATCCCCCAGGATCGTATTGAGTTTGGATCAATAATCGAATCACGTCAATCGTCATTTTCTTTAATATAGGGTTTTTGTTCCATAAATCAACCCATTTTAAGAGCCGGAAATCCATTAAGATAGTGAGCGGACTTGCGGATTGGTTACATAGAAGAGCGATTTCTCGAAAATTTTTTCAAAAAACACACTATTCAGAATCTATATTTACTTTTTAAAAGCGAAAAGACAGGACAAAAAAAGACCGGATTTCTCTATCGAATCCGGCCTTTAGATATTAAAAACAAGCTTTTTTGACTATTTTTTGCTGACTTTGGATCCCGTTAACAAAAGGATCGGAGCGGCGATTGCGATGGAGGAATAGGTACCTATAATGATACCGACCAGCAACGCAAACGTAAATCCACGCAGGCCCGTTCCGCCCCAGACGTACATGACCAGTACAACCAGGAACGTGGTAAACGAGGTCAGCAGCGTCCGTGACAGCGTCTGGTTGATACTTGCCGAGATCATTTCCGGGGTCAGGATGCTTAATTTTCCGCGATTTTCACGAATCCGGTCAAATACAACGATGGTGTCGTTGAGCGAATAACCGATAATCGTCAAAAAGGCGGCGATCATTTCAAGATTGATCTTGAAGTCCTGAATGCCAAGTGCATGGCCCAGCGGTGTTTCGGCGACATAGGTGCATGCCGTAACAAGACCCAATGTAATACAGACGTCATGCACCAGTGCCGCGATGGCCGCAAAGCCATAGCGGGCTGTACCGAACCGTACCCAGATATAACCAACAATCGCGATCAGCGACAGGATGATGGCGACAAGGGCACGCTGTTTTGCCTGGGAGCCAATGGACGGATCGATCTGAGTCACACGGGACAGCGATGTTTCCAGCGAAGCGGCCCCGGTGAGTTTGGTTTTTTCGTTATCGACATAGCTTTGCCACTCGTCGGCATCCAGGTCACGATACCCTGCCTCCGGATGAGCGCTGACATAGATAAAACTGGTCAGTTTTTCATCGTCCTGCGGTTCGATCAGGCCGGTTTTATAAATCTGGCAGCGATACCATTCCTGGTTCTGCATGTCCGGCTTAAACTGCAAATCGCGCATGCGGGCCTTGAAATCAGCGGCGGTACATTCCCGTTCCAGTTCACAGGTTATTTTCACGCCGCCCAGGTAATCGGCCAGCAATGCAGCGTTTTCTGAGTCCGGTTTGATTTGTT
>Ga0272442_10002301_pt1 | contig 27957 bp, 30 predicted proteins | sample SSMForm2O_FD_200262 | JGI IMG/M metagenome (GOLD analysis project Ga0272442, IMG submission 200262) | Marine sediment archaeal communities from Little Sippewissett salt marsh, Falmouth, MA, United States - SSM-Form-2O | ecosystem: Environmental > Aquatic > Marine > Wetlands > Sediment ...
TTATCTTGGCTAGCTTCTTGTGCTCTGCAGCGCTCTTGTGCGAGAGAACAGTGTAAGCGCTCTCTGAAGGGAGGACATCGTGTATTTCCACTCCCTCAACATGCAGCCCCCAGCGGGCGATTGACTCGTTCACCGAGTCACGGAGCTTCGCGTTCAGGAACTCGCGCTTTGAGTAAAGGTTTTCCAAGCTCGTCTCGCCAATCACGGAGCGCAGTGTTGCCTGGGTGCTCGCGCGCACAGCGCGCTCGCTGTCGCGCAAACGGGTCGCAAGCTGTTCTGGGTCGGCTATCCTGTAATAAGTCACAGCGTCCACGAAAACAGTTGCATTGTCAGAGGTGACTATCCTTTGCTTTGGCACTGCCAAGAGCTTTGTCCTAGTGTCCGCGACTGTTAGGGAGTCAATGAGCGGGAAAGAAAAAATCACGCCCGGGCCGAGAACGTCCTTGAACCGCCCTAGCCTGAAGCGCGCTGCGCGCTCGTGCTCTTTCAGCACGCGCAAGCCCTTCCAAAGCGCAGTGAGCAAAAGCAGCGCGGGTATCCCCAAAGCAGCAGAGTAAAAGATTATTTCAGCGAACTCCATCCAAACCAACCCATCGCTAAAATATTGGCAGCACTGGAATAAAAAGCCCGGGGGTTTCAGCCCGTCTCGGGGTTTGACTCCCACTCGTGGTATTCTTGGTCGTTGAAGTCGTAGACTACCTTGTTCGTGTAGCCAGGCAGCTGTTTTTCGAACAGTTCTTTCTTCTCTCCTTTTGCAATAACTCCTTTCACGGGGTCCATGAACCAGTCCTCGTTGTTGAATGAAAAGAAAACGAAAGCGCGCTTGGCCCTTCCCTCAACCTCAACTCCTACGCGGGAGGAGTTGTTGCCAAGGGCTATGAGTAGCGAGCAGAGGAAAATGGATTTCTCGATGTCGTCAGCTGCCTTCAGCTCGATTATTTCTTCCGGGGTTAGCCAGAAGTCAAGCGGGAGGTAGACGTCACTGATTTTTTCTTTCACGAAAGAAAAAGCGTTTTTTGCAGCGTCTGGGAAGTCGCGCTCGTAAAGGAATGAGTCAAACTCTGATACGAGGTCGTCCCGTACTTTTAGTATTGCCTTGTTTTCTGGCCGAACCAGGGTTTTTAGTTCTGTGATCGTCTTGTTCTCCTTTTCCTCAATCATCTCTGAGTAGCGGTCAATGATTTTCTTGTAGACTGCTGAGCGCTGCTTGTAGAGCTTTAGCTCGTCAGCATCGCACGCGGGCCCGTCCCCTTCCTCGGGCTCTTCTGGGGGCGGGGACTTCTTGAGGAATGGGAGGAAGAGGGAAGAGGATATAAATAGCGCGGGGTTATAATCGTCCATCATAATTAATTAGCCGGTTTAAATAAATAATGGTGCTGTTTTGAAGATAAAATTTTACGGTGGGGCAAGAGAAGTCGGGCGCAGCGCGTTCCTAGTAACAGACGGGGATTCCAACCTATTGCTTGACGCGGGCGTGAAGCTCGGCGCGCAGGGGAAAGAGCAGTTCCCGCTCATACGCCCCAGGGACGCGAGGAATATACAGAGCATTGCAATCTCGCACACGCACTTGGACCACGTGGGGTTTCTTCCAATGCTTTACAAGATGGGGTGCAAGGCACAGTCCTATGCCACAAAGCCAACGAGGGACATGACGCAGCTGTTGCTCGCGGACTACCTTAGGATACAAGGGAGGGACGCGGTGTTCTCGCAAAAGGACATTGGGAGGGCCATGGCGAAGATGAACATGGTCGAGTACAAGGAGACAGTGGGAAAAAAGCTTAAGTTCTCTTTCCATAACGCTGGCCACATTCTCGGGAGCGCCATCACGCTGGTGAGGGGCTCGCGTAAGCTGGTTTACAGCGCGGACTTTAACTTGACTGAGTCAATGCTGCTCTCCCCAGCTGAAAAAAAGTTCACTGCAAGCACGTTGCTCATGGAGTCCACTTACGGGGGAAAGCAGGACCAGCTGCCGACTACGAGGCAGGCTCGCGCGGAGTTCATCAAGAGCATTGACACCACACTAAAGAAAGGGGGGAAGGTGCTGATACCCAGTTTTGCTGTCGGGCGCGGGCAGGAGATTCTTTTTGTTTTAGAGAACTACATGCGCTCGGGGGCGCTTGAGAAAGTGCCGATTTGGGTTGACGGGATGATCATTAAGGCTAACAGGATTTACAGGCACAACGTGATTTACTGCAAGGATGAGATACAGAAAAGGATTCTAATGAGCGACGAGGACCCGTTCAAGTCCCCGCTTTTCAAGCAGCCGAGCACTAGGGGCAGGAGCGAGGTGACCCGGGACGGGCCAGCCATCATTGTCTCAACCTCAGGGATGATGAGCGGGGGGCCCGCGATAACTTATTTCAAGCGGCTCGCTGCTGACAAGAAGAACAAGCTAATACTAGTGGGCTACCAGGCGAGGGGAACGCTTGGCAACAAGCTTCTCTCGGGGGACAAGCAAATAGAGTTTAACGAGGAGCTCATACGAGTGAATATGAGTGTTGAGCAAGTGCATTTTTCAGCCCACGCTGACCAAAAGCAGCTGATAGAATTTGCAAAGGGAATAAGGGGGCTAAAAAAAGTTATCCTGGTGCACGGCGACCCGAGAAAGCAGGACGAGCTGGCCCCTGAGCTCAGGCGGCTTAAGTACGAGGTAGAGATACCTGGCAATGGGGACACGCTGCGGCTGTGAAGCGTGGTTTTATGGCGCGGCTTAAGGAGTTCAGGGAAAGGTGCGCTGAGGTAAGGGAAGCGGTAAAGCAAATGAAAAAGCCGCTTATTGTAAACCATTATGACGCGGACGGGCTCTCAAGCGGGGGCTTGGTTGCGCGCGCGCTGAAAAAAATGGGAAAAGAGTTTGAGGTAAGGACTCTTAGGAAGCTGGATGGGAAAGCGGTTGACGGGCTGGCTGGCTTTAATGAAATAATTTTCACTGACTTGGGCGGCGGGCAGGTTAAGCTGATTGAGGAAAAGCTCGCTGGAAAAAAAGTTGTTGTAATAGACCACCACCAGACAATGGAAAGCAGTGTGCTGCAAGCCAACCCCGAGCTTTTCGGCTTTGACGGGGCTGGAGAGCTAAGCGGCTCTGGGGCCGCGTGGTTTGTTTTCGGTGACCCTGAGCTCGTTGACTTGGGCGTGGTGGGCGCGGTTGGGGACATGCAGTTCCCGCTCAAGGGCCTTAACCGCGTGATGCTAGAGCAGGGGATTAAAGCGGGTGTTGTGGAGTGCAGCATTGACTTAACTGTTTTTGGGAGAGTGAGCCGCGCGCTAGCGTGGTTCCTCCAGTACTCTTCAGAGCCGTACATGCCAGGGCTTACTGGTAACTCAAGAAACTGCGCGCTGATGCTGAAAGAGCTAGGGATAAGCATGAAAGAAGGGGGAGAGTGGAGGAGGTATTACCAGCTCTCGCTTGAGGAGAAGAAGAAGTTTGTTTCAGCTGTTGTCGCCTGGCTTTATGAAAAGGGCGCGGACCCGAAATCCATAAGGTCGCTGGTTGGCGAGGTATACTCTTTCCCGAAAGCGCCTGAGGGAAGCGAGTTAAGCGATGCAAGCGAGTTCTCCACTGTCTTGAACGCTTGCGGGAGGCACAAGCGCCCTGACGTGGGCATCGGCGTCTGCCTAGGGGACGCGGAGGCAATTGAAAAGTCCAGGGAGCTGCTCAAGCTTCACAGGAGGCAGCTCAGGGAAGGTATAAGCTACGCGTCAAAAGCAGCAGAGGACTTCGGCAAGTACTACTTCCTTGACGGCAGGGGAGTGATTGATGACGGGCTCATAGGAGTCGTTGCCGGAATGCTTTACGGGGGAGGGGTTAAGAGGACAAAGCCAATAATAGCCGTCTCAGACTACGGAGAAGAGAAGGGCAAGCTCAAGGCATCTGGGAGGGCTACGCGAGAGCTCATAGGAAAAGGCCTTAACCTGAACACTGTAATGAAAAAGGCAACGGAAGGAATAGGAGTGGGCGGGGGGCATAACATAGCGGCCGGAGCTCACTTGGAGGCAAGCGCGTTGAATGACTTCCTGCTTTCCGCTGGAAAAGAAGTTGCTGCAGAGCTAGGAGCTTGAGCTTATTTTAGTGTGGTCAATCCAAGAGCTGGAGACGTTCAGGACTTTCTCGAAAAACATCATTATCCTCGGGTCAACTTGAGTGTCCTTGCTTATCAAGTAAATCTGGTACTCGGTTGACTTCTGCGTGGACATCATGAAGTCGCTCACGTACCTAGAAATTGCATCGCGGTCATTGTAAATCCAGAGGACCGGGAGGCCGTGGAAGAGGAACGCGTCTTTTTCTGTTTGCGAGAGCGCTTTCTTGAGCAACAGCTTCATGTCAGTGAGCCTGTCAGGAGTAATGTTATCATAGAAGTCAACGTTATCATATTTCACGCCCAGAGTGTCCGCTGTTTCCTTGTAGTAAGAGCTAGGGCGGAGTATGCACGGGAAAATAACCTTTGTCTCCTTCTCGCGGAAGTACTCCATTATAGCGAGCTCGAGCGCCACCTCATCAGAGGGGTCAACAAAGAGAAGGTACCTCCTCTCCATGCTCGTGGTAAAGCACAAGTGCGCTTCAATATAGTTTTTGAGCTTGAAAACCTTGTAGAACAAGTTAAAAGTGGCGGCGTCCTTTGGGCAGTCAAGCACCTTGCTCAATACCTCGTCAGCGAGCTCTATCGCGGTCTCGCCCAACGAGAGCTCGAACGCGCTTACAACTGTTGCAAAGCAAGGCATCCACTTAGGCCCCTCAAAAGAAGCAGTGACCTTGTTAGCTGCTGAAACACTAATCCTGCCGACTTTCTGCTGGGCGCACTGCTGGCCGCACTCCTGGAAAATCCTCTTCGTGTAATGCGGGCCAAGCTTTTCAGTCATGACGCGGAAGTACTCCTTGAAAATCAATGGGAACTGGTCCGTGCAATCCTCTCTCAAAAAAACACCTTTGTAGCTTTTTAAGCGCGATTATAGTAATAATATCAGGAGATTTAAAAAGTCTTCATTAAAAAGTTTAGAAATCACTTAATTTTCTCTGCCTCAGCTTGTCAACAGTGGACCACCGCATCCTAACATACTTCTTGACCTCTGGCCTGTCAATGTTCGCCCTTAAGAACACGATTGTTTTTGGGTCAGAGGAGTACCCCGAGTTGAAATCATGCCCGAGCTCCCCCTTAATCCTGTCAATCTCGCTGTCCCTCTCCACTTTCGCGATTATTGATGCAGCGCTTACTATGGGGTGCTTCGCGTCCGCCTTGTGCTCGCACAAGAAGTCTGTCTTCTTTTTAGCGTGGCGCATTAAACGCTTCTCGAACATGTGAACATTATTGTCAGGCGAGTCCACGACCATTTGCTCGGGCTCTGCCTTCATTTTGTCAAAGAGCTCAGCTATTTTCATTGCCTCAATCTCGTTAAGCGAGTGGTGAGGCATGAGCTCGTTCAGCTCTCCCGCGGTAATGTGAATGCATTTTGACTCCTTGCAGAGCGACTTTATTTTCTTGTAAAGGCTCTTCCTCTGCCCAGGGGTGAGGAGCTTGGAGTCCCTTGCGCCAATGGCTTTGAGCTCCGCTTCCTTTTCCTTTTCAATCACTGCAACGCAAATCACGAGCGGCCCCATGACGCACCCGCGGCCCGCCTCATCCGTACCAGCTACTAATACCATTGGCTAGACACCTTTGTAAACAAGAGGAATAGTTTGTGGGGAGAAGTTAAAAAGAAGGGGGTTGGGGGAAAGGCATTACATTGCAATGCCTTTCTTGTCGACGATGATGTAGTCGGCGACTGCGAGAACAGAGTTGTAGGGAATCATGATGTAGCCGTCCTCTTTCTTCATTTTCCTCGCAGTTGAGTTGTCGGGGTTTGCCTCTACTACAACCGTAGTAATCTTTCCGTTTATTTCGTTAACTATCAGGTCAACGAGCTTCCCGAGGTCTTCACCGTCGTTGGTGACCACCCGTTTTCCTGCGAGTTGTTTAGCGATAACGTATTTGCCCATGTTAATATCACCTTTACCGAGTTCTCTTTTGACCGAAGGAGATTTAAATAGCTTTCGGGCAAGCTATGAACAGGTGTTTTTTTGAAGTGCCCGAAGTGCGGTAGGGAAGTGAGCGGGAATAACGCTGTCCGAGGCCTTGATGGCAGGATTCATTGCGCTTACTGCCAGACCGCGGTTTCCAACGGTGTTGCTAACGGAATCCGCAGGTGCTATGAGGTAAAAGAAGGCAAGGTTACGATTCGGGCTAATAGCATTGGCGAGCTCATAGAAAGGGTTAGGGCGCACCCCAGGATACTGCCGGACAGGAAAGAGGAGATAGTAAGCGGGCTGGAGCTGGAGGAGCTCGCGAAAAAGGCGGGAAAGCATTCCCCGCTCAGCACTAGGAAGAGCTCGCCGGTTAGAAGGGACTTGACTGAGTGGCTGCTTGCGATAACAATAGTGTTATTAGCTGTTGCCGCTGCAGTGTTCTTGATTTTGGTGTTATGATGAAGTGCCCTAATTGCGGTCGGCCGATTGAATTGGAGAAATTGCCCAAAGGGATTGACGGAATCCCGCACTGCCCTTACTGCCAGCATGAAATGATTTTGGAAGCAGGCATGCTGGAAAAAAAGCACTACTCTATTTCATATAACGGGAAGCGAATTGAGGGAGAATCAAAGGAGGAGCTTTTCCAGAAGATAAGGGAGGATAAGGGCATACCCAAAAGGGTTGCTGATGACCTAATCAAAAAAATAAGCCGGCCCTCGGAGTATTCTTCACAAGAGCATAAGACGAAAGTCGCAATTAGCGGCACGAGCGTTGAGGAGCTAGTCCGCAAAGTGGAAGCAGACCCCAATCTTTCGGAAGAAAAGAAAAAAGAGGTAATAAAAAAAGTGAGGCTAAGCGCTCCAAAAAGCGGTGTGAGCATTGGCCTAAGCAGTAAGCGGTACGGCAACAAGGAAACTCGCGCTTCTGTCTCACTAGGGCCGGCTGTTATTCTTGTGATTGTATTATTAATGGCCGCACTCATACTATTTCTTGCAACGGTGTTGTAATGAAGTGCCCTAATTGCGGCAGACCAGTTTACATTAGCAGGCTTCCTAGGTCAATGGACGGCAGCATGCGCTGCCCTTACTGCCATGCTTTGCTTGATGTGCAGGAAAAGCCGGTTAAGAAAGAGAAAAAAGAGGCTTACGCAGTTTACGTGCCACTCGGTGGCGGGAGCGATAGGAAAGAGATTAAGGCAGGGTCAAAAGAGGAGCTGCTTAGAACGATTGAGGAAGACCCGGATATTAGCGAGAAGGCTAAGGAGAAAGTATTGAAAATGGTTTCAAAGAGGGGCGGGGAGCCAGTTGAAATGCCTTTCAAGTCTTTGGAGGAAGCGGTTGAAGCCATTAGGGCGCGCGATGACCTCTCAGAAGAAGAGAAGGAAGCAGAGGTCCGGGACTTGGAGGACAGGCACTACGGGAGAAAGTGGCCTGGCGTGTCTTTTGTTGGAAGAAAGGAGCAGCCTAAGAAGCAGGTTGACTTGCTTTGGATTGTGGGGCTGATTTTTGTTGTGATAGTCCTAATGTACATTATCTCTACATTGCTTTGAGGCGGTTATGTTGATTTTGGGTTTTGAGGGAAAAAAGCCGAGGGTCCATAAGAAAGCGTTTGTTTCCGAGGCAGCAGTAATAATCGGTGACGTGGTTATCGGCGCGCACTCCAGCGTTTGGCCTGGCGCGGTGATTCGCGCGGACTACGGGCCAATCAGGATTGGCGAGTACACTAGTGTCCAGGATAATTGCTCTATTCACGTGGAGTCAGAAGCGCTCTCGGGCAGGGGAAGGAACGAGTGCAGGATAGGCGATTATGTTACTATTGGCCACGGCGCGGTTGTGCACGGTTGCACTGTAGAGGATAATTGCATGATTGGGATTAATGCCACCGTGTTTAATGAGGCAGTTGTGAAAAAGGGGAGCATCGTGGGAATGAACGCGCTTGTCCCCGCGGGAAAGGAGTTCGGGCCGCGGGCGGTGATAGTAGGCGTGCCGGCTAAGGAGCTTAAGAAAATCCCGCGCGCCAGGGAGCTTGAGAACATAGAGCACGCGAAGAGGTATGCTTCGCTGGCCGAGCGCTACATGAAAATGGAGAAAGAGAGAAGGCGCTAGAGCAGTATGAACGGCTGCGGGGCGACTGTTACCGAGTTAGCTGAAAAATAGCCCAGGAACAATGCAGCGCCACCGAGAACCAAGAGCGCGAGGAACCCGAAGGCTGCAAGCACTATGACCACTGCTAACGCGATTTTTGCGCTTATCTTCAGCACTTTGACTATTAGCGAGTAGACTATCCCAAGCGCGATTAGCGCTGCGACCAGCAATCCCACTAGGACCGCGACGCCTACGACTATTTCTATTATGCTGAATCCTGTGCCAAGCGATGCTGGCGCCGCGTCAGCAAAAGCCAAGCCCGCTGAAGAAGCGAGCGCTGTTAGCGCGAGCTTAAGGCTGTTCCCACTCAATTTCATAGTACTCATATTTACTCCCCGGGAGCATTATTCTCTTGACCCTATAATAAGTTACGCTGGTCTCCCTGTCAGCTATTGCTAGTATTAGGTCCAAGCCGGATTCTTTGGCTTGCTTTAGCGCGTCAGCGAGCTCTGCGCCGCCAATGTACTCTTCCTCGCTAAGCGACCACATGAGGAAGTGGGGCTTGTCCTCCTTCGGGTTTTCTATGCCTCCCTTCTTCCTGTGGTATAAGAGGAAGTCGAGCTTTACCTTGCTCCTCTTCGTCTCCTTTCCTGGGATGGCGAGAATAAATGTTTTGCGGACTGAGTGCGCCACGCGGATGGCGCGCGCCCACTCTGAAATCAGCAGCCTCGTCTTCCTAGGGAAAACTTGGATCACGTGTTTTGAGTGCACCCAGTCCTTTCCCTCGTTAGTTGGGGAAGCGCCTGGGAAGTAGAGCCTGAAGTGCGTGCCAAACTTGAACCCTGTCTTGAGGACGTAACCGAGCTGGCGCCAGTCCTCGTAAACATCGTAGAGGGAGGTGAAGTCTGGCCTGCGCTTTTTAGCCTCTTTCTTCATTTTGGAGGTGGTTGAGTTCCTTAGTCCGAGGCCGCAGTGCTGCATCATGAACAGGGTCTCGTACGCGTCGAGCTTGTTCAGCCTCCCGCGCTGCTCTGCCTTGTAAGTGCCGAACTGCCCGAGCCAATAATCCTCGTATAGCTCTCTCCCAACTTTCTCGTCGTCTATTACAGTCATGAGGTCTTCTGGGAAGAACATTCCCTGCACCGCGTACTTTGGTGGCTTGAAGTCCTTGCCCGGGTATTTTTTTACGGGGCTCCTGCCGTAGTCCTCTTCCATTTTTGCGGGGAGGGGCTTTAGGACTAGGCCCCTGTCCCTCCAGTCCTTGTAAGTGTGGTAGCGCGCCATTAGCTTCGGCTCAGTGAAATGCTCTGCCACGTCGTTGAACTTGTACTCGTTAAGGCTCTCGTCCGTGCACTTGCCGTTCCTTATGTCTATCAGGTAGAGGGCTTCCTCTAGCTCTAGGTAGATAATGCCTTTTTTCATTTCACCGTAATAGCCGCGTACCAGCGAGCTCACGCTCTCCGGCTGGTCGACCCATAAGAGTTTTTTCTTGGGGCTGAAATTAAGTTCCACTGCCATTTGTTCACCTCGACCCCTCACAGCCAAAACAACTGTGGGGCTTATCGTGATGTGGTAAATAGGGTTGTTTGGCTTAAAATAGATTAGCCTCCTAAAAATACTTGTGGAAGAGTATGTTGGCGGCGTGCACCCGCTCGTGAAGGAGAAGATGCTAAAGCAAAAATACCATTTTGTGGGGAGCCACAGCACTGTAAAGCCGTGCAAGTGGCTGCGCGAGTCCATTGTTAATGACAGGACTTGCTACAAGCACGCTTTTTACGGGATTAGGAGCTGGCGCTGCCTCCAGTGCTCTCCCGCGGTCAACTGCACGCTCTCCTGCAGGTTTTGCTGGAGAGTGCAGCCAATTGACTTTGGCTTGTCAGTGGACGAGACCAAGCCCCCGAAGGAGTGGGATGACCCCGCGTTCATTGCAGACGGCTTGATTAGAGAGCAGAAGAGAATCGTTTCGGGCTACAAGGGCTTTGGGGGAACGGACATGGAGCGGTGGGAAGAGTCAAACGACCCAGCCCACGCTACAATGTCACTAACAGGCGAGCCAATGATGTACCCGCACATGAGTGACTTGATTAAGGAATTCCACAAGAGGAAGATGACCACGTTCCTGGTAACTAACGCTACTTTGCCTAAGGCGATTGATGGCCTAACCCAGCTTCCTACGCAGCTTTATTACTCTCTGCAGGCGCCGGACAAGGAGGTTTACGCGAAGACTTGCAGGCCGCAGCTCGCGGATGCCTGGGAGCGCTTCAACCATTCCTTGGAGGTAATGCAAGGCCTTAACGGAAAGACCAGGAGAACGCTTAGGATGACTATTGTGAAGGGCTTGAACATGGTTTCTCCTGAGGGCTACGCCCGGCTTATTGAGAAAGCAGAGCCGGATTATGTTGAGGTGAAAGCGTTTGTTTTCGTCGGCGGCTCTAGGGAGGAGAACAGGGGCTTGGCGCTCTCGCTCATGCCCAAGCACCACGAGGTAAGAGAGTTTGCCTCGCTCATAGGGAGGGAGTGCGGTTACTCTTTGAGTGAGGAGCACGAGCCAAGCCGCGTTGTACTGCTTTGCAGGGACAAGCAAGCAGAAAAAAAGAGGCTGCTCTCATTCGAAAAATAGCTTTTTAGTAACCTATTTATAGTGCAAAAGGCACGAGAATAGGCATGGCAACAAAGGCCAAGGGCCACAAGAGAAAGACCAGTGACGCCCAGGATGTGACGCAGAAGCCGCCGAGCAAAGCCCCTAGCTTTAAAGCCGTCAGAAAAACAGAGGAGATAACTTACGACGAGCTAATGGAGAAGATTAGGGGGATTAAGGAAAAGCACGCTGAGGAAAAGCGCAGGCTGGGGCTGCCTGAGAGGGCACGCGCAAAAAAAGAGCAGGGCGTAACTGGGAAAGTCACTGGAATAGCGCGCAAGCTGCGCTTGAGCTTACGCGAGAAAAAAGAGGAAAAGGAAAAGGAGATGAAGCGGGCTGAGAGGATTAAGAAGAAGGAGATTGGGTGGTACGAGTGGCTCGCTGAGAGGGTTAGCGGGGAAGAGTTCTTGTTTGACAGGAGGAAGAGGCTGCAGCTCAAGAAGAGGAAGGAATTGGAAAAAGCTTGGGGGGAGCCAGTGGTGGGCGTTGTCTACCACACGCACAACAGCGGGTGCAGTGAAACAGGCTACTCCGGCTCGCCTGACGGTGTTTTTTCCCTTAACCTTAAGATGGACAGGAAGAGGGTTGGGAGGAGAATGAAACCGCGCCTTGTAACGCTTCTTAAGTCAATTGGAGCCGACGGTGTTTTTGTAACAGACCACGAGGCTTGCTTGCCCGGCCAGATGAAAAAGCTAAAGAAAGCGGTTGACCGCATTAACGAAAAAGAGCCGGGGCTAACACTCATGATGGGCACCGAGCTCACGAGCAAGGGCGGCCACTTTGTCATACTCGAGGCAGGGAAGCCCTTGCTCATGGAGGGGGCAGAGCAAGGGAAGGAAACCCCCAAGGTACAGCACCCCGCGCAAGCAATGGCGGAATGGGCTTTCCAGAACGGGTTTGACGTGATGGTCCCGCACCCTAACCCGTCCAGGCAGAACCCCAGGAGGATTGCCGAGAACAGGCTCGGAGTGGACATAAGCCTCGAGCGCGAGATAGTAGAGAACATTCTCAGGATAGCTGACAAGTACGACAAGTTTGTTTACATTGCCTACGGGAACGGGACCACGCTCACGAATTACAGGGCGAACCTCATGGGGAACAGGAACCACTGGTGGGAGTTCTGGAAGCAAAAGCGCGTTAGCAAGGAGGTTAACAAGCTTTACGCTAAGAGGGCGATTTGGGTCGCTGAGTCGGACGGGCACATCGCTTGCGAGTACCCCTCAGGAATGCAGTACTTCAGGAAAAGCGAGGTAGTTAGCGAGGGCGGAAAAATTTCCTCGGAGAAAATCCATGACGCGGTTGCAAAGGAGAGGGAGCTGGAGTGGCAAAAGTTCAGGAAAGGCCAGACAGTCCCACTAGAGGAAAAGAGGATGCTCGCGTACGCTGCAGACGATGACTTTAACTTTTACGACAAGACCAGGATGGTGCCCTACTTTTTGCGCGAGTACGCTAGGCTCCTCAGGGTTTGGGCGAGGCAGGTCCTAAGCGGCAATGCAGGGCAGTACGCGGGAGCGCCAAAGCGAAACATTGACTTGGAGTACAGGAGAATGGCGCGTTATACAAAAGAAGACTAGAACTGGCCCATGCCAGCTGCTTTTTTCATGCACTCATTCGCTTTCTTAAGGTTCCCCAGCTTAGAGTAAACCCCAGCCATGTTCTTAAGCGGGGTAGCGTCCTCAGGGTTTATTTCAAGCGCCTTGTTATAGAGCCCGATTGCCTTATTGTACGAGTTAGCTGCCTCGGCATCCAACCCCTGTTCTTTCTGCGCGTCGCCCATCTTCCTAAGCTCTACGCCGCTCCAAACGAAAGCAGCGCCAAGCAAGTTTTCCGGGCCTGACTCCCACCTAACAGGGTAATGAACGTCAAGCTCTCTTCTAGTGAATGTTGACCACTCAAAAAACTGCGTGGTCTCCATGCACTGCTCTTCACCAGCTATGAAAACGTGCCCTGGCGCGGTAACCACGTTTACCGGCTTCCCCATCCTAGTCAAAACGTCAGAGAGCAGGATGGATGCAGAATAGCAGTTAAACTCTTTTTCCCCACTGCTGCAGGAGGTTGTTAGCGTCTTCCCCTCTTTCATAACCGCTCCGAACATTGACTCTTCCTGGAATGCCTTGGCCAACGCATAAAACAACTCTGATTCAGGAATGCCCCTTATCTCTTCAGGGCTTTCCTTTAACTCAGGCCTCAGCTCTTTCAAGTAACCCTCCAACTCTTGGACGTACTGCTCGTACACTTCCCTTACGTCCTCCTTCATTTGCTCTGAAGCGCCTAAAGCGCCAAGCTCAACATCAAGAATGCCATCAATCGGAACACGCTTTAGGGCAATCTCCTTTTTTATTTTTGGCGGGTTAAGCAAATTGTCCAACGCCCTCTGCACGCCCGGCGCATCACGCACTTTCGGAGCCATGCTATAACTGCGTAAAATCCGTATTTAAAACCAAGCGAGGATTTTTAAACAAGCCCAAACAAACTTTTTCTTCGGTGATGATTAATGGCGGCTAGGAAGAAGCGCGGTAAAAGGAAAAAGCCGGTTAAGAAAACAAAAAAAGCCCCTGCAAAGGATGCTGGTAAAAAGATTAGCCCCATGCCCTTGGGCCGGAGCGAGATGCTTTACGCCGACGACTTGCTTTACAGCAGCGTCAAGCTCTTTGCACTCGTCACGTTCTTCAGCTTCAGCGCAATCCTTCTCTACTACCAGCTGATACCACAAAAACTAATACTAGCAGGCCTCGCGATGGCCGCGATAATCTGGTTTGCAGTAGAAGGCTTCACTAACAGGAAGCACGTTGAGTACATTAAGAGAGCGTGCTACGTTGGAGTCTTCCTCCTCGCGTTCGACTTCGTGTTCGAGAACGCTGGTTGGCTAGCTGGCTTGTGGGCAACACACAACAGCATAATAGCAATAGGAGTCGTGCCACTAGAAGTAATGCTCATCTGCTTGTTCGGAGGAGCCGCGTGGGCAATGTACCTCCCAAGGCACTACAACCGCATAATGACGCTCATAGACATCCTCACTTTCGCCACGTTCGGCGCTCTCGGGGAATACTTGCTAGGAATAAACGGGCTCATGACCTACTTCGGGTGGTGGAACTCTGGGTGGGCGTTCCTCGCTTACGCTATGACCTGGATTATACTTCACTTGGTCAGGTACGCCGTGTTCAACGTGGGCGACGCTAAAAAATAGAGAACAAGCTACCCCAAAACCCTTTTTCTTTTACCTTGTCCTTCCTCAGCTTAGCGTAGTCCCTGAGCGCCTTCTCCTCCTTCTTAGAAAGCTTGCCCGGAACCTTTACTATTACTCTGACGAACTCGTCCCCATTGCCGCTTCCGCCCAAGTGCTTAACTCCTTTTCCTCTTAGCCTGAACATGGTGTGGGACTGCGAGCCAGAAGGAATCTTGAGGCTCGCGTCGCCATCAAGAGTTGGAACGCTGATCTCACCGCCCAAAGCCAGCAACGGGAACGGGACCTCCACTTCTGTTAACAAGTCATCGCCGCGCCTGTCAAACAGCTTGTGCGGCTTAACAGAAACCACCAGGTAAAGGTCTCCCGGGGTTTTCGGGCCTGCCTCGCCCTTCCCCTCAACCCTAAGGCTCGAGCCATCCTCCACTCCAGCAGGAATCGTGATGCTCAACTCTTCCTCAACGTTAATGTGGCCGGCGCCTGAGCAGCGCTTGCACGGCTTGTCAACTATTGTTCCCTCTCCCCTGCACTTGGGGCAAGTGGTCCTGGTCACGAACTGGCCGAAACCGCCCATTGTCCTAACTGACTGCACCATTCCAGTGCCCCTGCACTGCGGGCAAGTCTTTGGGGAAGAGCCCTTCTCCGCTCGGGAGCCGTTGCACTCAGGGCAGATTACAGTGTGCGGGACCTTGAGTGTCTTGTCTGTTCCAAAAGCAGCTTCCTCGAGAGTTATTTGAACTCCCATGCGCAAGTCCCTGCCGCGCGTGGAGCGCCTGCGCCTCCCGCCAGTGAAAAAACTGTCAAAAAAAGACCCGAAAGCGCTTCCGAAAGGAAAGCCGAAGTCGCCGAACAAGTCCTCGAAGTCCACGTCGCGGAAAATATCTTCCTGCGTGTACATTCGGTTAAACTTGTCGCTCCCGAACCGGTCGTACTGCGCTCTCTTGTCATCATCAGAGAGCACTGCGTACGCCTCGGAGATTTCCTTGAACTTCTCCTCTGCCTCGGGGGACTTGTTGCGGTCAGGGTGGTACTTGAGGGCGAGCTTGCGGTACGCTTTCTTAACCTCGCTTTTTGAAGCGTCCTTGCCCACTCCGAGTATCTCGTAAAAGTCTTTTCCCATTAGCACACCTGGCCGCTAACGCGGGCTCTACTTCTTATCCTTCTTTTCCTTTTTAACCTCTTTGAAGTCCGCGTCAACGACTTTCTCTCCCTTCTTGCCGGAAGCCTGCTCTTGCTGAGCGCCGCCTGGAGGGGACTGCTGCCCCTCCGCACCAGGACCGGAGCCTGCTTGGGCGCCCGCCTGCTGGTAAATGTGAGACCCTACCTCCTGCAGGATTTTCTTGAGGTCCTCAGTCTTCTTCTTCAGGTCCTCGACATCCTCTTTTCCAAGCGCTTCCTTAACAGCCTTAGAGGACTCCTCAACCTTCTTCTTCTGGTCCTCGCCTATCTTGTCACCGAGCTCGCTCACCGTCTTCTCAGCAGTATAGACCATGGTCTCTGCCTCGTTCTTCGCCATCGCGGACTCGTACTTCTTCTTGTCCTCGTCAGAGTACTGCTCAGCATTCTTCTTCATCTCGTCAATCTTGTCCTTAGAGAGCTTGTGCGGCGCGGTAATCCTCATCTTCTGTTCTTTTCCAGTGCCAGTATCCTTAGCAGTAACATGGAGAATGCCGTTCGCATCAATGTCAAAAGTTACCTCAATCTGAGGCACGCCACGCGGGGCTGGCGGGATTCCAATTAGCTGGAACCTGCCTAGCTCAACGTTGTCAGCTGCCATCGGCCGCTCACCCTGGAGCACGTGAATGTCCACTTGCGTTTGGAAGTCCGCTGCAGTAGAGAAAACCTGTGACTTCTTAGTCGGGATGGTGGTGTTCCTTTCAATCAACTTAGTGAAAACGCCTCCCAGGGTCTCAATCCCCAATGATAATGGGGTGACATCGAGCAAGAGAATGTCGCTGACTTCTCCAGCGAGAACTCCTCCCTGGATGGCCGCGCCCATTGCAACGCACTCCATCGGGTCAATCCCGCGCTCCGGCTCTGTGCCAACCTGCTCCCTAACAAACTTCTGGACTATTGGCATCCTAGTAGGCCCGCCCACGAGGATTACTTTGTCAACCTCTGATGGCTTGAGCTTAGCGTCCTTCAAAGCCTGTTCAATAGAAGACTTACAGCGCTCTACAATAGGCCTAACAAGCTCCTCCAGCTTCGCTCGGGTGAGCTTTACTTTAAGGTGCTGTGGCCCGTTCTGGTTAGCAGTCAAGTAAGGCAGGTTAATCTCGGTGTCCAAAACAGTGGAGAGCTCTATCTTAGCCTTTTCAGCTGCTTCCCTAAGCCTCTGCATTGCAGCCGTGTCATTGAAAACGTCAACGCCAGTGTCATCCTTGAACTTGTTCACCAAGAATTCTACGATGGCGTTGTCCATGTCGGTTCCACCTAACTGGGTGTCACCACTAGTTGACTTCACCTCGAAAACATTGCCGCCGAACTCCATTATCGTGACGTCCAGCGTCCCGCCACCAAAATCGAAAACGAGTATTTTGTGCTCTTGGTCGGACTTGTCCAAGCCATAAGCCAAAGAAGCTGCGGTTGGCTCGTTAATAATCCTGACAACCTCTAGGCCAGCGATCTCACCAGCATCTTTTGTTGCCTGTCTCTGGTTATCGTTAAAGTAAGCTGGCACGGTGATGACCGCCTTGTTCACTGGCTGGCCCAAGAAGGCTTCCGCGTCAGTCTTAATCTTCTGCAAGAGCATTGAGGATAGCTCTTGGGGAGTGTAAGACTTTGAGTTGAACTCGTACTTGTAATCAGAGCCCATTTTTCTCTTGAAAGCAGAGAACGTGCCATCAGGGTTCGTGACCGCCTGCCTCCTAGCGGGCTCGCCGACCAAGCGCTGGCCGTCCTTAGTGAACGCTACATAAGAAGGGAACGCTTTACCTGCATAGGTGGCTCCTTCAGCGCTCGGGATTATCACCGGCCTCCCAGCCTCCAACACTGAGGCGGCAGAGTTTGATGTACCCAAGTCGATTCCAATTATTTTTTCCTTACCCATTCAAACCAACTCCTAAACATTATTTTTTACAAACAACGACCATAGCGGGCTTTATCACCGTGGGCCCGATCTTATAGCCTTTCTTAACAGTCTCAAGCACGCAGTCATCCCCGCACTCATCAGAGTCTTGTGTCATGACCGCCTCGTGCAAGTTAAAGTCAAACCTGTCCCCCTTCTTAGGGGAAATCATTTCCACTCCCTCCTTCCGGAGAAGGGCTTGGAGGTTCTCCCTTATGAGGGAAACGCCTTTCTTTACTTCTTCTGGGTTCGCTCCCTCCATGTGGGATAAGCCCTGCTCAAACGCCTCGTCCAAGGAAACGAGCTCGTTCACGAAAGCCTTGTTAGCTAAGCGAATGGACTCGAGCTTCTCCCTATCCGTTCTCTTCTTGTAGTTCTCGAACTCGGCTTGCAAGCGCTTGAGCTGCTCCTCATAGCCAGAAGCCTTTTCCTCAAGCTCGCTCTCCCTTAGGGGGGAGGATTCCGGCTCCTGCTCTTGCTCTTTCTTTTTTTTCATGAAAACCAGCTCACTCCACTTCAATAACATAACTGCGCCTGCTCCTCGTTGGCAGGTTGGACTGCGCCTGGCGCGCCATCCTCTCATCAATGTCCTTAGCCACTTTCTTCAAGTGGGCGAAAGTGCGCAGCACGTCCTCCTCCAGCTCCTCAACAGAGCGGTGGAGAGTGCCAGCGCGGAGGCGGTAATTCCTTCCCTCGCGCACGAAAAGGCCTCTATTGATGAAAGAATTGAGGTGGTAAACAACAGCGCCGTGGCTCAGCTTCTTCCTAGCCCTAATATCCGAGCTGTGAATGCCCTCCTGCGCGTAAGACCCGCGCAAGACAGAGCGGAAGATGTCAGTCGCCACATCATCAGGGCCCTCACAAAACCCCAGCGAGCGAAGGAGCCAGTCAATCTCCTCATCCAACTCACTCCTTGGCATGTGAACCCTGCGGACAATGATTCCAACACTTTTCCGAACCATGACAAACAATTTGTTGCTTAACCTTTAAATATTTTTTGTTTGTTTTAGTGTTTTATTGGTTATTTGGTTGTGGCTTGGGCTGGGAGAGGAGTTTTAAACCGTTTATTGGAAAAAGCTAGTCTTCCCCGTATGCTATCTCTAGGAGCCTTTGCCTCGCGTACTCGCGGGCTTTTAGCGAGCCCGCGTTCTCCGAGACGTCTTTGAGCATTCTTTCCTTGCCCGCGTCGCATAAGTAGTCTATTGCCGAGTAAGCGGCCTTGTCGAAACCTGTTTCTTTTGCAACGCCCGCTAGGTACAGCCACTTTTCAGCCATTCCCAGCCGCTCGACAGCTTCCAAGGCCAGCTCCTCTTGTTGGCAGTGCTTTGCGAGCTCGGACACCTGGAGCCACTTTTCAGCGTCTGCTAGGGAATTGACTATTTCCTTGCCAACGTACTCGTTGTGGATTCGCTTGCCTTGCATGTAGAGCGCGAACCACTGCCCTTCAGCAGCAGCCTGCCTGGCCTCTTCGAGAGTACTGCCTGGCTTTTTGCTCGTGGTTTTTTCACCCATCAAAAACACCTTTCACAACCGCTGCATAGCCTAAAACAGCTATGCGCTAGTGAACTCCTTCAGCCCCAGCTGGTGAACGCCTTCGATAATGCGTGAGAGGTCGAATGTCACGTAGCCCCTTTCCCTGTCCTTGTAGCTAGTGGAGCTTATGGTGAAAAGCCTCCCGTTGAACGCTGGCGAGAACTTTTGCTGGTGCGCGCGGAGCAGTACCCTGGAGCTCGTTGCACGCATGAAGCCAGTGAACGCGCTTTCCCCGAAAGTGTAAATGTCCTTGCCTCCTCGGTTGAACGGTGCCCAGCCCTCGATTTCTTCTGCGGGGTCATTCCAAAGCAGTTCCACCAGCGCTTCTGGGGAGGGGTTCGCGAGGTCTGAAGTGCTCTTAACAGATTGTGCCGCGCCACCGTGCACCATGAGCACGCCATTAGGCGCCCTGGCAACCAGCGGGAGCTCTTGGAATAGCTCGTTAAACGCTTCATTGAACTTTTGGCCGTTCTCGTTCCCGTAATGGCCCATGGCGACAAACGGGAACTCGTGAGGGCTAAACCCTTTCAAGTCATCCCTCTCGTGATTGCCCTGCAGCAGCGTAACATTTTCCGGGAACGCTTTCTTGAGCTCCAAGACATACCCAAGCACTTTGAGCGTGTCAGTGTCCTGGCCCTTCGGGGGCCTGTCAATGTAATCGCCTAAGAACACTAGCTGGACTTTCTCGCCGTTGTTAGCTCTCTCAATGAAATTGGTTTCCTTGAGGATGTGCTCCAAGCACTCCAAGCGGCTGTGAATGTCTCCCACGACAATGGCCTCGCCTTCTTCAGGCAGGGTTACAAGAGCACCTTCACGGTACCTCCTGCCCTCTTCTACGCCAGTGGAGCGCGCTTTCTCCTCTTTCATCAGCTCCTTCATTTCACTGCAGAGCTGCATAGCGTGCTCGTAATCAAGTATTTTCCCTGCTTTCACACGCAGGTCCTGCAAGCTCGTAATCCCAGGCGCCTCCTTAACACTGAAGCGCACTTTTTTCAGCTCCTTTTGCTTCTGCTCTTCAGCCGCGAACTCCACTCCCGCAACCAGGTTCTTAACAACCTGTCGCAGGCCCTGTGACCTAGTAATCTGGTTAAAGTTCTCTCTTGAGGGCTCCTCGATTGCTTCAGTGATATAGCCCTTCAGCTTTTCTGCAGAATAAGAACTGCCGCCAGACCCAGTGACGCTCCCCTGCTTGTCCAATAGCTTGAACAGCTCAGCAAAAGTCTGGGGGTTCTCCTTTAGAAAGTCAATCTTTTCCTCAGTAGCCGGTGCTTTGGGCACTGGCTTCTGCCTGTGGGGCGGCATCTTGGGGATGCTGACTGTGAAGCCTGGCTTCTTTTTTGCAGCGGGTTGGGGCGGGACAGGGCCGAAGTCCTCTTCATCGCTAATACGTTGTTTTGAGACCTGCGACTTAACCTCGCTTTTTACTTCCTCAATCGCTTTTTCACCAGTAGCAGCGGAGAGAACTCTCACCGCCTGGTCAAGCAGCTCCTTACTCTCGCCACTCGCAGACTCTGCCTGCTTCCTGACTTTTTTTAATGACACCTCGAGCAGGGGCTTGGGGAGAGTAATCGCCATCTTCCCAAGCGCTTCAGGCGAGGGAACGCCCTTGACACTGCTGGCCTCGTACATTCGCTCGTAAGCCTCAAGAAGCTGCTCAACGCTTGCTGCCCCCTTCACGACAGGCCCACTAGGCCTTGATTTTGAACTGCCTCCGAACTTGACTGCCTTAATTCCCATTTAACGCCACCAACTAAAATTCGGTTTTCCGAGTATTTAATTATGCGCTCACGAGCGCGACTTGCTTGCGTGACTTCTTCACCGTAATCTTATCTCCCTTCTTGAGCGGGTGAACGAACTGCCCGTCAAAAACAAGGTCCGCGTTCCCTGAGAGGACGGTTAGCCTGCTTACAAAAGTATCCGGGAGCGTGAACGGCTTAAGCGCGCGCTTGTAAGGCGCTATGGGCGCGACCACGTACTCTCGCGCGTGCTCAGAGAGCTTTTTCCCCCCGCACGAGTAAGAGTAAGCGTGCGAGCCCGTTGGCGTTGAAAAAACAATGCCGTCAGCCAAGAACTCTTTCTTGTTTTTCTTTGTGGACAGCCTTAGGCTGACCACGCGGTGGTCCCTGCTCCTAACGACCACGTCATTCAAAGAGTCGAAAGCGTGCTTTCCGTTCACAAGGCAAGAGAGCATTGAGCGCTTGTCAAGCTTGAAACCTGAGAGCGCTTTGGAAAGAAGCCTCCTCCAGTTCTTCTCATCAGCCTGGCAGATGTGGCTCTTCCCGTGGCCTATGGCAAAAATCGGGAGCCCGTACTTTTGCTTGTTGTAGAGCACTGTGCCATCACCGGAAACAAGTATCACGAAATCCGCGTTGCCGCTAGTAGCCAGCGAGTCCTTTGCCTTAAGGAACGCTTCAACCTCCTTAGCCAGTTTTTTCGCGTATGGCTTGCGAGGGTTAGGGACCACGAAAGCAGTTTTAAGCCTCATTTTTTTTCACCAACCACTTGCACAACAACCCTGCGGTCGCGCGGGCCGTCGAACTCGCAAAGAATGATGCTCTGCCAAGTGCCTCGGACTAGGCGGCCGCCTGAAACGGGGATTAGCTCGCCCGGGCCTATGATGGCGCTTTTCAAGTGGGCTTCCGCGTTATCATCAATCCTGTTGTGCGCCCAATTCTTTTTCGGGAAAAACTCTTCAAGCCACTTCAAGTAATCAGAGGCAATGTTGGGCTCGAACTCGTTCAGTATTACGCCCGCGGTAGCGTGGGGAACGAACACAAGGCAAAAACCTTCTTTCACGCCGCTCTCGGAAACAGCTGAGGTGACCTCCTGGGTAATGTCAACTACTTGCTTTGCCTGCTTTGTCTGTACCCGCAGCTCCTGCACTCACAGCCACCCCCGCTTCTTGAACATCACGAGCATTAAGGCGGCTACTACCGCGCAAACCAGCCAAAAGAACAAGTAGCCGAACTCCCAAGCAAGCTCCGGCATGTTGAACGGGCTAACCGCGGTCTGGAAGTTCATGCCGTAAACCCCGGTCAAGAAAGTTAGGGGAATGAAGATGGTTGCTATAACCGTGAGCACTTTCATTACCTTGTTCATGTTGTTGGAGACAGAAGAAAGGTAGACGTCAAGCACGCTCGACACCACGTCACGGTTTCCCTCAACCATGTCAAACAAGTAGGAGACGTGGTCGTAAACATCCTTGTAGTAGACCAGGTTCTTTTTCCTCATTTGCGGGAAGCCGCCCCTCCTTAACTGCAGGAAAAGCTCGCGGGTCGGCCAAATAACCTTCCTTATCTTCAGTATTGCCTTGCGGATTTCCATGATGCGCGAGACCATTTTCTCGCTGGGGCTTTTTACGGCGGATACCTCTAGCTTTTCAAGCTCTTCCTCCATGTCTGTTAAAGCAGGGAAGCACCCGTCAACGAGCCTGTCCATGATCCTGTAAGCCAGGAAATCGGTTTCCTGGGTTATGGCCGGCTTCTTCTTAGCCGCAATCTCTTTTTTGACCTCTTCTATCTCAGGGCAGGGTTCCTCGTGTATTGTCACGAGAAAGTCTTTCGCGAGGAAGAATGAGACGCGGCGTATCTTGAAAATCCCGCGCTTCTGAAAGTCTATTGTCTTAAGCAGTATGAACAAGTATGACTCGTAATCATCTACTTTCGGGTGCTGTTTTTCCGTTGTCGCGTCCTCTATTGCAAGAGGATGCAAGCCAAAGCGCTGGGTGACCGTGGACAAGTCTTCCTTTGAAGGCTTTTCCAAGTCAACCCACAACAGCTCCCCAGCACGCTCGGGAATGGACTTAGGCTCGGCAACCTTGCCTTTTGAAACGTTCAAGCAGTACATCAGTAAAACCTGTGCCCCGCGAGTTTAAAAAACATTACAAGCCCTCGAGCGCCTCTTCCTCCATGAAGTGAAGCTTTCCCGGCAGTATTATTATGCTCGGGGGCTCTCCCAGCTCAGCGGCTTTTAGCCCGCCTAGCTCACCGTAAGTAATCTTTTGGCCCGGGCCCCCGACCCTGCTTAGGACTATCAGCTTGGTATCATCCGAGATTAGCCCTCCCTTCACCTCTTGCTCTAGCTTCATGAGGAGCTCGACCGCTTCCTTAGGCGGCATTGGCTCTCCTTCCTTCAAGTCAAGGAACAGCAGGGTGTGGAGGCCGCGCTCCTGGTTTGATTTCAGCGTGTCATACGTTGAAGTGGGCTTGTAGTTCTCGCTCCAATGCGCGAGCGTGACCGGCTTGCCGAACTTGTACGTCTGCAGGCCAGAAACCCCGATGGCAGCGCTTAAAATCGAGCACCCGTGTATTAAAGCTACGTCAACCCCTTCCTTTCGCGCTTGCAGCACCAGGGAAACATGCGTGGTAGAAATCATTGGGTCGCCTGGCACTAGCAAGACAACGTCTTTTTCCATTGCCTCCGCAACAAGCTTTTTCCCATCCTCCACTTGCTCGCGCGTTAGGACACTAATCTTTTTCTCTGCCAGGTCACCGAGCCTGTCCAGCGTGCCCTCGCTCATCCTATTAGTGTACGCTTCCGCGTAAGCGGCATCGCACTCGGCAAGGGCGGTCAAGCCCTTCAAGGAAATGTCTGTCTCATCCCATAACCCAATGCCAATCAACAAAAGCATAGCCAACCACCTTATAACGCTCCCGCGCTCTCGCAGGCCCTTACTGCCTTAAGCAAGGCGCCAAGGCCTTTCCTCAAAGCCTCTTCCTGCCCTTCATCCACCTTCTTTACAGTCACCCTAATTAGAATCTCTCCCTTAGAAAGCTTTACTGCGTTAAGCTCGCGCAAGTGCCCCGTGCCTAAAGAAAGAAAGCGGTTATACTGGTGGAAAAAAGCCCATTCCGGCCTTTTGGAAATAAAACCTTCTTTCCCTAATTCTTGCTCAATGCGCTTGACGACCGGGTCGCTTGAATCACCCTCCGGGCTCTCGAACAGCATCACAAGCCCTTCTCCATTCCCCCGCTGCCTTGCAGAAGCGTACATGCAGAACGCGCGGTAGCGGGTTTCAGCGCTATTTCTCCCGCCAGTGGAGTGCACGAGCTTTTCCCTGAACGAAAACTCCACTCCCGGAAAGGAAGGCAAGTCAAACAAGAGCTTGCTCGTTACCTCGCTTGGCTCTAACCCAAAAAACTTTGCGCTAAAATTGGAGGACGGGTCAAAGCCTTCCACCCTCGCCGCTGAAGGGGCTTCTGGCAGGCTCGCTAGAACGGGCTCGTAAAAAGATTCTACAACATAAGTCGCGTGAGACAGCCTACTGTGGCTACTGCGCCTTAGCATGTAAAAAGAAAAAACATAAATCAAGAAAGCGGGCACGGCCACGGACCCCGCGTAAGGGACTGTCCACTCTGGCTTAAAGAACAACACGGCATAGGAGATGAAGATGATTAAAAGAAGAAAAGAGCTCACTTTTTTCAGGAGCCGGTACACTTTAGTGTCCGGGGACTGCCCTGCCTCTTGAAGAGCATACGCGGAAGGGATGGGCAAGCCGTGGGGAGTCCGCTCCAAGGGCAATTTCTCTTCACGCACTTTCTTCTCCATATCCGGATAAGAAACTTGCATTCTCAAACACCACAAGCCATCCTAAGGATATCACGCAAGCCCGGCGCCAGGCCGAAAATTATGAGCAGCAGGTAAACATAGTACTTCTCGCTCTTGTTAAGGTCCTTGCTAGTCTCGAGCAAGTACGCTGCAGCAATCGCGAACGCAATCTTGATAACATAAAACGCCCAGAACCCGCCGAACGCGCTCGCGAGCGCGTTAGTGAACACGTGCTGCTCAAAATAATTCAAGCCAACATCATGCGAGAAAATGTCTATTGTAACAAACGTTGCCGCGCCGTCAAGCGCGTGGGAGGCAACGAGCACGAGGGGCAAGCCCATTTCCTTGAATTTGAAGCGCTTGAACGCCATGTGCGCTGCAGCCACTCCCGCCCCAACCAGCACTAGGATTATGGTCGCGTGGTACATGTGGGTTAGTAATGGAAGAAGCAGTGCAAGGGGAACCGCGGTGAGGAAAACCCCGAAGGTAGGTATCATGTCGCGCTTTCCAATCAATGAGAAGAAAAGCACTGAGCCAAGCGTTAGGAACCCGACAACAAAATAGATGCCGGGGGTTACTGTTATGTAAGAATAGGGCAGGATGTCTGCGTCGACTACAACGCGCAATGCGGCACCGAAGAAAATGTAGGGGATTATTGAGTAAACGAACTGCTTGTCCACCTTTATCTTTAGTTTTTCGAACAGCTTGAAAATCAGGTAAGCTGCAATCAAAGCGATTGCAGCGTAAGCGAGCGTGTTAACCGGGTTATAGCCCACCCTCTCGTCAATGGGGGCTATGAAGTAATCGAAAAAGAACTGAAACGGGTCCATGTGACTTATTTCGGGTTAAAATGTTTTAAAGCAAGAGGGGTTCACTGGAAAACAGGGGCGTGCAAAGCGATTAATTAATCCTCTTGCAAAATATTTTTATGAGGCCCGCCTCACGCGACTTGTGCCACTTGTGTAAGGGAACGCAGAATCTATGTGGCTTGGGCTATTGTCCTCTGCTAGCGAAGCTCAGGGTGCAGAAAAAGCTCCCTGAAATGAGGATAAAGAAAGAAGTGTTTGGCCCCACTCCACCCGGCTTCTTTGTCGGGGGCCACGGGTACCCAGAGGTTTACTGGGGGCCCACTGTCAGCCTGAATAATGAGGAAGCTTGGAAAATGGACTCGCCGGACAAGTGGTACGGCCTGCCGTTTGACAAGATTGTTGAACTGCGTTCTTCCCTGGTGAGGAGCGCAACGCGCTCTCGCGTGAATGATTTTTCCTCGCGTTACTTGGACCGGGCGCAGGACGCCATATTGTCTGTTAAGACTGTTGACGTGGAAATGAAGTTTAAGCGAGAGCTGCGTGCCCAACTGGTTTTTTCTTCTGATGTTCAGCCAATGGGCCCTAGCGCCCCACTGGACTCCTTCAAGGTGGTTGATAACCCAAAGGTCCCATGGAGAGTGGACCAGCTCGTTGGAGAGAGAGTGAAAGCGGTTGACGCGGTGAAGGAGCTTTGGGGCAGTGGAGAAAGCAACTATTACTTGACTAAACTGTTGTCCGCAGGAGTGCTTGGAAGAAACGAGCACAGGAAAATGGTGCCGACTAGGTGGAGTTTGACCGCGGTAATGGATATGGTTGCAAAGCATTTGATGGAAAAGATAAGATATTATCCTGAAATAGGGGAATACCGGATTTATTCCAGCGAGTATCTTCACAATCACTATGAAATTCTTTTAATGCCTGGCATGTGGGAGTATGAAGACTTCGAAGCGTGGGCTCCTGGGAGCATTTGGGCGGGCGGCTCGCACGATTTCAGGATTGTGGAGGAGCACGAGCCATTCCAAGGCAGGACTAGGTACGCGGACAAGGAGCGCGGTGGCTATTACGCTGCGAGGCTAGGGATTTGCGAGGGGTTGGATGTAATTAGGAGGCAAGCAAGAGCTATCGTGTTCAGGGAGATTTACGAAGGATACGTGGTTCCGGTTGGAGTATGGCAAGTTCTTGAGGGTGCAAGGCATGCGATGCGCGGCAAACCAAAAAAATTCAGCTCTAGGCAAGAAGCACTTGATTACTTGAAAACGAGACTTAGGATTCCCATACCCAATTATTTCAAAGAAAGCAGGATATTGCGACAACGCAGGCTAACAGAATTTTAAAAAACGGAGAGTGAGTTCACTGGAAAAATACCGCGCTACGAAGCGCCCATAAATTTTGATAGGCAACTAGATAATATGAGAATAGACTTATTCCGATTGCATGATGGGAAACTGGATAGAACGCCCCACTCTTGGATATTAATGGAAGGAGCTGGATTAACATCAATTGTACAAAAATTGCTTTCAGAAGTTTGCACTAAGAGTAGAAGAAGAAAGCTGGATAAGGTTATTTCAAAAGAATTGAACATATCAGATATTAGCGCACAAAGACTAAGAAGAAACCGGGTTCGCGCGTACCCTATTCCTTTCATTTTGAAACTAATAGCGATTTGGAAAAGAAAACTCAGAAAAGATGGCGCAATTGTCAAAAAAATAAAGGCCGCATTCTTGAATGCGACAGATCAGCTCAGGGTGAATACCAGTAATGGAAGAAAATTAAAAGCACTAAAAGAGATTACTCCTGAATTCTGCAAGATTGCAGGCGCACACGCCGCTGACGGGACACTTTACAGGAACTATTTCTGCATAAGTGATGGATATAACTGTAACCTCAAGGCATTCGCACGCTGGGTCGAAAAAGCGTTTGGGATTAAACCAAAAATAAAGAACAGAGAAAACCGGGAGTGGAAAATTGTATTGCACAATAAGATTTTTGCAAGGTACCTAAACAAAATTATGATGTTCCCATCAGGCAAAAAAGTGTATTCTACAGGAGAACCAACAGCAATACAAAAATCCCGCTTGGAGTTAAGAAAAGCTTTCGCTGGAGCGGCACTCTTATTCGAAGCAGGCATTGGAATCAAACCCTGTGTGGAACTATGTGTAGCAAGCAAAAGATTTAGGGACGATCTGGCAGACATACTTAGAGAATCTGGGATAAAATTCATTACATCTAACAATTCTCGCTATTATCGCCTCTGGACAAAACCCCTTACAAAAGAAGAAGCAAACAAATGGTTGCAACTCATAGAAAAAGAAACTTGGAAGGAGCATAGGCTAAAATGCATATCTTGCGGGTACTTCAACCAAGTAAAAAACTTAGGGGACTTCCGCAAATCAATGGATAGGGCGTTTCCTAAGAAACCAGCAAATAAAGTTACTATAACTGATGTGGTTGATGTAATAGTTAGAAAAAAGGAAGCGTGTAGGTATGAGATTGCCGAAGAGCTCAAGAAGAAGAATAGATTGAAGGGTTATGGAGGGATTTGGGCGCATGGGCTTGCACCGTATCTGCGCATACTCAAAAAATCGAATTTTATCTTAGTGAAGAAAAAGAAATTTGGAAAAAAGAAGTCATTTGGGAGCATAGTCCGAGAAGTCTACGTTTGGAATGCAAATCCAAGCTTGTGGAGAACACCTTAAAGCAATGGTCAATGCCATTAAAAGTACTTTAAAAGAAGCAAGGTGCTGAGGCAAAAGCGCCTCAGCGAGTTTTTAGCTTAGAGCTTAGTCACGGCGCTTGTGCTTGAAGTCTTGTTTTGGGTCGCGCGTGATAGTAGGGTTCAAAGCAACTATTTTGGGGCCTAGCTGGTTAAGGACGGGCTTAACATCATCGGGGGCGTAAACAACGCGGCCTTCTTGGTCAAACGATACCGCGATTCCCCTGTCAACATTTTCCTTGCAGCACGCGAGAAACATTTTAGCGATTGAGCCGTCCTTCCCTGAGCGGGAGAAAAAGGTTATTTCCCCGGAGTGGTCTCCGACCATAATCTGCAATTTCTCATCCGGCGCTACCTTCCTTGTTTTATCGTAGCTCAGTAAAA
>Ga0272442_10002302_pt1 | contig 27951 bp, 28 predicted proteins | sample SSMForm2O_FD_200262 | JGI IMG/M metagenome (GOLD analysis project Ga0272442, IMG submission 200262) | Marine sediment archaeal communities from Little Sippewissett salt marsh, Falmouth, MA, United States - SSM-Form-2O | ecosystem: Environmental > Aquatic > Marine > Wetlands > Sediment ...
TTGACATCCCCAATCCATGGGAAGCAATACCACATGCATGGAAGGCATTAACACCTGGAGGATATCTCTGTACATATTCACCATTAATTTCACAAGTTGAACAAAGTGTAAAAGAGATACAAAAACACCCATTTATCTCAATTAAAACCATTGAGTTCATAGAACGAGAAATGATTGTAGGAGAAAAAGGAACCAGACCAAGTTTCTCTATGCTTGGTCATACAGGATATCTTACCTTTGCACGAAAAACATTACCAGAATAAAAAAAATATTATTTTTGTAAGGTAACCCCTCGTTGATTCTGATAATTTCCACTTTTTTTATCATACAACTCCGATGGCACACTTTCCAGTTTTTCAAAAACAATCTGACAAAAACGATCACCAATGGGAATCTCTATTTCTTCATCAGTCGCATTAAAACAACTAATGGTAAGCGTTCCATGAAAACCCGCATCAACCTTCCCAAAACTTGCCATTACTCCCTTCCGTGCATAACTCGATCTAATCCATAACTGAGCAGTGATTCTTCCACTCATCTTTACAAATTCCTTAGTACTAATTGCAAACCACGAAAATGGAGGAATGACCGCATTGCCTTCATTGATATGTTGATCGGTTTTTTTAATAAATATTTCTTCAATGGATAAATCATATCCATTTGGAGTAAGATTCTTTTCATTAAATGGATCAAGCCCTAGAATATTTTCACCCATATACTCAGTAATATCTGCATCTGAAAGAACTGACATTTACTATTCCTCACCATCAATCTGAAATATTTATTGATTTGATAACAACATCGTTTACGGGTTTATCATTTCGACCAGTTTTTACTTGCGAAATCTGATCAACCACATCATAGCTTTCAACGACTTTTCCAAAAATCGCATGTTTTCCATTTAGCCATGGAGTTGGCGCAACCGTAATGAAAAACTGACTCCCGCCAGTATTTGGCCGTCCTGTGTTTGCCATGGACAATATTCCTTTCTCCTCGTGTTTTAAATCTGGATTAAACTCATCTTTGATGGTATATCCTGGTCCACCAAAACCAGTTCCATGAGGACAACCGGTTTGAACCATAAACCGTGGGATGACCCGATGAAAAATAAGGCCATTAAAAAATCCTTCATCTACTAGTTTTAAAAAATTACCTACGGTAACAGGTGCTTTATCATTAAAAAGTTCAACGGTAAACTTTCCAAGTGATGTATCAAATATTGCTTTTTTTCTACTCATTTATCTTTCACCTTTCCATTTTCATCAATATACTAAGTGTTAATCTTCAATAGTAATACTGTTGATGAGAATATCCTGATTGGGTCTACCTCCTCCAACAGAACCATAGCTACTATCATGAGGTTCATCAGCGATATCTCTTACCACATCAATTCCTTCAATGGTTTTTCCAAATGTTGCATAACCACCATCGAGACTGCTTTGAGCGCCATCACAAATAAAAAACTGAGCACTTCCACCAACAGCCCAACCGGTACTTGCCATTGAAATTGACCCATCTTCATGAACAAGATCCGAGGTTTCAAACTCAATAGTGCCATAAGGGCTTTCTTTTGTACTTCCATCAGGATAGGTATTTCCCGCTTGAATCATGAAATCATCCATAACTCGATGGAAAATCATCCCATCATAGAATCCGTCATTAACTAAAGTAATAAAATTTTGACAAGTTTTAGGCATATCATCTTCATACAATTCAATTTTGATAATCCCTTTTGATGTATCAATAACCGCTATTGGATTTCCTTGGGTGTTGTTATTTGTATTTTCATTACCATTTCCACCACCTAAAAGTAGATACCCTGCAATAGCAATAATGATGATAATTGCAATACCAGCAAAAATCAACATGTTTTTATCAAGTTGATTCTTCTTTTTAGTAACAGGTCGAGACCTTTGTCTGGAAGATGAAGTTTTCTTTGCCATAATATGCTGAAACAATGTTCTTCTACATAAAAATTATTCAATAATTTGGAAATTACTTAAAGAATTCAATACATTCATTTACCTTTAAAAAAGATTAATAAAACCCTTCTTAGATGATATACGATTGTGGGAGAAATAGCTGCTTTTAAAAACATTCCAGTCACATCATCATCTGCATCCCTTTGTGCTCTCTGTAGAGGAACAAAACTACTCTGTGGAAAATCAAGATGTCCTGTTCTAGTACGGTATCATTCACATGTGAAAATGAAACCATTTCTTTCCTCAAAACTAGTCCATGGTGCCTCCCCACCAAGTGTTTTTATCGGAAGGATTGGGTATCCAAAAGTATCAATTGGTCCATTGGTTCCACCACGAATGGGCGATACTTCTCTTTATGATGCCCCAGAACAATGGCTTGATCGAAGCCTTGATGAAATAGTTGATTTTAGATCTTCTCTAATTCGAGGAACACATACAGTAAACGTTTACGATGTTGAAAAATCCGATAAAACAATTGAATTCACCAGGGAATTAGCACTATCAGAAAACTGTGTGTTTACTGAAGCATTATTTAATAAGAAACCAGCAGGACGAATACGATTTTATGATGACATCCAACCACATGGACCATCAGCACCATTAAAAAAAATGAATATCACCAATCCAAAATACAATCCCCGTATTGAAAAAGCATATTACGACACAGATCTGAAATCAGCTCAAGCAGTATATACACTATACAAAGATGGAGTGAACGTATCAAAGATACAAAAAGCATTTAGTGTAGGAGCATTTGGAATTGGCAAATATCGACGTTTTGTCCCAACCCGATGGAGTATAACTGCAGTAGACTCCCAAATTGGAAAACAACTCATGAATCATACCAGACAACTCCCTTGGATGAACAATTTCCGAGTCTATTATCGTAACCAATATGATAACCGATGGATAATCCTAATGATGCCATCAGAATGGCAATACGAACTCATCGAAGCATGGTATCCAAATACTACCTGGAATCAATATGGAAATAATATATCAATCTACAATAGCTACGAATTCAATGAGGGAAGAACTACCTATGCAGATATCGGTGGTTGCTATTATGCTGGACGACTAGCAGTCAATGAAACCCTTCATAAAGAAAAAAGACAGGCAGCAGCGGTCATTCTCCGCGAAGCTCACCCTGGATACATCATGCCCATAGGAGTCTGGAACGTAAGAGAAAGTGTACGAAGGACTCTAAGTCAACCCTATCAAAAATTCGAAACCTTACCACAAGCATTAACGTATATCGAATCTAAATTAGATATTCCTATGAAACGATGGATTCAGAATAGTGCATTACTTAAACATCGCATGTTTCAAACAAGACTCGATGATTTTAGTGGATAAGATTCTATGATAATTAAAGAAATAACGAGTAAAACTGCGCTTTCACCATCTAAACTTCCAGGTTTAGACTATGCTCTTAATCCCTATATTGGATGTGGTCATCAATGTGTTTATTGTTACGTTCCATCAGTTCTACATCTTCCCCAAAAAGAATGGGAAGAGATTATTTACGTCAAACGCAATCTTCCATTATTGTTAGCAAAGGAACTAACTAAAAAGAAGATTGGTACTATTGGAATATCAACAGTTACCGATCCGTATCAACCAATTGAAAGAAAATATAATGTCACTCGATATTGTCTTGAACAATTGCTAAAATATGATTTTCCCATTCAGATACAAACAAAATCAGATCTTGTTTTAAAGGATGTAGATCTTATAAATCGTTTTTCACACTCAGATATCATGATGAGTATTGGTACCAGTAATGATTCAGATCGCAGCATACTCGAACCAAATGCTTCACCAATCAAAAAACGAATGCAGGTTTTTGAAGAATTAAAAGAGTATACACAAATAAAAACAAGTGTTTTTCTTGGACCACTTTATCCAAATATGATCTGGAATCAAATACAAAAATTACTCGATATTTTTATCGAAAAAAATGTATCAACAATTATGATTGACACTCTTCATTTAAAACCAGGATTACAACAATCGTTAAAATCAATTATTCAAGAAGATGATACACTCTCAAATGGTTTTATAGATCACGTATTCACATCCTCAAATTGGTTTCAAAATATAACTGATCAAATAAAAAAATATGTTAATGAACACTCCTCTCAAATTCGCATTCAGGATGCATTTTAAAATGTTTAAAAAATGAAAAGAAGTTAATGGATATCAATATGATAACCATCTTCATCTTTTTGTTCTACTTTCCTTCGTTGCATGACCACATCAAGAATACCATTTTTATAAGTAGCTTTAGTAGTCTTTGGTTTCACTTCTCCAGAAAATTCAACGGTCTTGTGGTATTTTCGTTGAGGGGTATTAACCGTTATTTCAAGTTCTTTTTCTGTTACGCGAAGATCGATATCTTTTTTTTCGACACCAGGTAATTCCATAGTGACTGATATATCCGTTGGACTTTCTATGACATCTGTGAGTGGTTCTCGTTCCTCAGATATGGAAGTTTCTCCTTTGTCGGAGGGGATTTGATGGTTTCCAAATTCTTCTAGATGAGGTATGCCATCTGGCCCAACTCGAATATTGAATCCCCGAACAAACGATTTTCCTGGTTCAAGTTTATTATTTGCCATTCGAAAAGTCCTTTCCATCATTCTTTCCATTTCTCGAAACATTCTTTCGAATTCATCATCGAAACCGAAGAAATCAAACGGATCTTTGCGTCGGCGATTTCTATCCTTTCTATATGGATCCATTATATTATCACTCCTTTTGCTTTGATACGCTCCTAATGGAAACAATACAAATCTATCAATTCCTGTTATATAAATTTTACAGACACTTTTTAAATAAAGATAAAAATCATCAAGAATTAAATACAAAATTTTCAAACTAATAATAACACCGAGAGTGCATACGTTTAAAGGGAAATATTTATTATCAAAAGCTATTTCTCTATGTAGTTCAGCATAAGTTTAAGTATATTGAATGTATTACCGGGAAAACCCAGTATATTCTATTTAAATGTTAATGAGAACTGATGAATAAAAGTGATACAATATGGCAAAAGCACGTTCACGAGCAGCTGCTCGAAAAGTCAAAGATCGATGGAAAGCCAAAAACTGGTATAATGTACTAGCTCCAGCTTCATTTGACAATGTAACAATAGCAGAAACGCTAGCGGATGAACCATCAAAATTAACAGATAGAGTCACAGAAGTAAGCTTACAAGATCTTACCAATGATTTTCGAAAATCTCATATTAAATTGTTTTTTAAAATCAATAAAATTGAGGATAATAACGCAAAAACAATCTATATTGGGCACACCTTAACATCAGATTATTTACGACGAATGGTTCGAAGACGCCGATCAAAAATTGATGCAGTCTACGATGCAAAAACAAGAGATGGTGCACGAATTAGAATCAAACCTTTTGCAACAACCGATCGACGTATCCAAAATTCTCAGAAAAAAATCATTCGTCTAACTATGAGGAAAACAATAATTTTAAAAGCAAGATCAATGACTCTTTCTGAATTCATTAAATATGTCATTGAAGGTAAACTTGGTAGCGATATTTACAAATCCTGTAAAACTTTTTATCCAGTTAGACGAATTGAGATTTACAAAACAGAAGTTCTTCAACAACCAACTATTGAAATAGAAGAGCCAAAACCTGCGGAACCTGTAGAGAAACCTGATGAAGAAAAAGAAAAATCAGAAGAAACCGTAGTACCTGTAGAAGAAGAACCTGAGAAGGAAGACGAAGAAGAATCTGTTGAAGAGGAAGAACTCTTGGAGGAAAGTGAGGAAGAAACTCCTGAGGAAACTCCCGAAGAAATTACTGAAGAATCTGAAGAACCAGTTTCAGAGACTGAAGAAGAAAAGAAAGTCCCTGAAGAAATGGTTGAATCAGAAGAAGAAGCGGAACCAAAAGAAGAGGAAGACTCCGAAGAAAAAAAGAAAAAATAAACAGAATCATTCCTTCTTTTTTATTTTTCTTAAGACAATCCATCCTTTTTCCATTCATATTATGGGAAAGATTAATAGAGCCTTTTTTATTCCAGCAAATGGGTATTTTTAATGGAACAAACACAGGAAAGTGATATTGTCGTCATTGGATGTGGAGCGGGAGGAGCTACTGCTGCCCAATTCGCTAAAAAAAATGATCGAAAAGCACAAGTAACGATTTTTGAATCTGGATCATATGCTCAATATTCTAAGTGTGGTATCCCCTATACTATATCTGGAGAAATTCCTAAAATTATGAATTTATTAGAATTCACTGAGGAATGGTTTCAAAAAGCGAAAATCAATCTTCATTTACACACAAAAGTTGAAAGCATCGATTGCAAAAAAAAGATAATTACCGCGGAAAAAAAAGATGGAAGCATCATCAAAAAACAATACTCATCATTAATTATTGCAACAGGTGCACAACCCACTCGGCCACCGATAAAACATATTGTAGATGAAAATGCAAACAAATTGAAAAAAAATATTTTCACGGTACGAACTATAGATGATGCAAAAGAAATATCTAAAACCCTAGAATCCGCTAAAAATGCTACTGTGGTCGGAGCAGGATTAATTGGATTAGAAATGGCTGATACCCTTCATAAAAAAGGATTAAAAGTAACCTTGGTAGAAGCTTTACCAACGATTTTAACTAACATTTTAGACGAAGATATGAGTAAATCCGTACTCAAAAAAATTGAGGAGGAGATTACAGTATACTTAAACACTTTTGCTACTGAAATTACGACTGACTCTCAGGGAAATCTCAAATCAGTACTTATCAATGAAAAAGAAAAGAATGAAACTAAAGAGATCCCCACAGATATTCTGATCATTGCTGCCGGAATAAAACCAGAGATATCATTAGCTGAGTCAATAGGCTGTAAAATTGGAGTTACTGGCTCTATCAAAGTGAATGAACGATCTCAAACATCAATAGATGACATTTATGCAGTAGGGGATTGCACGGAGTATGTGGATTTTGTCACTGGTAAACCCGTACCCATAGGACTCGGAAGCATTGCGGTTAGACAGGGGATAGCTGCTGGAATAAATGCAACTGGGGGTAATTATCAACTTCCTGAAGGGGTGTTACAAACGGCCACGTCAGATTTTTTTAATATTGAAATTGGCAGTGTCGGTCCCTGTAGTAAATTGAGAGAGGACATGCAAACAGTAAACGCGAAACATAGTGGATTTAGTAAACCCGAATATTTTCCGGGTGGAAAACCAATCACAATGAAAATCATTGTTGATCTAAAAACAGGAATCATCATTGGAGCTCAAGCAGTTGGTGAAAATGCAGCCCAACGAGTGAATACGTACGCGACTGCGATTCTATCAAAACTTAATATTGACACCTTTAAGAAACTGGAAACAGCTTATGCACCACCTATTGCTCCAACTCTTGATGTAGTAACATTAATTGCTGATGTAGCTTCACTTAAATGGCATCGAAGCAAGTAAAATAATAAAAAAAATTGAAAAAAAGAAAAATAGAAGGATTTTATTTTAAGAATCCTTTTTTCTTCTGTTTTTTATCAGTATATTGAGTTTGATCGAAATCTTGGCCGTCCGTTGTTGGCGGCGTGGTAGTGTGTTCATCATAGGTATTTGTTGTGTGATTAAATGGTGGGCCACCAGAGAATAATTTATCAAAGATTTCTTTGTTGGAATTAAACCATTCTTCCCATTTCTTGTTTTGTTGTCGTAATTGATTGACCTCGCGTTCGGTTTCCTCGTACAAATGATATAATTTCGTTAATCGATCCTTTTCCTTTTCATAGGCATTATTGGCATCATCGTATTTATTTTTGTAATCAGCGTAGTCTTTATATTTCTTGTATTCTTCAAGCGATTGCTGTAATGAATTAATCGTCTCTTTGTGTTCAGCGTTTTCTTGTTTTAATTCCTGGTTTTCATGCTCAAGAGTATTTCGGACATTCGTGCATTCATTTATCTGTTGCTGATATTGATCGATCTTTTCAATATTGCCTTGTTGATCGTCTAATTTTTGATTCAACGTATCAATACGAGCGGTATAATCTTCTTCGATTTGTTGTTTTTGTTGTTCAGCTCTGTGGGTTCTATCCTCATATTCCTGAAGTTTTCCTTCAGCAGTGGATAATTCTTCTTCTTGCTTCTTGTACGCATCCCACAACTTGATTAAACGTTCCTTTTCTTTCTCAAGTTCTTCACTGTATTTTTGCGCTCCTTGATAGGCTTCTTCTCGTTGTTTTTCAATCGCTGAAAGTTGCCCCTCAAATCTTTGAATCGTGCTGGTTATTTCTCTTATCGCATCCACATCCAACATGTTCTTTATTCTGGAGAGATCTTCTGTTGTTTTGTTAAATGAATTGGTAAGATGATCAATTTCATTAGCGGCTTGACGGAGTCTCTCCTCCAGGGTATCAACTTCAGGATTTGCTCCTGCAACCATATTTTCCTCACTCATAATCTGTTACCTCCCACAATAAAGGTAAGTACCATGGATAAGAATGAAACTGAGGCTATTTAAGACTTACCATATTTCCATAAATTCTAAATTTTTCACCCGATTTATTTGCATTTGAAAGGTATAGGATTTAAGATAAAATTAAAATAAAAATATTTTTAATATTAACCGCTAAACTAATAAACCAATTCATCCATACCAAAGGTATTGAGGCTCCTCAATTACTAGGAGGAATAGACTGGATGGGTTTATTTAAACGTAGGGGATTAAAATCATTCTTGAGACGAATTTTTGGTAAAAAACAAGCTAAAATCGGCATTTATGGTCCGCCAAATGTTGGAAAAACAACACTTGCTAATAGAATAGTTCAGGATTGGACTGGGGAACAAATGGGAAGTGTTTCTGAAATACCTCATGAGACCAGAATGACCACTTGGAAAACAGATGTGAAAATTGAAAACAATGGATCTTCGTTGTATATGGATATTGTTGATACCCCAGGTATTTCAACCAAAGTTGATTTTAAAGAATTTATCAATAAATATAGTATGGATCGAGATGAAGCAAAACAACGAGCGAAAGAAGCCACTGAAGGTGTTATTGAATCCATTCGATCGCTTGATGAAGTAGATGGCATTCTTCTTGTCATGGATTCTACAAAAGATCCATTTACACAAGTTAATGTCACTATTTTAGGAAATCTTGAAGCTCGAAATTTACCTGTGCTTATCGCTGCAAATAAGATAGATCAAAAAAAATCAAGTCCTGCAACGCTTAAGGCAGCTTTTCCACAGCATCCGGTAGTACCTATTAGTGCGTTAACTGGTTATAATTCTGATGATCTCTACACACAGATGGTTCACCATTTTGGGAAGAAAAGACCTCGAAGGAAACGGAGGTGAAAAAATGGGAAAGAAGGATAAAAGTATCGCGGTAAATCTGGTTTCCAGACAAAAACTTGAAGAATTCACCTCAGATGAAAAGATCAAATTCATTCTTAAAGAAGTGCAAAATGGAAAGGTATTAGTGTTAGAGCAGGGTCTTACTGCTCTTGAACAATCTGATCTTATTGAAAAAACCATGAAGGAGATTAAACAGGATACTTTTATTGGAATCGAAATGGAAGGGTATGGAGAAGAAAAACCAAGTTTTCTTAAAAAACTACTTGGAGTCATACAAAAACCAAGAATGACTGTGATTGGTCCCGCGCATCTTTTGAAGACTGTTAATAAGGATAATAATATGATTGAAACTCAGATCATACCCGGTAAAGGAGGCTAGTTTTTTTTGCCTCATCAATGCTTGAAATGTGGGGAAATATTCGAAGATGGGTCCCCTCAATTATTGAAGGGATGTCCGCAATGCGGGGGGAATCGATTTTTTTACACAAAAACAGCTCTTGATGAAAATGCTAGAGAACAGATTCAACAAGAAGTTGGAAAGGATATCAATGATCAATTAGTGGATATACTTGGTTCTCAAAGTAATGATCTTGTTGATCATGCTGGAAACTGGGTGAATATGAAACCTAGAGACATCCGTAAAGCCCTTTCATCTCATATCAAGGAAAAGCCTATTGTAACACCCGCGAAAGATACTAACAAAAATATTGATGATCCTATGACCATCAATTATTCAAAATTTCCTCAATATTCATTAGTTGAAGATGATACTTATCGAAAACAGCAAATAGCTCGATGCATCCCTCAAAAAAATCGAGAGAATCATCCTGAAACCATAGGTATCAGACCTCCAGGGGAATATGAAATAGATATTAAAGGACTTCTAGAACATCAACCAATTATCATTGAGAAAGATGGCTCTTATACTATTCATCTTCCTTCTGCTTTTAAACAATTTCAAAAAGAACATGAAAAAAATAAAAAGTAGGGATGTCTCCTCCTTTTTATAATCGTAATCGTCGATGTAATTTTACTACTGCTTCAACTGCTGCTTTTGCCCGTTCGATTCGTGCCTCAGCTTGCAATCGAGTCATACCCGGTCCGGTTATACCTAATCCTACTGGTTTTCCATAATCAACAGCTAAATCTGATATTTTTCGAGAAGCATGCTGAATGACAATATCATCATGTTCGGTTTCACCTTCAATAACTGCACCAAGAGCCACCACGCCATCAATATCATCACGCTCAAGCAATTTCTTAATTGCAAGTCCCATATCAAATACCCCAGGAACCTTAACCGTTTGTGTGATTTTACAGTCAAGAAACTGTGCATGTTCTTTTGCCCGTTCCAACATCATCATGGTAATATCATAATTGAACTCAGATACAACTGCACCAATTTTCATTGTGTTTTTTGCCATATTTTTATCTCCTATCTTTTAATTGGTCCTGCATCTTCAAATCCTTGACGCAAGCCAGTACCAGCTTGTTTTATCAACTTTTCTGGATGAAATAATAATAATAACACGTTTTGAGCATGTTCACGGATACGTCTTTCAGTAAGCCAAGCAAGTTCAACGTTATCTGTCGCCTCATCTTCATGAACAAACACTTCGATGATATGAGTGTCAGTAAGAATTTGTACCTGAATAAGACCCGCACTTGCTTCATGAGCACATTGTTTATCAATTGCTTGACCCCCGGGCATTCCAAGTGCCATTACAATATCACAATCGTGATCGTTTATTAGAGTCTTACAAGCAACTGGTAAATCTTTTATTCCTGGAACTGTCTTTCTAATAATCTTAATTTGATCTCGGGTACTATTGATTTCATCAATGGCAATTGATCCCATGTTTATTCGAGCAAAAGTAGTATCAACAATTCCAATTCGTTTCATCTCTTTTCGATCTTCTCCATTTCTCTTTGAAAACCGTATGCTTCTATTATTTTTGCAATAATCCGACGGGTTCCATCCAAATCACTTGTTTTCTCATATTTTGGTAATCGAACAATTTTAGCAGTAATATTTCGTTTCCTTATTTCAGTCTTCAATGATTTTTCATTATGAATCTGATCGTAGCCTAATGCTATCACATCAGGATTTATTTCTTTTACAACATCAAACATATCATCCTCTTTTCCAAGGACTGCTTTGTCAACCATTCGAAGTTCTTTGATTAAACTTAATCGCATGTTTTCGGAAGTTACCGGTTCATGTTTCAATCGATGGACTGTTTTATCACAGGCAACTACAACCACTAATCGATCGCCAAGTTTTTTTGCTTCCTTTAAAAAATAAATATGACCCATATGTAAAATATCAAATGTTCCAGTTGCCATTACGGTGACCATAATTTCCAACTCTTAACGATGTCCTTTCCTTCCAAAAATGTAAAACCATGTTTATCAGCATATCGTTTTGCTTCTTCCTTAGATAACGCTTTCCCGTTATCGCCCATGATTTCACAACCACAGGCAACAGCGGTTAAACCAGCCATGGTCAATAGTGCAGTTGCTAATTCGGTATGACCAAAACGGGTGGAAAGAGGTTTTTCCGATGCTCGACAGATGGGAACATGGCCCGGAGATCGAAACTGCTTTCCAAGCTCATCCACTGGTTCTAGATTTTTTTGATTTAAACATTGTTTTGATAATAAAGCGAATTGCTTCATAGTCAATCCTCTATCATTATCGGTAATCCCAGTAAATGTATCTCGATGATTAATCCAAAGAGAAAATGAAGATTTAGCATCATAGGGGATATCATCAGCAACAAGTGATTTTAATGCAGGATAAGATGATTCACATGATGTATAAATATCCGTGATGAATGGAAGTTGAAACAAATTTCCAATCTCATCAGAAATCATTAAAAATAAAAGTCCTCCACCATCTTTTCGCATTAATCGAACATGGTCCGGAGTGACAAATTCAGCAGCTAAAATAAAATCTGTCTCATTTTCACGATTATCCGCATCATGGACAAGCACGAATTTTCCCTGTTTAATGTCATCAAGAGCTTTTGTTATATCTATGATAATGGTCACCTGATGGAAGAACAGGTTATTTTTTCATAAATGATAGTTAATTACTCAGAAATTGGTTGAGCTGTATTTTTTTTATGAGATGCTAATTTTCGAGTAATATATCCAGCAATTCGATTTCGAAGAAGATTACTCCTCACGTTTGTTAATTCCTGAACTTTTTCTTTGTTATGTTGAAAATTATCAGTTTGGAATTGATTTGGATATTTTTCCAATAAGTCTCGAGCTAGTGTCTTAATAAACGTTTGTCGTATGTTTCCCAGGTTATCACCTTTTTCTTCGTTTGCCTGGCTGCAATACATTTAGTATATAAAAACTTTGCAGCTGATTTGATTAAAAATCATTGTTTTTTCTTTAAAAGGGGCACTTAATAATATTTCATAAGTTGCAATAACGATGATTTTTCTTCCTTATTTGTATTATTTTTGGAAAATTATTTAAGCAACAATGTTTTCATAATCCTTGTGATTTCATGAGTGAGGGACGAGACACTTGGATTGATGAGATTAGACACGAACGTAAAAATTTATCCTTTGAAATTGATATGGAGACTTTTGGAAAAATTAAACAATTCTCATCAAAAAATAATATTGAACAAACCGATCAAGCAATTGATTGTTTAATAAATATTGGATTGGCCCAGGTAGGGTATCGTAGCCAACAGGAGATAAATGAAAAATATGGGACTTACGGAGGTGTTTTTGAAACCCTTGAATTATCAAAAAATGAACCAGCTTCGGTTAGGGATCAAATTGACCAGAAATTATCTTATGATCAACCAAATCATACTCAGATACCACAACAAGAATGCGTTGAACAAAACATGCAGGTACAACAACAAGAACATAAACCAATCGATGAGGACCTAATGAATAAAACATTTGATATCATTAAAAAAATCTGTTCATTTTCAGATGATGGAAATGCAATTCATTATGATATTCTCATGGAAGCAGAATCAAATGGATTAGAATCTCGTAAGGTGGAAGAAGCTATTAATGTATTAAAACACCAAGGACAAATAGTGGAATCTGCTCATAAACGATATAAGGTCATCAATGCAGAAAAAGCAGATGGAAATTTCTTTGGTTTTTAGAAAAATCTGTAACTTAGGAAAGTAAAAACATAATCCTCATTCACTGCATATCCAAAAAATAAAAAAGTCAAATATTAAACATAAAATCACGCCTTTCTTAATTATCAAGCAATAATTAAAGTTATTATATATGAAAGATTTAACTGTTCTCCATACTATATTGTTACTAAAGAGGTATCTATATTAAAAGTAAACCATCATTGTTAAGAAATCTTGCTAAACAACATCTTCACCGCATAGAAACATATGCTCTAAAAAGTGATGTAGCCCACAATATATTTGCAATGCTGTATCGATCTACAGTGTATTCTTTTATTAAAGATAAGCTAAGAAGCTTCCGAAATCTTAAACTTCTAGATCAAATCAAACAAGATACCATCCCAAAACATGTGGCTATTATCATGGATGGAAATAGACGATTTGCTCAAACTGCAGGACTTAATCCCTCAACAGGACATCAATTTGGTACAGAAAAGATAAAAGATACCATTGATTGGTGTTTAGAACTAGAAATAAAAAACCTAACCTTGTATGCATTTTCCACAGAGAACTTCAGTCGAGATCAAAATGAAGTGAAGGATTTGATGGATCTCTGTTATTCTGAACTTTTAAAAGCAAAAAAGGATTCCAGAATTCACCGGAATAAAGTGAGGGTTTCGGTCATTGGTCAAATCGATTTACTCCCGGATCATATTCAAAAAGAAGCTCTTGATTTAATGGAGCAAACCAAACAGTATGATCAATATTGGTTGAGTATTGCTATTGCCTATGGTGGACGTGAAGAAATTATTAATGCAATTAAAAAAATCGGTAAAGACATTCAAAAAGGTACTCTCAATCTTGATGACATTGATGAAAAAAAAGTAGCTTCATATTTATATACAAAAGATTTACCCGATCCTGATCTCATCCTTCGGACTTCAGGTGAAGAACGAATTTCGAATTTTTTATTGTGGCAAATGGCATATTCTGAATTCTATTTTTCTGATGTCTATTGGCCAGCATTTCAAAAAAGAGATTTCCTAAAAGCTATTCACTCTTATCAACAACGAAAACGTAGATATGGAAATTAATCATCAGCTAATTTAATATGTAAAAAATTAGAGTTTATTCGTTTTCTTCTTCGCCTTCGATTTCAGAGGCAATTTTTGATAATTTTGAAAATTGTGAATAGAAAAAAAGAGAGAAACCAGTGACAGCTAAAAACAACAGAGTTAATGCAAAGAAAATGGATGGATCAAGTAAAATGATTCTATTTAATAAGAGTTCAATTACAATAATGATGATGAAGAATATACTAATAGCAAAAGATATTTTTGCTATAATTCCCATTTTAAAATTGTGATTTGGCGAAAAATACCGTTCTTTAATCATAGTATCAATTAATTACTCCATAATTTTCTATGGGAAACATCCATTAAGCGTTTGCTCCGCCAGAGATACTAAGTGCATTTTGAACCTTGCTTTGTAATTCATTTAGTTTCTCACGGGTTTCCCCTTCTTGTTTATTCAAGGAATTTTTACGAATGTCCAACGATTCCTTATTGGTTGTTAATTCGTCTATAATTTTAGCTTTTCCATCGGCCTTTATTAAAACTGAACCAACACTTTTGTAAATAGGCGTTTTCTCAGACGTATTTTCAAGTTCTTCCAATGCTTCATTGACTTCTTTTAATCGTTGTTCAACTTGAGAACGTTGCTGTTGAATGATTTGTAATTGGTTCTGTAATTGTTGAAGTCTTCCTAATTGATCTTGTAATTGTTGAGACATTTCTCCTTTTGTCATAATAATGTCACCTAAGCGCCAGCCTTAATAAAACCAAGGGTTTTTAAATCTATTGAACAAAAAATATCTTCATGAAAACTCAATTCACTCAATTTTTTTTACAATTTATCATTTATTGGAGGGCATTATACAATGAATCATCCCCTCTATTTTTAATGATAATATTATCTAATGAAAAACATTAAATAGAGTGATATAAATATACAAATTTAGTATTATCTTAGGGTTCATTTGGGGGAATCTCACAATATGAATAAAAATGATAGATTAATTATACTTCTTGGAATCGTTATACTTGCCATTGCAGCAGTTGGAATTTACGCATGGGATTCAGGTGAAACATCCTCAACTATACCTACAAATGATGAGATTATCATGTTCACTGGGACGTACAAAGAATGGTTGCCTTCTTCGATTAAAGTATCAGATGATGATCCCTTTTTAGCTCTTATTGCAACGCCTCTTGCAGTTCATTATTCTGATGAAGGAGAACAACACATCGTTCCATTACTCATAGAAAATTTCGAAGATCCTTCTAGAGCAGTTACTAGAGCCGAAAATATGATTGGAAAACCTTCAGATCTTACAATTGGTTGTTCCCCTACTGAAACGATTACGGATATTTCATTGGAATTAGCAGAAACCTACTGGAAAGAAAGCTCAGCAGCAATCCTTTTAAAAAACAATCAAGCTGGTTATAATCTAGGAGTTGCAGCTACTCCAATGGCTACCTATTTACGTATTCCAATTATTGTTGCAGATGAAATCGATGATAAAGTACAATCAACATTGGAATCGCTAGATGTAAAATACGTATTGACCTGCGGTAATTTTAATCAATATGGCCAACAAGAAATTCGATTAGAATCACCAATGCAAATATTAAACATCACTCGATCCATTGTCAAAGATAGATTTGGTACTATCGATTATGTCACCTTGACAAATCCGTCTGATACACTCAAGCCAATAGTACTCAATACTACCCGTTATCATTTTGAGGGACGTCTTAGTTCAAATTCATTTACTGTAGCTCAAGCTGTTAACTTGGTTACTGGACCATTATTAACTGGGACCTCTATGTCAGCAGTTCACGAGTTTGAAGTCCCTGCTGATTATGAATATGCTCGAATTACCATTCATGCAACGAATTTAGTTGAAGAAGAAATTAGTGAAACAGGTAGTCAACTTATGACCATGTTTTACGGACCAGATGGCCCGGAAGATGATTATCTTGCACTCGCATTCACTGTTGGTGGAATTCCAGATCGAGATTCCTCGGGAGACATCATTACAGATCAAGTAACTTGGGATACAACGGTTTATGATCACCCTGGAACGTATATGCTACAACACTATGGTCAATACATTACCTCTAAAACAGGTGAATATGAAATCGATGTGACCGTTGAACAATTAGAAAGTGCTATTTATCCTAATATGCCAAACCTTTCATCTATTGCACCATATTTGACTTCTTATCATATGGGAATCATATATGCTAATCCAGATTTCACCTTTGTTGGTGATGAAAGCATTATTGAAGACCCTCCTTCCGGAGTGGTATTCCCCGCTTCAAATCCAGATCTTATTGAAGAATCAAATGAACATACTTTTAAAATACATGAATCACTGAATGAATTACTTGCATCCATAAGAGAAATTAATATTATTGACGATGATGACCTGAAGTTTTTAAAAGACTCATGTGACAAGAATCCTATGTATATTGCATTAGTAGGGGATGCTCGCATGATCCCACAATATTATTACTACGATACACCAGATGCAGTAACAAGACAATATGGCTGGGATGTAGCAAGTGATTTCATTTATGGAAATATTGATCCAGTTCCACGTGACGATGCAATAACTATTCACCCGAAGGATATGTTTTTATCAACATACGATGAAAAATATCCTCATCAAGAAAATATCGTGGGAAGGATAACTGGTTGGGATGCGCAAGATGCAAGTGCGCTTATAGCACGAACCGTTTTTTACGAAGACATAGTAGAATCATTAGATGATTGGAAGAACAACGCCTTAGTTCAAACGGGAAGTGGAACTGATTTTCAACGGGTACCTGTTGTGGATATGGTAAGAAAAATATTGGGCGCTCACGATTTACCGTTTAAATGGCCGACGGGAGAAGCACATTTTGAAAATTTGATCATTCAAGAACACTTGGAACCAGGAGATTTTGACATTATTTCAACAGAAAACACCAAATCAATGAGGGTGGGATTATCTGATGAGGTTATCAATGAGATTAATCGAATGGGTATTTCAAATCTGATCTTTTTCCCAAAACAACGAGCAAAACTGATCGTTGGAGCAGATGATATCACTGGCGGAGAGGATCAAATGACGAGTAATTATATCTTTTCTTTTGGTCATGGTCAGCCGATGGGATTTTCTCATGGGGATGTGCAAACTAATTCAATTGGATTTCGACCGGTTATCTTTCAAAATCTGATCAATCGATTTCTCTTCGGCGTCATTCCACAAATGTCATCTGGTCTGGGAAATATTGGCTCATATAATGTACGATTTGTTGAGAATATGGATATGGGACCATCAGTAATGTTTATTGAAAGTTGTTATATTGGACGTATTGATGGATTCCCAGCAAAGTGTTTAACCAGTCAAGCTTATTTACATGCAGGAGTAAACGCATTTGTCGCCTCTTCAAGAGGTTCTCCAGGACCAGGATATTTAGATGTTCGATCATCACCAAAAGGTTTTGGAATCATGGAATGGATTAAAACAACGTTGAATCCTGATTTACAACAACCACATTTCTCAGGATTATTGGCTTCAGATATGTTTACTGATTTAACAAAAGAAGATGTTGATGTTGGTACTGCATTCCGTAATGCACGGAATCAGTTCATGGATGATGCTGATTCAGAGTTCTTCTGGACACCTCCACTTGCCTTACAAATTAACACCCAGCAAGATCTTGATTTACTTTTTGACAATATGAAGGATTCTAGCGACGGTGATCTTACTCGTATGGAGAAAAAATATACCTGTCAATTGGAATACAATCTTTTAGGTGATCCTGCATTTAATCCGTATGAACCGGCAAATCAATTCTCCTAAATTCAATTTTTTTATCTCTTTTATACTCTTTTTTATTGACATTCATAACATTTAAATAAATAATAAACAATATTAATAGATGTGAACGAAAATGAAAAGGGGACGAAATCTTAAACCTATTTTTTTAGTAGTTATGCTGTTGTTTTCCTCGATTGGATTAACTTCATTTTCAGGAATAGCAAAAGAAAATGAGCATATTATTTTAGAAGAAATCACCTCCATTCTTTCTGCAAATCAACCAACAGCAATCACTGTTTCTGATGCCGATCCATTTTATGCATTACTTGCAACTCCACTCGCAGTTCATTATAGTGATTCTGGAGAGCAAACGGTGATACCGTTTTATATTAAAAATTTCATTGATCCCTCTAATGCTGTTCTTCGAACAGAAGCAGAACTCGGTATTATCACTGATTTAGTAATTGGAAATGTGTTTTCCCCTAAGGAGGCTTCGCTATTTTTAGCTGATACCTTTTGGGAGACAAGTAATGCAGTGATGCTTATTAAACAGGATACAACAGGGTATAACTTGGGAGTACCAGCTACTCCAATCGCATCTTATCTAAACATTCCAATTATTGTAACTTCTTCATTTGATTCATCTGTTGAAACCATGTTATCCGACTTAGGAACTCATTTTATCTATCTCATTGGTGACCTTTCTATTCCTGTAAACTACACGGTTCAATCGTTTTCTAATATTGAAGAGATACATCAAGAGTTAATGACTGTTCATGAATATGTCTTTGACGAATCTATTGATTATATTACATTAGCTAATCCATTGGATGTCACTGAACCTGCAGTTTTAGATTCAGTTGAATATTCATTCAGCGGCACTATTGGATCAAGTGCTTTTCTTGCATCGCAGCTTATTGGAATGTTAACAAAAGGGAGCGCAGGTTCTCATACATTTACCATCCCCCAAGATTACAAATATGCTCAACTTGTGATACGTATCGAAAACGAGAATCCAGAGTATGCAAGTGAACTTGGAGACGAAATCGTCTTTTTACTTCAAAGTCCAGAAGGACTCAATTATTTATATGATGGAACAATGGGTGGGATACCAGAACGAAATAATCAAGGAGATATTATCAAAGATCAGATTCAATTTGAAACTACGATTTACAATAAACCGGGTGAATATACTATTCAAGTTTTTGGAAGATGGTTCGGAGCAAAATCAGGGTCATATACAGTTGATATCGCCATAGAAAAACTTGATTCGCCAATTGTTCCACTTATGAATAAACTTTCAATGATTGCCCCGTACCTTACATCATATCACAAAGGAATTATCCTAGCAAAACCAGATTATGCATTTGCAGCTGATGATGACGTATTAAACAATGGTCAACCATGTCCTGGAATAACCCAACCAGGATCAAATCCACAATTAATTCAACCCGCTAACACACATACCTTAGAGATTCATGAAGAAGTCAATCAAATGCTAGGAACAATTGCAAGTATTCCAACGAGTTCAATGGAACAACTGAGAGACTATTACAAGAATAATCCAATTTACATTGCCATCACTGCTGATCCTACAATGATTCCTATGTATTATTATAAAAATCCTGATGGATTACCAGATAACACTGGAGCATATATGATGGGTTTTGCTCTTCCGAGCGATTTTATTTATGCTGATATCGATCCGAAACCAGACGATATCGAAAATAATACCTTTAGTTATTGGCCCTATCAGGAAAATATGGTTGGTAGAGTAACGGGATATGATGCTCAAGACGCTAGTGCTCTTATAGCACGAACAATATTTTACGATACCTTATTAGAACGGTATGATGATTGGAAAAACAATGCTTTAGTAGCAACAGGATGTGGGCTCGAATTTCAGAATTTACCTATAATGACTCGATTGAGTCATCTAGTTTATGGGGGGCGAGGAGAACCAACAAAATTCCCAACTGGAGAAAGCACTTTTATCAATCTTAGATTTCAGGATACATTATCAACAGGGTTCATGAATGTAAAATCAACATTTTTAGCCTCATCCCAACGTGAAGGTTTCTCAAAAGATGATATTGATCTTATTAAACAAGCCGGACTTTTAAACCGTATCCTATTCCCTGAACTTGCTCTTTCTTTAATTGCTTCAGATTCCAAGGTAACCGGAGCAAAAGATCATGTGAATAGTAATTTCATTTTTACCTTTGCTCATGGTTCATTTAATCTTTTTGAACACGGTGATATATTAATGGATGCAAGAGGAATTCCCTTCATTTCACCTCTTTCCCGAATTTATCCACCTATTGGAAGTAAATTAAATTCAAAAGGAGCATTTGATATCAGATCTATCACATCAATGAAGTATGGGCCATCAGTAATGTTTGTTGTAAGCTGTATCACTGGTCGAACTGATGGATTAGAACCAATGAATACGATTTCTCAATCCTTTTTACATTCCGGATTAAATGCATACGTTGGAGCAACACGAGTTACTGCAGATCCAGGATATCTTGACCCGAGACCACTACCTGGTGGTTGGGGTATTGGAACATTAGGTCTTCTCAAAGCAACCTTTAATTATTTGGTCAGAAATGAGTATCCTGATTTCCATTTTGGCGCAGTCATTGGTGAAGACTTTATTTTCGATCTTATCCGAGATGATTCGACGACGGGAAGAGCATTACGAGATGCAAAGAATCAGTATCTACCCAAAGATGCCAATTCCACTTTTTACTGGACTCCACCATTGATGACCTCAGCGATTCCTGAATTTTTACTTGATCAAGATGATACTCTTGAACCAATACAACAGTTCAAGGAAACCCGGGCACTTGCAAAAAAATATGTGGCAATTCACGAATTCACTCTTTATGGAGATCCCGCGTTTAATCCCTATCAATCACAAAATTAAAGAAAAATATTAAAGAAAAAATGAGTAAAAAAAATACCATTTTTACTCATCATTATTTTCTAGACTACCCTCTGTTTCTTCATCAGAATTATCAGCACCGTTTTCATCCATTTCACAAGCATCGCCATTGGAAGATTCAACTACTTTTGTGACAGAGACGACTACATCGCCTTTATTCAATCGCATCACTCGGACGCCCATGGTATTTCGACCTTGTAAACGAATATCTTTAACTGGGATACGAACCACCATGCCCTCTCTACTTGTCAACATAATCTCGTCATCATCAGTAAGCTCACGGACAAAGATCACCTTACCATTTCGTTCATTAGTTATAATGGTGCGAACTCCTTTACTGCCACGATGCGTTTTTCGGTACTCTGCTATTGGTGTACGCTTTCCAAATCCATTTTCAGTGATAGTTAACAAATCTCCATCTTCTCCAACAATTGCCATGGAAACAACATAATCATCTTTTTTCAACCGAACACCGATTACCCCTCGAGTCACTCGGCCCAATGGACGCGCTTCTTTTTCGTCAAATCGACATGCTTGTCCTAGAGCTGTGGCAAGCATAACGGTTTGCGTTCCGTCAGACAACCGTGTTCCTACAAGCTCATCATCTTCTTCTAATTTCACCGCACGTATACCATTGACCCGAACATTCTGATAGGCAGATAACACTGTTTTCTTAATGAGTCCTTTCCGAGTTGAAAAGACAAGGAAATGTTCATCATCGAATTCGGGGATTGGAATAGCTGCTTGTACAAATTCATCAGCATCCAATCGAGGTAACAAATTAACGATTGCTTTCCCTTTAGAATGCCTTCCACCTTCAGGGATTTTATATCCTTTTAACCAAAAAGCCTTCCCATGATTAGTGAAAAACATGATGTAATCATGCGTAGAGGTCATAAATGAATCAACAACCACATCTTCCTCCTTCGTTTTCATCCCAATAAGCCCTTTACCACCTCGGCGCTGTACTCGATAAGTATCACATGAAATTCGTTTGATATACCCACTATCCGTAATGGTAATAATTACATCTTGAACCGGGATAAGATCTTCAGTTTCAACAGTTATTTCACCTTCAACAATATCAGAACGACGTTCATCGCCAAAGGTTTCTTTCATTTCAGCTAATTCACGTTTGATCTCATCTAGAATATGCTGTTTATCACTTAACAATAATTCTAAACGTTCAATGAAAGCTTTCACGTCTTCGTATTCGGATTTTACTGATTCAATTTCAAGACCAGTTAATTTCTGCAATCTCATATCAAGAATTGCCTTTGCTTGAACTTCCGAAAATTCAAACTCTTTCATCAATCCTAATTTTGCATCTTCAGCATCCTTACTTTTTCGAATCAATGAAATGATAGCATCAATATGATCTAATGCGATCATCAATCCCTCAAGGATATGCATTCGTTCTTTCGCTCGCTGTAGATCATAATTTGTTTTTCGAGTGATAATTTCTACTCGATAATCAACATAATTCTGTAATAAATCCCTTAACCCAAGAAACTTTGGTTCACCATTTATTAATGCTAAATTATTAATGCCAAACGTAGTCTGCAATTGGGTATGACTAAATAGGAGATTTAATACTACCTCCTCAATCGCATCACGTTTCAACTCAATGACAATACGCATTCCCTTCCGATCACTTTCATCCCTTAGATCTGAAATACCCTCGATCTTTTTTTGTTTCACAAGTTCAGCGATATGTTGCAATAACTTGGATTTATTCACTTGATAAGGAATTTCAGTGACAATGATACGTTTTCTATTATTATACTCTTCAAAATGAGTTCTTGCCCGTAATTTGATCAATCCTTTGCCTTCAGTATAGGCTTGTAAAATACCACCTTTACCGTAAATGATTCCACCAGTTGGAAAATCAGGGCCACTAACAATTTCCATTAAATCAGGAATTGAACAATAAGGGTCATCAATAATCCGAATCAACGCATCAACAATTTCTGATAAATTATGCGGTGGCATGTTCGTAGCCATGCCAACGGCAATTCCAGATGAACCATTAATAAGCAAATTTGGTAATTTTGCAGGAAGCACCACAGGTTCTTTTAGAGAACCATCAAAATTATCAATCCAATCCACCGTATCTTTCTTAATATCCTCAAGCATCAACTGTGAGATTTTCGCCAGTTTTGTTTCCGTATATCGCATAGCAGCAGCAGAATCACCATCGATAGATCCAAAATTACCTTGCCCATCAACTAGTTGATACCGTAAAGAAAAATCTTGCCCCATCCGAACCATGGTATCATAAATTGATTGATCGCCATGAGGATGATATTTACCAAGAACCTCTCCTACCACACGAGCGGATTTCTTATGGGATTTATTATAGGTTAATCCCATATCGTTCATTGCATACAGAACTCTTCGATGTACCGGTTTTAACCCGTCTCTAACATCTGGAAGTGCTCGACTCATGATCACACTCATCGAATAATCGATGAATGCTCGTTTCATCTCAGATTCAATAGCTCGATTCCTATGCCGACCCTCATCAGTCATAATCTTCTACCTCCATTTTAAATATCAAGATTCTCAACATCCTTTGCATGATTCTCAATGAACTCACGTCGAGGCTCAACTTTTTCTCCCATCAAAATAGTGAATAATTCATCAGCTTCAACTGCATCATCTACAGTCACCTGAACAGTTAACCGATTTTCTGGGTCCATGGTAGTATCCCAAAGTTGATCCGCATTCATTTCGCCAAGACCCTTATATCGTTGTATACCAATACCAGAACCACCCATTTCATCTGCCATTTCCACTCTTGCCCGTTCAGAATAAACATATTCCACACGATTTCCTTTTTTCAATTTGTATAATGGAGGCTGAGCAATATACAAATAACCCTCTTCAACTAATTCTCGCATATGTCTATAGAAAAAAGTAAGAAGTAAGGTTCGGATATGTTCTCCATCCACATCAGCATCAGTCATGATAATTACTTTATGATACCGTGCCTTTGATAAATCAAACTCTTCACCAATTCCTGTTCCTATCGCTGTGATTAACGCAAGAATTTCATTATTCTTTAGGATTTTATCCATTCGAGCTTTTTCAACATTTAAAATCTTCCCACGCAACGGCAAGATTGCTTGGAAATCCTTATCTCTTCCCTGTTTAGCACTACCGCCAGCAGAATCTCCCTCAACAATATATAATTCAGTTTTAGTCGGATCCCTACTTGAACAATCTGCCAATTTTCCAGGAAGCGCTGTTGATTCTAAAAGTCCTTTCCTTCTGGTAAGTTCCCGAGCTTTTCTTGCAGCATCCCGCGCTCTACTTGCAGTCACTGCTTTACTGACAATAATCCGAGCAACAGGAGGATTTTCCTCAAAGAATTCACTCAATTTTTCATTAGTTATTCGCTCAACAATACCTCGAATTTCAGAATTGCCTAGTTTCGTTTTTGTTTGCCCTTCAAATTGAGGACTTTTTACTTTACAGGATATAACTGCGGTTATCCCTTCACGACAATCTTCCCCTTTTAAACTAAAATCATCACTACCAAATAAATTATTTGCTTTTCCATAATCATTCAAAACACGAGTCAATGCGGATTTAAAACCGGAAAGATGAGTACCACCTTCATGAGTATTTATATTATTAGCAAAAGTAAAAATATTTTCGGTATAGCTTTCCGTATACTGAATTGCAACTTCCACTTCGACGTCATCACGTTCAGCACTAACAAAAATTGGATCTAGATGAAGCGGTGATTTATTTCGATTTATATATCTAACAAATTCCTTGATTCCACCATCATATTTAAAAGTAACTTTTTTCCCATCTCGTTCATCGGAAACATCAATCTGCAATCCAGCATTAAGAAAAGCAAGTTCCTTCAACCGAGTTTCAATAACTGAGAAGTTATATATTGTTGTTTCAAAAATCTCAGGATCTGGAAGAAAAGTAACTGTGGTCCCAGTTACATCGGTTTCTCCGATCTCATCTAAAGAAGTAGCTTTAGCTCCATGATCGTATTTCTGATGATATTTCTTTCCATTTCGATGGACAGTTACCTCCAACCAGGTGGATAATGCATTAACGACAGATACGCCGACACCATGAAGTCCCCCGGACACCTTATATGTATCTTTATCAAATTTACCACCTGCATGAAGTGTGGTCATTACAAGTTCAACACCAGTCTTTTTGTATTTTTCATGCATAGATACAGGTATCCCTCGACCATTATCTGAGACGGAAACCGATCCATCTTTGTTCAAACTAACATCAACTTTTGTACAATACCCGGCAAGAGCCTCATCAATTGAATTATCAACAACTTCGTAAACTAGATGATGTAAACCTCGTTCATCTGTGCTACCAATGTACATTGCAGGGTTTTGTTTAACGGCTTTCAACCCTTCAAGTACCTTAATTGAGGAAGTCTCATATCCGCCATTTGTCTTATCCTTTTCAGCGCTCATAATTAATCACTTCACGATAAAATAATCAACAATTACCAAATTAAAGTTACAGTAGTATCATATTATTTCATTTCTATTTTCTCATCCCATCTCAATAAGGGTGCAAATAACAGAAAACATATCTAGTTTCTCCTAATAAACATTGCTATTAAACATGATGTAGCTCCTGAAAAAATTTAAGTGAAAAATGCATAAAAATATGAAAAGAAATGGAAATTTTTAATAGCACTATTGCTTTTCCTATATTGGGTGAATGGGTACCAAGAAATCAAATGAAAAAAGGTGAAAGGATGAGTGCTTCTTTCAATAAAATTATTCAGCTTCCTATTATAATGTTGAATTTGAAAAAAACTTCATCTTCTTCAATCATTTTTCATCAAGAATTAATGAGATCTTAACTCGTTCTGCTACTAATATACGGATATCCTGATGATATGATTATTTCAGCAGATTTACATATACATTCTCCATATTCGAAACGATTGGAGAATCCAGTAACTCTGAAACAATTTGCTGAAAATGCTAAATTGAAGGGATTAGATATTATTGGTACTGGAGATTGCCTTCATCCAAAATGGATGCAGGAAATTCAAGGATTTGATGAAGTTGAATCTGGAACGTATGAATTTCAAAACATCCGGTTTGTTCTAACCTCGGAAGTTGAAACAAAGGATTCTGTACACCATCTTATCATATTTCCAGATGCGTCAGCAGCAACTCATTTTCGTGAACTCATAAAACCGATAGCAGAAAACATATCTTCTCATGGTAGACCAAAAGTTAATAGTAATAGTGTTGAAATTGCTGAAAAAGCTGCTGATGTTAATGCATTGATTGGACCAGCTCATCTCTTTGATGTTCATTCAGGAGCATATTCTCGTTACCAATCATTAACTGATTGTTATCAACATATGTCGTCATATGTTAGCTTTGTAGAACTTGGGCTAGCTGCAAACACGTTTTTAGCTGATAAAATCTCTGAACTTCATGAATACACATTTTTAACAAATTCAGATACTCATAATCCCCATCCCATTAGATTAGCAAGGGAATTTACGCAATTTCAAGTGAGAAAACCATCATTTCATGAGTTGGCTGATGCTATCCAAAGAAAAAATGGAAATAGACCTGTTCTTAACATTGGAATTCCGCCGGAAGAAGGAAAATATTATGATACTGCCTGTCAGAAATGTCAGATGCATTATTCGTTTTATCAAGCTGCAGAACAACAATGGAAATGTGATTGCGGTGGCATGATAAAGAAAGGAATCACAGATATTATAAATAAAAAGGCATCCTACTATCCATCTCAGCATCCGATTCATCGTCCGCAATACGTCTCCTTTTTGCCCCTTCACGAAATTATCACCCAGGTGTATCATGCACAAAATCCGTTTACTGATGTGGTTACCAGACAATGGAATAGATTAGTAAACACCTTTGGAAGTGAAATAACCACGTTGCTTTACACTCCTCAGGAAGATTTACTTAAAATATCTCCTCCGGGTCTTTCTGAAGCCATTCTATCCTTTCGAAATGCTACTGTTCATTTTCATCCTGGCGGAGGTGGAACCTATGGTTCAGTTACTATTCCTTGGGAAGAACCTCGATTTAACGTAATGTTAAAATCGTAATGTCTGATTAGGAATATCATATAAAAAAATAGGAGTAATTAAGGATTATGACTTGTTATATCATCTCATATGATGCTTCATCAAAGGAAAAAGAAAATGAAATCCGTTCCATAATTAAAAATTATCAATATCATGCACAGATTTGTGAACAAACTTGGGCAGTAGTAACGAATGAGGAAGCAACTGATATTAGAGATAAATTGAAACAAGTATTGAGTCCATCTGAACGAATCTTTGTTATTAAATCTGGAGCTGAAGCAGGATGGGCTAATGTGATTTGTGAGAAAAGTTGGCTTCACCAATATCTCATGAATGAATTCTAAGGCTACCATTTTCGAATTCTTTCTTAAGGAAATATATAGATAGATGAAGGGTTGCACATGATTTATAAAAAAGCAATTCAACAAATAAGTGATATATTATCTAAAAACGAAAAAGACTGCATTCAACATGTTGTAGATTTTCTACAATCCTCCTTTGAATCGTATTCTTGGGTTGGTATATATTTAGTGAAAAATTCTATTCTTCAACTTGGGCCTTGGGCGGGTCCTCAGGCAAC
>Ga0272442_10002303_pt1 | contig 27914 bp, 22 predicted proteins | sample SSMForm2O_FD_200262 | JGI IMG/M metagenome (GOLD analysis project Ga0272442, IMG submission 200262) | Marine sediment archaeal communities from Little Sippewissett salt marsh, Falmouth, MA, United States - SSM-Form-2O | ecosystem: Environmental > Aquatic > Marine > Wetlands > Sediment ...
GTTAAAAACCAAGAAAAGACGATATCACAGACTGGTTCCCATACTGGGGTTAGGCACATGCATTGTGCTGTTAGCTTTTGTTCTCTTCGTTGCAACGCAAGCATGGATAATCGGTGGTATATGTCTAATCGCAGGAGCAGTTTACTACGGCGCCAAAAAACGGGCTTCAAAAAGAAGCTGCTGAGAAGTAGTGACTTTGGGAACTATTGCGCTTTGGGCGACTACAGCGCCCTTATTTAAAGGCGGAAATGTGAAGTGAACTGTGTTTGAATGTGGCGAGGTTGATTCTCTGTTTAGAGCTTGTGTTTCTTGAAGTAGACCAGCAGACCTATACCAATCACAATAATGAGTCCTACAACAATCCCTATCCATAACTCTATTCCCGGGAATGTCGTTGTAGTTTCGCTAGCTGCTAGATTAATTCTCAATTGATGGCTGCTATGTTCGTAGGTGAAGGTGAGCAACCACGCGTTTGCGTTGGATGTTACTTCGTAGTTTAGTTGGTTTCCATCCAAATACACCTTTATGTTTTCAGCGTTTGTAACAATGCTTTTTGCAATTGTGGCTTTCGCATAGCCTGTGGTTTCTGAGGTTCCGTTAACGGTGAAGCTTAGCGTTAAGCTCGTGCTGTTAAAAGCCAATGCTGTGACTGTGCTGTTTGATTCAAGTAAGAAAAGGTTCTGGTTATCGTAAGGCAGAAAACTCAGCGTTGCAGTTGCACTGGATCCGAGATACGCTTCATTTCCATTCCATTCTGCTTTCAAAGTAAATGTACCAGACGCCGTGTTGACCCATTGAATTTCATATTCTCCAGAATCATTTGTGATTCCTGAACCTAAGGGAACCCAAGTAGTGTTATCCGTGACAGCATATGATAGAGTTATTGATTTATCCTGTAAAGGGTCCCCGTTTAAGTCTAAGAGTCTCCCGTTTACGTTAACTGCTGAACCTACCGCGGTTGATGATGTGTCCACCGAGATGGACATCTGAGTTGATGTGGGCGTGGGGGTCGGCGGTGGAGACGGTGAAGGACTAGGCGTTGCGGTGGGTGCTGGAGTAGGAGTAGAAGTAGGAGTAGAAGTAGGAGAAGGAGTAGGAGAAGGTTCTGGTGTTTCAGGCGCATTAGTGTTTGGGGCGGTCAGAAAAGGAACAAAAGTGACATTGCCTAAAATTGTTTGGTTAATTGCTTGGGTGTCAGTTGTTCCCCACCAGTTATAAGTTGCATCAATGTTGTTTGTCATTCCATTAGATAGGCAAACGCTGTAGTTAGCATTCTCTTGAATGTTATTGTTAATAATAGTTAAAGAACCCAGAGAAGCAGACCCCATATAAACATAAATTCCAACCGTGTTATTGGCAATTGTGTTGTTTCGAATAGTGGGAGATATAGTGCCCATTCCCCCAATTGCTATACCTTGAGAATTGTTGAAAACCAGATTTCGTTCAATAATTGATGTACCATCGAATGCGTTGATACCCGTGGAACAATTAGAGACGATGTTGTCAGCGACGTAAACATTAGGCCCATCACATCTTATTCCAAATCCTCTCCAAGACCCCTCCGTAATGTTGTTGTACGTGATTATCGGCGTGCTTGTAAGAATCCCCGTGCCGTAAATTCCTCCAATAATCGAATTGTTGCTTATTATGGGGGAAGCACTGTTGAGGTCTTCAATGTCGCCTTTAATGATGTTTTTTGAAATTGTTGGTGACCCGCTGTCTATTACTATTGCAGACCCACCGGCGTTGGGTGAGGCAGTGATTGAATTGTTACTTAGTTTCGGAGATGCATTAGTTATGGAGATTGAAACGGAATCAAGAACCGAATTTTCGATTATGCAGCCGGAACCAGTTTGCTCATTCCAACTAGTGCTGCTAGATGTGAAAGCAACGCCGTCGTTACTCGCTGGGTCAGAAGTGAAATGAATATTGTCGGCGTTACTGCCTCGCGCATATAGAATTCCATTAACCTGAATTCTGTAGCCATTAAGGTTCACGGTTACCCCTGCTTCAATTGTTAAAGCCACTCCATTGCCTATAGTTATGGGTCCTGTAAGGCTGTAGGGACTGCTTGCTGCCGTCCACGTAGTGTCTGTAGTAATTACACCGCTTACATTTGTATCAGCTTTCACCGTGCTAAAATGCGTGGTGCCTGCTAACGCGAAACCGCCAATAAGGATTATTAAAAGAAACATACTTGAGAGTAACTTCTTTTTCACAGCGTAACCCTCTAACTAGAGTAACCCATAGTTGTAATTAAAGGGTTTTTGTAAAGATTTCTTGACTCAAAAATTCTTGACAAAGTTTCATTACCCTGTGAGTCATCTCACTCAGAGTTACAGCATAAGTTCAAACATAACAGCGCTTCAGTTTTGACCTAAAAAGCAGCAAAATAGAAATGGATGGAAATGCGGAAGCCATCTACCGCAGCTATTTTTGTTTCTTTCTTTTCAGCATGTTTTCGATGATGGGGCGTAGCTTGGCGTTTTCAGCTTTAATCTTTTCCTTGCCCAAAGCTTTCTTCTGCTCGTCTATTTCGCGGATTAGCTCGGCGTAGTGTATGCCTTCTGCGGCGGAAACGTATTCTACGCGGAATCTTTCTGGACTCATGCCGAGTTTCGTTAGCATTCCCTTTAACGCGTCTGTTCGGGCTTTCATCTTGTAGTTTCCGCTGATGTAGTGGCAGTCGTAGGGCAAGTGGCAAGCGCCGATTAGCACCATGCCCGCTCCAAGCCGTAAAGCTTCAAGGATAAAGTCGCGGTCAACCCTGCCCGAGCACATAACGCGTATTGCCCTTACGGACGGTGGATACTCAAACCTGCTTGTTCCAGCCAAGTCAGCACCAGCGTAACAACACCAGTTGCAGAGGATTGCCAAGATTTTGTCTTCAGGGTTCTCTTCAAGCGCCGCGCGTATCTGCGCCAGTATCTGCGCGTCCGTAAAGTGCAACTGTGTTATGGCGTCTTGCGGGCACTCTGCGACGCAGGTTCCGCACCCGTGGCAGCTTGCTGTGATAACCTTCGCGGGCTTGTTCGGCTCAATTTTTATGGCGCCGTAGGGGCACTTATCCGCACATATACCACACTTGGCGGTTACGTTTCTGCAGCGGCTTTCATCTATCACTGAGATTATGGGTTCAATCTTCCATGTTTTCTTTGAGATTACTGTTGCCGCGCGTGATGCTGCACCGCTTCCTTGAGAAACACTGAAGGGGATATCTTTCAAACCTTGGCAGGCACCAGCGTAGAAGACGCCGTCAGTCGGCGCATCCATGGGCTTAAGCTTCGGGTGGCTCTCCATGAAGAAGCCGTCCGCGCCGCGAGACAAATTAAGGATACGCGCAATCTCGTCTGAGCCTTTCTTAGCTATCGCTGCCGTGGCGAGAACAACCATGTCAGCCTCAATCTCTATCGGTTGATCCAAAGTCTGATCCTCAGCGCGAAGGAGCAAGTTATGCGTCTTCGGGTCCTCATTAATTCGGCTTACACGACCATGGATGAAGTTCACGCCGTTTTCTCTTGCGCGGTCATAGAATTCCTCGTAGCCTTTGCCGGGACTGCGAATATCCATGTAGAAAACGTAAACCTCAATGTCTTCCTTGTACTTTTCTTTCAGCTGAACAACGTGCTTAAGCGTGTACATGCAGCAGAAGTTGGAGCAGTACGGGTACTTGTTCTTGTCACGCGAGCCAACACACTGGATAAACGCTATTGTACGCGGCTTTTTACCGTCGGATTGCCTGACGACTTTGCCGCCTGTTGGACCCGCAGCGAGAATAAGCCGTTCGAACTCCATGCTGGTGATAACATTCGGGTATTTGCCGTAGCCTAAAAGCGGCATGTCATAGGGCAAGTAAACATCAAAGCCTGTGGACACAATTATGGCGCCAACGTCTATCTCAATTTCTTCGGGCTGCTGCTCAAAGTTTATGGCTTCCCTAGCGCCGCAAACGTCAACGCACTTGTAACATTCAATGCAGTAATCCTTGTTCACAGTGTAAATTAGTGGCACTGCTTGGTCAAACGGGACGGATATGGCTTTCCGCGTGCCCAAGTTCATGTCCCACTCGTTCGGGAACTCAATGGGACAAACGTCTTTGCATTCTCCGCAGCCCGTGCACCTTTCGGCAATCACGTATCGCGGGTTTTTGCGAATCTTCACTTTAAAGTTGCCGACGTAACCGTCAGCCTTCACCAAGTCAGCGTTAGAGATAATTTCGATGTTCGGGTGGCGGCCGCAGTCAACCATTTTTGGTCCTTCAATGCAGATGCTGCAGTCAAGCGTTGGAAAAGTTTTGTCAAGCGCCGCCATGTGCCCGCCTATGCTTTCCGTGTTCTCAAGCAGGTAAACCTTGAAGCCCATCTCCGCCAAATCCAAAGCCGCGTTCATGCCAGCTATGCCTCCGCCTACGACTAAGGCTTTGTTGGTTACCGGCACTTCTATGGTTTGAAGCGGCATCATCAAACGCGCTTTCGCCACAGCCATCTTTATGGAGTCTTTAGCTCTGTCAGTGGCTTCTTGAGGAGTGTTCGGGTGACACCACGAAGCGAACTCGCGGATGTTAGCCATCTCGTAAAGAAACGGGTTCAAACCCGCCTCAGAAACCGTCCTGCGGAACGTGGGTTCATGCATGCGTGGTGAGCAAGCAGCCACGACAACGCGGTTCAGCTTGTTTTCTTTTATGCCTTTGCGGATTTCTTCCTGGCCTGGGTCTGCGCAGGTGTAACGGTTCTCTTTGACGAACACGACGTCAGGTATTGTTTTGGAGTACTCAACAAGCTGCTTGATGTCTACAGTGCCTGCAATGTTTAAGCCACAGTGGCAAATGAAAACGCCTATGCGCAACTCTTCACGTTCAGGCTGCTTTGGAGTTTCGGGCTGACTCATCTTATCTCCTCCTCACAAACGAACCGTCTGCAAACTATTTCTTTCGCTTTTTGTGAACCTAGGGCTTTCAACTCTTTAACCGCGTCCACTGGTGACGTAAGCTTCTCCAGCGCTTTGTTCCATGCTCCAGAACGAACTGGCGTGTGAAGTATTTTGGTTCGTTTAAGCGTCAAGGCGTCGTCAACTGGGCAAACCACTTTGCAGGCGCCGCAGTAGTCGCAGAAAATCTCGTTAACGTAAACCTTTTTGTCCTTGTCAGAAAGGTACAGCGCTCCGGTTATGGGGCAAACGTCCAAGCAGTCGATGCACCCTTCTGGACATTTTGTCTGGTCGATGGCGATTTTGCCTTCCATGAACTTCCGCACTTTAATCGCGCCAGGAGCGCATTTGAACTCGCAGACCCTGCAGGTTGGACAGTACTCTTTTTGTATGTCAAGGTTGATTTGCACGCGTTGCCTCTGGCTCGGCGGTAAAGACGCAACGTCTTCAACCTGCTTGCCATCGTAGCCTACTCGGGTAATCTTAATTAACGATAATGGACAAGCGTCTTCGCATTCGACGCAGTCTTTTGGGCACTGGTGGGTATCCACTTTTATGTCGCGGATCATTTCTGGGTAGCTCTCTTTATCCAGAACGGAAACTGCGTGTTCGCCGTTTAACGCGAATTTGATGGCGCCGTAGGGGCAGGAAACATCGCATATCCCGCAGAAAATACACTTCTCCAAGTCGATGTCTACCTTGGCTTTCTTGGTTTTCTGACCTTTGACTTTCGGCTGTTTTTCAAGTGTAATGGCATCTTTCGGACAGGCTAAACTGCAAATTTGACAGCCTACGCAACGCGCCTTATCAAGAGTTAACTTGTAGTTTTTAACCTGCAAAACCCATTCTAGAGTTAACGTGTCTGTCGTGTCTTTTTTCACAGTTTTCAATGGCATTTATCTTGCCACCAACAGTATATGCGTCGCAACAAACTGTCCAACGCTTAACCAGTGCCTGTTAGAATATTTCACTGAAGCGCTGACGATATAAATATTGCTTGCTGACAACGCCATTTCATTCATGGATTTAGCGAAGAACCACCGGAAAAGAAACATGTTTAGCTTTGAACAGTCACGGCAACGTAGCACTTCAACGCGTCAGCGTCCTCAAGGGAAATTACTTGTAAACCAGCATCTTGTAGCAACGCTTGGAAAGCATCCAAAGAAAAAACTTTCTTCAACCCAGTCACTACAATGGATGCGGCTTGCTGTGCGTTTCGTTTTATTTCGTTTAGCGTTTCCGATGGTTTCGGCATGTTCTGAAGCATCGTGAAGGCAAAAACTATGTTGAAGTGGTTGTTTTTGAAGGGCAGGTGGTCAGCGTCTGCTTGAACCAAGTGAACGTTGCGGAACTGCCGGGCGCGCTCTTTGGCTTGGAGCAACAGTTTGCTGGAAATGTCCACGCCTACGACTGTTTGGGCTTCGGCGGCGATTTGGCTGAACAGGAGACCGGTGCCGCATCCAATGTCAAGGACTCTGTTGGCTCGGTTCATGTGCAGGTGTTCTAGGGCTGCTTTGTACTTGGCTGCTTGCTCTTCAGCGTACCGCATTTCGTACATTTCAGCGGTTAAGTCGTAACGCTGCATGGTCGTGCGCTTTTGGCTCCACTTGTTCACGGGCTGGACCTTCAGAAATCTTATGTACGTTGTAACCCTCTAAAATACTTGGCTGAAACATGTTGCAGAAAAAAAACAAGGTGAAGGTGCTCACGAGTCCGAAGCTGGCGGAAGCCGCGGCGGCAATTGAGAAAGCGTTAGCGCAGAGAAGAACGGTTATCGTGGCAGGTAACTGCAGAGTGCTCTACTCGGGCAGGGCAAAGTCAACTCTTGAACCCGGCGAGCGCATGCTGATAATCAAAGAGGACGGCTCGCTTCTTGTTCACCGCCCAGTCGGCTACGAACCCATCAACTGGCAGCCCTCGGGAAGCGTTTTCCACGTGCAAACCAAAGCCGCCGCCGTTGAGGTTCACGCGGTAAGGCAGAAACCCCGAGAAAACGTGCGCGTGATATTTGACGCGGTGTTTATGGTTTCAGCTTTAAGCCTCACTGATTCGGGAGAGTTCTCGCTTCACGCAAGCGAAAAGGAAATGCACAAGGCGATTCTGTTGAAGCCTTCGCTTTTGGAGGAAGGGTTCAAGCCCATAAGCTACGAGAAGAAAGTTGAGCCGGGGTTCGTGGACGTTTACGGCGTAGACAAGAACGGAAAGCTTGTGGTGGTGGAGGTTAAGCGGAAAACTGCTGGGAAAGAAGCTGTCCTGCAGCTTTCCAAGTACATAGAAGCCATAAAAGGCAAAGCAGACCGCGAACTTAGAGGAGTGCTTGTAGCGCCAAGCCTCGGAAAAGATGTGCAAAGACTACTGGTGACGCTGGGGTTAGAGTTTAAAGCGCTAGACCCGAAGAAATGCGCCAAAGTCTTGAAGAAGGACCATAACGCGAAACTGGAAACTTTCTTTAAAGAATGCAAATAACGACCCAAAGCATTGAGAAGGCTTAAATCAGTCGGGTTGCTTTTTGCCTTCGAAGGTGTGCCGTTGACATGAATCTTTGGAACGACATTCCAGTCGGGGATAAGCCCCCTAAACTGTTGAACATGGTTATCGAAGTTACGAGCAATTCCAGAGACAAATACGAGTATAATTCAAAATGGGGGGCATTCGTGTTGGACAGGATAATTCCTTCATCAGTCATCTTTCCAGTTGAGTACGGGTTCGTTCCGCAAACATGGTACGAAGACAACGACCCCTTGGATATCATGGCAATGAGTTTTGAACCTTTAGAAGTCGGCGCAGTAGCCAGAGTCAGAGTAATAGGCGCATTACTACTTGAAGACGAGAAGGGTATAGACCCAAAAATTCTTTCAGTGCTTGAAAACGACGCAAGGTTCGAAGGCTACAAAGACATATCAGATGTCCATAGACACGAGTTAAAAGAAATTGAAGAGTTCTTTGATACATACAAACGGCTGGAGCCGCACAAATGGACTAAAATAAAAGGCTGGAAAAACGCCGCCGAAGCCATGGAAATCGTGAATAACGCCATTCAAAATTACCGAAAACTAAACACGAAGTAGCTTACAGTAACCTTTGCCTTTCGTTTGGAGCTTAAGCGTTTAGGTTATTTTTTGGCTTAAATTTTGATGCTCCTTCTCTGAAATCCAGCCTTCTTTTCTTACGTACGCTAGCCCTTTTCGGATACTTTCTCGCGTCGAACTCGTGTTTAAAATGTTTGTTTTTTCGCCCATTTCTCTCATTTCCGTTTCAAACACCGCGTTCTGATGCGCTAGTACCTGAAGGGTATCCATCAGCGAATTTATCAATTCGAAGCGGGTAACAAGTAGCTGCTTGATTTTTGCTTTGCCCAAGGCGCTTTTAAGCTTGGTGGAAAGCCCGAATGTGTTCGCTTCTGACGGCGGAAGAAATAGGTAACGTTTTTTTGAGTTCACTTCATAACAGGCTATGTAGAACGGGACATAAAACAAAGCAATTCCCTTCAGCTCCGAGTCTCTTTTGACCCCGAGCTTTGCAAAGTTTTCAATGCTTGTTTCTCTTAACTTAACTGTTCTGCCCACCTGATCGAGTATCAGCTTGGTCTGCTTTTCCAGTTCCTCTATTTCTTGCTGGCAAATTGAAACCTCCGCGTCACGAGAAGACTCAAGATCCAGCAGGGGCTGGCGAGCTTCTTTAGTCTTGGCCTCTAACTCGGATCTTAAATTGAAAATCTCAAGAGATTTACGCTCTTCCAAATCTTCAAGCTCTTTTTCTGCCTTCTTCAATTGATCTTCGATTTCCGAAAGCTCCTTCTTTGTTTCGTTGGCTTTTTCTTTCCACTTGTCTTCACCAACATAATTGTCCCTTTCCGCACAACTCTTAGCTTCTAGTTTACACTTCTCAATTTTTGCAAGGGCTCGCTCCTTGGACTTTTCAAGTTTTACTTTTGTCTTTTGAACGGGAAGACGCTGCTTATCGAAAGACTTCTTCGACTGGATTATTTGATAATCATAATGTTCTTTGAGGCGATTGACTTTCGGATCTACGAGCTCTTCTTGCGCGTTAATTTTAACATCAAATTCTTCTTTGATGGCTTTGGCTTTGCTGCGTAGTACCTTGATGTAGTGTTGAGTTGCCTCGTTTATGAACTTGATACATTGATTGAGACCCTCAACGTCCTTTTTGAAGGAGGAATGGAGGCACATAAGTTCCTGCAGTATGGACGAGATTGTTGATTTATCTATAGTTGGAGAAATCAACCCAGAGTTAGTGGGTCGAACTTCTATTGCCGTTGCTTCGTGTCGGTAAGAGTCAAACTCGCTCAAGAATTCTGGGTCTGTTATTAAGCCGTTTATTTCAACTTTATTTTCTGTCACTTGGGTCTGAAAATAGTTGATATGGTCGGAGAGGAAAGCCATATGGGTTTCATGTGTTTTGGACCCCCGCTTCAGATTCTCAATGAAATCTTTCGCGTCTGGAACTACAGCGTACGGCAACGTATACTTGGACCTGTTCAATCCGTCGAATATGAGGGCTATTTCAGACCATGGAAAAAGCCAAAGTGGATAACCTACTTTAGTGATGAACACGATTTTTTCTTCAGGGCGCTTTGAAAGGAACCCACCGCCTTTTGCTCTATCTAGCTCCGCCAGCGAGAAAACGGCGGCTACCTCCATATCAGATGTGAAGGGTTCCTTACGGTTTTCTGAAAGAGTTGAGAAAGGTAAAATAAACTGCTTGACTTCCCAGTTGGTTCCTGACATGAATGTTCCCTCGATATAATTGCAGGTGGTATCATTTTAAGATTTGTCATTAAATTCTGCTACTGACTGAGAAAAAATCTGTGATTTTCTTCTGGAAAAGAGCGTTCTTCAACAGTGCACTCTGCATTATCCACCGCCGCATCGGAATCTCGAATCGGCTGCTTATGAACTTTAAGGATTCACCCAGAGTGTTGAAGAGATGTGGTTTTTGTCGCATGGCGTTCCGCACGTTTTCCCTCACTTGCCATACGCCTATGGGCATTATGTAGCCTGGGCGGGCTTCACGCAGCACAATCACGGTGGCTTGCCGCCTTTCTTTTATGAGTTGTTCGCAGACAGCTAGCCGCGCCGAGTAGTAGCACCCGCCTATCTGCGCGTAAGTTTTCCGCCTGTCGTTACCTTCCCAGTCTGAAAATATGGCGGTGTTCTTGCCGTGGGGATTCCATACCGTGCCCGGGTACCAAGCCTCCATGGACTCGTAGCTCCAAGCGGATGGAATCATCAAAATCTCAAAAACATTATCCAGATAAACTGACTCGTAGACGCGGTACTCGTTTATTTCAGGAAACGTTTTCACGGTCTCAGCCAAGCTTTTGGATACTATGTCGTCCACGGCGGTTATGCTCCAGCGGGTTGGAACCAGACGCCTGTTTTTTTCTATGCCGAAAGCGCCGACGCTGAAGGCTTTCTGTATCTTCGAGACCATGACGCCGCGGTCGTAAAGCTCAAGCACCGCCTGCGTAGCGCGCAAGTCAGTGTCGTAGTAGGCTTTTTCTACTCGATGGTCGAAACGCGCGTTGCCAACGTGAAGGTCTCTTATGGGCGCAGACGGCCCGAAAGGCTGAACGCTGTCGTCCATGAATATGGAGCCTCTGGGCTTTTTCGTGAGGTTCAGTTCGGTGTCAACGCTTGTTTCTGCGAGGGCTAACTCGCGAGTTTGCTCCATGATCTTGCCTGCCTCAGCGAATTTTTGCACGTGAACACGGTGTTTGCCGCGAATAAGCATCGAGCGGAACCCCACGATTTCGTCAATTGGTTTTCCAAACCATTGTTCGGGCAGGTCGTAGAGGCTGGTGTCTCCGTGGACAGGCGGCACGAGAGGTCCAACGTAGACCTGTGGGTAGCCGATTCTTCCGATGAACACGCTGGGCGGTGAAACGCCTGCGATGTCTTCGGTTGACATTAAAGGCACACTTTTCAGGAAATAGTTAACTCTGACCATTATCGGGCAACGAGTTTTCCCGCAGAGACGACGGGACCCCTTGCATACGACGCATAAGCTGCGTTGTGAGGCGCGGGTAACGATCTGGCTTTCTTCGACAGCTGAACGGTTACTGCGTTTTATGTAGTTAAGTAGCCAATTGTCGGGTTTGTTTGCACAGCGGGGTTTAGAGGTGATGGTCATAGTTGTCTTTGATGATGGATGTAACGGCTTCATATGCTTTCTGCATGTGAAAAGCTCAAAATTCAAAGTGTTCTCACCGAAAAGGCAAGCAAGTCCACACGCGAAGTTGCCAAAAACTGCATCAAAACTCGCGTTTTTCTCTCTAGAAAAAAAATATAGAAAAGCAGCTGTTTTCTTCTTTAACTCATCACCATACCAGTTTATAAAACTCCAAGTGAAAAGGAACCTTCAAGGAGAATGAGAAATTGCAAAAGGCTTCGAAGATAGTCAGCATTATACTTCTTAGTTTACTGTGTGCATCTATAGGTGCGGTTGTTTACGCGCAGGTGCAAGTCTCAGTTTATATTAGGAACCCGTTGAACATAGGCAATGGCGCTAAAGGCGTTATATCAGGCAACTGCTGGGTGGGAGAAATCCCCGTAACAGTAAGCAATAGCACCGAAGCTGCACAGCAGACAAAGGCGTACTGCATGAACTTTGACAAGACAGTCTATGCGGGCAGCACATACAGCTCTCAGGCAACAGCAGTAACGGACAGCGCGGAATGGAAAGCGATTAGTTATCTTTTGACATGGTATCATCCACCAGTGGATGCTGACGCGGCAGCTGCTAATCAAGTGGCAGTCTGGAGACTTCTAAACAGCACAAGAGGCTACGACTACTATAAGATGCCGTGGCTTACTCAAGCCCTTGACAATGCAGGCAGCGCTCTAGCAGATGAAGTGCTGAACAAAGATGTTGTGAGGGAAGGCGATGTTTTCGAGTGGATTGAACCCGTAACAACCAACCAGTCAGCAGTAATGGGTAACCCGGGTGAAACAGTTACTTTCAAGGCTAAACTTACAGATGCATATGGAACGCCGAGACCTGGCGTTAAGATAATCTTCAGCGCCGTACTCAGCCCCGCCAACGTTGAATTGGAGCCTGCTAACGTGTATCCAGCGGAAACGCACACTGACAGCAATGGAATAGCAGAGGTTACCGTGAAAGTTCCAGATACCATCCAGAATGGCGAAAGAGTTGAAGTTAAAGCCTCAACCAAAAGCGTGTGGCCACAAATGTACATGGATTTGGATGACGAAAGACGACAAGACTTGCTTGGAATCGGAACCACCTTTGAGTTGACGGTGTCGACAAACGTTTGCGTCTTAGTTTCTATCCTGGTGATTCCAGAAGTGCCTCTTGGAACCTTAACCGCTGGTGCAGCATGTGCGTTCGCTTTCATGTTCTGGAAAAAAGGCGGACACCTGAAGAAGCAAAAACTGAACTAAACGGCTCTTGCAGCCTCTTTTTCTATTTTTCTAGTATGCTCTAACCTTTTCTATAGTCCTCTTGCCCACCGTATTCGGAAATCTTATTAGGTATTCCGAGGGCACATAGCAGGTTAGGTGCACCAGTTTGAAGTCGGTTTTGTTCATTTGTACACACAATTCTGCGCGTTCTCATATGGCAGAGGCGTTTTTGAATAAGCTTTGCGGAGACAGATACAAAGCAGAAAGCGCGGGGGTCACACCCACTCAAATTAATCCTTACGTTGCGAAGGTTATGGCTGAAATCGGCGTTGACCTTTCAAAGCACAGGTCAAAGAGTATAATGGAGTTTCAAGGAAAAACTTTTGACTACGTGGTTACAGTCTGCGATTCAGCACGCGAGGGCTGTCCGTTCTTTCCCGGAGAAAAAGAAATGCATAAAAATTTTCCAGACCCAACAGCGTTCAAAGGCGCAAAAGAGGATGTACTGCCGAAGGTAAGGGCTGTGAGGGATGAAATTAAAGAGTGGGTGGAGAATACTTTTTGTAAGGAAAACGGTTTATCGGAGGCTGGTCGGCTTGAGCGTTTTTGAAAAGAAAGGTGCAAACCCCGAAGCCTTGGCGCAGTTGGCGCTTGAAGACGAGAAAGTGTTGCAGGAAGCTTTTGACGGCGTCTTATCCAAGAACGATGTGGTTAGACAGAACAGTTTCCAAACCTTAAACTTCCTAAGCGAGAAGCACCCAGACAGTGTTTACGGCAAATGGGCTTTCTTCGCAAACCTGATTCGCAAGGGCAACTCTTTCCACAAGTACATTGCTGTCTGGATAATTGCGAACCTGACGAAAGCTGACCCTGAAAACAAGTTTGAAAAACTCTTCCATGATTACTATGGTTTGCTGGGTGACAAAAGCGTGATTCCAGCGGGACATGTGGCTGCTAAGTCGGGAATGATTGCTTTGGCGAAACCTGAACTGCAGTCGGAGATAACAAACAGGCTGCTGGACATTGACAACACGGTGCAGAGGCATAAGGACCTCGTCAAATCTGGTGCCATAGAATCGTTTGACGCTTACTTTAAGGAAAGCAAAGACCAAAAGAGGATAATCGAGTTTGTCGAAGCGCAACTGAACTGCGAAAGCCCGAAAACACGGAAAAAGGCTAAAGCATTCTTGCAAAAATGGAGTAAAGAGTGACTGAAAGATGACTGAAAAACATCGTCGGTTTGGAGGGTTATTCTTCGAAGATGACATAAAGAAAAGTTGCCAAAACCTGAAGAGGGCGTTTTTCTTAGGGAGAGAGGGTAATTCTCCTCTTAACACGTTGCGTTATGAACGCCCAAACATAACGATGGTAATTTGGAACAACCCACATTTAAATTTACCTCAAGTATCCGCATAGAACGCATATTATTCATAGAAGTTTTTCAGTGCTTTCAGTGCGTTTAGAGTTACCCATTTGCTGCTGTCGCCTTTTTGCTCGATGCTTGTTTGAAAGCGCCCATTAAATGTGTTTTCCAATTTCCACACGCCGTTTTCATCCTGCTTCGACAAGACTAAGTCAACAGCCTCCTGCAACCGCTCGTCTTTACAGCCGAGGCTTGTCAATATGCCCAAGATTTCCAGCACGTCCGTTTGGTACATTAATGGAAAACCGAGCCTTAACCAGCCAGGCTTAGACACCTTACTTAGGTTATGGCTTCTTTTGTAAATGTGATGTTGCAGCATGTATTCAACGCCTCTTTTGAGAGTGTCAACCACACCCGGAGCCCGTTCCTCAGCGGGAATTTCCGCCAGCGCTTTAAGGGCTTTAGCTACGCCCATGTGGCAAGAGTGTTTTCCGAAGCAGCTTGTGGCTTTCTCGTAAGGCCAAATTTTAGGCGGATAAGCCTCTCCATCATCGAACCGTTGATATTTCACAATCCAGTCTACGCCACGCTTAACTCGCGGGTCACCCAAAAAGCCCAATCGGATTAAGCTCCACACCATGTTACCCGTCAAACACGGCAGCACGCCGCTGTACCTGCCGCCGCCCACCCTAATACTAAGCCACGCGGAGAAGCCGCCGCTCTTATGGTCTTGAGAATTCTCTAAAATGAACTCGCACGCTCTCTTGACTCGCTCGTCTTGCCCGTCAGCTCCAAACTCAGCCAAGATAATAAGCTGCCAAACAGTTCCCTTGTACTTGGCAGTGTAAAACTTGTCAGGTGCTTCCCAGTAGCCGCCAGCATTCTGTTTAGCCAAAATCTTCGGCACCACACCAGCAACCATAATGTCTTTTTTGGCTTTCTGCACCTCAGAACTGTCTTGGGGCTTGTCCAAAATCTGGGACAAAGTGAAGTACCGCACCGAAGGATTATCCTTCTCCAAAAGCCAATCCACAGGGGCTGCCTTCAACATAGACTTCCAGTCACTCACAACCGTCACCACTCCAAAAGATAGTAAATCAAGTAAAAAAACTATTCAGCACAAACAAGAATCTGCACGCGCCGAGCAACTTTCACTTCTTCCTGCTAAGGAACAATATCATGAATGCTATGGCGAGGATTGATGTTGTGATGCTGTAGGCTGATGCGGTTGATGATCCGAAGTATTCCCATAAACTGCCGACCACGGCGTTTGAAACGAAGAAAGCGGAGCCGACGACGAGGTAGTAAATACCGTACGCGGTTCCCCTCAGGCTGCTGTTGACGTAAGAGGGAATTAGGGCGCGCTGGACGGGTTCAACGATTCCGAAGTAAACACCGTAAGAAACGGCGACCAAGAAAGCGGTAACGCCATTCAGCGGGAGCATCAGAATCAGCATGACGCTGACTAGGAAGACGCCGTAGCCTAAAACCATGACTTTCTCTTTTCCGACCCTGTCAGACAGGACGCCCGCGGGAATCGCTACGGCGACGTGGGCTACGTTCACAGCTGCATAGACCAGTGGAATAAGTGAATCGGCGATTCCAGCTTCCTGTGCGTTCAGGAGAATAAAGGAGAAGTTGAAGGCTCCCAAGGAAAAAACGGCGACTACTATGAGAAGTCGCGAAAAATTGCCTTGTAACACAGTTTTGATGCCTGCGAGCAAGTGGAATTCGCCTTCGGCTTTGCCAACCTTCTCCTTGACAGCGAACAAAATGAGCAAAAGCGCGATGGTGCCGGGTATCAGCGACAGCCAGAAAACATCGCGTATGGCGAACCCGAGCACGAGCAAGGCTGTTGTGGCAATCACAGGACCCACAATGGCACCTGCCTGATCAAGAGCACGATGCAAACCGAAAGCCGCGCCTCGCCGTTTCTCGGAAACCGACGCGCAAAGCAGGGCGTCGCGAGGTGAAGTGCGGACAGCCTTGCCAATTCTGTCAGAAACCCTAATCAAGAAAACGTCTATGGGTGCTCGGGCTACCGCGAAAAGAGGCTTAACCACGTTTGACACTCCGTACCCGACTAGGACGAACACTTTTCGTCTCCTGAACTTGTCAGAGAAAACGCCTGAAACCGCCCTCAAAGCATAGCTTAAAGCTTCAGCAGTTCCCTCAATAAACCCTAACAGCGCCACGCTGGCTCCTGGCAGTCCAAGGAGAAACGTGGGCAAGATGCTAAGAACCATCTCACTGGACATGTCCGTGAAAAAGCTGACGAAACCTAAAGCAAAGATGTTCCGACGCGAGTTAACATCAGCTTCTTCACAGCCCTTTGTCTTCATTTCAGCACCTCATATCAAGCTCAATTACCTTTCCACTATCTTCCTGCAACATTCAGGTGTTTCTCAGTTATTTGATTATGCTTCATAACTCTCCCTTGAATAACATCGTAGTTGCCTCAGAAGAAATATGCTTCTAGAAATTCGAGTGCAGCGCGCTCATAACACCAGCATGGTAACGAAAAACTTTATCTCTGAAAAGTGAAGTGGCGCCCAGGCCGGGATTCGAACCCGGGTCCTGCGGGCGACAGCCGCATATACTGGACCTAACTATACTACCTGGGCTATCTATCAAATGACTTAAGCGCCGCAACAATACATGATATTTTAGCTAATTAATCTTTCTCGGAAAAACTCGATTTGGGTAGGCAACTTTTGCAAAAAAACGCGCGTTAAGAAGGAAATGTGCATAACATTTTATATGTTATGCCGTTCAAGTTTCTTTATAATAAGCGACTGTGAAAGGTGGCAAGGTTTGACGGAATTGGAAGATAAGGTCCGCGAAGAAGTAGGCAAAGTACAGGACCCTGAAACAGGCATGGCCTTCGCTGAAATACAGATGATTACAAACGTTAAGGAAGAAGAACCCGGCGTAGTCAAAGTAGAATTCACTCCAACCAGTCCCTTCTGCCCAATAGCCTTCAAACTGGCTAGCGACTTGAAGAACGCGGCGAAGAATGTCTCCGGCGTTAAGAAAGCTCTGGTTTACTGTCGAGGGCACGCAATGGAACAGCAGATTAACGAAATGACAAACAAGTAACCTTTTGCAAGGAAACGCTTACATCGTGCCATTTTTCGAGTTAAAGCGCAAGTTAGCGTGAATTCACGTTAGGCTTAAATATTGTTGTAATTCTCTATTGCAGTCGTGGTGCTGTTGACAATGAGCGAAGCATTTGCCGTTGAACTCAAAAACGTAGTGAAACGTTACAACGAGATTTTAGCCGTGGATCAAGTTGATTTAAGCATTAAAAAAGGTGAGATTTTCGGCTTGTTAGGACCAAACGGTTCAGGCAAATCCACAACGCTCAAGATGCTTATAGGTTTAGTTCAGAATGACTCGGGTTCAGTTAACGTTCTCGGGGTTGACGTGCAAAAAGACCCTGTAGCTGTGAAGCAGCAGGTAGGATACGTTCCTGAATCTCCCCGTCTGTACGAGTTCTTAACTGGTATTGAATACTTGGACTTCATAGGCGACGTATACGGCATGCAAACAGAAGAAAAGAAAACTAGAATCACCGAGTACCTGAAAGCCCTGCAGCTTGAAGGGCGGGAAGGCGACATGATAACTGGCTACTCTGACGGAATGAAACAGAAAATCGCTTTAATCTCAGCGTTCCTACACAAACCGAAACTCCTACTTCTAGATGAACCCTTAAGCGCTTTGGACCCGCGGTCGGCGCGTATAGTCAAAGATTTTTTGCATCAACTGAAAACTCAAGGCGTAACCACCATAATGTCCACTCACGTGTTGGAAATAGCGCAAGCCGTATGCGACCGCATAGGCATAATGTACCAAGGAAAAATCTTGGCTTTAGGCAACATGAAAGCGCTGAGGGAAATGGCCAAGCTGCCCGACTCTGGTCTAGAAGACATTTTCTTGAAACTAACTGGAACGGACGACATAAGAGCCGTGGTTGAGGAACTCGCGAAATGAATTGGAAGAACGTCCTCAGCCTGATGCAAGTTGAAAGAAAATCGGGCAGGTTGATCAGAGGACAGCGACTCACAAGGTACAGGGAAAACCGCTTTTTCGCCTATTGGCCTTACTGGCTTGCCTTAGCAATAGGCATAGCAGGCGGCGTGTTGGCGGGTATAATCTACAATTTTGCCACAACGGCTGAACCTGAACTACTTAGCTTGTTTCAAGAGGGCACGGTTAGCCTTTTCTTCTCGTCGTTGCCAACTCTCGTTTTAGTTTACAGTTTGGTTTTCACTATGATGCAGCAAATTCGCCTCAGCGGCGTTAAAACTTCTGCGCAGGTGCCTTATTGGTTGCCTGTAACGTGGCAAGAACACACTATGGCATCAATATTAGCCAGTTTAATGGGGTTCCCACTAGCCTCAGTGGTGTTCATCGCCTCAATTATCACCGTGTTCTCACTGTTCATTGGTCAAATTTTTGCCGCCTTGTTGACCTCGCTTGCTGTGTTAGCCGCTGCTTTCATGGCAAGCGCCGCCACGGAAATTCTGAGAATCTTACAGGTGCGGTTCATCGGCGCCGTTTACAAGTCGTCGGGTAGAGCCGCGGTGTGGGTGAGGTTTGCAGGTTCACTGTTATTCTTCATTGTGTTTTACATAGGATATTTCTACGTGACTTCAGGAGGCGCTGTAACTGTCATTCAAACTATTGCCTCAGCTCAGACGGCAACATGGTTCATACCCTTCGTGTGGCTAGGCATAGCCCTTTACTCCTTCACAATATCGGGTCTCTTGGTGCAGGGATTCATATTCACCGGTCTTTCCATCTTGTTCATCGTTGGATTGTTTTTCCTCGCCACCTTGCTGAACAGGCGATTCGGGCTTTATGAACCGCCAGCGATAACGATTTCGCGTGGAGTTTACGCTCCCAAAACTGGTTTCTTAGGCAAAATTGGCTTCTCCGCGGTTGAAGCAGCCTTGATCAGGAAAGACTTAAGGGCGTTTACGCGCCGACGCGAGTTAATGACAATTTTCATAGTTCCTATAGTCGTTATTCTGGTGCCGCTTATGCAATCCTTCGGTCAAGGCGAAGCAATGCCTGCTCAAGTTTCTATGATTTTTCTTGCTATGACTTTTCTCTTTCCAGCTTCCATCATGGCAATGAGCTTAGGCAGCTTCATGATAGGTGAAGAAGGCCAAGTTGTTTGGCGAATTTACGCCTCCCCAATTTCCGCTAAAAATCTGGTAAAGAGCAAGTACTTTTTCATAATTTTCTTTTCACTTATAGTCTTAGCGATTACAGGCATTTTAGGTTGGGTCATTTATCAACCAACATTACGCGCTACAGTTGTAGCTTGCTTTGAAGCCGCGTTCTTGGCATTCGCCGTAGGAACAATTTCCCTGTCTATCGGGATAAGTGGCGCTGACTTCACTGAAACCCCTAGACCTAGAATGATACGCCCGTCCTCGAGCTTTATCAACTTGCTTGCGTGTCTCCTAGCAGTTGTAGCGATTTTGACGCCATTTTTCCCTTATGCGCTATCCTCGATACTATCGGAGGTTTTCCCGGGTTTAGCAGGAATAGCATTAGACCCTTTTCTGGCGCTTGGGGTGAGCGCGGTCATCTCGGTCGTTTTAACTATGGTTTTCTATCGAATCGCGGTCAAGAACGCAAGAGAACTTTTAAAAAAAGCAGAAATATAAGATTACACATCCCTGTGGACTTTCTATGCTGAAGCTCTGTTTATGCTTCCTTGTAAGCAACCACTGCAAACATCGTTGTATTGGATAAAAGCAGAATGAGGATTAACGTGAATTATGAGATGGCCCAAACGTTTGACTCTTTGATTTTCCATACGATGGTCAGCGTCTGTTGTGGATTGTTATATACTGACATGTCGAGTAATTCAACAAGTATACCTGTCTTTCTATCAAAGTTGATGTTAATATATTCGGTCCAAAAGGTACTGAGGGTAGGGTCATCAGCGTCGACGTATTCTCGGATTAGCGAAACACGATTTGTTTCTCTTGTGCCGCCCGCACCATAGTTACTAGTTATGGTCTCGTTAACAGTGGCTCGGTCTGGTCCTAAAGGACGAGTTCTGTCATTTGCCTTAAGATTGGCACCGTAAATCGCCCAAAATCCCTCAGTGGGATTATATATTCCTGTTTCTACATTCACCGTACCCGTTCCTTTAAATTCCGTTCCGTTTGTAAAACGCCAAATAGCCTCAATTGAGACCTCTGGGCCAGATACTTCTATCACGGTAATTTTGTACCATTCCGTCATATTTAATTGCGAAAAAGCCTCGGGCATTATTACATCTGCATCGTTGGAACTCCAGGAACCCCTGATGTCATAAATGAACTCATCGCCCTCCTTAACTCCTGGTACCGCACCTTGAGTGGACTGTAATCCTGAGAAGATTACAAAAGCCAGAACAACAATGACGACTACTAAAATAGCTATAAAGATGACCGATTGTTTCTTAACCATGATGAACCACTGCAGTTAATCATCGTATTTAGTTTTTATGTTTTGTGGGAATTCCAGAGTATACACTACTATGAAGCGTTAGCGGGTTTTTTTGGCTGTTTTTTCTGGTTTCTTGCGTCCGTCAATAACGTGACGTATCGCTAGAAGTGGATGATGCAAAAGCATGCGCGGACCTGAGTACTTCATAACTTTCTTCACTTTTTCTCTCATTTGAGGTTGGTAGCAATGTATTAAACACTTGCCGCATGTGGATTTATTCTCTTGGAAGGGGCATTTATCCAACCGCGTCTTTGCGTACTCAAGTAACTCGTTGCATTCTGAGCAAAGTTCACCTTTGGTTCCATGATGATTCTTGCAGTATATGCGCAGCATTGCTTCAATGGTCTTTTTCTCTCGCTTGATTCTTGGGTGTTCAGCAGCCACCTTAAAACGCCTTCATTTTTCGCTTTAAGGAGACGGTGTAGGCTCATTCAAATAAGCCTTGTCATAGCCACCACACTTATGGGCAAAAATCCAGACAGGAGCAGAATTACCTAAAACTGGCATCTTTAGCGTTAGTGTTAAGGAAACAGTAGTTATCGGAAAAATCAAATATGTCATGGGGCTTAAAGGTCGTGGGGGGAAACAGTCTCGCCAGAGTGATTGTGATTGAAGATTCTCGATCATGAAATCGAAACGAAACTCCAAGCTATTATAGCTAACGTTCTTCAAGGCAAATACACTCTGGTAATAAAGCATGTGCCCGATGTCTTGGAGGCACTCTACGATAACATCCCAGAAAACAAGCGCATCTCTTTCGGCAGAGTCTACACTGTTCAAGTATTAAGCAGATACTTGTTTTCGATCCTCGTAGAAATAAACGCAAAGGTATACGAGATTGGCGCAACACTGTTTGAGAAAAGTGAGGACTTCCGAACTAAAGGCGTTGCGTTGGGTCTTCTTTCATTTTATGGAATTGATGATTACGAGAAAGTTTTGTCCTCCTTTAAAGCTTCAGCATCATCCGCTGACTGGAATATGCGAGAATTCGCTCAGATGTTTTTCCGTAAGCTCATACAGAAATGGCCAGATGCGATGAAGGAATATTTGCTGAGGCTCACAGGGTCCAAGGACCCGAACATCCGCAGATTTGTTAGCGAAACTCTTCGTCCAGTAAAAGAGAACAGGTGGTTCTATAAGCGCCCAAAGTATTCTGTGTCTATTTTGAGGAACTTGTTCAGAGAAAGTTCGGAATATCCACGTACATCCGTAGGAAATAACCTGAGTGATTTGGCAAGGCATCTTCCCGACCTTGTTTTTGAGTTAGTGGAAGAGCTTGTTGCGAGTGGGGACCGTAACTCTTACTGGATAGCCTATAGGGCATGTAGAAATCTTGTTAAAAAGGAGCCAATTAGAGTTATGAACCTTTTACACGTTGACGAGTACCGGTATAAGAAGAGGGTGTATAGGCGGAGTGAATATCAGAGAGATTAAAGCAAAATCAATCTTGCGTAAGCACAAGAAAATTGACTCTTGGTTCGTTTCACGTTACGGGATGAACCTTTACAGGGGCTGCGCTCATAACTGCGTTTACTGTGATGGTCGTTCGGAACGCTATCAAGTTGACGGGGTCTTTGGAGAGAATGTTGTAGTAAAAACAAACGCGGTGGAAGTTCTGCGCAGAGAATTAAAGCCAATTGGCCGACGTGTCAAGCTGAAGCCAGGCTACATTATGGTGGGGGGCGGTGTCGGCGATAGTTATCAGCCAGTGGAAGAGAAGTATCAGCTAACCCGAAGAACCCTGCAACTCCTATGCGAATACAGGTGGCCGGTGCACATACTAACAAAATCCACACTTGTTGAGCGAGACCTTGACATAATTAAGCGGATAAACCAGCAGAACAGGGCAATTGTAAGCTTCAGTTTCTCCTCAACAAAGGATGACGTCAGCGCAGTCTTTGAGCCACACGTTCCACCTCCAAGCGAACGCTTGAAAACGCTTGCCTTCTTCAAAAAAAACGGGATTGCATGCGGCATGTTTCTTCTTCCTGTTATCCCGTTCATAACCGATACTCCAGAAATTATCGCGGAAGCATTGCGGAAGTCTCATGAAATCGGTGTTGACTTCGTACTTTTTGGCGGCATGACCCTTAAAGATGGAAGACAAAAAGAATACTTCTCCAGTTCACTCAGAGAAAAGTATCCTGAACTTTTAGCAAAGTACGGGCAGATCTACGGCGTAGAAAACAAGTGGGGACAGGCACCAGAACAGTACTACAATAAGATTAACTCGATTTTTAATGAAATGTCCAGAAAGTACAGGGTTGCTAGACGCATGCCTCCAGCTCTTTACAGGGACATTTTATCAGAAAACGATTTGGTGGTCGTAATGTTGGAGCAACTTGACTATTTCCTACAGTTAGAGGGCAAACGCTCCTCTTTCGGCTACGCTGCCTACGCCATCTCACAGTTGAACACGCCCCTGTCAGCCATGAAAAGCACACTGAAAGACATTAAAGGCGTTGGAGAAAAGACGGAGAAAATAATTCTTGAAATACTAGAAACCAAAAACTCAGCTTACCACAACAACATAAGATAAGGGCAGAGCCAGTGCTTCACGCAGTCTAAAACGGCGTCAACTGAACAGGCGGTTCTCTCCATATTTGGATCCTAATAGTGGTTCATTGCAGAAACCAGTAGGGGGTAAGGTCCGTATTGTCTGTTTCCACCGCCATTAGCATGTTGAAAAACCTAGCACTAACCTATTTGTAGCCTAATAGAAATTCATTGCAGAAACCTATAGGGGGTCTACCCGCACCAGTGGGTTTTCAGAACTATGTAACCTTTCTATATAAAGGGGGGTATAGACAAAAAATCACACAACAGTCGCTGTGCATCAACATGCTTTTATTAGCGACGGTAAACTACAATAGCAAAAAACGCATATCACATTAACGAAGGCATAAAAGCATGGCAAACCTCAGGGCGCAAGAACTGAAAATTCTCTCAGCTTTAGAGCAGATTGGCGGAAAAGCCTCAGTGGAACAGTTAATCAGCGAAGCCGAATTGTCCGACGCAGCTGTCATGCGAACAGCGTTAACTCTGCAAGAAAAAAAGCTTGTTAAAATACATGCAGAGCCGCAAGTTATAGTCAAACTTGGCGCTGAAGGCGAAGCCCACGCGGAAAACGGCTTGCCCGAAAGGCGAATCGTAAAAGCCTTAGCTACATTAAACGGAGAATCTGAACTTGACAAAGCCGTTGCAGAAGCAGGTTTAGACCCGAAATTTAAGCAAATCGCGTTAGGCTGGATTCTACGGAAAAACTGGGCAGTTTACAACTCGAAAACCAGCACGCTGCGAATCGCAGACCACCTTCTCCACCAAGTCGCGGTTCCAGAAGGAAACGACGAGAAACTGCTCCGCTACTTGCACGGCAAAAACCAAGCACCCCTAAACGTCTTAAGCGCTGAACTGCAAGCAGCCGTGCAAACCCTGAAAAAACGGAAACTGCTAACCACCGAAGTCAAAACCCACAGAATCCTAGAAGTCACAGCCACAGGCAAACAAACCGCAAAACAAAGCAAAACAGCCCTAGAAGAAGTTACGCAGCTCACACCAGAACTCATAATCACAGGCAAATGGCGAACCACCAAACTCCAAAAATACAACATCCAAGCTCCAGTAGCTAAAACCTGGCCTGGAAAAAAACACCCTTACCTTAGCTTCCTCGAAGAAGTTAAAAATAAACTGGTCACCTTGGGCTTCAAGGAAATGACTGGCACCAACGTTGAAACCTCATTCTTCAATTTTGACGCTTTATACACGCCGCAAGACCATCCAGCACGCGAAGTTGACGGCATCTACTTCGTCAAAGACCCAGCGTTCGGCGACGTAACCGCCTACGAAAAAGCAGTAGAGAATGTTAAGGCAACCCATGAAAACGGCTGGACAACTGGCTCAACAGGTTGGGGATACAAGTATTCGAAACAGGAAGCGAAACGTCTTTTCCTTAGAGGTCACGGCACATGCCTCAGCGCTAGAACGCTGTTAAGCAAGGACTTGGAAATTCCCAGCAGGTACTTCTCAATAGCTCGCTGTTACAGGCCAGAAGTCAACGACAAAACACACTTGAACGAATTCAACCAAGTTGAAGGCATAGTAGTCGACGAGAAGCTTACGCTCAGAGACCTGCTAGGCGTGCTAGCAAAGTTCGCGTTTGAAATCGCTGGCGCCGACAAAGTGCGGTTTAAACCTGATTACTTTCCGTTCACTGAGCCAAGCGTTGAGTTAAGCGCTTACAAGAAAGGTTACGGCTGGGTTGAGTTTGGCGGTTCAGGAATTTTCAGGCCTGAAGTTACCTTGCCATTAGGCGTTAAGGTGCCTGTTATCGCTTGGGGTTTAGGCGTGGACCGGTTGTTTATGATGCGTGCAGGCATCGATGATATCAGAGACATTTTCAGTCAGAGCCTTGATTGGTTGCGGAGGAAAGAGGTGACATAGAATATGCCGACGATTGACGTTGATTGTAGCGAGTTGGAGCGGTTGCTTGGGTGGAGTTGGCAGGATGACTTGGAGAAGCTGGATTGGCTTTTGGCGTTTGTTAAGAGCGAAGTGAAGCTTTACAATGAGCAAGAAAATGTTGCAAGCGTTGAGTTGAAAGACACAGGTCGTCCTGACTTGTGGAGCGTTGAGGGCTTAGCGAGGACGTTGCGCGGCTTTCTTGAACTTGAGAAGGGAGCAAGACGGTATGAGGTTGGTGAGCCTGCAGTGGAGGTTCATGTTGACGCTGAACTTAAGAGTATAAGACCTTACATCTGCTGTTCTGTGGTTAAGGGTGTGAAGCTTACGGATAAGGTTATTCGTGGGCTTATGCACTTGCAGGATAAGCTGGATCAGACTTATGGGAGAAGCAGGCAGAAAACATCCATCGGGATTTACGATTTTAATTTGATTTCGTCGCCGTTGAGTTATGCTGTTGCGGAGCCAGATGGCGTCAGTTTTGTTCCTCTTGGCTTCGAGGAAAAAATGAGTTTGGCGGAGATTCTTGAGCGTCACCCGAAAGGCGTTGAGTATGGTCACATCGTTAAAGGGCATAAGGTTTACCCGATTCTGCTGGATGCTGAGCGGAAGGTGTTGTCTTTTCCGCCTGTTATTAACTCGAACGACCTTGGCAGGGTCACGGATGAAACGCCGAATGTGCTTGTGGAAGTCACTGGCACGGTGCATCAGACTGTGCTTAACACGCTGAATCTTGTGACGTTGGCGTTGATTGACAGGGGTGGCAAGGCTTACGCTGCGACGGTGCGGTATCCTGATGACGCTTTTTACGCTGTGAAGAAGGTTGTGACTCCTGACTTCAGCAGCAGACAGATGGACTTGAACGTGGGATACGCGAACAAGATTTTGGGGCTTCAGCTTACTGGCAAGCAGATGGCTGAGTGCCTTTTAACTGCTGGTTTGGGTGTGGAAAAGGTTTGCGGGGACAGCGTGTCGGTGTTGGTTCCGTGTTATCGTGTTGACGTTATGCATCCTGTTGATTTGGTTGAGGATATTGCTGTTGCGTACGGGTACAATGATATTGAGCCGCTTTGGCGTGAGCTGCCTTCAACGGGTGGTGTCAGGCGTGAGCAGCAGCTGCTTGATGTTGCACGCGAGTTTATGGTGGGGTTAGGCTTTCAGGAGGTTTTAAATTACACTTTGACGAGTCCAGAGAGCCTTTTTGACAAGATGAACCTTGAAAAAGCGCGCATTGTGGAGGTTGCTAACCCTAAAGTGGTGACTATGTCGTGTTTGCGGAGTTGGCTTTTGCCGAGTTTGATGGAGTTTCTGGGCAGTAACCAGTCGGTGGAGTTTCCGCAGAAAATCTTCGAGCTGGGCAAGGTTAGCCTGCTGGATGAAACTCGGGAAACGCGGACTAGGGATGAGGAGTGGCTTGCAGCTGCGACAACTCATCCAACTGCTAGCTTCACTGAAATCAAATCTTGTTTGGACGCGTTTTTCATGAATTTGGGTGTGAAGTGGCAGATAAAAGAAATAGTGCATCCGAGCTTTATTGAAGGCAGAGTTGGCACAGCAACGGTTAACGGCGTGGACGTGGGCGTTTTGGGTGAGGTTAATCCGCAGGTGCTGGAAGCGTGGAAACTTGAGAATCCAGTAGCTGCCTTCGAAATAAACATGCACAAAATAGTGCAAGGCAAACTTGAGAAGTAGCCAGAGAGCAGAAACATGGGCAAACCTGAAAAAGTTCAAGACGAAGTTCTGGAAAAGGAAGAAGAAAAGAAGAAAGCAAAACACCGAAAAAGAGGACCATACCGAAAAGCACACGCCAACTGGTAAACAACCAACTGATACGCTCGGAAAAGACTATAGCCCCCTTATATAAAGTGGGTTTGTTGCAAAACTCCATTTAACTGATGGAAACGACTTTTGTTATTTTGCGCGCTAAGTTGATAGTCTCCCATTTACCAGTGAAATCTCTCGCTTCTCAATAAAAAATAGGGCTTCAAAAACGCTGAGTGTGGAGAGTAGTCAATAGTTTTCTAAGGCTCATCCATAAAGCACTCCTAAGTAATTACACCCTTCTCGCCTTATCTGGATTAGCTACGCTTTCCCTTTAAAGTTCCAATAGCTTAATGCCTAGAAAGTGGTCGAGGTGAGGTTCTTTCTCGGCTTTTTGGGGGACGTCTCCTTGATAAAATCCCTTTTTTCTTTTCTATAGAAAGCGCGTTCGGCGGAACATATGGCAACTGAAGATGTCTCCCGCGCAACTTCCCATCTTTTTTGCCTCCATGGAAAATTTCAAATAATTCCTGCGTTTAGGTGTTTCACATGAGCTGGGATTTAATTTGGTTTGGTTGCATTGCGAGCTTAGCAGCGGGTTTAGCAACTGGCGCAGGAGCATTACCCGTACTTTTCACCAAGAAAATTTCTGATAGACTGCTGGACGTAATGCTAGGCTTCTCAGCCGGTATCATGCTCGCAGCTACTTCATTTAGTTTGATTGTTCCCGCCATAGATTTGGGCGGTCCATGGATTGTTGTAGTGGGGATAATATTAGGCGCCTTGGTTTTGCACTTGATTGACCGTTTTGTGCCACACTTACATCCGGCTTTGGGTCCCGAAGGACCTCCTTCAAAACTATCGCGCGTTTGGTTGTTTGTTATAGCCATTACTATCCATAATTTTCCAGAAGGCTTAGCGGTGGGCGTAAGCTTTGGCGTCGGAAATATTTCCGCAGCACTTGTAATCGCAATGGCTATTGGCTTGCAGAATATGCCTGAAGGCCTTGCGGTTGCACTGCCTCTACGGAGGGAAGGCTACAGCAGACGCAAGAGCTTATGGTACGCAACACTTACGGGGTTGGTTGAACCTGTTGGGGGTTTGTTAGGCGTTGCTTTAGTTTCTGTTTTCCATCCGATTCTACCGTGGGCTCTCGCATTTGCTGCTGGCGCTATGCTTTTTGTGATAAGTGATGAGATAATACCTGAAAGTCACAAAAAAGGTTTTGAGCGCGAAGCCACATTTGGATTGATAAGTGGCTTTGTCATTATGATGCTGTTAGATTCTCTGTTTGTTTGAGGAAATACATCTTGAAGAGTGGGGGGGCATGAACCTATTTTTGCTTTGGATAATCAATTCGGTTGTTAGAGCATTTCTGTTTCTGCTTGGCTCAGTAGGTGTCTAGCTTTTACGAGTTTTTCGTAAAGAGCAGCAACCTTCGGAGTGTTCTTGCTGACAACTGCTTTCAACAGGTCTCCTTCAATTTCAGCTACTTCTAACCGCTGATA
>Ga0272442_10002304_pt1 | contig 27913 bp, 26 predicted proteins | sample SSMForm2O_FD_200262 | JGI IMG/M metagenome (GOLD analysis project Ga0272442, IMG submission 200262) | Marine sediment archaeal communities from Little Sippewissett salt marsh, Falmouth, MA, United States - SSM-Form-2O | ecosystem: Environmental > Aquatic > Marine > Wetlands > Sediment ...
TCTTAACTTATCAATTACAGCAAAAGGTGATGTCGAGGGTTCTCTTCGACCACTTTCAGTGGTCTTGAGGATATGATAAGTATAAATACCTTGATAACTGCATATACAAATCCCTTCACCCACCCCATTCTTAACTTATCAATTACAGCAAAAGGTGATGTCGAGGGTTCTCTTCGACCACTTTCAGTGGTCTTGAGGATATGATAAGTATAAATACCTTGATAACTGCATATACAAATCCCTTCACCCACCCCAAAATTTTTCACTCTTAAATACAAACTCCAAAAATAAACAAAAAAAAATACCCGGTTTTCACCGGGTCAATTATTTTCTTATACGGGCGGAGGCAAGCCCCCGATGCTGCGTTCGAGGCAAGGCGCCCTACATATCTTTTATTATTTTTCAAGGAACGGGCAAGCCACGTTCCCTACAGGACTATGTCTTTTCTTCTATTTTGCAATGCTAAATGCTAAATTTTCAATTTGCATTTTCTTGCGTCTCACGGTTTCTCTTCCGCAGGAGCTTCTTCCCCGGATTCTTTCTCAGTTTTAGTCTTGATATTAAAGACCCGGGACACATTCTTTAAAAATTCTTCGAACAGGCTGCCTACTGCTTTGACCGGAGGGTCCAGGGTCAGAGCCCTGAATTTGTCCATACCGCTTTCTAAAAGATCGCGGCTTTTATCCATATAATAATTAAAAGTATCTTTTGATTTTTCTTCGTCTATGGCTTTAAGCTGATCAAGCAGTCCTTCGCCGATAAAAGTCACTTTAAAGGTAGGAGCGCTCATCTTAGTTTTATGCCTTAAATGCAGAAAAGGCTTTTCCCCCTGACTGAGCAAAGCCAGAACTGTTTCAAAATTCTTTATTTTATTGGGATCTTCCGGTTTATCCTTAAAGGCAAATTCTTCCAGAATAATACGGTAATCGATCAGCAGATCATCGTTCTGAGCGGTCAGTTTTGAATCCACAGTCATGAATGCTGTTTTCAATTCCAGGTTGGAAGTCTTCCAAAACGGCGGATAATAGGGATCAAGCATAAAATAATTTATAGTATCTACTTTAAAAGAAATATCCATATTCTTATTGGGCCAGTCGATCCAGCCTTTAAGAAAAAGCACATCATCCTGGGAAAAACCATTGATGCTGATACCGGAATAGATATCAGCATAAAATTTATCCAGATCAGGATATTCCAGATCATCGATCCTGCCGCTGATATTTACCAGCTTTAAAATTAAAGGAGGCTCTGCTTTTTCCAATTTTAAAACCACATTGCAGTCTTTAAGCCAGAGCTCTTTGATCTTGATACCGGCTGCAGCCTCAGGAGAAACAACAAACCCGGCATTGGATACAGTCTGCACCGGTTCAGGCAGGCTTGGAGGTACAAAAGCAGAAACATTTTCATCGGTTATAGTATAAGTACACCCGTTCAAATACAATTTATGCAAAACATAAGTGGAAGTAAAGAAATTACTGAAACCCAGGTCTGCTACGATCTGATTAGCCTGCAGGCCTTCTACTTTCAGATCGACCAGAGTGACCCGGAAAGGAAAACTGAAGCTGAAAGTATCCAGTTCTACCTTTGTATCGAGTTTTTTACTTAAAGCATTGACCAGCAGATCCTTACCCTGCTCGTTCACATAAACGTACAAAGCAGCATAAGGTATGACTATTAAAGCCAGTAAAGTAAAAATAATTCTAAGGAATTTTCTGGTAATTCTTTTCATATTTTTTCAGCCGGTTAAGGCGAGATCATAAATTATGCAGAATCCGGCTATATTTTAGACGGTTTGGATCCGCCGAAAGTTTCTATTTTTCTTAAATCAAAAGCTAACAACTCTTTTATCTTCTTCCATGAGCAATCAGCTATGAGCCATGAGCTAAATAGATGGCGCGCCCAGCAGGAATCGTATGTTGTAGGCGGCAAAGTCGCCGTTCGCCGAAGGCGTAAAACATCCGAGGGCTTTTAAACTGAGCCTCTCCTGCCTCAACAGCACGTCTATCTCATACTAAAAATAAGGACACGCGCCCAGCAGGAATCGAACCTGCAACCTACGGCTTAGAAGGCCGTTGCTCTATCCGATTGAGCTATGGGCGCAATCCATCCTTATTTTCAAATAACAAAGTATATATATTATAAAGGAACTATCCTGACAGTCCACAAAAAAGTAAAACTGGTCGGGGCGAGAGGATTCGAACCTCCGACATCTTGGTCCCAAACCAAGCGCTCTAGCCAGGCTGAGCCACGCCCCGAACAATAACTATCAATAAAACAACTGGGATTCGTACCTGCAGTTATACAGGTTTCTTTTCCTCGCAGGTCCAGGAGCACGAAGTGCGACTGAACCTGCAATTATCAAGGTATTCTATACCTATCAGGTCCTCGAGACCACTGAAAGTGGTCGAAGAGAACCCACGACCCCTTGGTCCCAAACCAAGCGCTCTAGCCAGACTGCTCAATGAGACTTACAAATTTTAAAGCCTGAGGCGCATAAAATTTGTCTAGCCGAATTAGTCCCGAGTATTCCCTCGGGGAGCCACCTCCCGAACAATAAAAACAATATAGGGACAGGTCCCTTTAAATTTCATCTCTAATTAAATGGGACCTGTCCCTATTTAATTTAAGATTTTACTGAGTTTTCAGGTATTTAACAAGAAATTTTTTAAGTTCATAAAAAGCCTGAAATCTATGGCTGATCCTGTTTTTTTCGCTTAAAGGCAACTGAGCCACAGTTTTTTTATATTTGGGCAGATACATCAGGGGATCATAACCGAACCCGCTTGTACCTTTCATCTCTGTATCTATATAACCGCAGAGCTTTCCTTCACATTTGACCAGCAGGTCAGGGCCTTTCATCAAAGTCAAAACACAGCGGTATCCGGCCCTGCGCTTTGCCCGGGGCAGACCTTCCAGCTCTTTCAGCATTTTAAGATTATTTTTAAGATCAGTGGCATTTTTACCGGAATAGCGTTTGGAAAAAATACCGGGACGGTTATCCAGAGCAGAAACCTCTATGCCTGAGTCTTCCCCGACCACCAGATCATGGGGAAATTTTACGGACACTGCTTCAGTCTTTTTCAAAGCATTGGCAAAAAAAGAATCCCCGTCTTCTTTGATCCTGATCTTCGGCGCCACTTCAGCCAGAGAAACAATATCCAGGCTCACACCTTTAAGGATCTTTTTGATCTCTTTAAGTTTACCCTGATTTTTAGTAGCAATGATCAATCGCATAAGGTTAGCCTTCGGCACAAGTAAAAAGTAAAAAGGATAAAGTAAAAAGTAAATTTCCAGAATTTTGCATTTTTTATTTTACAATTTACAATTTGCATTTCTGGCATAGACTGCGTCTATGTCAGAAGAGGCTGCAGGTCTTTTAAGGTATTGCGCTGCAGATCGATAATATCATCGATGCCTTTTTTAGCCAGATCCAGAAACTGATCGAACTGTTCTCTGGTAAAAGTCTTTCCTTCAGCTGTACCCTGCACTTCCACAAATTCTCCCGAAGATTTCATAACCACATTCATGTCCACATCCACGTCTACATCTTCCCGGTAATTAAGGTCCAAGATCGGCTGTCCGTTTAAAAGACCGACACTGGTGGCTGCCAGAAATTCGTTGACAGGAAATTCAGTGATCAAAGCTTCTCTGTACATTTTATGCAGACAATCAGCCATAGCAATAAATCCGCCCACAATAGAAGTGGTCCTGGTACCTCCGTCAGCCTGGATCACATCACAATCGATCCAGATAGTCTTTTCGCCCATACGCCGCAGATTGACCACACTGCGCAGAGATCTGCCGATAAGACGCTGTATTTCCATGGACCGGCCTGAGATCCGGTCACGCAGGTTGCGGTTCTGGGTAGCCCGGGGCAGCATCCCGTATTCAGCTTTGACCCATCCGCTGCCCTGGCCTCTCAGCCAGGGTGGAACATTTTTATCCATGCTGGCAGTACAGATCACTCTGGTATTGCCCATCTCGATCAAACAGGAACCTTCAGCATGTTTAATATAATCTCTGGTTATCTTTATTTTACGCAACTGATCCGGCTCTCTGCCGTCATATCTTTTTTTCTGCATTCCTGATCCTTTCTTAAAACAAAACTCTTATCCGTAAATTCTCTGATAAATATCATTACCCTGAGTATCGATCCCCACCACCAGAGGAAAATCTCTGACTTCAAAGGCGTGTATCGCTTCAGTACCCAGCTCAGGAAAAGCAATCACTTTAAACGACTTTACTTTATCCCGCAAATAAGCGGCGCAGCCGGCATGAGTGACAAAAAAAACCGTGCCCTGATCTTTAAACACTTTGGTTAACTCCGGAGAACGATTACCTTTACCGATGACCGCAGTCACACCGTGCTGAAACATGATTTCCGTAAACGGGTCCATGCGCGAAGCAGTAGTCGGGCCGCAGGAACCGAGCTTGCCCTTTTTTATATTGGGACCGCAATAATAGATAGTTATATCTTTTATATCCAGGGGAAGTTTTTTCTGCTTTTGGATCAGATCAGCCAGTCTCTGGTGAGCTCTGTCCCTGGCAGTATAAATAGTTCCTGAAAGCAGAACAGTTTCCCCGGCTTTTAAGCCTTTCAGTTTATCTTTAGTTAAAGGTGTAGTTAAATGTTTCATTCTTTACCAGTCTTAAGTCATAAGCTGTAAGTCCTAAGCAATTATTAAAAATATTTTTTCTTCCGAAGCTTAAGACTTAGGACTTAAGACTTACGGCTTTACTCAGTTCCTCTTTACTGAACCTGACCGATGCACTGCGTAAGGCATGACAGCTGATATTAACCCCTACCGGCAGTCCCGCGATATGCGTGGGGTGATCTTTGATCTTCACCGCCAGACAGGTATGTCTGCCGCCCAGGCCCATCGGCCCTATTTTAAGCTTATTGATCTTGTTTAATAATCTTTTTTCCCAGAGAGAAATAGTATTATCTTTACTGGTTTTGCTGATATCGCCCAGTAAAGCTTGTTTAGCCAGAAGCAGACTGGTATCTGCTGTACCGCCTATTCCCACACCGACAATAAACGGCGGGCAGGCGCTGGGCCCGGCATCTTTTACTGCCTGAACAATAAATTCATCGATCTCTTCCTGAGCAGCAGTGGGATTGAACATCTTAAGCCTGGATTTGTTTTCCGAACCGAATCCTTTGGGAAACACTGTGATCTCCAGTCCTTTGCCTGAAGAAAAGGCAATATGGAAAATCTCCGGATTGAATTTCAGTTTTCCTTTTCTGTCAATGGTCGAAGCCCGGAATCCTCCCTGCTGATAGCCTTCACTTACTGCCTGGAATATTTTTTTCATCAAAGCCTGATCAACGGATATATCCTTACCTGCTTTAAGAAAGATTATAGGCAGGCCTGTGTCCTGGCAGATGGCATATCCGGTCTTTTCGGCAATATCAGCGTTTTCCAGAATTATTTTCAAAGCCTGAACGATCTTTTTATTCTTTTCTTCCTGTACAGCTTTAGTCAGCAAAGTACGTACATCAGACCGCAAAATTGTATTGGCTTTAATTACTGACCTGATTATTTTTTCTTCAAAATTCATAGTAATCTACTAATTTACCTCATAGCATTACGCGAATTAACGCAAATACCAGAGAACGCGGATTTACGCGAATAGCGAAAGACGCTAATTTATTATTACCTTCATAAGGGCGCAGGCAAGCAACGCTCCTACACATTTATTTATATTGTCTCTTCTTTTTACCATCGACTATCGACCATAGACTATCGACTATTTGTGCCGCGCAGCGGCTATTTGATGCCCAGCAATTTATGCAGCTGAGGCATGACTCTGGCATCAATGCCTTTTTTCAGCAGATATTCCTGCATGGAAAATATACGGAATAAAAATGTTTTGCTTATTTTACCTGCTTCAGGCTGCAAATACAATGTATAGTTTTTCTTGTCTTTTAAAAAATCAGCAGTTTTTTCTATATCTTTATCTTCCGTGCCTGTGCAGATAACTGTTTTAAAATAAAGATCTTTTTTACAGGCCCGATCAAAAAAATTCTGATGTGCAGACCATTGTGCTTTTTCTTTTGTAGAACTTTTCAATTTCAGATCACAGGAAATTACATCCATAAGATCTATTACTTTTTCCAGAGGTTTCCATAAAGTACCGTTTGTCTCCAGAAGCAAAGTGCAGCCCTTTTCTTTTAAAATGGAAGCAAGAGAAGTTAAAGCTTCAACCTGGACCAGAGGTTCGCCCCCGGTCAAAGCCACAAAAGAAAGATTAAAATCCAGGACTTTATCGGCCAGGACCTGAGGGTCGTATTCCTGATAAAAAGTCAATTCAGTGTCGCAATAAGAGCAGGAAAGGTTGCAGCCGAAAAAACGTACAAACACCTGAGCACATCCGGCATATTTACCTTCACCCTGGATGCTTTTAAAAAATTCCGCTATTTTCGCTTTCATCTGTCTGCTGGGGACTGGATTTGCGCTTACGCCAATAAGACTTTTTTTTACCTGAACCGGATTTTCGGGCTGACCGGCTTGTTTGTTTCGCAGAAGACTTTCCAGGTGCAGGATGAACCATTACCGGGTCGGTACGGCCCAGGCGCTTAAAAGCCTCGATACGGAACCGGCAGGAATCACAATGACCGCAGGGCCTTGCCCCTCCTTTATAACAGGACCAGGTATGCTCAAAAGGTACGCCCAGACTGAGCCCCATTTCAATGATCTCTTTTTTATTTTTATCCACTAAAGGGGCAATGATCTTGATCCCTTTTTTATGTACTGCTTCATTGGCAGTGCGTTCAAAACTGGAAAGAAAACCGGGCCGGCAGTCAGGATATCCGGAATAATCAAGAGTATGGGCACCGATAAAAATCGCCGAAGCGCCCATGCTTTCGGCACAGGACACAGCATAGCCCAGAAAGACCAGGTTTCGGGCCGGCACATAAGTAGAAGGTATTTTTTTGTTCTTAAGATCACGGTCCAAAGGGACTTTCACCTGATGACTGGTAAGAGCAGACTGAGACCAGGGCAGCTTTATATCCAGAATAGTGTACGGGACATGATTGATCCGGGCGATCTGTTTAGCACATTCGGTTTCTTTCTGGTGCTTCTGCCCATAACGGAACAGAAGAGCATGCAGTTTATAGCCGTATTTCTGAGCCAGATAAAGCGTGACTGCAGAGTCAATGCCTCCCGATAAAAGCACTATTCCCTGATTATTATCTTTTTTTACTCGTGATACGTGGCGCATGAAGTATCTTTCTCCCAGACTCTGACCTGATCCAGGACAAGCGGTTCAGAAAGCTTTGCTTTCAATTTATTAAAAATATAGAAAGCAATATATTCAGAAGTGGGATTATGCTGTTTAAAGTATTCCAGGTCATTGATCAAAACATGATCGAATTCAGAAATAACCTCGGCAAGCAGATTTTTCAATTCCGTAAAATCCATGACCATGCCCAGAGCATCAAGCTGTTCGCTGGCCACATGAGCCTCCACTTTCCAGTTATGTCCGTGCAATTCTTCGCATTTACCTTTATATTCCCGCAAAAAATGTGCGGCGCTGAATCCTGATACTACTTTTACTTTATACATTGACTAATTTGGGATTTTTAATGTTATTGCCTAAAAACAGGCGCGCAGTCCGGGAAAAACTGCCGGGCTCATCAGTAACATAAAACTCACGCTTTCCTTTTCCCGCTTTACACAACAGGCCTTGTTCTGTCAGAAAAGACCTGGTAACACCGGCCACTTCTCTGGCCGAATCAATAAGATACACTCCTTTAAGACAGGATGCAATAACTTTTTTTAATAAAGGGTAATGAGTACAGCCTAAAATAAGAGTATCGATTCTGCCTTTAAGATCAGCCAGATACATCTTGACCACTGATTCCAGGACCTCGCCTTTAAGCAGTCCTTCTTCGACAAAAGGCACGAACAAAGGACAGGCCCGGGAAATCACTTTTATTTTTTTATTTTTCTTAAATATCTTGCGTTCATAGACTTTACTGGCAATAGTCGACCTGGTGCCGATAACCCCGATCCTGCCCTTAACGGAAACAGACACTGCTTTTTCCACAGCCGGATCGATAACCCCGGCCAAAGGCAGACAGAAAGTACTCTGCAGATATTCCAAAGCCAGGCTGGTGGCTGTATTACAGGCCAGGACCACGCATTTCACTTTTTTCTTCTGCAGAAAAAGAAGATTTTCCGTACTGAACCTGACCACAGACTGAGGCGATTTATTACCGTAAGGCACACGCGCAGTATCACCGAGATAAATAAGATGCTCGGCAGGCAAAGCCCGGGACAGCTCTTTAAATACGGTCAACCCGCCCACGCCGGAATCAAAAACACCGATCGGACGATTATTCTGTCCCATAATCTTTTACAAATTGAGGTGCGCTTTTGTTATAATTGCTGACACACAATTTTATTGCTTCCACCAGCTGTTTCTGATAACGGGAACTGGTCAAAAGTCTTTCTTCATCTTTATTGGTCAAATAACCCAGTTCCACCAGAACACTGGGCACATAAGCATTTTTCAAAACATAAAAAGGCGCGCCGCGCGGCGGCCGCACATGAAAGCCCAGTCTTTTAAAAGTTTTTACCAGAGACGAAGCGAAATTAAGAGACACAGCATTATTTTCGGTGCAGATCATATCCCAGACAATAGCCCTGGTATTTCTGGAATATTTTCCGGTAAAATTCAAAGACGATTTCTCAGCCAGAGCGATAGATTTAGCCTCGCTGTTAAAATACTTAGGCGCAAGGTAATAGACTTCCGCTCCGCTGACTTTGCGGGAACGGTTGGCATTGGCATGGATACTGATAAACAGGTCAGCATCCCGGTTTTTTGCTATCTCTGTCCTCTGCTGCAAAGTTAAAAAACGGTCGTCGCTTCTGGTCAGATATACTCTGAACCCCTGCTGTTCCAGCTGAATTTTCAATAATTTTGAAACTTTCAGATTAACATCTTTTTCTTTGATCTTACGATAAGGCGACACAGCTCCCGGATCTTTGCCTCCGTGACCCGGGTCTATAACCACTGTACGCACACTGGGCAAAACTGTTTTATGCCTGGTAATCTTTTTGCTTAATAAATTTTTCAATTCCCTGGGGATATATATTTGTCCATCGCAATAATAAGGAGGATGTTTTAAATAAACCGTAGTTCCGTTAACATAAGTAACCAGAGAATTAAGCAGCAGGCGTATATCCTTTTGATCTGATTCCAGCCTTACCATATCATCAATCGTATCATATTGAGGAGTCAGACTGCATTCCCGGCAAAAACAATTCAGCTCAATAAAAGCATCTTTGACATAAGTGCTGTCCGAAGAACGGCGCGGTCCGGAAGCACAGGCACAGAAAACCAGTAAGAAACAAAATAAAGATATTTTTCTCATATGTTTAAAATAGCTTTAGCGATCTCAAAATAGATAAAAATACCGACTACATCGACGATGGTAGTGATCAAAGGTCCGCTCATCACAGCCGGATCAGACTTTAATTTGCGGGAAATAATAGGAAGACTGGCCCCGACCACAACCGCGATCATAATCGTGACACCCATGGAAATACCTACGGAAAAACTGACCAGCCAGTTCTGCTGCTGAAAAAAGACACGGATCACGCCCACCACAGCCAGGATCACGCCCATGGCTACGCCCAGCAAAGACTCCCTGGCAATGACCTTTAAAAAATCTTTAGCTGCGATATCTCCCGTAGCCAGACTTCTGATCACGATCGTAGCTGACTGCGTACCGGCATTACCGGCTGCTGCCACCAGAACCGGCAGAAAAAAAGTCAATTCTATCCACTGGGAAATAGCTGTACCGTAACGCTGCAGAATAAACCCGGAAATAGATTCAAATACAGCCAGAACGATCAGCCAGAAACTGCGTTTCCAGACCAGACTGAAAAAACCGGCTTCCATATAAGTCTCTTCGATCGGCAAGACCGCAGCTATCTTTTCAAAGTCTTCAGTAACCTCATCTTCCAGAACATCGACCAGATCGTCAAAAGTAACGATCCCCAGAAGTTTATCATTATGGTCCACTACGGGAAGAGCGATAAGGTCGTATTTTTTAAATATGTTGGCTGCTTCCTCCTGATCAGTGGTAACCTTGACCTTGATCACCTGAGGAAACATAATTTCTTTGATCTTAGTATGCGGAGCAGCCAATACGATCCGTTTTAAAGAAACTACTCCTTTTAAAGTCTTTTCTCGATCCAGAACATAGCCGTGATAAATGGTCTCCTTTTCCACACCTACTTCGCGCATATGAGCAATAGCATCTTCCACAGTCATATCCTCAAACAACTGGACAAAATCAGGTGTGATCAAACGGCCCACAGTATCTTCAGGATAATTAAGCAATTTTAAAGTTACGGTACGCTCACTGGGAGAAAGATAATTGATAAATTTCTTGGCCAGATCTACAGGCATTTCTTCAAACAGCTCGGTTCTGTCATCCGGAGACATTTCATTAAGAATATTAGCGACTTCCTCACTGGTCAAAGACTTAAGCAGTTCTTCCTGGTCTTCAGCGGGCAGACATTCCACCACATCTACGGCCCGGTCAGGCGGGATCATCCTTAAAATAAACAGTTTAGCGGAAGGAGCACTAAGCTGGGAGAAAAGAACGGCCATATCTTCAGGGTGACCAGGCAAAAGCTTCTTAATATCGGCAAAATGCCTGTCCTGGATCAATTTTTCTATATCTTTGGCCAGTATCTGCAGCATACTATTTAGTTTATTTTAATATTTAAGGCGTGTCAAACCATTTTAGCTCATAGCTCATGGCTGATGGCTCATGGCAAAAAAAACACATTATAGATATAAATAAATTAAAATTTATAAAAGGCCTAAAGCAACTGTCCGTAAGGGACCAAAGGGCAGAAGCTGAGGATCCAAGGACTGACTTTTAAATCCTGACCTCTTCTTACTATGAGCTATGAGCCATGAACTATGAGCCAAAAGCTGTATTTCAGCTTTAGAGGCTGAGGTATAGGGCTTTATCCTCTATGGTCTGATAAGTAGCCTGACAGATACGGCGTAAAGTATCGATATTATTCTGCAGAGTTTCCGGATTTATTCCGGGAACTTCTTTCAGATAATCTCTGGTCAAGATCACATACAGACTGTAAATATCCTTATAAGCGGCCTGATAAGAATGATGGTTCCAGTCACTGCCCAGAAAGACAAAAGAAATTTTTTGTTTGAAAGCAGACGAGAGCATTTCTTTGATCCCGGCAAGCTGTGCCGCTTCAGGCTGAAAATAAAGCAATACTTCGATAAACTTCATTTCCGGAGTAAGCGCAGCTGAGATCTGTTCTTTCAGACCGTCCAGATCAACTTTCTCCGGAACTGTCAATTCTGCTCCCTGCAGCTGTTTCATGGTTTTTTTATAAGTCTCCACGCAGGGCTGATTGACAAAATTAATTTCCTTGTAAAAAGCAAAACAGCCGACAAACATATGAAGAAAATGCATCAATCCCATAAGGTAGACATAAATATTTTCAAAACTGCCGGAAAAATCAACCGGTACAAAATCAGAGGCCTCGGTTTCACCGACAAAAGTCTTAACATAAAAACCCTGCTTTTTGGAACCCAGACTTTCCTGAAACAGCTGTGTGATCCAGGTAGTGATCTCTGCCTTGATCTCTTCTTTTACCGGTACGGAAAAAAAGGCAGGATCAAGATCTTTATATTTTCGGGCCAGATCAGCGGCGCTTTTATCTATACTTTCTGCTTTAGACAGATATTCAGTATAAATCTCTTTTACTTTTGCCTTATCCCGGCCCAGGACCAGATATAAAGGCAACAGAAAGATCAAAGTATGAGGAGAAGTGAACCGGCCCCCGATATCAGCTCTTTTATCGATCTGAATATTATCCCGGGGACAATCTGCCCAGCCCAGATCATCCAGTTTGACAAAAGAAAGAGTATCGCTCAGCCAGAGAAAATTCGCAGCCCAGTTCTGGGGCAGCAATTCTTTTAAACTACGGGAAATCAACTGACTTTCAGCAGTAGTGCCTGATTTGGTAATAGGAATGATCAGAGTCCTGGTTTTATCTTTTAACCGGCCGCTGATCTCAGAAACCGCAGCCGGATCAAGAGAATCAATACAATAAAGCGGGAACCCGGGGTTAAGACTGCGGATAGTCTTGATCCCGTTGATCGACCCGCCCATACCGACAAAAACAAACTCCTCTTTGTCTTCCAGATAAGAGTCCAGTCCGGACAATACTTTTTCCACCTGGTCCCAGGAAGGAGGCAGAACCCAGCCCAGTCTGGGAGCTTTACCGTCAACACCCAGTTCTTTAAAGGGATTATCTGCCGGGATCTGTTCCACATCTTTTCCTGCTGCCTGATATAAATATTCTAATGCTTCCATTTTTTCTTTCTCCTTTCGTTTAGATGATTAACACAGATAAATCTATGATGAACACTGATGCGCGCTTCGCGCGCTGATTACACAGATTAAATCACGATTCGGTTACGTTTAACGGTTACGATGCCCGTATCACTCGCACGAAGACTTTCTATGAAGAAATCCGTGCTCCCGGATGTCCGAAGAATACCTCTGAAGAATTCACCGGACATACGTCCAACTTATAACGGTAACGTCTCCGCTCCGCGATATTTGATTCAACATTCAAAATTCAGCATTCAACATTTGCGCGTAAGCGCAGCCCTATCCGCTATCCGCTTGTCCTGAGCGACCAAAGGGAGCCGAAGGGCTTTACCCTATACCCTGTATTCTTACTATCGACCATTGACTATCGACCATCGACTGCTTAAAAATATTCCACCCGGTTGCGGCCTTTATCTTTGGCCTTGTAAAGAGCTTTATCAGCTATTTCCACCAGCAGTTCCTTATAAGAAGTATGCTGAGGATAAACCACCACCCCGATACTGACTGTCACCCTGACTGTTTCGTCAAAAGCTTTGATCGCTTGTTTTTCTACGGTCTCGCGGATACGTTCGGCAACATACAAAGCGCCTTTTTTATTGGTTTCCTGCAGTATAATAATAAACTCCTCTCCTCCGTAACGGGCGGCAAAATCTATTTCCCGGATACAGCTCTGCAGGATATTGGCTACCGCACGCAAAACAACATCGCCCACCAGATGACCGTAAGTATCATTGACCTTTTTAAAAAAATCAATATCTATCATCAGCAAAGAAAATTCCAGAGAAAATTTTCTGGCCCGTTCTGCTTCTTCCTGCAGCCGGACATCAAAATAACGCCGATTATGAATACCGGTCAGAGAATCATGTATGGACAAGGCCTGCAAAGTCTCGTACAAACCGACCTTTTCCAGACAAAGGTTCAAAGTTCTGATGATTGTTTTCAGGTTTTTTTCGATATGAGGAGAAGCAGTCTTGATCGAAGCATAAAGCGAAGGGTCGGTCTTAAGCTTGAAATTACTGTATCCGGCCAGGCTGCGGTCGGAAAACTGCACGTCTTCCACTGCATTGCCCAAAGCGCTGAGTTCTTCCTTAAATACTTTCAATATCTTCTTTTTATCCACTAAGGGAGAAACTTTTCTGGTAAGCTCATACATAAAAAATATCCTGGTAATGGAATCTTCCAGCTGGCGGAAACGAAAATCTGTTTCCAGCAGTTTTTCCTTCAGCTCATTATCTTCCTCTTTCAAACCGGCTAATTTCAACTTATAATTTTTCCTGTCTCTTTCCAGACTGATCAAAACCAAAGCCAGAAAAAGTATGATCAAAACGCCTAATCCGTAGAGCATACCCGATTCTTTCCTTCTTTTTTAGCCCTATACAGGGCCCCATCCGCTTTTTCCATCAATTTCAAAAAATTGTCGCCGTCCTGAGGGAAAAAAGCCAGGCCTAAAGAAGCCGTAAAATTTATCCGTTTTCTTCTGAACCTGATAATGACCTTGCCTATTTCTTCGCGCACAGACTCAGCTATTTTTTTAGCTTTATCTTTATTACTGCGCACCAGAAAAAAAACGAATTCTTCTCCTCCGTAACGGGCTACCACATTACCGGAATCTCCCGCGATCCTGGTCAGCACGGCTGCTGTCCGTTTCAAGGCCAGATCTCCCACCGTATGCCCGTAAGTATCATTGATCTGCTTGAAATCGTCTATATCCAGCACGCCCAGAGCCAGTTCAGTGTTCATCATCTTGGCTCTGGTCAGTTCTTCTTTCAGCCGGTACATGAACACATCGCGCAGAAACAAATCGGTCAGCGCGTCTCTGGTAGCCAGTTCTTCGACTTTATTGAAGATCTGAGCCCTTTCCAATACCGCAGCCGTGACATCGCAGAGAATACGCAGCATACGCATATCATCCAGAGAAAAAGCTTTTTTCTGCATACTTTCTATCCTGACCACGCCGATAACCTCATCTCCCAGAGAGATCGGATTGATCATCAAAGACTGCATTCTACGGTCCTGATAAGCCGGAGAAATTGCAGCATTAAAACGGAAATCCTGGCTGAAATCTTCAATAAGCAAAGACTGATTATTGCGCAAAACCCACCACTCCATGAAATCACCGTGCTTTTCCTTAATGACCACTTTCCCTTTTTTACAGGAATAAACCAGATCAAGGATGTTCTGAGTGCGGTTAAACATAAACAGCAGAACATTATCCGAATTATCGAACATTTTGGACAACTGGGTCAGCAGATAATCATAGATCTTTTCCTGATCGACCATACGGGTAAATCTGTCCACGATCTGGGACAAAGAGGCGATATTTTCCGCTTTCTGCGGCAGGACGGTCAAAGCAGACTCGCGGGAACGGATATCTTCTTTAAGCAAATTTATATTTTCCTGAATCTCTTCCAATTTCGGACGATAAAGAAAAAACAGAGAATCTTTTCTTTTACAGAAATAAACATAAATAAACCAGGCCAAAAAGGCAATTGCCAGGGCCGGGCCCAAAGAGATCCAACCTTTAAACCGGAGATAAAGGGATAAAAAAGAAACTGAGATCGAAATAAATAAGAATAAAAATTTATACAATGGTTTTTTCGCTTGAAATATCAAAAAACTGGGATTTTTTCATATCCAAAACCATTTCCAGAGTACTTCCCACAGAAGGAATGTTGCCTGACTCCACCACAGCGATAAAAGTATGGTTTCCGGTGGAAAGATGAACATGATTAGATGAGCCCATAGTCTCGATCACTTCACAGGTAGAACGGATGGTATTATCTGCCGTAGCAGCTGAAGCGAACAATTTATCGTATATGCACTCAGGCCGGATACCGAAAAAAACTTCTTTATTGGTATAAGGATTAAGTTTTTTGCGTTTTTCATCCGGGATCCTGACTTTAAAAGAACCTTCGTTAAAAAACAATTTACCGTTCTTTTTAAGTATCGATCCTTTCATGAAATTCATGGGAGGAGAACCGATAAAACTGGCTACGAATTTGTTGGCCGGTTTCATATAAACATTCAAAGGAGTATCGAACTGCTGAACTTCTCCGTCTTTCATCACTGCCACCCTGTCGCCCAGGGTCATAGCTTCGACCTGGTCATGGGTAACGTAGATCATGGTAGTCTGGATCTTCAGATGAAGTTTATGGATCTCAGTACGCATCTGAACACGCATTTTAGCATCCAGATTAGAAAGCGGTTCGTCAAAAAGAAAGACCATCGGTTTTCTGACAATAGCCCGGCCTAAAGCCACTCTCTGGCGTTCGCCCCCGGAAAGAGCTTTGGGCCTGCGTTCCAGAAGACGGGTCACGTTCAATATCTCAGCTGCTTCCCTGACCCTTTTATCTATCTCCGCTTTGGAATAACGTCTTAATTTCAGGGCAAAGGCCATGTTCTCATAAACAGTCATATGCGGATATAAAGCATAATTCTGAAAAACCATGGCAATATTCCGGTCTTTCGCCGGCACCTGATTAACCATGCGGTCACCGATAAAGATCTTACCGTCGGTAATATCTTCCAAACCGGCGATCATGCGCAAAGTAGTGGATTTGCCGCACCCGGAAGGGCCGACAAAAACCACGAATTCACGGTTTTCTATACCCAGATTTACCTTGTTTACTGCTCTGACTTTGTGGCCGTAGACTTTTGAAACGTCAACTAAACTTACTTGTGCCATAAGCTAAAATTTTATGTTTTTTACTCCTGTCTGTCAAGTTAAATAATCGATCAAGGCAGCCAGCGTCTGTTTTAATTTCAAACGCGGCACTACCATATCGATCAAACCGTGCTCCAGGTTAAATTCCGAGGTCTGAAACCCGTCCGGCAGATCCTGTTTTATTGTCTGTTTTATCACTCTGGGACCGGTAAAACCGATCAAAGCTCCCGGTTCAGCAATGATCACATCGCCCAAACCGGCAAAAGAAGCCATGATCCCGGCCATAGTCGGATGAGTAAGAAGAGAAATAAAAGGAACATTTTCTTTTTTTAAGCGGGACAGCATTCCGCTGGTTTTGGCCATCTGCATCAAAGAAAGCATCCCTTCATACATCCTGGCTCCTCCGCCTGATCCGGAGACCACGATCAAAGGTATTTTTTTAGCCAAAGCTATTTCTCCCACAGCGGTTATTTTTTCCCCGACCACTGAACCCATGGAACCCATGATAAAACGGGAATCAGTCACACCCAGAGCAATGGGCCGTTTATCCAGAAGAGCTTCTCCGGCTATAGCCGCGTCTTTCAACGAAGTCTGTTTCTGAGCGTCTTTTAATTTTTCTTTATATGTTTTCGGGCCCTGAAAACTCAAAGGGTCCAGAGAAGTAAGGGAAGCATCGATCTCCTGAAAAGAATCCTTATCTGTAAGCTGAGCCACCCTTTCCCAGCAGGTCAAAGAAAAATGATGTCCGCATTTAGGGCAGACCTTCAGATTCTCTTCCAAAACCTTGTTGAAAATAAACTGCGAACATTTCGGGCACTTGCTCCACAACCCGTCAGGCATACTCTTTTTTTTGGCTTTGACCAGAGTATATTTAAATCCCTTTTTAAATATTTTCACGCCTCAAACCTCCGTACTACCAGGCCGCTGAGCAATTTCGGATAAAAATAAGTCGATTTCTGCGGCAGCAGACTTTTATTTCTGGCCAGATCAAAAACCGTATCCAAGGGCGTAGCCCTGACCAGGAATCCCACTCGTGCCCCTTTGACTTTAGTTTTAACTTCAGCAATCTTATGCGTATACTCAATATCGCTTACCTGCAAAAGACTGAAGACAAGTTTATGCAATATCGACACATCCAGTTTTTTATAGATCTTCTCGTCTTCCTTTACGAATATTGTATCCAATATCGCGCTGTTTTTCAAACTGAGAAAATAAAGCTTCTTTTTTACGGCCAGGCCGAAAGCAAAGATTTTACCCCTGCCTCTGATCTTGCGGCGCAGATAATCTTCCTCCACCTCTTTGATCTCAAAATATGCCGACAATTTATCTAAAATATCTTTTTCTTTTTCTTCAACAGTGGCGACACGGTGAGTAGGCATGATCAGCAGCCCGCTGTCCGGATCAGTAAAATAAGCCGGCATATAATTAAGATCTTTATATTTATTACCATACTTTTTAAAATACTGTGAAGCTACGGAAAAACGGTGATGTCCGTCAGCAATAAACAATTTGCGTCTGGACATTTCTTTAGCCAGGGCTTTGACCAGTTCAGGATCACTGATCTTCCAGACCCGGTTTCTGATCTTTTTATCATCATAAAAATCCATATCCGCTTTTTTTCTGCGGAAACGGGAAATGATATCGGCAAAAGAAACCAGATTTTTATCGCTGATCACAAAAATCGGGCTGAGATTGGCTTTGATCTTTTTCAGCAGATTAAAACGGTCTTTTTTGGGAGCGGAAAGAGTCTTTTCGTGCGGTATGACCAGACCTTCCCGATCCAGTTCAAGCAAAGCGATGAATCCGAAACGGGAATGCTTTTTAGATTCAAGGGTGAACTGCTGTTCATAAAGGTAAATGCAGTCTTGTTCATCTTTTACCAGGATATCGTCTGCAATCCATTTATTGAACCGTTCACTGACCGAATCATAATCCTGTTTCTTATCCAGAGTGACTTTAATAAAATTATAAGGAGACCTTTTCCTCAGGTCGCGCAAAAGAGCCGGGCTGATAATGTCATACGGCGGACAGACCAGATTTGAAAGGTCGCCTGCTTTTTCCTGGTTATAGACATGCCCTTTAAACGGTTTCATTACCTGGCTCATCATTTAATCCTTTTTTAAAGTGGTTTGACTGCTTTCTTTTTTTTCTTTTTTGCTTTCAGCACTTTCACAGGAAGAGCAGGAAGGCTTGCTGCAGGTCCCGCTTTCTTTGGCACAGGAAACATTTTTTTTCTTATAATCGGTGATATAAAATCCGCTGCCCTTAAAGATCAGTCCGCATCCTCCGCTGATAAGTTTACGGGCCTTGCCTCCGCATTCCGGACATTTTTTTACCGGTTTATCGGTCATTTTCTGAAAAACCTCAAAAGATTGTCCGCATTGTTCGCACTTATATTCATAGGTCGGCATAATCTCCTCCTTAAACTGCTGCCGCTCAAAGTTCTTTACGCAATTCAGCAAACTCTGTAAGCAGTTTCTTTTCTTTTGAAGAAAACCGGGCAGGGATCTTGACTTCCACCCGGACGAACTCATCACCATAACGTTTGGAACGCAGGTCGATCACACCTTTTCCTTTAAGCCGGAAAACAGTTCCGGGCTGAGTACCGGAAGGTATCTTCATTTTGACCTTACCGTCAAAAGTCGGCACCTCGATCTCTCCGCCTAAAGCTGCCCTGGTCATATTCACCTGGACCCTGCAGCGTATATCCACGCCCTGGCGTTTGAAAACAGGATGATCTTTTACTTTTATATGCAGATAAAGATCTCCGGCAGAGCCATGAGCGAAATTACCTTCGCCTTTAAGACGCAGCACAGATCCGGTGTCTACACCGGCCGGAATAGTGACTTTAACACTTTTATTCTTTTTGATCCTGCCTGTGCCCATGCAGGCAGTACAGGCCTTTTCTATGACCTGTCCTTTACCCCGGCACTGGGGACAGGTCTGCTGCATGCTGATAAACCCGAAACCGCTGGTCACAGCGCCCCGGCCCTGGCAATAAGCGCAGGTCTTCATCTTTGAACCGGGTTCAGCTCCGCTGCCCTTACAGCGTTCACACTGCATAAAATGAGGGAAAGAAATCGTCTTTTCCAGTCCTTTAGCCGCTTCCTCCAGAGTGATCTCAACCTGATACTGAAGGTCTTCCCCGCCTCTCTGTCTGCTGCCTCTGCGTCCGGAACCGAAGATGTCAAAACCCAGATCGGAAAAAAGATCTTCAAAAATAGAACCTCCGCCCATATTACCGAAAATAGAACTGAAATCAGCTCCGCGGAAAATATCTTCAGTAGAAAATTTAGAATCGATACCGGCATGACCGTACTGATCATAAAGCTGACGTTTTTGGGCATCGCTTAACACAGCATAAGCTTCGGATATTTCTTTGAACTTTTCTTCAGCTTCTTTCTTTTTATCCTCTGCTACCCGGTCAGGATGATATTTCATCACCAGCTTGCGGTAAGACTTTTTGATCTCAGCTTCAGCCGCTGATTTATCCACCCCCAAAATATCGTAATAATCTCTTTGTGTACTCATAGTCACTTCGTGACAGCTCTTAGCTCTTGGCTCTTGGCTCTTAATAAAATACCAGGCCCCAGGCACTAAACGCTGACCAAATACCTTTCATTTTGCAATGCTGATTCTGCATTTAAATTTTTAAAATTCACACTTACTTGTTGTCGTCTTCCTTAAACTCAGCATCAATGACATCATCATCTTTTGCTTTTTGGGCTTCTTCCTGAGGCCCGGCCTGAGGCCCGGCCTGAGGTCCGGCTTGAGGTCCGGCCTGCTGCTGAGCAGCACTGGCTTTATAAACCTCTTCCGCCAGCTTGTGAGCTGCTTTAGTCAGGTCTTCGATTCCTTTTTCCACTTCTTCCTTGGAAACACCTTCTTTTTTAATCAGCTCTTTTAAAGTTTTAAGATTGTCCTCGATTGCTTTCTTATCATCGGCTGAAACTTTTTCCCCATAGTCTTTAAGAGACTTTTCCGTAGCAAAAATAAGCTGATCGGCTTTATTGCGGATTTCAGCAAATTCTTTTCTCTTGTTATCTTCATCCGCGAATTTTTCCGCGTCTTTGACCATTTTATCAATATCTTCATCGGAAAGTTTGTGCGGAGAAGTGATGCGGATCGACTGTTCTTTTCCCGTACCTTTATCTTTGGCTGTAACATGAACTATACCGTTGACATCGATGTCAAAAGAGACTTCAATCTGAGGCACACCGCGCGGCGCCGGCGGAATATCGACCATGTCAAATCTTCCCAGCTCAACATTATCATTAGCCATAGGACGCTCGCCCTGAAGCACACGTATCGTCACCGCAGTCTGATTGTTATCAGCCGTGGAAAATATCTGGGATTTCTTGGTCGGGATGGTGGTATTTCTATCGATCAGCTTAGTGAAAACCCCGCCCATGGTCTCAATTCCCAAAGACAAAGGAGTAACGTCCAGCAAAACCACGTCTTTTACATCACCTTTAATGATTCCCACCTGAATTGCTGCGCCAAAAGCCACGCATTCCATAGGATCGATCCCACGCTCAATCTTTTTACCGACAAAACTTTCAACAAACTGCTGCACAATCGGCATCCGGGTCGGACCACCGACCATTACAATACGATCAATACCGGACGGCTCCAGGTTTGCATCTTTAAGCGCGTTCTCTATGGAAAAACGGGTTTTTTCCACAATCGGCCGGACCAGTTCTTCCAACTTAGCCCGGGTAATATTCATCACCAGATGCTTAGGCCCGGAAGAATCAGCTGTAATAAAAGGTAAATTAAGATCAGTGGTAATCGTTGAAGTCAGCTCGATCTTAGATTTCTCCGCTGCTTCCCTGAGTCTCTGCAAGGCCATTGGGTCCTTACTAAGATCTATACCCTGATCTTTTTTAAACTCATCCATAATATACTTCATCAAGGCTTCATCCATATCCCGTCCGCCAAGCTGAGTGTCTCCATGAGTTGACTTTACCTCAAATACTCCCTGGGCCATTTCCATAGTGGTCACATCCAAAGTACCTCCACCAAAATCAAAAACCAGGATAGTCTGTTCTTTATCTTCTTTGCCCAGGCCATAGGCCAAACAGGCAGCAGTCGGCTCATTGATAATACGCAAAACCTTAAACCCGGCAATTTCACCGGCATCTTTAGTAGCCTGACGCTGATTGTCATTAAACCAGGCCGGACAGGTAATCACTACTTCATTTACAGTGTCACCCAGATAGGCTTCAGCGTCTTTTTTAACTTTTTGCAAAACAAAGGCAGAAAGCTGCTGAGGCGTAAACTCTTTATCTCCGATCTTGGTCTTGTCACTGGTCCCCATTTTGCGTTTGAAACCGCTCACTGTGCCCAGGGGATTTATCGCTGCCTGTCTGCGGGCCGGTTCACCCACCAGCAGCTGTCCGTCTTTACTGAAAGCCACATAAGAAGGAAAAGCTTTTCCCCCGCCGACAGTGGTACCTTCGGCTGAAGGTATCAATACCGGACGGCCTCCTTCCATTACAGCTGCAGCTGAATTGGATGTACCCAGATCGATTCCTATAACTCTTGCCATTTTAAAACCTCCTCTAATAAGCGCCCAATTTTTTAACGCGTTTTACGCAGAGAAAAATTGCTGGCGCACATTGGTCCCGCTGCGCTTCGGGGTAAATTCTGCCTGGCAGTGTTTAACCCGACATTCAGAACGCAAGGGACAAATACTTTAAATATCAAAAAACCCCAACTGAGCGCCCAATTTTTTAACGCCTTTCCCGCAGAGAAAAATTGCTGGCGCGAATTAACCTTATTCTTTGCTGTCTGCCGGAGGCGAAACCGCAAGGATAACTTTTGCTGTGCGTAAGACCTTATCTTCCAGGAAATAGCCTTTCTGCACTTCTTCGATAATAACATGTTCCTCATACTCATCGGTCTGTTTCTGGCCCACGATCTCATGCACATGAGGATCAAACTGTTTGCCTTTGGCGTCGATCGGCTTTAAGCCCTGTTTAGTCAAAATGGAAAAAAACTTTTTTAAAGTCATTTCCACACCTTTAACTATTTCCGGATCAGACCCATGTTCAGAGGCAATACGCAAAGCATGCTCCAGCTCATCCAGGATGACCACAACTTCTTTAATCAAAATAAAGTTGCCCAGCCTGTATATTTCCTGTTTTTCCCGATCCCAGCGTTTACGCGCGTTTTCAAACTCAGCGCAAGCCCTAAGATGCTTGTCCATCAACTGGTCATAGCTTTCTGCTTTTTGCTTCAACGCAGAAAGATCAGGATCGACAACAACTTCAACGTCTTCCTTTACCGAGTCCGAAACAGGTCTATCAGTCATTTTTTCTTCATTTTTCTTTTTCTTATGCAACATGATTTAGGTAACCCTCCTTAAAGCTTCTTCCATCTGATGCCGGGCAGAATAAAGAGATGAAACCGCACCGATGTAATCCATGCGCATCGGGCCCAATAAGGCCAGGCTGGCCGGATGGTTATCAAAATGCAGTCCGGACACGACCAAAGAGCAGTCATTAATATCCTCAAAACCGAGATCATCACCAATAATGATGTTCATCTCCTGCTCCAGATAATTTTCCAAAAGCACTTTCTGCAAAGCTTCTATCCTCACTTCCAAAGCATAAAAAAGAGCTTTTAATTTGGTCATATCTTCAAATTCAGGCTGCTCCAGAAAAAACCTGGTACCGCGGCAGATAAAAACATCATCATAAATGATCAAAGAGGTATAGCCGCTGATCTCGGCGATAACATCTAAGGCTTTGGCAAAAAAATCAGTCAAAGGCTGGCGGTCCTGAAGACAAAAAGAATCTTCTTTATGAAAATTTTTCGGTTCTTCTTTAAGCCGTTCTTCATCCTTTAAATCCTGGACATAGCGTTTAAACCCCATTTTAGTCGGTACCCTACCCGAAGAAGTATGGACATTGGAAAGAAGCCCCTGCCTTTCCAAAGACTCCATTATCGTACGAGTGGTTGCTGAAGAAAAAGGAAGATGATATCTCCGGCACAAATAGCCCGAGCTTATTGGAGTCGTTTCCTCAATATAACTCTCGACAACCAGGTGCAAAATGTCCTGTTCCCGTTTTTTGGTATCAATATGTCTCATCGTTTTTTATCTTCTTGGCACTCTTGTCCCCAGAGTGCCAATTATCCTAACATAGAGCTTTTTCACAGTCAAGGCAATTCTGCATAAATATTATCCTAAGAGAATATATTAAGGAAGAGCTTTGAAGAAAAGTTAAGGAAAAAGCAAAAACTCCTTATTCTTCGACATCAAGATCTATTTCTTTCAGCGGTTTACGCGATTTTTTCCGCAGATGGTTTTCCAGTTTGTATTTAAACTTATCCAGCTGTTTTACGATCGCGGAAAAGCTGTCATTGATCGACGTACAGGTATTGACATTACTGCGATGGGCTTTAAGCACTTTATACGGCATATACATGGTTATCCAGGATAGATACTGTTCTTTATGCGGATTTTTTTCCAGGTGTACTGAGACATGAACCGGCGCGTCCCGTTTAAACAGTTTGATCCGGCGCTTTATCTTTTCCATATTCTTTCCAATGGTCGATTCCAAAACTTCGTTTTTACCCATATTTTTATAGGAAATTTCCAGTCTCATTATCTTAACTCCTTTCCTTACTAAAGATGATCGTCCTATCTTTTACTCCTATAATTATTGTATCACCCTCATTAAATTCACGCTTAAGAATTTTTTTACTCAAAGGATCTATGACCATTTTCTGTAAAGTCCGCTTTACCGGTCTGGCCCCGTACTCCGGACTGAACCCTTTATCCGCCAAAAACTGCCTGGCCTGAGCGGAAAGCTTTACCTTGATCTTTTTTTGAGCCAATCTGTTTTTCAAAAAAGCAAACTGGATATCGACAATATACTCCATCTGGGTCATGTCCAGACGGTTAAAAATAATGGTCTCATCCAGACGGTTTAAAAATTCAGGCCGAAAATATTTTTTCAGTTCCACTTTAATCTGTTCAGCGGCCCTTTTGACATTTATTGTCGGGTCCTGAAAATATTCATGTCCGATGTTGGAAGTCATTATTATAACCGTATTACGTAAATTAACAACTTTTCCCTGGGAATCTGTAAGCCGTCCATCATCAAGCACCTGCAGCAGCAGATTAAATACATCCGGATGAGCTTTTTCAATCTCATCGAAAAGCACTACTGAATAGGGCCGGCGCCGCACCTGTTCCGTGAGCTGGCCGCCTTCATCATAACCGACATATCCGGGGGGAGCTCCGATCAGACGGGAAACGGAAAATTTCTCCATATATTCGCTCATGTCTATCCTGATCAGATTATGCTCACTATTAAATAAAAATCCGGCTAAAGCCTTAGCTAACTCTGTTTTTCCCACACCGGTCGGGCCCAGAAACAGAAATGACCCCAGAGGGCGATCCGGATCGGAAAGGCCGGAACGTGATCGGCGAATACAGTCAGAGATCAGGGATAAAGCCTCTTCCTGCCCGACCACCTGTTTTTTCAAAGCTGTCTCCATCTTTAACAATTTCTCCATCTCCCCTTCCATAAGTTTGGAAACAGGAATTCCGGTCCAGCGGGCTACAATATCAGCAATATCTTCTTCATCTACTTCTTCCTTAAGCATCCGGTGCTCTTTCTGTTTACGGGCAAAGACCTGATTTAAAGTCTGCAGTTCCTTAGTCAGCTGAGGTATTTTGCCATACCTGATCTCAGCCACTTTTTCCAACTGAGCCTGCTTCTGGAATTCTTCAGCTTCCTGTTTCAGGCGTTCGATATCTTCATTGATCTTTCTGATCTTGACGATCGTATCTTTTTCCTCCTGCCAGTGAGCGGTCAATTGTTCCAGCTGTTTATCAAGCTCTTCTATATCACATTCCAGTTTAATCATCCTTTCTTTGGAAGCCTGATCTTTTTCCTTTTTCAAAGCTTCTCTCTGGATCTCGCATTCCATTTTTCTCCGTTCCAGTTTGTCGATCTCTTCCGGTTTGGAATCTATTTCCATGCGCAATTTGGAAGCAGCTTCATCGATAAGATCTATGGCTTTATCGGGCAGAAACCGTTCCGAAATATAGCGGTCACTCAAAACAGAGGCAGCGATCAAAGCTGAATCAGTCAACCGCACTCCATGATGCACTTCATATTTTTCTTTCAAACCGCGCAGAATAGCGATCGACTGCTCAACCGTAGGCTCAGAAACCAGGACCTGCTGAAACCTGCGTTCCAAAGCAGCGTCTTTTTCAATATGATTTCTGTACTCATCCAGAGTAGTAGCCCCGATACAGCGCAAAGTACCTTTAGCCAGAGCAGGTTTTAACATGTTCGAAGCATCGATCGCTCCTTCAGCTCTTCCGGCACCGACCACAGTATGCAGTTCATCGATAAACAATACTATCCTGCCTTCCTGCTTTTCCACTTCTTTTAACACTGCTTTTAAGCGCTCCTCAAAATCACCGCGGAACTTGGTACCTGCAACCAGTGTACCCATATCCAGAGCCAGCAGTTTTTTGTCTTTTAATCCTTCCGGCACATCTCCCCCGGCTATTCTCTGGGCCAGACCTTCGATGATCGCGGTCTTACCCACTCCCGGTTCACCGATCAACACCGGATTGTTCTTGGTCCTGCGGGAAAGGACCTGGATCACTCTGCGTATCTCAGTATCTCTGCCGATCACAGGATCAAGTTTGCCTTTTCTGGCCATTTCCGTCAGATCGCGGCCGAATTTATCCAGAGCCTGATAAGTCGATTCTGCTGTCTGTGAATCAGCTTTCTGTGCTCCCCGCACCTGATTGACTATGGGGATCAGATCTGCCGCAGAATAACCCTGGGCAGAAAAATATTTTTCCAGAAAAGAATCTTTTTCTCCGCACATGGCCAGAAGCAGATGCTCGCTGCTGATAAAAGAATCTTTGAATTTCTGAGAATAATCTCTGGCTTTATTGATCATAGTCTGCATCCGGGGTGAAGCATAAAGTCCGGGACCGCCCTGTACTTTGGGCTGATCTTCCAGAAACTGTCTCAGCTTTACCATGACCTCATCCGGATTCATCCCGGCATGAGTCAGCACATTACGGCTGATACTGCCCGGTTCATCAAGCATATTGCGCAGAACATGTTCAGGCAAAAGAGACTGATGCCCGTATTCAGCTGCCACACCTAAAGCAGAACTTATCGCTTCCTGAGCTTTTAAAGTAAACTTATCCAGATTCATAATTACACCTCTTTAACTATGATAAACACTGATAAATATATGATTAACACAGATGACCTAACTTGTATAAACGCAAATTTACGCAAATATTTTTAAATTATCTTTACGGGCGGGGGCAAGCTCCCGAAGCTGCGTTCGGGACAGGCGCCGCCCCTACGATTATTTTTTCAAACATCAACTTTTTACTTTTTACTTTTGCCTTTTTACTTTTGCCGAAGGCGTTTTGGTAAAAACAAAAACAGCAACAAAATACCGGACAGAAATCCTCCGATATGAGCCCAGAGAGCAATACCGGAACAGCAGTCAAAACCAAGAGAAAACAAACCCAGAACAAATTGAAACAAAAACCAGAACCCCAGAAAATAAAAAGCCGGTATTTCAATGACCTCAAAAAATATAAAGATCGGCACCAGAGTCAAAACTTTAGCCCTGGGATAAAGAAGAAAATAAGCACCCAGAACACCGGCAATCGCACCGCTGGCCCCGATCGTAGGTAGCCGGGAACTTAAATTGAATAAAGCATGGATCATACTGGCTGCTACACCGCAAGTCAGATAAAAAAACAAAAACCTTAAATGGCCCAGCCTGTCCTCCACATTATCGGCAAAGACCCAGAGAAAAAGCATATTACCCAGAAGATGCATCAGACTGCCGTGCAGGAAAAGACTGGAAAACAAAGGTATTGTTTTCAACGCCGGGCCTATATCAGTAAAAAGCCGGGCCGGCACAAATCCGAAAACATTGATCAGCTGTTCAGCATTACGGCCGAGCATTACCTGGCCGATAAATACCAGCACATTAACGATCAAGATCGTCACTGTAATATAAGGCTTACGCAGATGAGGGATATTGTCTTTTAAAGGTATCATACTTAAAGTTACAAGTTACAGGTCACATGTTACAAGTAAATTAGAAGTCAGATATCAGAAGTCATAAGTCAGAATATTCGGTATTCGCTTCCCTGGATTTTCTTCGAATATCCAAGAGTCCGTTTTTCTTCTCTGCGCCCCTTCGGGCGAGTGTATCTGGATATTATAGTATCTGACATCTGGCCTCTGACTTCTGACCTCTTTATTTATTCCACATCAATTGTAATCTCTTTCCCTTTTGTTTCTTCTTTTTTAGGCAGAGTTATTTTCAAAACTCCTTTTTTGTAACCTGCTTTTACCTTAGCCTGGTCCACTGCTGCCGGCAGTTCCACTGATCTGCGGAAAGAACCGTGATACCTTTCACAGCAATAATAGCCTTTTTTCCTCTCTTTTTTATTTTCCTCCTTTTCAGCGGAAACAGTCAAGAGATTTCCCTCCAGTTTAGCATGAACATCTTTGGGCTCAAAACCGGGCAGATCAGCCTCCAGATAAATATTTTTTTCATCTTCCCAAACATCCATAGACGGAGTCAGCATACCTTTTTCAGCAAAAGGATCTTTCCATAAAGAAAGACCGAACAGACCATTGATCTCTTTATGGATATCATCCAAAGCCCTGAAGGGATTCTGATTATACCTTACTAACTTCATGATCTTACCTCCTCAATGAGCGCACAATTTTTTAAGCGTTATTACGCGAAGAAAAATTGTCTGCGCGAATTGATCCCGCTGCGCTTCGGGTTAGAGGCTGATTGTCAGCGTTTAACCCGACATTCAG
>Ga0272442_10002305_pt1 | contig 27894 bp, 15 predicted proteins | sample SSMForm2O_FD_200262 | JGI IMG/M metagenome (GOLD analysis project Ga0272442, IMG submission 200262) | Marine sediment archaeal communities from Little Sippewissett salt marsh, Falmouth, MA, United States - SSM-Form-2O | ecosystem: Environmental > Aquatic > Marine > Wetlands > Sediment ...
CCCTCTGATTCCCTCTTTTTCCCTCTTTTTCCCTCTGATTCCCTCTTTTTCCCTCTGATTCCCTCTTTTTCCCTCTGATTCCCTCTTTTTCCCTCTGATTCCCTCTTTTTCCCTTTGTTTCATCACCGGGCATCTTTTTCCCAACCTTATAATTTAAATAAATTAAAATGTAATTTTTTTATAATGGTTCTGCCATACATGAGGGAATTAAAACGAAGGTTTGCAAATGTACGGCTATCACGATCTTCCTGTTGATGTGGAGGAGGAAGGAATTTCGATCTCCATGGAAAGGGTAGGAGAACGCTGGGTATACCGGAGGAAATTCGGGGACGAGGAAGTTGAAAAGCTCATCCTGGGAGATGAGAAGCGCCTCATTATCAATCCGGTGGAGCCCCTGAACACTCCGAAGGAAATAACTCCCAACCTGCTGATAGAGTTTGAAAAAACTTTGCTTATCGGGGCAGGGGAAAAAAAGCAGGTCTTTTTGACCTTCCCGGTTGAGATCGGGATTTTCATTTCGGAAAAAACAAACAAGAACCTTGAAATCCTTGACGTGCTGAGCCTTGTGAGGCAAAAGTTTACCCTCTACGGGGAGGTTTCGAACGGCGTGGTCTGCAAGTACTGGAAAAGCAGGGTTTATACCTCTCCTCCTGACCTGGACCCCCTTCAGGAAGGTGTTCTTGAACTGACTCTTCGGAATTCCTCGTCCGAATGGGCGAAGATCTCAAAAGCCGTTTTCAGTGCTTACGGGATGAAACTCTATTATGACGGGGCGGTTTTCATGAAAGCCCGCATGGACATCCTGAACAGGAATACGGCTGAGACTTCTTTCGAACCCATGCCGTCGAACGGGGACAGGCAAAGTTACCTCTTTAAAGGCCGGAAAGAAGCTTTCGGGGTTTACGGAATCCGGAAACTGGGCCTTGTACCTATCAAGTTCTACATGGGGTGGGGACTGTGATTCCTGATATTGATCCTGCCAATTTATTCGACATAGCCCTGAACCCTGCAGCCGAGGACCCGGTTACCCTGGGAGACATACTGACTTTTGTTTTAGTCCTTTCCTTTTCAGTCGTTCTTGCCAGGGTGTTAACGCTATACCTGCGCAGGTCCCTAAAGGACAGGGTAAGCAGCGACGTCGTAGAACCCCTCCTCAGGCTGCTCTACTACGGCTTTCTGGGCATTGTCCTGATTTCGATCCTGCCCCTCATCGGGCTCAACCCTTCAGGGCTCCTGCTTGCCGGGGGAGTTGCCGGGCTGGTCATCGGTTTTGCGAGCCAGAACATCGTTGGAAACCTGGTTTCCGGGTTTTTCCTGATGATTGAGCGGCCCATTAAAATCGGGGACCAGGTGGAAGTCAACGGGATCTCAGGCTACGTCAGCGATATCCGCATCATCTCCACCCTTGTCAGGACCTACGACGGGCTCCTGGTCCGCATCCCCAACGAACAGGTCTTCACCACAAACATCACTAATCTCGTAGGCCACCCGGTCCGAAGGTTCGAGTATACCGTCGGGATCCGCTACAGTGACGACGCTGATGCTGCCATCCGGATCATCAAGGACCTGATCGACAAAGAGCCCTTTGCCCTCCAGAACCCCTCTCCCTCGGTTTTCGTAAATGATCTGGGAGACAGCTCGGTAAACATCATCGTGAGAGTATGGGCTCCGGTAAGTGAATGGTTCGGGCTGAAGACAAAAATGCTCTGGCAAATAAAAAAGACCCTGGAAGAAAACGGCATAGAAGTCCCCTTCCCGCAGCGTGTGCTCCACCTTGAGCCCGGGGATAAAAAGAGACCGCAGATTCTCGAAAGCATTAAAGAAACAGAAGAAATAGAAAACGTGTTGAATCATGAAGAAAGGACTTTGTATTGAATGAATGAGAACTTATTTAGTTTCATTCAATTCCGGTCCCGTAAAAATACTGTCATATTGCTTTAAATGGCCCTGTTTTTTGTGACGGGTTTAATACTGATCCAAATCTGGGTATTTGTTTCTTAGTATCGATGCCAGGGGCCCTCACCGCCCGCTTTGCGGGCGGCTCTTCCCTAAATTTCTGAAAAAAAATGCTTGCAAAATAAACTTTTGTTATTATAATTAAGGACCCAAATTCCTTCACCAATCTCAGGTGAAAATTTAACCACGGAAAGCATGAAAACACGGAATAAAGGAAATGAGAGCACGTTCTTTCCGTTCTTTCTGTGTCTTCCGTGGTTATAATGTAAGTGTAAAAATTTACTTCTGGGATTATAATTGCCATTATTAGCTTCTGTTATTACCTTTTACTTTAATTTGACTTACTTCATGTCAATATTCTGATTTTTTAATTATCCAGAAATATTTTTGATAACTCCCATACTATTTTTTCTTCATTTTAATCTTCATTTTAATATAATTCATGGAAAAGCCGGTCAGCAAGCTGACCGGTGAGAGCGCCGGTACCTGAAAGGCAAATCGAAAAAAGGTTGCCGGGAATAGCTCGCATAAAGGATAATTGCAGCTACCCTTTTTGGGTTTACTGGATCGGTTTTCTGGAAAGCCTCAATTTGATTTTCTTTATTCCCTTTTTATTTCCTTTCCTCAAGAGCATCCCTGATTTTTTTGACGGTAAGAGCCCCCGGAGTACCTTTCATGTTATGGGGGGGCCAGGCTCCGGATTTTATTTCTTCCGAGTTTTCATCGTGTTCGTCTTCAAGGAGCAGGATGAGTTCGATATCGTTGGGAATGTCCTCTACCATCTTTGCCCCGCAGACTTTTAGTTCTCCCAGGGCTTCTTTTCCTTTTTCCTCTTCAAAGGGAACGGTGCAGCCCTTTACGACATTCGTCCGAAGGCCCCTTTCAAGAAATTCGAGGGAATTGTGGTAAATGCAGACCTCGTCAACCAGGCCTGTTATAAATACCTCGTTAATGCCCAGCTCCGCAAGCTCCAGTTCGAGTCTTGGGTTTGTAAAAGCGTTATAATGGTCTTTCGTAAGCCTTAGCACTGCTGAATTTCTTTTTCTCAGGACCTTTTCCACATGTTTCACTATCGGGTCAATGATTGTTTTTCCCAGTGGGGCAACTAGCTGTCCCTCATACTCTTTGCCTTCATATTCGTATTTTTCGAATACGAAATCATTAGTCATGTCTATGATAACCAGTGCTTTCAAGCTTTCACCTTTGTTTTTTTCCTTTAGTCCATTCCATCCTTTAGTCCGTTTCATCCTTTAATTCGTTTCATCCTTTAGTCCGTTTCATCCTTTAATCCGTTTCATCCTTTATTTTTTATTTGCGTTATTTGCGATAAGTTTACTCCTGAAGCCTTTTCTTTGAAGTAACTTTTCCTGGCGAATTTTTTCCTGGACAATTATGAAAATATACCAACATTTAATACAAATAAAAATATAAAAATGTCCAATTGTTTAGTCCGATTATGCACTAAAAAATTAGTATGTTTATTTTTAAGATGTACTGATGATCCAGAGTTTAAGTTGATTATGAAGGTTAATCTTCTTCCAGCTTTAAGGTAGTTATAATATCAAAAAAATCAAAATAAAACGGTACGGATAATATGTTCAGAAAAAAGGTTATATTTTTCACTCTTGCTGCGATATGTCTTCTGATAGGGCAGGCAGCAGCAGTTTCAGAAAGCCTGACTTATACAGAAAATGGATATGTTACATTTGAAAATAATGACTATATAACTTATGAAAATAATGAATCAATTCAATATACTAATGGTTCTTCAGAACTTTTTTCCTTTGCTCCTGTGAATCCCGAGTTTGAGGAGTATCTGGATAAAGAAGAGCTAAGCGAGGAACGAGTATTCTTTACCTCCAGTGAATCTCTTTTTCCTGAAATCACAAATTCTGGAGATAGGACCGATAATTTAGTAACGGGACTCACTCCCGCCCCTGTGGACCTCTCACACCTGAAAACTGTTGAAGGTTTGGAAGGCTTGAATAATTATCCTGTTTTTTATGACCTTCCCGCTTCTTACGACCTCCGGGCTCTCGGGCTTGTGAGCCCTGTCCGGGACCAGAAGGATGCAGGGAGTTGCTGGACATTCGGGGCCTATGCGTCTCTTGAATCTTATATCCTTGGAACAGAAGGAAAAAACTGGGACCTTTCCGAGAACAACATGAAAAACCTGCTTTCCGAGGATTATCCCGAAGGTTTTGACCGCAGTTATGATGACGGCGGAAACGAGTTTATATCTACGGCTTATCTTGCCCGCTGGAGCGGTCCGGTAAGTGAAACCGATGACTCTTATGACCCTCACTCCGGGGTCTCTCCGACAGACCTTCCTGCCCTGAAGCGTGTTCAGGAAGTGCTCTTCCTCCCGGCAAGAAGCGGACCCCAGGATAACGAGCTCATCAAATGGGCCCTGATAAATTACGGGGTCCTTGACTCCAGCGTGCATTTTACTTCCGATGCTTATGACTCCGCCAACTGCAGCCATTATTACCCGGGTTCGGAACCGACAAACCACATGATAGGCATCGTGGGCTGGGACGATTCTTTTGACCGAAACAAATTCACTCCTGCAGCTCCGGGAGACGGGGCATTCATTGTCAAGAATTCCTGGGGGACAGGCTGGGGAGATGAAGGATTCTTCTATGTTTCGTATTATGATACCGGTATAGGGACCGGGAATGCCGTCCATACGGCCGAAGACCCCGCTTCCTATTCCCACGTGTACCAGTATGACCCCCTGGGCTGGGTTGAAAGTGTAGGGTATTCGGGAAGCAACACAGCCTGGGCAGCCAATGTCTTCACAGCCGAAAAAGCCGAGACCCTCGAAGCCGTGAGTTTCTATACCACTGCTACCGATACCGGATACGAAATATATGTCTACACCGGTACGGATTCCGGGCTCATAAACCCTGATGGGGCGGAAACTTCCGTTAACGGGACAATTCCTTTTGCAGGTTACCATACGGTTTCCCTGGGATCCGGAGTTCCGTTTGAGGCCGGGCAGAACTTTTCAGTAGTTGTAAAATTTACCACCCCTGATTATTCCTATCCTGTGGCTGTTGAATACCCGATGGAAGGGCACAGCAGCAAAGCCAGCGCAAACCCCGGGGAGAGTTTCTTCAGCCCGGACGGGAAAAACTGGGTGGACACTGCCCTTGCTGTAGAAAACATGAACGTCTGCATCAAAGCCTTCACAAACCGGAGTGAGGTAGCAGAAGCTGCCTTCACGGCTAATGTGACGTCTGGCCCGGCTCCCCTCCCGGTAGAATTTATTGATGCAAGTACGTTCTCCCCCACTGCCCGGTACTGGGACTTCGGGGACGGAAACAATTCCACAGCCCGTTTCCCGGTCCATATCTATGCGAAAGCCGGCAAGTATAATGTTACACTCCGCGTGGAAAACGAATACGGAAACAGCACTATTGAAAAAACGGAATTGATCGGCGTAACTGATGCTTCCCTGCTCTATGTGGACGACGACGGGCCTGCGGACTTTTCTTCCATCCAGGCTGCGGTTGACGCTGCTTCCCCGGGGGCTACAATTATTGTTAAAAACGGCACTTACAAGGAAAATGTGGATGTTGACAGGGCTGTTACAATCATTTCCGAGTTTGGGCCCGGGTACACAAAAGTAAAAGCTTCAAACCCGAAAGATTCCGTGTTCTACGTAACTGCAGATGAAGTTAACATTTCAGGTTTTTCCGTAAGTGGCGGGTCCGAACTTGTGTCTTCTTCTACCTACTCCACCGCCGGGATCTGGCTCTATGACGTCAGGGACTGCAACATAAGCGGAAACGCGCTTTCGGACAATTGCTGTGGTATTTATGTGATTGATTCGGAGAACTGTTTCCTTAACGGAAACCGGGTCGAATCTAACGGCTTCGGAATCTATCTGTACAGGTCGGAAGGAAATAGCCTTAGAAACAACAGGATGGAAAACAACTCTTACAATTTTGCAATTCCGGGCGCTTCGGCCGAACAGGACATTGACAAAAGCAACACGGTTAATGGCAAACCTATCTATTATCTTTTAAACGAAAGCAACCTCGTCCTAAATTCAGGTTCGGATGCCGGGACCGTTTATTGCATTGACTGCCGGAATATGACGGTCCGGGACCTGGACTTCTCCGGAAATTACTACGGGCTTTACCTCTACAATACGACGGATTCCCACGTTGAAAACATTAGCTCGTCAGAAAACAATTACGGATTCTGCATCAAAAATTCCCGCAGCTTAAATTTCACGAACAATTCCGCAAGTTCAAACGTTTACGGGGTCTACCTTGAAGACTCGAAATGGGAATCTTTCTCCCGCAACAGAATGGAAGGAAACGCTTACGGTTTTGATATTAAAGGGAACTGTTCTTCACAAAGCGTGCCCTATATGGATTCAAGCAACCTGCTGGACGGAAAGCCCCTTTACATCCTTTCCGGAGTTTCCGATTATGTTCTTGGTGCTGAGTCTGGTGAAGGTCCTGTTTGTCTCTTTAACTGCCGGAACGTAACAGTCCGGGACCTGGCGTTCCGGGACAGCCTGTTTGGAGTTTACATTTACGGGACGGAAGAGGCAATAATCGTAAACAATACGTTCTATGGCAACCAGTACGGGGGTGTCCATCTTGAAAGTTCCTGGAACAGTACGGTAGAAGGTAACGAATTTTCGGGTAATTCATACGGGATTTACCTGAAGGCATCTTCAGGAAACACCCTGGAAAACAACACCTTATCCGCAAATCCGGGTTGCGGAATCTATCTTTCCGGGTCCCGGGATAACATTGTGAGCAGCAACAATGCTTCCGGGAGTAATTACGGAATTTATGCGTCCTACTCCGATGACAACTGTTTCGTGGAAAACACTGTTTCTGACAATGCTCTCGGATTCCTTTTGTTCGGTTCGAAATACAACACCCTTACAGCAAACACCGCAAATTCGAATAGAATAAGCGGGTTTGACCTGACCATAAGCCGGTACAATATCCTCTCGGGTAACACTGTTCTGGATAACTCCCGGGGCATTACTCTCCAGGGCAGCCCGACCGATGGAGTCCTGGCTGCGGATAATATCCTGTGCTGCAACAAGGTTTCAAATAACTCGGAAATAGGGGTCTGGCTCTCAGGAGCCGAAAATAACACCTTCTACGGCAATGCTTTCAACAATTCAAAGAATGTTGAGGAAAGCGGCGACAACATCTGGAGCACCACAATCGGAAACTACTGGAGCGATTATACGGGTTTTGATGCTGACAAAAACGGGATTGGAGACACTCCTTACGTGGTCAATTCCCTTACCGCAAGCAAGGATTACCTGCCCCTCACCAGGGAACCGGGTATCCCGCTTACCTTTACGGTAGGCTCCGGAGACGAAGATTTCTCCTCGATCCAGGCGGCTGTGGATGCTGCATGGGAAGGGGATACGCTGCTTGTAAGCCCTGGCACCTATACGGAAAACGTGCAGGTGAACAAGTCCGTTAGCATCATTTCTTCGTCCGGGAACCCTGAAGACACAATTGTCCGTGGGGCTTCTCCTGATGAACACGTTTTCAACGTGACTGCGGATTTCGTAAGCATCAGCGGGTTTACCGTGTCCGGGGCTTCCGGAGAAAATTCGGGAGTATATATTGAAGGGAATGTTGTAGGGGTCTACCTGGAAGGAGTATCCGGCTGTGATTTAAGCGGAAATGTCCTTTCTGGTAATTATTTCGGTGCCTGGCTAAGTGAGTCCGAAAACTGTAGCATTTCAGGAAATTCCGTGACCGGAGGAGAATTCGGGCTCTGGCTGGAGGGGTCCTGCAACAATACTGCAGCTGGAAACAGCATAAGTTCGGTTTCTACCTGCGGGCTCTGGCTGAGTGAAGCTTCAGGAAATGAAATCTTTGAAAACGAGCTTCAGAACAATTCTTACGGGATAACGGTTCTGGACATGAGTATCGGAAACGAGTTGCAGAACAACACTATAAGCGAAAGTGACTATTATGGGCTCTGGCTTTCGGGTTCGGGGGCAAATGTCCTGAGAAACAATTCGATGCAGGCAAATACTTTCAACTTCATGGACCAATATCTCTTTTTGGGATTTATCGCTCCAAATGATGTTGATACCAGCAACCTGGTGGACGGCAGGCCGGTGTACCATCTTGTGGAAGAGTCTGACCTTGTCCTGGATTCGACTTCAAATGTCGGCACCGTCTATCTTATCGGTTGTGAAAACATAACTGTCAGGGACCTTGTGCTCGAAAAGAACGGATTCGGTGTTTTTGTCTCCGAATCTTCAAATTCAACCCTGTACAACCTTACCGTATCCGACAACGAGTATGGAATTCTGGGCCTGGGAGACCTCGACGGCAACTGTTCAAATAACACCGTGGAGAATAATATTTATGGGACCTATTTTGTTGCCGGGGAAAATAATTCCCTGGAGAACAACAGCATCTCGGAAAATGTGTTTGGGCTCATGCTTGCTTCCGATTCCAGCGTCCTGAGAAACAATCTTATTTCAGGCAACGAGTACAACTTCGGAGCTTTGCCTTTTATAGCAGACGGAACCGCTGATATAGATACCAGCAACCTTGTGGACGGAAAGCCAATTTATTACCTTACAGGGGAATCCGACAGGGTGCTTGATGCCTCTTCAAATGCAGGGACAGTGTATCTCTTTGACTGTGTAAACATAACGGTCAGAGACCTGGTGCTTGAGCACAACATGTACGGCATTAGCCTTTACAATACTACGAATTCAAGCCTGGCAGGAAATCATATTAGCAGTAACGATGAAGGGCTTGTGCTTTACGATTCTTGCAATAACAGCATCTACAACAATCTTTTCATGAACCCGGATAATGTCCGTTTAATGGGAGGATGTGCCGGAAATACCTGGAACGTCAGCAGGACCGAAGGGCCAAACATCCTCGGGGACCTATATATCGGCGGCAACTGCTGGGCAAACCCGGATGGGACAGGTTTTTCCGAAATCACTGCTGATGCTGACGGGGATGGGTTCTGTGACGTTCCTTACGGGATTCCAGGAACGGGAAGCCAGTTTGACAAGCTTCCGCTCTACAAGGCTCCCGAACCTGCTGATGATGGGGAAGAAAACGGAGAAAACGGAACAGAAGACGAAGAAGGGCATACTGGAAGCAGTGGGAGCCGGACAGCTCTTTTCAGTGCTGTCTCGGGAGTCCCTTCTTCCAGTGTCCTTGTAGCAAGTGTTTCCAGGCAGCAGGTTCTTGCAGGCCAGCAGGCAGAGTTCAGATTCAGTGAACCCGGCTGCAGTGTTACGGGCATCAGCTTTGTTTCAGGGACCAGTGCCGGGACCGTGACCGGGAAAGTAGAGACCTTAAAAGGCCTGCCTGATACGGTGCCTGCGGGTCCGGAAGCTGCTGTTTACCAGTACATGAACATAGTTGTCGGGAGCCGCTTCTTCGGGGAATCCGGGACATTTGAAGGTGCGGTGATTGACTTTAAAGTCCCCCGCAGCTGGATTGAAGAGAACAATCTCGATGAATCAAGCATCGTTCTGAACCGCTTCCATGATGATGCCTGGACACCGCTTGCAACGGAGATAACCGGGGAAGATGCCGAATTCCTCTACTTCAAGGCTGAAACTCCGGGCTTTTCCTACTACTCGATCACAGGGCAGAAATTGTCTTCAATCGAGCTTTCACCAGCCGCAGCACAGGAAGAGAGTGCCATTGAGGGAGTAACAGGGGATGAAGCAACTCCGCTGTCCTCTGAAAGTGAACAGTCCGAAAGAAGCCCCGGTTTCGGGTTCGCTTTTGCGGTCTCAGGGCTCTTTTCCTTGATTTATTGCCTGAAAAGGAGCTGAGAATGAAGCAGGAAAAAATTAGCAAGAGAAAAAAATTGTTCGAAATAACAGGAGAAAAAATTGGTCAAATTGAAGGGTTTTTCCCCTTCACCCTTATTTCTTTTTGATTTTACTTTTTGATTTTACTTTTTTTCATCCACCTGCAATCGGCGGAAACAGTACCACAACATCCCCGTCTTTCAGTTCGGTTTCAGAGCCATTAAGAAAGTCGATGTCTCTTCCGTTAACAAGGATCCTGACTTTCGGGCTTTCGTCTTCGAAAGGTCTGCCTACAGCTTCTATGAATTCTTCTCCGTAATGATGCTTCAGGGCTCTGATCAGCACTTCAACGGTTTCACCGGGATTGATTTGAAACGAGATTTCCGGTTCTTCTGTGGCATGCCGGATAGAGGCAAGGTTTTACAAGTGCTTTCAAGGGTATCCCTTCCAGGTGTCTTGAGTCTGGATTTTAAAGCAGGTATTTTGGATAGGGAAATGGAAGGAAAGGGGAAAAAGGTTGCTGAGGCTCTAATTGAGAGCCTTTCCAGTTTTTCTCCCGAGTTCTTTTCAGTTTTTTCTGATTTTTTCGGGTTTTCTTCCTGAGTTATTCTCAGGCAATCCCAAGTTCCTTCAATTTCTCTTCCGTGGGCTTTCCGTCAACCCAGCCCCGGAGTGCGTAATACTCGTTGATCATTTCCGGGACGTGGGAAACCTGGCCTTTGGCGGGGCCTGAGGGGACTGGTTCTTCAGTGAGGCGTTTTGGAAGGATGTCTTCTTTCCGGTCAAGGCCGTACATGTTGTTCATCAGGCGTTCCAGGTTTGTGACCCGTTCTCCGAGTTTCAGGAGTTTGTCCGGGTCAAGGTCAAAACCCGTAACTGCTGCCAGCATCCCTGCGTATTCGGAGAGGCCGAGGGCAAAGGAGCTAAAGAGGCAGACCACCGACGAATTGATGGCTGAGGTCAGGTCCTGGAGGATGATGGTCCATTTTGGCTTGTCCTCGACGGCATAGGGGTCGAGTTTTTCGGGCAGCCCCAGGATTTCGGGAGAGATCATGTAGCCGTAGACGTGGTCACCGCCGCGGTTTGCTGTTGCGTAGTTCAGGCCTATACCCTGGATCGGGCGCGGGTCGTAGGCTGGAAGTTCCATGCCCTTGACTGTGATTGAACATTCCGGAGCCCCGTACTTTTCTGCAAGCGCTTTTGAACCGAGAGCCAGGTCGGCTCCGAAGCCCGCTTTATAGGCAGTCCTCCAGATGGCTTCGAGCATTGCCGCCGGGTCCCCGAAGCGGAGGGTCATGTTCTGCAGTTTTTCTTCCGGGATAAGGCCTCTTTCCACCAGTTCCATGGCACAGGCAATCGTCCCTCCCATGGAGATCGTGTCAAGCCCGAACTCGTCGCAGAGGTGGTTGGCTTTTACCAGGGCGTCGAGCTCCTTTACTCCGCAGTTGGCCCCAAAGGCAAAGATGGTCTCGTACTCGGGCCCTTCGGTATCCCGGATACTAAACGGCCCATCCGGCACATCGGACTTCCGCCCGCAGACGATGGGACAGCCCCAGCAGCCTCCGCGTCCGGTCAGGTACTTCTCAACCAGGGTTTCCCCGCTCTGTTCGTTGGCATCGGGGAAGTAGGCTTCCTGGAAGTTCCGGGTAGGGTAGGCTCCACTTTCATTGATGATATTTACGAGGACTGCAGTCCCGTAGGTGTGAAGGCCTCCTTTGGGACCCGTAACCGGATTTTCTTTTATCTTTGCCATTGCTTCCGCAACCTTTTCCTTCAAAAGTTCCGGATCTGCAGGCTCAACCCGTTTGCTCCCTGAAACCACGACGGCTTTCAGTTTCTTGCTTCCCATGACAGCCCCAAGCCCGGTCCTTCCCGCGGTCCGGTACTTGTCGTTCATGATTCCGGCAAAGGGTATCAGGTTCTCTCCTCCGGGCCCGATGCAGGCAACGGAAGTCTTTTTCGGGTTTTCGCTCCGGCTGGCCAGCTCATCGGTTACCGAATGTGCCGTCATGCCCCAGAGTTCCGGAGCCGGCACAAGCCTGGCTTTCCCTTCTATGATTTCCAGGTAAACCGGTTCCCTCGAAATCCCCCTGACCACTACAACGTCATACCCTGCAAATTTCAGGTAGGGCCCCCATTTCCCGCCTGCATTTCCGCTCCCCACGGTCCCGGTCTGCGGGGATTTGCTGCAGACGATATGGTAGCGCCCGCTGGTCGGGATCTTCTCTCCCGTGGCAGGCCCGGTTGCAAAAATCAGGAGGTTGTCCGGGTCAAAGGGCTGCATGTCAGCCCTAAACTCATCATAAATCAGTTTCAGGCCAAGCCCTTTTCCTCCAAGGTACATCCGTGCCATTTCTTCGTCAAGCGGCAGGTCTTTAAGCTCTCCGCTGTCAAGGTCAACGTCTAAAATCTTGCCTACATAGCCCCCTGGCATCTAACTCCTCCTTTTTAATTCGTTTTTATTCTGTTTCGGCAGGCCCCTTCATAGCCACTCCTAAAAAAATATCTGCCGGACAGATTCCTGAGAACGGCTTCCCCTGGGAAGGACAGTCTCCTTTCTGTAAATCAGTTCCCTTTCGGTAAAGCAATTTGCTTTTGGTAAATCAGCTTTAATCCGGAGAACTCTTTTTGTTTCCGGATATCCAGTTGGATATATATTTGTATATAATTATGTGGAAGTTCCTTAATAAAAGTATTCACGCTTTTTGAGAAGTTTTCAAACTGTTAACTGTGTTTATACCTGTCTATTTCTTGGAAATTATATTTTTTTTGTTCACACTATTAACTATAATTTAAAACACCACTTCAACTATATAATTATACTAAACTTTATTTACATTAAAGAAAATATAAAAATAAATATAATTGCAATTAAAGTCAAATTATGATCTATTATTGCCAGTATCCACTAAAAAAAATTTAGATAATTTATAAAAATTTATTATCTGGTTTAAAAGATTCTTTTTTGACTATTTACCTGCAACCCCCTCGTATCCAAAAAAAGGTTAAGGCCCCTCTTTCTGAAAAACAGGGCCAATGGCTGATACTTACACACCCATGTGCGGCTATTAACAGGTTTCACCCGGTCTAAGGGTGTAGTTTCATTCGATTCAGTGGCTAATAGCCTGGTTATGTGTTCTTACTCAATAAAAAAATAACATATGAAAATTTAAAATATATTTGTTAAGTAACATGTTGACTTTTTATCAACTTGTTTATTTTATAATTCATGTTATTAAAATCAAATTAGTTTCAATAAAATATGCATGTGATTGTCCGATCGGAAGTTGCGCTAATCATCTCTTCCGATTCCCAGTAAACTTATGGTGAAAACATGAATAGACAAAAACAGGATCGAATTAAATTTGAACCTCGATCCGCATTCTTTACAATATTATTTGCGGTTCTTTTGCTGGCTGCAGCAGCAGGGACCGCCAGTGCGATAACAACTGTTACAGGCGGCTCAATTGCCCCATCCGCTATCAAGGCTTCAAGCCAGGCTACAGGCATAATTGGCCTGAATCTTAGCTCGGATAGTGGTGATATACTCACTTCTTTAAATCTGGATTTTTCAGCTTCAGGTCCAGGGTTTGATATCAATGATTTAAACCCTCTGAGCAATGATCCTACAAGTGGTGTGTCTTTATACTTTGACATTGACGGAGACGGCCAATTTAATGCACAATCAGATGAATGTGTCCTCCTATCTTCGGCGCCTACATTCATTTATCCTACATGTTCTCTGACGATCGATCCTACCTATGCTTTGATTCACCCTCTACCACCTTCTTCTGATGTTTACAATTATTTTGTCGTAATCAGAACAAGTCCAGGAATATCCAACGGGGATACGATTGCTGCATCTATCGATCCTTTTATCGATCCTTTTCGCATTATGACAAGTTCAGGTCCGGCTAATTTAGCTGAGCCTATCATGCCCGTGCCTATCATTGCGGACACGGTTTCCCCTGAACTCGTATGTGCAAAATACATCTCCTCCACTGAGCTTGAGATGACTTTCAACGAGAGTATAGCTTCTGTTGACCAGTTGAAGATAAGTCTGACCGACGATAATGACGATCCTATTCTACTTACAGGAGATCCTGTCCTGATTGAGGATAACCTTGTCACGGTCATCACGGAAAGTACCGGGGAAGACACAGGTTTTAGTATCGAGAATACTAATGTGGGACTTGACCTTGTTTCCGGGGCAGTTCTGGATGAAGCCGGGAATCCTAACCCTGGCTACACCGATGAAATGGTTTCAGACGGCCAGGACCCTGAACTCCTAAGTGCAAAATTCATTTCAAGTACTCAGCTTGAGATGAATTTCAGCGAAGAGATTGATCTGGTTTTCCCGGAAAATATAAGTCTCACCAATGATACCGGTGGTTCTATCGGGATTTTGTGTTGTGATCCCGGCTATCTATGGAACATAGCTATTTTAACTATTGAAAATATTGGTGATGACCCATCATTTAATATAAGCAATGAAAGTCAGGGACTTGACCTTTATTATTTTGCTGTTACTGACACTGCAGGTGATCCGGATGCCGGGATCCCTCCAAATACGAATGATGAGGTTCTTAACATCCCCGTGGGTGACGGAATCCCGCCTTCTGTAAGCGCCGTTTCAATAATGTCTTCCAACGAAGAAGACAATACAATTGCGATTACAGGCGACGATATTAACATCTCCTTCACAGCATCCGAGCCCCTGTTTGAAACTCCCTGTATTATGATTGCAGGGCAGCCCGCATCAGTTTCACACGATGGCTTATTTTACAATGCAACTTACACGGTCCAGCCTTCCGATGCTGCCGGCCCGGTAGCTTTTTCAATCGACTACGCTGACCTTGCAGGTAATGCCGGTCCACAGAAAACTTTCACAGACGATGGAAGTTCCGTTATGATTGACCAGAGTGCACCACCAGGGCTTGCCCTGATATCTCCAACAGAAGGTTTTATCAATGACACCGGTTCGGTAAGCTTCAACTTCACGGCCTTTGATGATGAGGATTATGATGTTGATTACAGGCTGTTCATTAACGGATTGGAGAACGCAACTGGAAGCATCATTTGTGGTAGTTTTAAAAATATACCCCTGTCATTTGAAGACGGTGAATACAACTGGTCTGTTACCATCTGGGACTCCACCGGAAAATATAATTCGAGCGATGTCTTGAATTTCACTGTTGACACCGAAGCTCCTGAGCTCTCTTTGATATCTCCGGGAGAAGAATTCATAAACGACACAGGCACAGTAACTTTCAACTTTACGGCTTTTGACACAGTTGATGACACGCTTGATTACTCTATGTTCATCAATGGAATTGAGAATAAAACCGGAACCATTGATTCAGGTTCTTTTGAAAGCTTAACTGTTGACCTGGAGGACGGCGAATACAACTGGTCGGTTATAGTCTGTGACGCCTCAGGAAAGTATAATTCAAGCAGTGTCCTGAATTTCACTGTTGATACCACAGCCCCTGAACTTGCTTTGATAGCTCCGGGAGAAGAATTCATAAATGACACAGGTTCAGTAACTTTCAACTTCACAGCCTTTGATATTGTTGATGAAGATCTCGATTACACTCTGTTCATTAATGGGGTCGAGAACACAAGTGGAACAATCGTCTGCGGCGATTTTGAGGATGTGGATCTATCTTTTGCTGACGGTGAATACAACTGGTCCGTTACCGTCTGGGATTCTTCTGGTAAACTTAATGAAAGCAGTGTCCTTAATTTCACTGTTGACACTGAAGCTCCTGAGCTCGCTTTGATAGCTCCGGGAGAAGAGTACATAAACGACACCGGTTCGGTCACTTTCAAGTTCACCGCTTTTGATATTGTTGATGAAGATCTCGATTACACTCTGTTCATTAACGGAATCGAGAACACAAGCGGAACAATCGTCTGTGGTGATTTTGAGAATGTGCCGCTGTTCCTTGATGAAGGCGAATATAACTGGTCAGTTACTGTCCTGGATTCTTCCGGTAAACTTAATGAAAGCAGTGTCCTTAATTTCACCGTAGACACTACAGCTCCTGAACTTGCTCTGGTGGCTCCGGCAGACGAGTTTATCAACGATACCGGTTCGGTCACTTTCAACTTCACGGCTTTTGACACCATTGATGACACGCTTGACTATACCCTGTTCATCAATGGAATTGAGAATAGAACCGGAACCATAGATTCAGGTTGTTTTGAAACCTTATTGGTAGACTTTGTTGAAGGTGAGTACAACTGGTCAGTTACAGTCCTGGACGCTTCAGGAAAGTATAATTCAAGCAGTGTCCTTAATTTCACTGTTGACACCACAGCCCCTGAACTTGCTCTGGTGGCTCCGGCAGACGAGTTTATCAACGATACCGGTTCGGTCACTTTCAATTTTACAGCTTTCGATACTGTTGATGACACGCTTGATTACTCTCTGTTTATCAATGGAATCGAGAATAAAACCGGAACCATCGATTCAGGTTGTTTTGAATATGTAACGGTTGGCTTTGCTGACGGTGAGTACAACTGGTCCGTTAACGTCTGTGATGCATCCGGAAAATATAATTCAAGCAGTGTCCTGAATTTCACTGTTGACACTGAAGCTCCCGAACTTGTGCTGATAACTCCGGAAGAGGGTGCAATCAACGACAGCGGTTCTGTTACTTTAAGCTTTACAGCCTTTGACAGTGTCGATGATACACTTGAATACACTCTGTTCATTAACGGAGAAGTTAACAGGACTGGAAATTTAGCCTCTGAAACTTACGTAGCTATACCGGTTTCATTTGCTGACGGCGAATACAACTGGTCTGTTGCAGTCCGGGATGATGCCTTCAATACCAACATAAGTGAGGTCTTTAACTTCACCGTTGACACCGAAGCTCCCGAACTTATGGTTATGAGTCCTGAAGAAGGCGCAATCAACGATACCGGTTCAGTCGATTTCACTTTTAGTGCGCTTGATAATGTCGATGAACTTCTCAACTACACTCTGTTCATTAATGGAGAGGTTAACAGTACCGGATACCTGGCCTCCGGAACTTCCGTTAATGTACCGATTTCATTTGCCGACGGCGAATACAACTGGTCTGTTTCAGTCCGTGATGATGCCTTCAATGCCAACATAAGTGAGGTCTTTAACTTCACCGTTGACACCGAAGCCCCTGAACTTATACCGGTGGCTCCTGAAGAAGGTGCAATCAACGATACGGGCTCAGTCACATTTACTTTCGGTGCATCTGATAAGGTTGATGAACTTGTCAACTACACCCTGTTCATTAACGAAGTTGAAAATAGTAGAGGTACTTTATCTTCAGGCTCATTTGAAACTGTTTCTCTGCAGCTTGCTGACGGCGAATATAACTGGTCTGTTGCAGTCCGTGATGATGCCTTCAATGCCAACATAAGCGAGGTCTTTAACTTCACTGTTGACACCGAAGCTCCCGAACTTATGGTCATGAGTCCTGAAGACGGCGCAATCAACGATACCGGTTCAATAAACTTCACCTTCGGTGCATCCGATAACGTTGATGAACTTATCAACTACACTCTGTTCATTAATGGAGAAGTTAACAGGACCGGTCTTTTATCTTCCGGAGTTTCTGATACTGTTTCACTGGAGCTTGCTGATGGAAAATACAACTGGTCTGTTGCAGTCCGTGATGATGCCTTCAACACTAACATAAGTGAGGTCTTTAACTTCACCGTTGACACCGAAGCTCCCGGACTTATGTTGATGGGCCCCGAAGAAGGTGCAATCAACGACACAGGTTCAGTCAATTTAAGATTCAAAGCTTCGGATAATGTTGATGAACTCGTAAACTACATTTTGTTCATTAACGGAGTTGAAAACAGTACGGGTACTTTATCTTCCGGTTCATCTGAGATTGTTTCCCTCAACTTTGCTGACGGTGAATACAACTGGTCTGTTTCCGTCTGGGACGATGCTCTCAATACCAACATAAGTGAGGTCTTTAACTTCACCGTTGACACCGTAGCTCCTGAACTTAGTCTGGTAGCTCCGGAAGACGAGTTTATCAACGATACGGGTTCGGTAACTTTCAACTTCACGGCTTCTGATAATGTCGATGATACGGTTGACTACACCCTGTTCGTGGACGGGGAACTTAACAGGACCGGAAGCTTCAGCTCCGGGGCTTATGTGAATTTGCCGGTTTCATTTGCCGATGGCAGATACAACTGGTCGCTTTCCGTATGGGACAACGCTATCAATACCGGGACAAGTGAAGTTCTTAATTTCACTGTTGACACCGTTTCCCCGGGCACATCCGTTGCTGCTCCGGAAGGAAAGCAGGATGCACCTTTCTGGGTAAACTTTACCGCAACTGATGCGGATCCTTCTTCCGGCATAAAATCCACCTATTATAAGTTTGAAGGAGAAGAAGGATGGACCGCAGGAGATTCTGTCTACATCGATGTTGACGGGGTCTACAACATAAGCTATTACTCCGAGGACTTTGCCGGCAACAGGGAACTTGCAAAGCTGATCCGGGTTGAACTCGACACTTCCCCTGTCCTTGCGGACCTTCAGCTCGTCCCGTCGACCATTCTGAACAATTCCGCCGACATTTCGGTCGTTACTGTGAATGTGACGGACCCGTCAGGAACGGGGATCATGAAAGTGACAATCGACCTCAGCCCGATAGGAGGAGCTTCTGATGTGGAAATGAGCGGTTCTGACGGTTCACTCTATACTTACGGTATCAGTACGGACCAGGTCGGTGAATTCAGTTTTAATGTAAGCGCCACGAACAATAACGAGGTAAACCCGACAAGTACGGTTCACCTTCCGCCTCTGACGGTGGTAGACGCAGGCGGTGTTTCCTCGGAGTTCGGAGGTGAGGATGAGGACCTTTCACCTTCGGAAGTTGAAAATGTTGTGACCGGAACTACGGCATCTAACGGTGTGAAATATGCTACTTTAAGTGCTTACTTCAATGCTGACGGGTGGGATTTACTATGAAGACTCTTAGTATGAAGACTCTTAGTATGAAAACTCTGAAAGTATCTTACTTTAGAATAGCTTTAGTTGCGATGCTTTTCCTGGCCGTGACTGTGGTTCCTGCTGCTGCGGGTATGGATGCCAGTGCCAGCAGGGAACTGCCTGCTTCGGTTACCCGGGATGAGCAGTTCCAGGTTACCGTAAATGTAGCCAACTATGGTTCAGCCGGACAGGTCCTGGAAAAGATCCCTTCGGGCTTTACATACCTTGGTTCGAGTCTTCAGGATGAAGCCGTAAGCGTAAACGGAAGCAAGATCTCTTTTCTGCTGATGGGAGAGACAGGTTTCAGTTATACCCTGGAAGCTCCCGCCTCCAGCGGTACCTACACATTTGAAGGGCTCCTCAGGGACATAAATAAAAACGTAGTCGATCTTGACAATTCGTCAATATCCGTAAAAAGCAGCTCTGGAGGAAGTAGCGGAGGCAGCTCTTACGGTGGTGGCGGTTCTTCCCCCGAGCCCCAGAGCAACGTTGAAATCAAAGAACTTTCCAACCAGTTTGTCTCAAACGGCAACCGCATAAGGTTTGCATTCCCTCAGGAAGTTACCTGTGTACTTTACATTGATTTTGACGCAAAGAGGACCCTGGGAAAGACCACCACAATTGTCGAGATGCTTAAAGGGAAATCCGATCTCGTTTCCAAAATGCCCTCCGGAGAAATTTACAGGCACCTGAACATCTGGGTAGGAAGCGGCGGAGTAGCAGGCCCCGAAAACATCGAAAACGGAGTTATAGGTTTCAAGGTCGAAAAAGCCTGGATGGAAGAAAAAGGAATTGACGCAGCTTCAATAAGCCTCCTCCATTATTCCGAAGATGCCTGGGAAAAGCTTGAGACCCTGAAAGTCAGCGAAGACGATGAATATGTCTATTTCGAGGCTAAAACCTCAGCCTTTTCACCCTTTGCAATAAGCGCGGAAACCGCAGAAGAAGGATCTAATGTGGAAATCCTTCCGGAAGAATCCGAATCCGCAGGTTCGGCAGACGGTCCTGCATCAGATGTCGAAGATGCCCCGGAATCCGAAACCCAGGACGATGAACCATCCGGTCTTCCAGGTTTCGGCTCGATGCTTGCAGCCGGCATTATATGCACTGTTTACTGCATCCTGAGAAGAAAGGAATAATTTGTTGAGAAAACAAGAATAGGTTAAAAAAGAATAATTTGTTTAAAAGGAATAATGTGTTCCGGGTTGCAGCAGATCTCAATGCTGCATCCCTTTTTCCTTTTTTTTGCGTATCTTTTTTCTACTTTTTCTGCCCCTGTGTTTTGTCACTCTTTGGTAATTATTCCGCTTTAGTAATCATCCCACTTTAGTAATTTTGTCACGCTTTCGTAATGCATTCATACCGCACGTCCGCCCGCGTGATTTTTGGCACATCTCCCCACATGCCGATGTACTCCCCCTGGACCACAACCGCTCCCCTGATACCGGAAATTCCTTTCACCACGTCAAAAGCTTTCTCCACAGCTTCTTTTCCCACATCCACGGCATTCCCGAGAGCCGTTGCAGCCGAGTCCACAAGTGACACATTATCGGAAAAAACGACTGCAGCGTCTGCCATACCGAAGCTGATTGAAGGCCCTACGGTCCCGGCGGAGGTGCAGACCCCTGTAATCGAGTCCCGCGGTTCGAAAACAAAGCCCAGGTTTTTGATCGAGGACTGTCCCGCATAAATCCCCACAACCACAGGCCTGTCGTTGATCATTGCAATGTCCCCGCCGTTGTCCACGATCGCATAAGTAGCTCCGGCTTCGACCATGGCTTCCACGGCAAGTGCCGAGACAGTACCTGCAACCGCACTCATGGGCCCGATTCCCATGGCATTTCCGGCTTCAACCATCCTCCGGACGATTTCAGGGGCATCGGAAGGACAGCTGTGGGGTTCGAGGGTGAGTTTGAAAAAAGGGTCTGAGAGTATGTAGCGTTCAAGGGCTGCCCGGTGGAAGCGGATGGCTTCTTTTGCAGCTTCGATATGGGCCTGGTCGTCGGCTGCAATTGTTACGATGGTTTCCTTGAGCTGGAAATGTTCTTTAATGGAGGGCTTTTCAGCTCCTTTTTCGGGCTCTTTTTCGGGTTCTGGCATGCTGGTCTGATAAGGAAGTTATGGCTTAAAAATGAAGTGCTTTCAGGGTTTTCCGGTTTTCCGGGTTTTTGAGGAAGCATGATCTTATTTCAGGACCGGGCTTTTTTTCGAGTTTCCTGTCAGAAAAACGGGACAACTGGAATTTTCGAGTTGCTTATCCGAAAACCGGGACAACCTTAATAGTCTCATCCTGTCGTTTTTGTCCCGAGCGAAGCGAGGCCTGAGCAGGTAGTAATTTGAAATGAAGAAGACGAAAAATCAGAATCAATGTCAGCTGAATTGTGGATTATTGAAGTAAATACAGAACCAGTGTCAGCTGAATTGTGGATTATTGAAGTAAATACAGAATCATTGTCAGCTGAGTTGTAGATTATTGAAGTAAATACAGAACCAGAGTCAGCTGAGTTGTAAGTTATTGGAGCAAAAACATGTCTTGAAGTCCACTCAAGTTCGCCCCTTTAACTCTATTACGTCCCCGCCCTTCACATCGGCTTCCAGGCAGCTGGAGTATTCTTCTATATCCTTGCCGTTCAGCAGAATCCTGATTTTCGGGTCTTCACTCTGATCTCCGACGGTCACTTTATAGAAATCGTGCCCGTAATGATAGGCAAGAGCCCACAGGACCGTGCATACGGTATCCCCTTTACGGATCTCAACTTCAATTTCCGGCTCTTCCGTGATCTTCTGCACCTGGTCAAGAAATCTTACCTTCATTCTCATAGCTGCCCCCCTCCTGTTGCTCCTTATGTAATTATGTACGTATAATTATGTAAGGGCTCATAAATAAGGGTACTCAAGATTTCGTTATGAGCTTGAAACTGAACTCGAAACTTTCCCTTTTTGTGATTTCTTCTTTGAGATTTCTGGCGTTAATTTTAATGTGAGGGGTGATTGATTCCGTTTTTTGAAACATTTCATTGAGAATTAATAGTTTTGCCTCAAATATTTCATTGGCAATGAAAAGTATTATAAACTTAGAACCCGGGCAAAGTGTGAAGTGAATGAATAAAAAGAAGTTTAGAAGATGATTTTTGGATTTTTTAAAACATTTCATTGATAATTAATAATTTGGCCATAAATATTTCATTGGCAATGAAAAGTCTTATAAACTTAGAACCCTGATAAAGCATGAGGAAGGATGAATAAAGAGGAACTGAAAAGGATAATCATAGACCAGAATAAGGCACCTGAGGAAGATTATGTAAAAAGGGAGCTTCTGGACGAATTAAAAGAGCAGATGAGCCACCCGTTCATAGTGATAATAAGCGGCATAAGAAGGTCCGGAAAATCCACACTTCTTCAGGAAATAAGAAAGACAAGTAAGGATAAATCATACTATCTGAATTTTGATGACGACAGGCTAAATGAATTTACTGTCGAAGACTTTCAAGCCTTATGGGAACTATTCATAGAACTGTATGGCCCGGAGCACACATTCTATTTTGATGAAATCCAGAACATAGATAAATGGGAAACATTTGTCAGAAGGCTTTTTGATAGTGGTAACAAGGTGTATATAACAGGCTCAAATGCCTCCATGTTGAGCAGGGAGCTGGGAACAAGGCTGACGGGAAGACACGTAAGGTATGACATATATCCGTTCTCATTCAGAGAGTATCTTGATTTCAAGAACGTAAAACTGGATAAAAATAGCGTCTACCTGACAGACGAAAGGGCAATGCTCAAAAGGCATTTCAATGAATTCCTGAAAGAGGGGGGAATTCCCGAGTACCTCAAATATGGAAATAGGGACCATCTCAAGGCACTCTTTGACAACATACTTTACAGGGATGTGCTTGCAAGGTATAATCTTCCAAATGAGAAGACATTAAAGGACCTTGTGCACTATATTGCCTCAAATGTAGGAAAAGAGCTAAGCTTCAACTCATTAAGGAAAACGTTGCAGGTTTCGAACCCTACCACAATAAAAGAATACCTGAACTATTTTGAAAACAGTTACCTTGTATTCACGATCCCAAGATATGCGAAGTCATTAAAAAAACAAATCTACTCAAACAAAAAAGTATATTTCATAGACACCGGCCTTGCCCAGAATATATCTTTCAGGTTCTCCGAAGACCGGGGAAGGATGCTTGAAAACCTTGTGTTCATTCACCTGAAAAGGAAAAAAAGAGAAATTTATTTTCACAGTGAAATAAAGGAATGCGATTTCCTGACAGTAGAGGGGACCGCAGTAAAAGAAGCAATACAGGTAACAAAAAGCCTGGATGACCCCAAAACAAAGAAAAGGGAGATCGAGGGCCTTCTCGAAGCAATGAAAGCATATAAACTTAAAGAAGGTCTTATCCTCACAGAAGACACTGAAGACGAATTCGATGTAGATGGAAAGAAGGTAATTGTCACGCCGATCTGGAAATGGCTTCTGGAAGATGTTCTATGATGGTTTGGGGTTAAAAGTTCCTTAAATTAGTCAACGGTTTCAGTCGACTGCACGTGTTAGGTTGAAATCCTGGTTTGTTGGAAGTTGCTTATGAGCTGATCGGCAAGATTCCATCCATTTACATTTTTTCAGCTCTTTCTTCTTTTCCATAATTTTCAGGGAAAAGCCGCTCGCCTCGGCGAGCGGAGCTGCTGACGGTGTTAGAAACTGGTGAGGCCCCTGGCTGCTGATAATATTTGCAAATCCTTCCTGTAACGGAGTACTTAAAAGAAAAAGCAGGTGCTAAACAGGGGCAAACTGAAGCAGAATGAGGCAAAAAGAGACAGTTGGGCGGTGGATTTTTGGATCACGCCGCCTGACTTTAGATCTTTCAAATTAATTTGTGTTTAATTCGGGTCAGAACTGTTGCCCTGCCGGATCAGAACTGCAGCTTCTTCATCCGCTCGACAGCTTCCTGCAGCCTGGGAACGGGCTGGGTGAGTGCGAACCTGATGAAGCCCTCGCCTGCGGCTCCGAAACCGACACCCGGGGTTGCCACGATTCCGGCTTCCTCGAGAAGGACTTTGGCAAACTCCATGGAAGTGAAGCCTGCGGGGACGGGTGCCCAGATGTAGAAGGTGGCCTTTGGCGGCTTTGCTTCAAGCCCCATGGCTTTGAGCCCTTCGATCAGGGTGTCCCTGCGTTCGGTGTAAATTTTGTTCATCTCGTCCACGCATTCCTGGGACTCGTTCATGGCTGCTGCGCCTGCGATCTGGACTGCATCGAAGGTCCCGGAGTCGATGTTGGACTTGACTTTGTCCAGGCCCTTGACGAGGTCTTTGTTCCCGACGGCAAAACCGACTCTCCAGCCGGTCATGTTGTAGGTCTTGGAGTGGGAGTAGAGTTCGATCCCGATATCCATTGCGCCTTTTGCAGCCAGGAAGGACGGGGCTTCGTAGCCGTCGTAGACCATCTGGCAGTAGGCGTTGTCGTGCACTGCGATGATGTCGTTTTTCTTGCAGAACTCTACGACCTTCTCGAAGAAAGCCATATCCGCAACAGCCGAGGTCGGGTTGTTCGGGTAGTTGAAGAAGAAGAGCTTTGCCTTCTTGAGGACGTCTGCCGGGATAGAGTCCAGGTCCGGAAGGAAGTCGTTTTCAGCCTTCAGGGGCAGCGGGTACGGTTCTCCGCCCGCAAACATGGTCCCGATCTTGTAGACAGGATATCCGGGGTCGGTATAGAGCACCACATCCCCGGGGTTGACAAAAGCCAGCGGGATATGTGCCACAGCCTCCTTGGACCCGATCAGGGCCAGGACCTCGCCGTTCGGGTCGAGCTTAACTCCCTTATACTTCTCGCACCAGTCAGCCGCAGCCTTCCGGAACTCATAAAGCCCGTTGTGGGACGGATACCTGTGCGTCTTCGGGTCCCTGACAGCCTCGCACATAGCCTCCACGATATGCTCGTGGGTGGGCAGGTCCGGGTCTCCTACCCCAAGGTCGATCACGTCGACTCCTTTAGCCTTAACTTCGGCTTTTGCTTCATCAATCGCTGCAAAGAGGTATGGGGGTAATGCATTGATTCGGTCGGAATACATTGGTAAAGTCACCTATATATGGGATTTACGGTGTGTTTTTCTGGGGGTAGTACGGTGATTGAAATATTAATAGGTATGGTTAACGGAGTTTGTGGTTGGAGGTGTGACATTCTCTGCTTTTAAGTACTCAAATTAATTCAAAAGATTTAACTATCTCACATTTTAATGTATTTCTGGATAAATGATTTGGATGATTGGTGGATTACATGGCCCGAGTATTTGTATCTTCTACGTTTAAGGATCTTGAAGAATGCAGGAAGAAAGTAAGTCTTGTGCTGAGGCAGATGGGTCATGAAGACGTGGCTATGGAATATTTTGTTGCAGAGGATAAAAGGCCTCTCGATAAGTGTTTGGAAGCTGTTGCTTCTTCAGATCTTTATGTTGGTATTTTTGCTTGGAGATATGGGTATATCCCTGATGGCTATGATAAGTCCATGACTGAACTTGAATACAGAAAAGCAGTAGATAACGGCAAAAATTGCTTAATATTTATTCTACATGAAGACGCACTATGGCATCCCAAATTTGTTGATACAGACGAAAAATCGGTTAAATTGAAGGCTCTGAAAGATGGATTATTAAAGGAGTATCAAGTGAGTTTTTTTGAATCTGCGGAGGATCTTGGCAGTAAGGTAGGGACTGCTGTTCATAATTGGGAGAAAGAAGGCAGCAAAAATTCTGCTACTAATAAAACAACATCAATAGACCTTGAAAACTATTTTAAAACTGTTTCTGATAAGTATCGTAACCTTGATCTGGATACCCTGACACCTTCCAAAAAAGAAGACTATCTAAAAATCAAGCTTAGCAATGTATTTGTTGAGCAGAATGTCAGGGAAAGGATTCCTCCTGTAGAACTTCCCAAGGAGATGTGGAAGAAAATCCAGGAAAAATGGTATCCGGAAAAATGGTATCCAGATAAATGGTATCCGGAAAAATGGTATCCGGAAAAACGGGATCTGGAAAAAAAGAACTTTCCTGAAGAGCTTAACCTTGATGAAATCAAAACTGCGAAAGAGTCGTATTACTCAAAAGAGCCGAAAGCCGTTCTTGATGTCATAACCGATGACAGGAACAAGCAACTTGTAATTCTTGGCGATCCTGGTTCCGGAAAATCAACCCTTACAAGGTACCTCCTTCTTTCAATTCTTAAAATTAATGGTGAGAATAAATTATCTCAGAAATTTGATGGATATCTACCACTCCTTATAGAACTCAGGAAATTCGCAGCTTTTCGTTCTAAGGAAAAATGTGAGTCTTTCCTTGATTATTTTGATTATCTGGACAAGACAGCAATATTTGATTTGCCTAAATCAGAAATTGAGAAAGGTTGCGCAGATAAAGGGAAAGTTTTGGTAATTTTCGATGGTTTGGATGAGGTTTTTGATCCTGAAGAGTGGGAAACTATCGTCCACATGATTGCAGGCTTCAAAAACCGGTATCCAAAAATTCGGATAATCGTTACATCAAGAGTTGTGGGGTATAAGCGCAATATCCTCGAAGATGCCGGTTTTTCTCATTTCACAATTCAGGAATTTGAAGAAAGCCAGATAAAGGAATTTCTTGACAGATGGTATACAATAGTTCTTGATAATGAGGATGAAATTGCAGATAAGAAAAATCGGATTTTTCGAGCTCTTAAAGACTCCAGTTCTATCAGGGAGCTTGCAGGAAACCCTCTTCTACTAACCATTCTAGCAATAATCGGGAAGCATCAGGAACTCCCCAGAGAGCGCTGGAAACTATATGATCATGCTGTAGGGGTCCTTGTTGAGCACTGGGATGTTAACAGGCACTTGAAGAATAAGCGGATAAAAATTGATGCTATTGGAGAAGAGGACAAAAAGGACCTTCTTAAAAGAGTTGCCTGCAGAATGCAATCCGGCTCTAAAGGACTTTCAGGCAATTTTATTCATAAGAGAGATCTTCTTGAGGAAATTGAACAATATCTGAAATTCCGCTATGAAGTAACGCCAATTGATGCAAACCCCATTGCAATAAACATGGTTGACCAGTTAAGGGAACGAAACTTTGTTCTTTGCCTATACGGTGCAGATGTTTTCGGTTTCGTACACCGTACCTTCCTTGAATATTTCTGTGCAATGGATATCGTCCAAAAATTCGACGATCATGAGCTCAATATTGAAACCCTCAAATCAGATTATTTTGAAAAATACTGGGAAGATTCGACATGGCATGAAGTTCTGAGGCTATTATGTGGAATGAAAGAAAAATTTGCTGGAGATATTATTGAATGCCTAATGCAGGTCTACAACCCTAAATATTTCGGAGAAAAGCCTCCATGGAACATAGTTTTAGCAATTAAATGTCTGAGTGAACTCAGAGCTCCTAATACAATTGATGAGATGGCAAAGAAACTTCTCGAAAGAATTCTCAAACTATTCGAAATGGCCCGATTGACACAGGACATCAATCAGTTCCTTGTGGAAGAAGTGGTTCCATCTGCAAAGCTGGTAGGAGATAAATGGCCACATCGAGAGATTATTATTGATCAGTTTTCTCGAAGTCCGGTTTATAGGAGATATCCCTTGGCTTGCATATCTCATAATATTGATTTAAATCTTAACAATGCATGGGCAGAATTTATAGTAGGCGTGGGTTCTAAATCAGAAACCTTGCATAAAGAAGCATTGAAAAAAATAAATAATAATGATTCTTCCAGTCTTTTAGGTGTTTTAATCTTAGGAAAATATGAGCTAAAAGACGAAAACTTATTCTCTCTCCTTTTGGATCTCTTAGTTAAAAGTAGATATTATTTTGTCAGGGAGTCTGTGGTTCATGAGCTTGCTCGTGGTTGGCATGACGATCCTGAAACCCTCACTATTATCAAATCTCGGGCCACGACCGATAAAAGTTCAGGTGTCAGGGAGTCTGCGGTTCATGAGCTTGCTCGTGGTTGGCATGACGATCCTGAAACCCTCACTATTATCAAATCTCGGGCCACGACCGATGATAATTATCCTGTCAGGGAGTCTGCGATTCAGGAACTTGCTCGTGGTTGGCATGACGATCCTGAAACCTTCACTATTATCAAATCT
>Ga0272442_10002306_pt1 | contig 27892 bp, 9 predicted proteins | sample SSMForm2O_FD_200262 | JGI IMG/M metagenome (GOLD analysis project Ga0272442, IMG submission 200262) | Marine sediment archaeal communities from Little Sippewissett salt marsh, Falmouth, MA, United States - SSM-Form-2O | ecosystem: Environmental > Aquatic > Marine > Wetlands > Sediment ...
GCCGCCGGAATAATCGATGTGGTGGAGGTCTCGGATACCCTCGGACTCGACGGAAGCGGCCAGTTCGTTGCCATAGCGGATACAGGTCTGGATACCGGGGTGAACAGTACCCTTCATCCCGATTTCCGGGGCAGGATCAGCTCTGTGTACACATACGGGAGGTCCGGGAACTGGTCCGATTGGGACATTCATGTATGGGACCCTGTCAACAATCAGTGGGATTACAAGGGTGGTCACGGAACGCATGTGGCGGGCTCCGTCCTGGGAAACGGGACAATGTCCGGGGGAAACATCACCGGCATGGCACCTGCCGCAAATATCATTATGCAGTCAACGATGACAAGCACCGGTTCGCTGTCCATCCCTGCCTATAACAGGCTCTTCGGAGACGCTTACTCCTCGAAGGCCAGGATCCAGACGAACTCATGGTCCACCAGGGGATCTTACGGAAATTACACCTGGAGATCCTGGCAGACGGATAATTTTATCTGGAACAACAAGGACCTGGTTGTTCTATTTTCCGCAGGGAACAACGGAGGAAAGGGTCCGTACTATGTTTCCACCCAGGCGAGTTCCAAGAACGTGATCGCGGTTGGAGGCTCCGAGAACCTGAGACCCACCCTCAGCTCCTCAGCCAACAACATATCGGAGATCGCCTACTTTTCCTCCCAGGGTTATACCTGGGGTGATGAGAGGATCAAACCGGATGTGGTGGCTCCCGGTACTTACATACTTTCCACACGCTCCACCCTGATAACAGATCCTGCGAATCATTACTGGAGAACATACAACGGTTCGTATGCTTACAACGGCGGCACCTCTATGTCTACACCTCTGGTTGCGGGAATGGCCACTCTCATCAGGGAATACTTCCTGGAGAAGGAGGGCCACGATCCTTCGGCTGCACTTGTCAAGGCTGCAGTTTTGAACGGTGCACGCCCCCTCGATGGAAAATGGTCTTCCATCCCGAACAGCCTGGAGGGTTGGGGTAGGGTTAATCTATCCAACAGTCTCGGGGCAAAGGACAGCGACGCTGGTTCCATGCATTTCATCGATAACTCCTCCGGGGTCACAACCGGAAAGACCCATTCGAGACTGGTAACGGTGGCCTCGAACCGGTCCGATCTCGTAATGACCCTGGTTTGGTCTGATTACCCGGGTTCCAATACCAGTTCCAGGAAACTTGTGAACGATCTCGATCTCACACTCACATCACCTGACGGCACCGTCTATCACGGAAATGACCTTCTCTCCCCTTATAACAGCAAGAGAGATCGCAACAACAACGTGGAGAGGATCAGGGTCGCATCTCCCCAACAGGGGATTTATGTCTTGAACGTGACAGGCTATTCCGTAACGGTTGGCCCTCAACCCTACGCTCTTGTTATGACCGGGGACCTGACCCGGGCGGTGGGGAAGGTTTACTGGGAGCAGGAATTCGTTCCCGCCAACGGTACATTTGCAGACCTGGTCCTTCTCGATTCGAACATGACAAATTCCGGCTGGGCGCATATCAGGGTAAACTCCTCGTCCGACGGGTCGGGTGATATCGTGAACCTGACGGAGGTAAGGGCCGGATCCGCAGGGACCGGGATCTTCCGGGGTTCTGTAAAAATTGTGACCGGGAACCCTTCACCGGGAGAGGTTTCCGTTTCAACCGATGAATGGGTGACAGCAACATACAGGGATAACTATCCTGATGTGGTTTCAACTGCCCGTATAAGGGCTCTCGTTCAGGTCGAGGTACTGAACGTTTCCCATATACCGAACGATCATGTATTGACATACAAGGAAAAGATGACTGTCAAGGTGAGGGGTACACCTGGTTGGGGATCATATTTCGATGTGATAGGCCTTCCGTCAGGAAAAGATCTGATCGCAAGGGATGACGGTACAGCTCCCGATGAGAAAGCGAACGATGGCAATTATACCGGTGAGTTCACCATACCAAACCTTATTGTGGGAAATTATACTCTCAAAGGATACATCAAGAGGGACCTGCTCGATCCTGTGTCTCTTGAGGCCGATGAACCAGTCAGGATAAACACAAATGTTCCAAGGATGCCAACAGATCTTACAGTCACTACCATCCCGCAGGGCAACAGTCTCAGGCTCGAATGGACCAGTCCCGGTGATATTAATCTGATGTCTTTCAGTATATTCAGGGCTACCGAGACATTCCAGGGTTCGGGGCTGCCGGGTCAATTCTCCAATATCGCCCAAACCCCTGACAACAGGACATATCATATCGATCAGGGACTTCAGGACGGAAGGGTATACTTCTACAGGGTGGCATCCTTCAATATTCTCGGTTACACCTCCGAGAGGACACCTCCGGCGAAGGGTGTTCCGGCCGATACAATGTATCCGTGGTTCAGGTTCAATTCTCCCTCTCCCGGAACGGTTCTGAGCGGTCTGGTCGAATTCAACTACACCTTGGAGGAAGATGCAAAGTTCATACTATTCCAGGGGGCTCCGGATCCCGACAACGACACCGATCCGGACGGACCATGGGTTGACCTTCTGAACGACACCTCTCCCGGTGGGACCAGCGATTGGGACACGAAATGCTGCGAGGCCGAGCTGCCAGAAGGCCGGGGCTTCGTTATCAGGGCGGTGATGGAAGATGAAGCCCACAATGTGAATGTGACCTCTGTTATTGGAATATTCACAATAGACAACACTCCGCCCCCCTTCATCTCGATAGATTCTCCGCTCAAGGCATCACAGAACCGTTCCGTGTATCATCTTTTCGGATCGACAGAGCCTCTATCTAGGGTGATCATCAGCAGGAATTCTCAGGTCATAAGGGACCTGTCATCGGACGAGGACGGAAACTTCGAAGCTTTCCTGCCCCTTGACAGATGTATCAATTCCTGGGATATTCTGGCCTACGACAGGTACGGGAACGGTCCGATCCTTCTGGAGGATGAGATATACATCGTGCTCGACGACGAGGGGCCTGTGGCCAATGTTACATATTCTGATCCGATAACTTCCCTTCCCCTGACCTTTGATGCCTCGTGGTCCCGGGACACAGGTCCCATCTCGGACCTTTCTGGTATCATCAACTATACCTGGAACATCGAGATCGAGGGTGAAGTTCTGGAGTTATTCGGGGTAAGGATATCGGTAAATGTTCCAAGACCAACGGTTCTCGGGGTCTCTCTGGAATTGCGGGATGCATCGATGAACCTTGGCACATGGTCCCGGGATATCACAGTCATTGATGACATCCCTCCGATAGTGCGACCCATGGATGATATCAATGTTTTCGAGGATTCCCTTCTCGAACTGAGGGCACCTTATGTGATAGATAACGATCCGGATATTTTCCGGGTCGGTATCTATGAATGGAGTATCTCTGGCCCTGTCATCCTTGAATATAGCGGAAGGGATATCACTATTGCAGTTTCAACTCCAGGAGATTATAACGTTACACTTATTGTCACGGACACTGGCGGTGGAACAGGGTCATCATCCTTCAAGCTGAAAGTGATCGATATTACCCCGCCAATGCCCTACCCGGGCCAGGATATCACAGTTGTCAGAGCCTTTCCGGTTCGGCTCTCGGCCTTCGGGACAACGGATAATGATCCGGAGCATCCCGAGGGTTACAATTTTACCTGGATGGTGAAGGGTCTCGGATTGACACTATACGGGATGAATGTCAGCTTCGTATCAGCAATGCTCGGAGAATATGGTATCCTCCTGAAAGTATCGGACAGGGCAGGTAATGTTGAGTTCGCCGAGATCAAGCTTGAGGTAATCACGGACGGTTCTCCCCCTGTCATCAAAGAGACATTACCTGCGGACGGTTCCCTGGATTCACCACCAGACCCCCTGATCATGATAACGTTCAATGAACCCATCGATCAAGGGTCCCTTCCCGGGAGTGTTCATCTCATCGGACCCGACGGACTGCCCGTACCAGCAACTGTTGTATTCACCGAACCCGATAGGGTGGTGCTAGAGCCCACTCGCCTGCTGATCCACGGAGAGGAATACCGGATCAGGGTAACCTCATCTCTCAAGGACAGGTCCGGAGAGGCCTTCTCCTTCATGGAGACCACATTCAGGGTCAGGGAACGGCTCAGGGTAATCACGGTACAGGGGGTGGGGGCGGAAAAGGTGGAGAGGGAGGGATTGATAAAAGAAAGAGGTATATTCACCTTACTCATTGTGTTCAATATGCCACCTCAGGAAGATCCAAGGATCACTGTTCAGGGCCCCGGCGGATACTTAGCCGAGTTCCCGGGTCCCTTCCATATCGGTAACCTGACATGGATCATCTTGATAGATGGTCTTCAAGAAGGTACGAACATCTTCATCATCAACGTCACATCGTCCTTCGGTGATCAAATGGAAAGGCCTGTCGTATTCTCGGTCCAGGTGGAGGGGGCGGATGACCCATCTCCCGCCGTCGAGGGTTTAAATACCAAGGTGTATCCGGTGATCGCCGTGGTATCCGGTCTTTTACTGCTGGTTATCGCTCTGTCATTGATCATGATCAGGAGGAAGAAGGCCCTGACCGAAAAGATTTACGGCCTGCAGGGAGACCTGCAGGAAATATCCGCCCATTCCGGGCATCCCCATTTACATGCCCCATATCTGGATCCTGCTCATCCCGCAATTGTTCATCATCATAATGAACCGCAGCAAAGTGGCCCTCATGATCCGATTAAACGTGAGGGTCATCATTACCAGGCGCACATACACGATCAACAACATCAGGAGAGCGGTGGTTTGGGCCTGGTAACGAGAAATAAGAAATAGTAAAAAGCTCTACAAAACATGGAGATGATCGGGCATGTCCGACAATATGAGGCAAAAAAGACCCCGGAGAAAAGGAGGTATCGGATCCAGGGTCTGGTCTATTTTGAACACCATCATCTCCTCGATATTCCTGACTATATCGGTGTTGCTTATCCTTGTGGCCCTTTCCGAGATACTTGTTTATCTGATAGATACCGGTGTTAACCGGTCAGGAACCTATCTCGATTGGTGGGGAGGTCCATTGGTAATATTCCTCTCATCCCTCCCATTTTTGGCATTCCACCTCGCACTACGTTTGAACCTCCTGTCAAGACTCAGGGGACGGATGAGGAAGAAGGCCCCTCCGAAGAAGATCGACACCATTGACCTCGATTGAGTCCCTCAACTGCTCTCGATCCTGGGTGCGAGCAGATACCTTGCATGACCCCTTTCCTCGGAGAATTCGAATTCAACCTTCAGTGGATAACTGTTCCCGATGCTCAGGAGAATATCCCGGTTGGGGCCCACACCTTTCATCAGCTGGCTGAAATAATCCAGGGAGAATGAGCTCTTTGCGGGTTTCTCGAAATTTACGGTCTCGTACTGGTCCCCCTTGTTGAGTTCCAGTGTCATTGATGACAGGTCCTCCGAGGAGGTCATTACCAGCCTTTCCTCACCGCAGTCGAAGGTGATGTAATCCGATATGGATGCCGATACCTTCAGACCCTTCTGAAGCTCCCCGGAATTCAGTTTCAATCCCACCGGAAGCTGGAGGTTCGGGACCTTTGGGTCAGAGAAACCCGACGCGTCCACCAGGGGAAGTTTGAGTGTCAGATTGGACATGGATACCACCAATCTGTTGTCGGTATCCAGCTTCATCATGACGAGGTCATCTGCCTTTGCACCCTTGAGGTGTTCCAGAAGTCTCTCAACATTGAGACCGAGCTCCATGGGTTCGATCTCGTACCTGTCGAAGGCCTCCATGGAGAGCGTAAGATCCACCATGGCCACATGGGCGGGGTCCACGGCCTTGATCTTCCACCCCTCTTCATCTGCCTTCAACTTGACCTCGCCCACGATGGGGGTGAGTATCGAAAACACACTTCTCAGGGTCTCTACCTTCACGTCTACTTCAAACATTTCCATCCCCAACTGGCCAATTTACTGGAGTTGAACCTAATCAGGGAAGATTATAATAAAGTTTACCTAAAGGAAACCGGAAGAAATACCATCGCATTATTCTTCCTGTATGCTGTCTTTTCTCCTTTTCACCACCGCCATGATGATGGAGATACCCAGGGCGAAACCCAGTATCATGGCCAGGGGGACCCAGGGGGAACTCCACAGGGGAGGTCCCGGGATACCTGAATTCTCTGGAGCCTCCAAAGGAGAGATCGTGGTAGCATCGTAGTGGATATTTCCGGTTACGATCCTGACGATGACCACCCCGTCCCCTATCCCTGACCCGAGGACCGCATCCATATGCACATTCAGCTTTGTGGATGAAGGGATGTCAAGGGAACTCAGTACCTCGTCTTCCTTGTCAGCCTCGTTCAAGGAATGATAAACCAGCTCCAGCCGGCAGTCCATGTCACCTTTCCATTCGAAATGGAATCCGGTCTCGATCAGGACCTCCCCGCTGTCCTCGAAATCCCCTTTCGCCCAGATCCCCGATATTGCATAGAGTTCCTGGAGCGAACCACCCATATCGAAAAGGATGCTTTGCCTGCAGATCCCTGCCATTTCCGGAGAATCGATGATCGCCCCAACCTCTCGGTTCTCGAGACCCGAAGTCGGGCCCCAGTTGAAGGAGGAGATCCAAACCTTGTCTCCGTCCACCACCATGCCCTTGTTATGTATCATCGATGTCTCCCCTCCGTAATAGAATCTCGGAGTTGGATGGAGCATCACTTCGAGAAAGGCCCCGGATCCACTTTGATCGAAGATCTCCCGGAGGAGGGAAATTGTGTTCCGGTTGTCCTCGACCCCGTCCCCGTTGAAGTCCGACCCATCAAGCAGTATCCTCACCATTACCCCCCTTGAGGCCGCGTCAACGAGCTCCCGCACAAAGGGATTTAGCGCGGATATTTGCGATACGGAGGTATTAATGGTCATTTCTTCTGATACGGTCCAGTTTGGCATGGTTCCGAGAAGATATTCCACTTTCAGGTCCATCAGCTCCAGGAGGATCTCTTCTCTCGCCGAACGGATCAGGTCGAGAAGTGGTCCTTCCTCAGGCGAGAGATGATCCGGTGATACAACTATCCGGCCAGAAACAGGCCCATGTATCCCGTGAGGTCCGGACCATGAAGGATGGATCCCTGTATTCTCTATTTGAACTTCGGGATATTCCAGTTCCAGTATCTCGTGATCGACCCCGGGCACGAACATATCCGGCCCGTTGTAGTCCTCCTCGAAAACCCTCAAGAGGTCTTTTGCCATCTCCCTGGAAGAAGCGTGTAATATCCAGCCTCTTGTTCCCGAGTCAACGGAGACCCCCGGCGGAGGAAAGGAAGTATCCTTGAAGTTGTCCGTGGATATCAGCACCTCTTTTCCATCGATGATCACATACTTGGCATGGTCATACCGATAGCGGTCCCTGATATTTGACGTGGTGTCGGTCGTTATCAACCTCACCTCGATCCCTGCCATAAGCATTTTCGAGATTGCGATCTTTTCCATCAGACTGATACCACCGACCGGATTCCCCTCCATCATCACCTTAACCCTGATCCCCCTTGATCTTGCCCCTATCAGGCTTGAGGCTATCCAGGATGAAGTGAACTCGTAGACATTGACAAGGATCTCCTCTGAGGCTCCCGAAAGGGCATCTTCAAGGACCCGGGAGGAGGAGAGAGGACAGAACCCGAATCTGGTGTAATCAAGCTCCCGCATCGGAAAGAGCTCGAATCTGGACTGCCCGGGATACCTGGGTCGAAGGGAGGAAAGGTCATCGGCACTGTTGGTATCCAGGGGGATAAAGTTACTTGTCCGATCAACCCTGAACAACACATGGCCCCATCCGATATCTCCCACGGGTTCGCCTTTCCATTGACCGGAGGCGAATGAATTCCAGAGGTTCGGGTCATCCCCGCATCCGCCCCATAGTATGGAATCCACGACTTTACCCGAAGGGTTCCGGAGGTATACGCCATCTCCTGTATTGGAAAGTCTCAGGTCCCCGGAGAGGCAGATCGCTCCCGATGAGGCATTTGGGCCCCACCAATGCACATCGGGTTCGAACCCGTTCTGCCCCGCAAAGGACGCCCCTTCCCTGGCAATGAAAAGCGTTTTCCCCGGTTCCAGGATCACATTTCCAATCATCAGTGTCCCGTCGGAGATCATCTCGTCACCGGAGCAGTCGGTGAGCAGATATCCGTTTAGGTCAACCGGAGCATTTCCATGGTTCTTCAGAGCTATGTACTCATCCGGATCATCCACCAGATAGGTGTCGTAGTAGATCTCCTCGATCAATACTCCCGGATCATCTTCTATTAGGTCGGATCGTTCCTCCCGGGGGAACAGGTCCCAGGGAAAAGGATTTGAACTTAGCCAGACCTGGTCCCACCGGTCCTCCGAATCCTCCGCTTCCGGGAAACTGACAGTAACGGAGCATGGAATATAACCACGGCCCGGTGATGGGAGGGGGAGGTAGATCCGGTCGGATGTCATGGTCAGCCTGTAGGACCCCAGAAGACCGGTGTCCAGATCTGACGACCTTGCCTCCACATCAAGTCCTTCCAGGGAGGAAACCATCAGCAGTTCCCTAATCGAAGCCAGGTGATCGCTCAGAAGGGAACCAATATCAAGAGAGCAGTTGACGGTAGTGTCATCTCCCTGGAGTCCCGATGGCTCCTTCACGCTACATTCCCCGTATACCCTCAGAACCTCCGGGGCGAGTAGTATCCTGACAGGATGTCCGGACCTTGCTATCTCCAGAATGTAGCCCGCGTCAAAGGGACCACTGCCGATCACCAGACGGTACTCACCGTTCAGGAGTCCCGATCCCCTTTCTGTCCATTCTCCGAAACCAACCGAACCCTCCCAGGTTGGAGGAGTTTCTTCATCAGGATCGAAAACGAACCCGAAAGACTCCGGACCGTTTCGGGTTTGAATCAGCTCCATGAGGTCTGACCCATCCCTGGAGATGGAGCCGTAATATTGCTCGATCTCCTGTGCAATACCTGTATCCTCTGTTCTCAATCCCACAACCCACCCCTGTCCAAGGTCAGATGTTCCTGCAGAGGCCATGAGTGGTCCGGAGAGCCAGAGCTGGCGTTCCGATGAAACGAGCATGGAAGTTCCGGAGCCTGTTGAGCTGCCTTCCATGTATCTTATACAGGCACCAAGATCGTGGAGGTCCTTGATCAGCCCGGTCCTGGTCATCATCGGATGCGAATCCTCTTTCACTCCTTCCAGCTCGTTCCATGGCTCTCCCATCAGGATGATCTCCACATCGAACCCGTTGTGGAGCCGATCCCGGAGAAAGGAGAGGACAACGGGATCATCGAGTACTGCGGTGATGACCGTGACAGGTCCATTATCGCCCAACCATCTCAATCCCTTGAGGATCGACCCGAACTCGACCATTTCGCAGGTATCAGAGTGCTGGCCAGCTATGGTCCAGTAAGCGATCATCTTACCGGTCCCGGATGCCATCCATATTGACCTGCCCGAAGAACCATTGAATATTCTTCCGGTCACCACATCCTTCCCCGGAGCCAAGATATCAGAGTGGTCACCGGATCCCCAGGAGACACTATCGATGACCCTGTTCCCCGCATCCAGAAGGAGGAGGTTCCCCCCTGAATTCGGAAGCAGTATCCCCTGATAGCCGGGTATTCCGGTCGGGATAGGCGCCCCTGGATACCCATCTGTTTCCATACCGCTCGTATACATTGGCAGCTTCCCGGCGGTTTGAAAAAACTGATCCGGATCCATGGAAACGGTGAGATAACCATCATCATCGGGCAGTGTTCCGTTTGGAAGGACGGATACCCGTCCGTTGCAGGATAGCATAACTCCCGAAAGGTCTGTCGAATTCAGATCCGTTCGTATCCTGATGAACTCCCCGCAGCTGTCGATATCGGGGGCCACTAAAAAGGAATCTATCGAGCATTCGACCTCTTTTACGTTCCAATCGAATGGGCTGTCGAGATCGATCATTTGCAGATCCCCATCCATTCTCCTCACGATGACGGTTCCCCAGGTCGCCTCCGCCGGTGTTCCATTGACACCTGGGTCTATGCTCATTAGGCTCCTTTTTAGAGCGACCTTGTCGACGGGTATCCTGTACCTTGAAAGCAGAGAAATCATCCCTGTCTCGAAAAGGTCCGGTACCCCGGATGAGAGTTTCATCCTTGAACCCGACGGACCTCCGTTCATCCAGAACGTTGAAACACTTTCCGGGGCCCTTTCCCGTGCATCATTCCCCCAAACCACCACAGCCCTCTCGTCGGATCGCAGGAAGATCCCCTCGGGGAAAGCACCGAACATGGTTCCATCGGAGATAAGCATTCCCGAGAGATCCACTGCAGCTTCTCCGGTGTTGATGATCGAAACAAATGTCTCCGCATCCGTGCAATTCCACAGCACCTGGTCCATCATCAGGTCCATCTGTCCGGGTAGAGGCGGTGAATCGACCAGAATCAGGGTTTCGGACCATAGATTGTCATCTTCTTCCGGCTCATTCAGAAGATCTAGCGGGTCAGCCAGGAGATCGATCCGAACTGGTCCGGTACATGATATCGTGTCCACCACAAACTCGAACGTTCTCCTGGAGGAGCTCACGAGGGATTTGAATGTGATGCTGCTGCATTGCATCTCTTTTTCCCCGGGTGCTCCCAGGTCGAGAACAGAGATCCTGATATCTGTCGTCCCCGGGTCGAGCTCACCCTTCGAGACCAATGTTCCGGATATCTCTACAAATGCTCCCCGGGGCACGATCTCCGCCGATCTCCCCTCCCATTCCATTGATATATCGTCAATGGATATATCGATAGCAGGAATGACGAACCTTGCCGGGACGGTGAACTGAAGAAACTCCATCCCCACATGGAACACCCTGACCCGGATATCTGCGGTACGGTTAAATTTCAGGGATGACGGCGCTCTTATGGAGAACATTTCAATGGTCCCCTCACCCGGGGCAAGCTCGAGGATGCTCCCCGGGGGATCCATGATTTCCCATTCATCCGGGAGGTCAAATATACTGACGTTGATCTCTCCAAATAAATTTCCCGTGTTGTTCAGGATTATTACGATATCTCTTTTCTCCCCTTTCGAAAACCACGTCTCCGTGGCATCAAGGTGGATATCGATGGAGGGGTCCAACTCATTGTTCCAACCAGGGGTACACGGGTATTGGTGTAAGTTACCGCTCCAGTCCGAGGGCAGGTCGGAATCTGACCCGTCATCCTTTCTCATGAGTGAAATCCCTGTCCTTGGAACGGGATTGGGTCCTTCTCCCGTGACCATTGTGCCGTTCCGGGCATCCCATATGTCACCCCTCCAAACACATCGTCCAAGGGTATCTACGGGTGGGGAAATATGACTCGAGTTCCCCCAGGCGACATAGTCGAGAACGTAACCCTCATATGTTATCAGTGCCAGATCATCGCCGTTCACGTAAAGTGTTTTCGTATGCTGTCCATTCACTATCACGGCTGAGGAGGGATGCGGAGGAAGGTCCGAAGCATCCCCGAATACAACGATCGCCCTTTCCATGGGTGCAAGGAAAGTTCCGGGCATCGCGCATTCCACTCCTTCACAGTTGGTAAGGACCACCCCTTCCATCGACTCTCCCTGTCCCGTGTTGAGGATTTCAACCCACTGGAAGCCGAGGTTCGCTCCTTCGGGGTCCACGAGGACCTCATTTATCACGATCTCCGGTTCACCGTTGTTCGACCCACCCGGAGATGGTGGTTCCACCCTCCTTATCATTTCCGAACCATCAGGCGTTCTCTGGAATGAAAGTCCTCTGGAGAGACCTTCCCAGACCATTCGATCCATGATGGATCCGTTGAGGTCCACGAGCTCGACCAGATCATCCCTTCCGAGCTTAAGGTCCGTTATCATCCTCCAGAACAGCAGATGCTCTCCTGGCTGGATGCAAGTGGCATTGATGGTGTAATCCGCGGCATTGTCGCGTAAGAGCCATCCCTGAAGATCGATGGTCGAGCCAGTGGGATTGTACAGCTCGATGAACTCATCCAACTGGTCTATCAGTCCGTCACCGTTCAGGTCAAGTGATGGATCAGAGTATACCTCGTTGACAACAGGGCCGGCCCCTCCCTCCCAAACCATGTTCGATGTATGGGGGGAGATTTCGATGACATCTGTTGAGGGGGTCTTGTCCGATCCAGCCTGCCAGGATGCTGGCACCACCGTCAACACTCCACACAGTGTTGAAAAAAGCACCAGGAATATTACGCACCTCGAGATAACACATAGTGTCTTTTCAGGGGCCTTGCAACGCACTCCATGCCTCCTTGAAAGGTCCAAGGGATTTTTCTTGTAATTAATCCTTTCCCCCGGGTTATCCCTGGGGATTAGTGAACAAACCCTATAAATGTACATATTCAATCGGTGAAAGCCCAGATTACGGGGTGAGCGGCATCACTGTGGATAATTGGTCCAAAAGGATGGGGAATCTGACATACTGGTCAGATATTTTTTGCATCGACAATTCACAGAACAATCTATATATAGACAATGATGTCTGTTCTTATAAGGGGGTAAAAAACCAATTCAATTTACCGGAAAATCCCGAATTGGTAAAGAAAGATCTATACGTGGTCTTTGGATGGGTGATCGCATGAAGTCAGGTATTTCCTTGAGAGTTAGAAAGCTGTTTCCGATCATGGTGATGTTTTCCCTTATAGCAGTCATGTTCTATGGTCTGCTGATCGTGGACAGGGATGATACGGTTGGTGCAATCAGCATAGGATCGATCAGTGTGACCGGTGGGGCTGTCAAGACCTTCAACCAGGTAGACTACCTTCTTGACGGGGACATCCTGGTGTCCGGCACCGGGAGCAAGTTGACATTCCAGGATTCCACCATCACCCTCTCGCAGGATGTCGGGATCGACGGCACCCTGGGAGGGGGTGACGACCACATCTATACCATCAGGGTTCAGAGCGGAGGTGAGCTTGAGTTCATCAACTCCAGATTGACCACACAGACGGGACAGCTTTATCCGTATTACAATATCGATGTCCAGGTTACGGGTTCGGGATCCACTCTCGAATTCATCGATTCCCACGTTGAGGGTCCCGGGGAGATCGAGGTCATAAACAGCGGATCACTTGTTTGCGAAAGGTCATATTTCTACGAACTTCAGGACCAGAGGAGCATCGCATACGATATCGATGGCGATGGAAGCACCGAGGATGATGTTGATTACAACAACGACGGACCCCTTTTCTCCATCGGTTCCGGGGCATCCGGACTGATAATGGATTCGGAGCTCAGGGACACGCTTTCCTTTTCAACTGCTCAGCGGGATGGTCTTACGGCCGGAAACATCACAGTGGACGGGATCGGGACCAATCTGACCGTGATAAATTCATTTCTGGATGTGGATTTCGAACCTAGCTCCTCCACCGGGTCTCACAACATGCTCAAAGTGGAGAATGGAGGGGCCGCCCATCTGGTTGGAGTTGCGATAAATACCTCCACCTCGAACCCCCAGCATCCAGCCTTTTATGTTCCGGATTCCGGTTCGAAGGTTATCTATTACAGGTGGCTCGGAGCCCATGTGGTCGATGGAATGGATATCCCGATCGAGGGGGAAGCTTTGACCGTTGAGAGGGTCGAAGGAGCCATCAATAGAGGATTGACCAGCGCCTACCTGACCTCGGATATCCTCGGGTATATGGGAAGGACTGTCCTTGATTGGAATGAAGTGGGATCCGATGGTTGGGCTTTCATCCCGGTAATCACTGACCTCTTCGAAACCGGAACCATGCCCAACTCCGATGCCTATCCCGATTTCAAGGTTTCGATCACAATGGATGGAGAGACCGTCAGCAGATCCACGAGCTTCCAGAGCTACCCCAAACTCCCGGGCAAGGGAGCTGTCACCGATCTCTTCCAGAAGGCAATGAACGGGGATACTGTCGATCCCAAGGCGATGTCCCTTCTTCAGGGCACCATGGATTTCAAGAGATATGTGGTATCTCCCTCACTTACCGGTTTCTTCTCGGACCTTGATGTGGACCTGACCGTATCCGGGAAGGTCACTCTCAAGGGTACATCTTCCGTTATCGATGGTAGGTTCTACCCCTCATATTACGCATTCGACGGGCACCTCGTTGTCCGGTCAACCGGTCATCTTGTGATAAATGATACGGTTGTCAGCTTCCTGACCGATGAACACCCGGCATATATCCTGATCGAGAACGGAGGAAAGGTGGAGATGAACAACGTTACCCTTTCCGACCATGGTGAGAAGGATCTATATGTTTACCTGCTGGGTAGCAATGAACCGCAATTGACCATCGATGATGGTTCGGTGGACATCGGCCACCTCGTGGCAAGGGATACGGCACAGATCGATATCCATGGTTCCAATTTCACGGGCTCCATCAACCTTGCCGGACAGTCGGTGGACGCCACCATAAGCATGGAAATGGTAAGTTCCTCGATGATATTCGCCAGGGATTGCCATCTTCAGCTGGATGGCAATCTTGTGTACGCGGAGGACCTCGACTGGTCGGGAGTGGATCTGTATTCATACGATACGGTTTTCTCGCAGCCTCTTGATATCGACAGGTTCGCATTGCTTACAAATGTTACATTCTCGGGCACGCTGCCTTCCGGAAGGACAAGCTGGCTGAGTCCGGTGGGTTCAGGTGTCATTGCACGAGCCTGGTGGGTCGATGCCCAGGTCGAGGACAGTGTGTCGAATCCGCTTCCTGGCTCTACCGTTCATGTTCAAAGGGTCGAAGGTCCCATACTGACCGATTACTCCACCCATATCACCGATGGTGTCGGCAGGGCGAAGTTCCCCCTGGTCCAGGAGGAGATCCGGACCACTGGAAGGACCTATCTGGGAAATTACAGGCTGAATGCCTCATTCCGGGGATATTCGTCCGGCCAGCAGTCCGCAGTTGTCATGGGGAAGGATGTTGACGCTGTCATATCCATTCCCGGCGGACCCAACCTTGTCCCCCAACTTCTCAATGTCGAGGGGACCCTAATAGACGGTTTCCCGGTAATACTGGTCGGGGATATCGCGAACACCGGCCGATTCGATGCGGGCCCATTCCACGCAAGGATAGATATCAACGGAGAGATGGTTGGTGAGGTGGAGGTCCCCGGTCTCGCCAGTGGGGCCTCTACCAAGGTCGAGTTCCCCTGGATGACCCTCGAAGGAGAGAGGGATTTCGAACTGATCGTCGATCCTTCGGGAGAGGTAAGGGAGACAGGGGAGAGCGACAACATCCTTACACAGATGAACATCATAGGTCTTGGACCCGATTATTACATAGAGATCGAATCACCGCTCCAGGTCTGGGCTTATGACACGCAGGGTGAATTCGAGCTGGTTATAACCAACATCGGAGAGGAAGATCCGGAGATGAACGATTTTCATGTTAACGTTTCCTGGATCTCTCCAACCGGTTCCGGTATGATAAGCCAACACCTGAACTTTTCCTACATCCATCCCGGGAGTTCCTCAAGGACCAACATTCAATGGACCCCGCAGTCAACCGGACTTGTCACTGTTGCCGCACAGGTATTCTCCAAGTATGACAGGTCCCCGATCAATTCCATTGATACCATGGTATTCAACGTACTGACCCTTCCGGATATGAGGATTGTCATCAACTCTTTCCAGATAGCAGCACCAGTTCCGGTCACCATAAACACAACTGTGGAGGTCAAGCTCACCGTCGAGAACGTCGGAGAGCTCCCCGCTTTGGATTTCATGGTAAAGCTCTATGACGGGCAGGTTACTCCGGAGAACCAGGTAGGTGACGAGTTCCTCGTCCCCGGACTCGAAGCCCAGGGAGATACCGAGCTATCCTTCCAATGGACAACTGGACTTCCCGTGGGTTATCACAAGATAATCGTTATCATTGACGAAATAGGATCGGTCAGGGAACAGAACGAGACAAACAACATGGTCGAGTTCCAGGTTATGGTCGACACTCCTCCGGACCTCACCTTCACATCAAAGATAGGTGTGAGCCCCAGGGTAGTGACCGAGGGCAAGAACCTGACATTCTGGGCGACGGTGAAGAACATCGGAAGGACCAAAGCGACGGATGCCCTGATCCACTTCTCCATAGATTCGGATACCAACCTGATAGAATCCAGGGAGATAGACCTCTCACCAGGACAGGAACTGAACATCTCCTTCGGATGGAACGCGGAAGGATTGGGACTCCACACGATGTTCATAGTGGCTGATTACTGGGATGTTATTACAGAGCCAGTGGAGACGAACAATCTGAGATCCATTGATTTCCAGGTGAAATCCAAACCCGATCTGTACATGGGTCAGGACGATTTCCGTGTGGAGACGGAGGGAAAGATAAACATCGGCCAGGAGGTCGATATTACCGCGGCCATCCGGAATTCCGGCGAGACCGATGCGTCAAATGTGTTCATCCGGTTCTATGATGGCGACCCTGCGCTTGGCGGGAAGATAATCTCCTGGAGGGAAACCCAGCCTTCGGTGAATATTGACATGGTTCCTGCAGGCGGGGTCAAATGGATAAACGTTACCTGGATACCTCAGACCGGAGGTTACCACAATATCTACCTCGTCCTGGACCTTGCCAACTCCATAATCGAATCGGATGAGAGCAACAACAAGATCTCATGGCCGTTCTATGTAGAGACCCTGCCGGACCTCGTCTTCACGAACCTGTCACTATTCCAGGGGGATTTCGAGGTGGATTCCGCAGGTGTCGGAAAGACACTGATCATCAACGCCACTCTGGAGAACATGGGGGATACCCCTGCTCCTTCATTCAAGGTGGACTTCTTCAACGGTGATTTCCTGAACGACCCTGACCCGTTGCCTCTTGGCTCGGATATTGTATACCTTGCCGGGAAATTGGGGGGCAATTCCAGAATGTATATCGAGATGCCCTGGAGGGTGGGTTATCCCAAGGGAGAGAGGTCCATAATCGTGACCACCCAGCTGATCGAGGGAGAGGAGCAGAGCGTCCTGAACAACCGGAGGGCGACTCCCATCGAGATCTTCGACATCGACGATGTCCCCGAGCTTCTACTGATGAACGAGACCCTGGAGATAACAACCGGATATCCTTCAAACGAGATCGATATGGAGATGAGACCCAGGGTTTTCCTTGGGATGAATCTTTCAGTAGACCTGTCCCTCTCCAACATGGGGGGTAAACCAGCTAACAATGCTTCGATCGTTTTCCTTGCATCGAACGGGACGGATACATGGATCGAGTACAGCAGCCGGATCGGTTTCATCGAGAACAACGGGACCGATTTCATCAACGGTTTCTGGGAGCCGAAAGATATTGGTTTAAACAGTCTCAGGATCGTTGTTGACCCGGACAATCAGATCAGGGAGTTCGATGAGGGCAACAACATACTTTACTTCCAGGTCGAGGTCCTGGAGGCCCCCGACCTTATTATCACACTGGTCCGGGATGGTGACCAATACAATTCCGAAACCGGCCAATTCGACATGGTCAAGGGAAAGGAATACGAGATCTCCTTCATTGTCGAGAACACGGGCAACTACAGTTTCGACGATGTTAGCGTCAATTTCAACGGACCCGCGGACCTTCCCACGAGAACCCTCGACCTTGCACCCTATCAGACAAGGATGATATCCTTCCGTGTGAAGCCCAATATGGAGCCGGGCCAGACCGGTGTCTGGAAATGCTCTGTCAACAAGGATCAGCAGTATTTTGAAGCGGATATGGGAAACAATGACGTATCAAGTGTTGTAAACGTACTCGAACCCGAGGATGATGGGCTGGGATGGATCATCGTCCTTTTGATCGTGATCTTGATCCTCGCTCTTGTCGCTGTCGGAGGGTTCTATATCTACAAGAAGATGCAGACAAAGGACATGGCAAAGTGTTCCAACTGCGGTGGACTTGTCGAGATGGACGCCCTCATATGCGAGCACTGTGGTATCGAGTTCAGCGAGGAGCTCGAGTGCGAGTGCGGTGAGGTGATCCCCTCCGGAGCTTCCGAATGTCCGGCCTGCGGCCGTCCGGTCTCCGGTGATCTGGTGGTCGAAGGGGAAGCCCGGGAAGAGATGAAAGAGGAAGAAGAGAAGAAGAAGGACGAGGAGGAGATCGAGGAGCTCAGAGAGGAGCCCGAACCACCTGAAACCTTCGAGGAGATGGAAGAGGTATCGGAAGAGGAAACCATCCAGGAAGAGACACAGGGCGAGGATCTGGCCGAGTGTTTCGAATGCGGTGCACTCATTCCAGTATCGGCGCCTATCTGTCCTCACTGCGGTGCAGTCTTCGAGTAGACCATTACAGGATCAGCGAAGATCCAATGTGCATGAATACCCACTTCGCACCTGGTAGTTGCATCATGCTTAGCGCAAGCTCGATCATACGGGGCCCGACCCCGAAAAGGTAATAACCGCAATAGGGCTTTACTGCCCAATGGTATCATTCGATGTGAAGAAAACACTGGAGGAATACAACAAAAACGATCTCACCGTCGTTACGGTTTGTTCCCACTCCAGTCTTCAAATATTTCATGGAGCCAAGAAAGAGGGCCTCAGGACACTTGGGATCACCGTTGGTAGGCGTCCGAAGATCTACGATGCCTTCCCCCTTGCCAAACCGGACGAGTTCCTCACACTGGACCGATACGATGAGATCGGGGACCATTTTGATGATATAAAGGCCAGAAACGGTATCGTCATACCCCATGGCTCCTTCGTCGAATATCTCGGAGCGAGCAAATTCAAGGATATCCCGCTCCCCACCTTCGGCAACAGGAAGGTTCTGGAATGGGAATCGGACCGGAACATGGAGAGGGTCTGGCTCGAGAAAGCAGGTATAAAGATGCCGACCGAGGTCAAGGACCCGAAGAAGATCGACAGGCCCGTTATGGTTAAATACCAGGGTGCCAAGGGAGGCCGTGGTTTCTTCATCGCCAAGGATTACAACCAGTTCAAGCTGGGCATAGACCACTCCCAGAGTTTCAACATCCAGGAATACATACTCGGGACCAGATACTATCTGCATTTTTTCCATTCTCCCCTGAGATCGGAAGGATACAGGGTGGACGGAGCGAAGGGGATAGTTGAGCTCATGTCCATGGACCGCAGGGATGAGACCAATATCGATGAGATGTACAAGCTGGGCTCACAGGAGGAGCTCAAGGAGCACGGCATTTATCCAACCTTCGTGGTTACCGGAAATCTCCCCCTGGTTATCAGAGAATCACTTCTGAGCAAGGCCTTTCAGATGGCCGAGAACGTGGTCAGGACATCCTACGAGATGTTCGGAGGCATGATCGGCCCGTTCTGCCTTGAGTCCGTGGTCACCGACAAGCTGGAGTTCGTGGTCTTCGAGATTTCCGCAAGGATAGTTGCCGGGACGAACCCGTACATCACCGGATCGCCCTATGCGGACCTGATCGGACCCGAACTGTCAACAGGAAGAAGGATAGCCCAGGAGATAAAGCTGGGAAGGGACCTCGACCGCCTCGACGAGATAATTACATGATGAAACGACCAGGCTGTGTAAAGGATGGACAGGCTCTTCATCTTCGATTTCGATGATACCCTTGCGAACTACTCAATGTACAATACACTGGTCCTCAAGCAGCCGGTCAGGATACTTCCCCACATAGGGGGCCCCATAGCCGGCGCCCACGAGGTGCTGGATTTCCTGAAAAAGAAAAATGACAGCCTGGCCATGCTCTCCATGAACGTTGTGCTGAACGACGAGTTGAAATGGAAAAAGCTCAAAAGGCTAGGGATGGATAGATGGTTCGACGGATCAAATGCCCACTTTGTGAGGAACAAGACACCGGATATCATCAGCAACATATGCGGAAGAAGAAGAAAGGACAGATGTTACATGGTCGGGAATTCCCTGATACACGATGTGAGACCCGCCCTCGGTGCGGGAATACACGCCATCTACATCCCACGACCTCTGGCTACAAGGTGGATACCCCGGAGGCTTCCCGAATCCGAAAGGTTTCACAGGTTTCACTCCCTGAACGATATCATCAGGTTCTACAACGAGCTTTGAGTTGACATTGAACCCCGAACCCCGGAACAATAGTTAAATAGGGAATTCCACCATCCCCGGCCCCAACCGGTGTATGAATGCGATTGATAATTTGCGAGAAGGACAATGCTGCAAACAGGATATCATCGATCCTATCAGGTGGCAGGGTCTCAAAGGAGAGCAGGGGCAGGGTATCTGTTTACAGGTTCCAGTGGGAAGGTGAGGAGACCCGCTGCATGGGTCTCAGGGGACATATTCTCAATATGGATTTTCCGAAGAAATACAACAGCTGGTCGGATATCTCACCCGTGGATCTGATAGAGGTTCAACCCGTTCGAAAGGTTTCGGCTCCGTCCATCGCCAAGGTTCTGAAAGAGCTTTCGGCGGGCTCCAACCGGATCTACGTGGCAACGGATTTTGACAGGGAAGGGGAGCTCATCGGAAGCGAGGCAGTGGAATATTCTCTCGGTAAGGAAGCGCTCGATAATGTATACAGGGCCCATTTTTCATCACTCACTCCACTCGAGGTCAAGAGCTCGTTCTCATCCCTCACCCGTATCAACAAGGCGATTGCCAGTGCGGCGGAGACGAGGCAGATCCTCGATCTCATATGGGGAGCTACATTGACAAGGTTCATATCCATTTCAGCTGACAGGTTGGGCCACGACTTCCTTTCGGTTGGAAGGGTTCAGAGTCCAACTCTAGCTCTGATCGTTGATCGGGAAAAGTTGATAAAGGAATTCAAACCCGAACCTTACTGGCGGATAGAAGCACTTTTCCATACCACCGATATTGAATTCCAGGGGAACCATTCGAAGGGAGATATCCGGGATGAGAATATTGCGAAGGCAATATTCGGGATAGTGAGCAATGCTGCAACCGCGAAGGTGACCGACATCAACAAGAAGAAAAGGTCGGACAAACCACCCACCCCTTTCAGCACGACCGAGTTCATACGAGCCGCGAACACCCTGGGCATATCCGCAGCGAGGATCATGTCCGTTGCCGAAGACCTCTACACCAACGGGTTCATATCATATCCGAGGACGGACAACACCGTTTACCCTAAGGGTCTGGACCTGAGGGAGACCGTTGAAGCCTTGAGAAAAGGCCATTACAGGATAGCGTGTGATCATATACTGGCAAAGAAGGAGATCATACCAACGAGGGGCAAGAAGGAAACAACGGACCATCCTCCGATATATCCCACATCCTATGCCACAAGGGAGGATCTCGGGCCGGAGAAGTACAGGATATACGATCTCGTGGTCAGGAGATTCCTTGCGACCCTGCACGATCCCACAGAACTCGAGGTAACATCGGTCAAGCTCGATGTCAAGGGCGAGCGTTTCAACGCTTCCGGACAGGTAATACTTGATCCGGGGTACCGGTCCATTTACACATACTCCAAGGTGAACGAGAACCTGCTTCCGATCCTCGATGTAGGCATGCTGGTGGATATCCGGAAGATGGAGCTACTATCCAAGGAGACAAAGCCACCTAATAGGTACAGCCAGGGAGGATTGATCCAGGAAATGGAAAAGCTCGGCCTGGGCACGAAATCAACCAGACACGAGATAATCCAGAAGCTCTATTCGAGAAGATATATTGAGGATACCCCTCCGACCCCCACCCTTTCGGGAGAGGCTCTGATCAATTCCCTGGAGAGGCATGCAAGGACCATAACACGGCCCGATATGACGGCGAGGCTGGAAGAGGATATGGAGCTGATATCACGGTCAAAACTGGACCAGGAAGAGGTCCTGAAGGAATCCACGGATATGCTCAGGAAGATACTCGAGGAGATGGAGCAGCACAGCAGGGACATAGGTAGAGAGATCTCAGAGGCCCTGAGGGTCCAGGAGATAGTCGGGAAGTGTCCCAGGTGCAATAACGATCTCTATCAGGTGAGATCGAAAAGGGGCAAGAGGTATGTCCGGTGCTCGAAATATCCGGGGTGCTCGAAGAGTTATCCACTCCCTCAGAGGGGTAAGATCGATTTCACCGGCCTATCCTGTGAAGTATGCAGATCTCCGATGATAGTGATTTACCGGAAGGGTGCCAGACCTTTCGAGGTATGTATCAATCCACAGTGCCCCTCCAGGTCCCGGGAGGAAAAAGGAGATGATGAGAGCTGATCATTTCTCCATTTCCACACAGAGCCTTGAAAGAAAGAGGAAACAGTTCCAGAAGGATCGGTTCATGGATCTGGAGCCTCCCGTGATAATGGGAATTCTGAACGTCACTCCGGATTCTTTTTCAGATGGAGGCTCCTTCCTATCACTCGATGATGCTGTCGCCCGGGCCCAGGATATGGTGAGCAAAGGGGCATCGATGGTCGATGTCGGGGGTGAATCGACACGCCCTTTCGCTGAACCCGTGCCCCTCGTGGAGGAGATCAGGAGAACACTTCCGGTGATTGAGAGACTTGTTGATGAGCTGAATGTTCCTATCTCCATAGACACAAGGCATCAAGAAGTTGCGAAAGCTGCCATCGAGGCCGGAGCCAGCATGGTCAATGATGTGAATGCTCTGAGAGGCCCTGGAATGGAGGATATCGTCCTTGAAACCGGGGTTTCAGCCGTTATCATGCATATGAAGGGGGCCCCCCAGGATATGCAGGTCTCACCCTCCTATGACGATGTCATGGAAGAGATCCATTCATTTCTGAAAGAAAGGGTCGAACATATGATAGAGATCGGTATGAGAAAGGACCGGCTAATCATTGATCCGGGGATCGGTTTCGGAAAGAGGGTGGGGGATAATCTGACCCTGATCAGAGAGCTTTCTCGATTTCTCGATATCAGATGTCCAGTGCTCATTGGCGCCTCCCGGAAATCCTTCATCGGAAAGGTTCTTGATAGAGAGGTCGACCGGAGACTGGAAGGGTCGCTTGTATCTGCCGTTCTTGCGGTAATGAACGGTGCTTCGATCATAAGGGTGCATGATGTCGGGGAAACAAAACGGGCCCTTGACATGCTTGGAGCAATAATAGACCCGGAGATATACAAATAAAATAAAAGCCGCCCCCTTTCGGAAGCGGCGTTCACGTTCCCCCCTATCCGTTCAGAGGTTCTTCTTCTCACCGCAGAGCGGGCACTCGACCGATGCGGCTCCAGATGGTATGTCAATGGAAGACCCGCAGAGGTCGCATGTTGTGGTCTGGGGGGCAGCAGTTTCTCCCGGCAGGGATTCCGTTTTGGTGAGTTCTTCCGGTGTCGGTACCGCCCCGGGTGTGGTTCCGGTCACGGTTCTCCTTCTCCTTGGTGCCTCGGGTTCTGGCACTGGCTGGGGTTGTGGTTCTGGAGCTGGTGCCGGGACGTGTTCGGGTTGTGGTGCTTTCTGCGGTTTGGGTTCTGGCTGTTTTGTGGGTGGGAGGTTCGGTGTCTCTGTCAGGGTCTTTGCTCTTTTAACCGGTACGACCTGCTGTGCTGCGATGGGTGGAAGCGAAACTCCCATCTCCTTGACCTGTGGCAGGAGCGGTGCTTCCACACCGGTGAGTGTCTCGTATCTCTGTACGATCTTTGCCTCCATGGCGACATTTCTCATGACCCTGCTCTTTTCCATTGCGGCCCTTCTTCTGAAAACCACCATGGCCGATATCAGTATGATGAACACGGCCAGGATGAGGATGAGGATGAGAATGTCCCAGTATGAGTATTGTTCATTGCTTTTATCCGATTCTATGACAAGCGGGTTCAGCGGTTCGGGGTCCAGTTCATCGTTGACCCCGTCGAGGTCCGAATCCTTCAGTCTGGGGTTGGTTCCGAGTCTTTCCTCTTCGATATCGAGCAGTCCGTCGTTATCGTCGTCCTCGTCGGTTCCGTCCTCTATTCCGTCCCCATCGGTGTCCACTTCGTCGGGGTGCAGTCTGACGTATATGGATATGGAGTCCGTGACGGTGAACTCTCCGTCTGAAACGTAGAGTGTGACGACATGGACTCCCCTTCCGAGGTCCGATGCTCTGATAGATAATGTCTCCTCCTCGCTGAGTATGGTCTTGTCGGCGAGTACCCATCTGAAGGAGAGTTCGGAGAAGTCGGGGTCCGAGCTTCCCGATGCATCGAATTCAATGTTTTCTCTGGTGTCGTACACGGCCTGCATTTCCGGGCTTGTTATCTCTGCGAGGGGTGGGTTGTTCAGGACCCTTGCCTCTATGTTGATGGGGAAGTCTTCCGATACGGAGTATCCGTTGCCGGCCACATCCATGGACCTCCATCTGATGTAGTTTGTTGACCCTGGCTGGAGCAGAAGCGGTGCGACCGTCTCTGCCCGGAGGGTGTTTCCGTTCTCGTTGAGTCCGGCCGATATCCATCCTCCGTAATTGGTAAGTCCGTTCCTTGATATGGAGTATTGAACTGTGGATGCATCCACTCCTGATCCGAGGTCATTGACAATGATGGAAGCTGTGATAATGTTGTTCTCCTGTGGCTCCGGGGTGGGTGTGGGGTCGGTGAAGGTCAGTGCGGTGATGTCCACCCATATGTTTGCCGGGTTGAACCTGGTTGCATTCTCTTTGTAATTCGGGTCAGTGTTATCGACGAGGGAGGTCATTCCCGTGTTACCTGCTTCGTCCTTGACCCTGAACCAGACGAAATTGTCCTTGCCATCTTTCAGGTTCAATATCTTCACCGAAAGAGTGTATATCCGGTACGCTCCTTCCTGTACCTCGTCTATAATGGTATGGGAAGCTCTGTTCCATGTTGCTGTGTCCCTTGCAGCGGTTGTCATGTCAGTGGTGAGTGCGTACTCGAGGGTTGATAGTTTGAGATGTGGGCCATCCTCGCCGAGTACAAGATCCTTGATCCTGAGGGTCATGGATACATCATCTGTGTTGTACCATACTCCACCGATATATGATGGTTGAGGAGTGTGTATGGATATCGGTGCAGAATCCTTGACGAATTCGATTATTGACCTATCTCCGGGGTTTCCGACCTTGTCAACGGCCCATGTGCGGATGGTGTAAACACCATCTCCTGCAAGTGCGAGCTCCGTCATCAGATCTTCCGTGTTTTCCGTCAGTAGGAAACCATTTGGTCCTTCCACCAGGGTTTCATAATGATCCACCTCGACCTGGGAGTCGTAGGATGGGTCCCATGTCAACCATACCTGTTCGTCATCATCCCATCTTCCCTCCGGGTCCGTCTCGCTATCGGCATGAAGTGCAAGATTGGGAGGTGCTTCGGGTCCGATGAAATCGAGGGCCACATAGAAATCGGGAATGATGGAGAGGTCCTCCATTCTGTTGACATAATTTTCCGTAATAACGATGTTGACCCTAAACACGTATCTACCGGAATCCACATTTGTAGGCATCTCGAAATAGATGTCATACCCGGCCGATGTCTTGTTCTCGAATATCCGTCCGTAGGAGTCGATAACCCTTATGAAGAACTTGTTGTTCATCGGGGATACTTCGGTGCCGTGGTAGACCACGCGGACCCCGGTAATGATCATGGGGGGCCCGCCCGCAAGGAAATCTCCTCTGAATATCTCATTGGATTCTCTGAATACGTGTATGTCATCGTCGTTGAATGTCAGGTCCTTTTCCACATACAGCCAGTCTTGGTATTTGATCTCCTGATGGAACCTTGCGGTGGAGACCTTGCCAGTGACATCAAACGGTGTTTGGGTCAGGAAATTCATAGTGATCCTGACTGATATGAAGACCTCTGCATTGTGATAATCGATGATCCGGAATTGGGACCTTTCAGGGATCACCTGAATACCGCCCTGTATGTTGTTCTTGATATAGAATGTCTCATTAACCGGGGTGTATGCGATCTCGTAATAGAGTCCGGTAAATTCTGCTTTCAAGTCGAATCTGATGCTGATCTCCTGAGCTTCCACCACTGTCCATGTGTCGTTGAATCGGATCTTGAACGTATAGATACCGTCTCCGATCCGATTGCCTGCGGGTTCATACCGGTTACCTCCCGCTTCCGGTGTCAGGATGTTCATGTCATCACCATCACCATCCAGCAGATCGAAGGATTGGAGATGCATTTCAGGAGGGACGGACAATATAACATAGGCTCCTCCGCAGTAGCTCAATCCGGTTTGCGAGTTCTGATGGTAAAATGCACCAAAGAATAGATCAGGATACCCATCTACATTGAAATCACCGGAATCGATGTTTGGTTGGTATGCATAGTATCCAAGGTAATCGTAGTAGTTGCCCTTTATGATGAGTTCCGCATCACTGGTTCCCTTCGAGCTCCCCCAGTCGGATGAACCATACCACAGCCAGATTCCACCGTTGGGGCTGTTTACATAATATGATCCTCCGACCAGGTCAAAATATCCATCATTGTCGAAATCCGCCACATGCATGGCGGTTGGACCACTAATTGTTGTGGTATCCGGATGGTCCGTATACGATAATCTTGTTGACCATGTCCCACCGCCGAAATTGTCCAAGGAACCATCTCCCCAGAAAATGTAAGCTGTTCCGGAGCTGGTTCCTTTGGTAGCCACGAGGTCCATGAAACCGTCGCCGTTCATATCAGCTCCTTTGATGGTCAATCCGAAGTAGTCGCTACTTGTGCTTGAATACATCCAATGATGTTCTGGAAGGGAGGAGTTGCCCTCGGCAAGTTCGTATATTGATGTTTCCTTGGGCCACTTGGAGCGGTCTCCCAAGGTACCCTTTAACATATGTATAGCTCCGCTGGTTGAAGCCGAATAGGCGGATGTTGAAGAAGGGTAATAATATTCATAAAAACCTCCAAAAATGAGTTCATCGGCACCATCACCATTGAAATCTGCGGGTTGCTGACATCCATACATTCCCATATATCCATATTGATAGGAGTCCGTTGATTGTTTTCCGTAAATAAATGTGTCCCATTCCTTTTTCGCACAATCATAGCTGGTCCCCCAGTTAGCCCTCCCCCACCAAATGAATACGCCCCCACAGTAATGGCCGCTGCTTTCTAGTGCATGGTAAGGTGCGAAGATGATGACTTCATCATAACCATCACCGTCAAGGTCCCCCGCTTGAACCTGTTTTCCAAAATAGGAATAACCGCTGGAATACAAGCTTCCTCCCCCTTTGAATTCCACATCCAAATTAGAGGATGTGATTGTGGTTTTTTTGGGCCACGTCCTCTGTCCGAAAAGGATCCACCCCGCTCCCTTGGGACTGTTCGCATAATATCCACCCATCAATACATCGTCAATTCCATCACCGTTGAAATCACCGACGGCCAAACCCGACCCTAAGTAGGAAGAGCCGGCTGGACCAGAGATGGTGATATTTGCGTTATTCGCATCATTGTAAGGATGTACGTTTATCATACCAAAGTATATGTACACCTCACCAGCGTTGGAGTTCGCACCATATGCGCCTATGATGTAATCATCAGCACCATCTCCATTGATGTCACCCGTTGCCAATGTTGCTCCCATATAGTCATATTGGGTTGTCCCTTCCCACATCTGGTCCGCTTTATCTCCATTTAATAAATCGACCTCCCCAGAGAGTCTCTCGATATTGGAATCCATGATCTGGTAATCTGCTCCCGCCACCCCGGGCCAGAATCCGATCACGGTGAAGTTCATCGTGATCATCAACCCAACAAGGAGAAGTGACACCAGGTCATTCTTGTTCAGAATCTTCTCAGTTAAAGACATGCTAATACCTCTTTAGGAATGGACTCTTCCAGGGGTGTGTTCCATGAAAGAGCAATTGTTATGTTCTAATTTCTATTATAAAATAGTAATGGTATAATTTATTCCTACTATTTATAATAAAAATGCCGCTCCCTTTCGGAAGCGGCGTTCACGTTTCCTTCCTATCCGTTCAGAGGTTCTTCTTCTCACCGCAGAGCGGGCACTCGACCGATGCGGCTCCAGATGGTATGTCAATGGAAGACCCGCAGAGGTCGCATGTTGTGGTCTGGGGGGCAGCAGTTTCTCCC